>Ga0184632_10000119_pt1 | contig 25076 bp, 19 predicted proteins | sample PLM31_50_b1_FD_133153 | JGI IMG/M metagenome (GOLD analysis project Ga0184632, IMG submission 133153) | Groundwater sediment microbial communities from an aquifer in East River, Colorado, USA - PLM3-1_50_b1 | ecosystem: Environmental > Terrestrial > Soil > Riparian zone | place: USA: East... | reverse complement strand
GTCCCGCAACGCCAGGAGTTCGGGCGCCGTCGTGCCGAAGGTGCGCACATGCTGGTCGCGCCCGCCTGGACCGCCCGGCACACGCGACCACGGTCTTCTTGTGGACGTCCAATCCGCAGCACCGCTCGATCACACGCTCCATGGCGTCACCTCCGCAGCGATGGTGCGCCGGCACCCGCAGGAGCGTCCTGATCACGACTGTGCTCGGCGTGCTCGACGGCAACAATGCGGGGTCCCGGAAGCTCCCACATCAATTTTGTCACGGACTCGCGATACCAAACCAACTCGACGTGTCCGAGCGCGCGGCGCGCCGGGATGATAGCCGAATTTTCATTGTGCGGGGTGGGCCACCAGCCCATCACCATTTTGTCGGTGACTCGCGCGTCACACCCAGCTTGACGAAAATGACCCACACGAATCCCCGAATGCGGGCGGGCTCAGCGCTGTGAAAAATGCTGCCGGACCTAGGCAGGGGCCTTCACATTAAGGTCGTCGGATAAACCAAGTCGAGTCAGGAGCCGGCGTCCGCTCCGCTTCCAATCTCCTGACGCTTAAAGCATATTCCGAATAACTCCGGGTAGTTCCGTGACCTGGCATTTGTCTTGCTTAAAGCGATGGAGACTATGGACTTTTTCGAGGTTTCGAGGTGAAGTCCTTGTTCTCCAATCCGTCCAGGAACGGGTCTTCGAACGAGACGCATGGGCTTCGGCCCGAGCCGATGTTCCTTCGCGCCTCTGCTTGGAGCGCAGACGAGCCGAACGGTCGCGCAAACTCTTTGTGTTGATGTTGCTCGATCGGTCGATTCCGAACAGCGGCGCGACGATCTGCTGGACAAAGCCGTGCCCGCCATTCTTTGCGCGATTCGCGAGACCGACATTGCCGGCTGGCATCAAGAGCACTCGGCTCTCGAAGTCATCTTTGCGGAGTTGGGCGCCACCGACCAGACGTCCACGCTCGCCGCACTCCGCGCAAAGGCGACCGGCATTTTGCTGTCCGTCCTGCGCCCCGACGAGATCTGCATCTACGCATCGCCTTCCACTGTTTCCCGGACGAGTGGGGCCAGGATCACACTGGGGTTCCGATCGAGAAGCTCTATCCGGATCTTGTGCAGCGCGACGAGTCGCGCAAGATACCCGAGCGATCAAGCGCGTCACGGATGTGCTGGGGAGTGCGATGGCGTTGATCCTCCTCGCGCCGATCGTGTTGATCGTCGCACTGCGGTCAAGCTGTCCTCGCCCGGACCGTTCTTGTACCGCCAGAAGCGGATCGGTCAGTACGGTGTGCCATTCACGTGCCTGAAGTTCGGCTCCATGTACACCGGTAATGATCCACGGATCCTGTATCAAGGGACCGTTGTCCGTTCCAGGGCGCGCGCGTCTCGGCGATCGGTCTTCACCTGGCGGGCGCGCGTGGTGATTGACTACGCGACGTTGGTCACAGTCCCTGAGAGCCACGCCGCGTGAGCGTGCCGGTCCGTTCCCACCGTACCGCGGAGGTGCCGCTTGCCGCGGCCCCCGCGCCCGCTGGCTCGAACGACAGTGAGCGCCAGGGTCGCGTGATGCGAACGCCGGTGCGACCCTCCGTGCGCGGGAAGTTTCTCTACGTGGGCGCCGAGAAGCTGTGGGTACGGGGTGTGACCTACGGAGCGTTCCGTCCCGGAGCCGCTGGCGTGGAATACTCGAACCATCAGCAAATCCAGCGTGATTTCGCCGAGATCGCGGCCAATGGTTTCAACACCGTGCGGATTCCTCACACCACCCCGCCGCCATCCCTGCTCGACATTGCGGCACGCTACGGGCTCCGTGTCATGGTAGGCCTTTCGGCCGAACAATACGTCGGCTACCTCATCGACCGGGAGAATGCCCCCGACATCGAGAAGATTGTCCGGAGCAAGGTGCGTCGGTGCGCGGGCCATCCCGCGCTCCTGTGCTATGCCATCGGCAACGAGATCCCGGCCTCGCTGGTGCGTTGGCTGGGGCGGGGCCAGGTCGAGCTGTATCTGGAGAGACTGTGCCGGGCGATCAAGTCCGAGGACCCGGCCGGCCTAGTCAGTTATGTCAACTACCCATCCACCGAGTATCTGGAGTTGCCGTTTCTCGACCTCGTCTGCTTCAACGTCTACCTGGAGTCGCAGGATCGGCTCGAGGCCTATCTGCAACGACTCCAGAATCTGGCCGGCCATTTGCCGCTCGTCATGAGCGAGATCGGTCTCGACAGCTTCCGCAATGGCGAGGATGTTCAGGCGCGTACCCTCGACTGGCAGATTCGCACCGCGTTCGCCGGGGGCTGTGCGGGCGCGTTCGCATTTTCCTGGACGGATGAATGGTTCAGGGCGGGCGCCGAGGTCGAGGACTGGGCGTTCGGCCTCACGGACCGAGAGCGGCGCCCCAAGCCAGCGCTCGCCGCCGTGCGCAACGCCTTCGCGGAGGTACCGTTCCCGAAGGACCGGCGGTGGCCTCGCATCTCGGTCGTCGTGTGCAGCTACAACGGCGCGCGCACCATTCGGGCCTGCTTCGACGGGTTGCTCCGACTCGAGTATCCTGATTTCGAGGTGATCGTCGTCAATGACGGCTCGAGCGACGACACAGCGGCCATCACCCAGGAATACGGTTTCACGCTGATCAGCACCGAAAACCGCGGCCTGAGCAACGCCCGCAACACGGGTATGGAAGCCGCCACTGGCGAGATCGTGGCCTACATCGACGACGACGCCTCTCCCGACCCTCACTGGCTCACCTACCTAGCGGCCACCTTCCTGAGTACGACGCACGCCGGTGTCGGCGGACCGAACATCGCCCCCCCGGGAGACGGGGTAATCGCCGAGTGCGTCGCCAACGCACCCGGTGGCCCGGTCCACGTGCTGCTTTCCGACACGGAGGCTGAGCATATACCCGGGTGCAACATGGCCTTCCGGAAGGCGGCGCTCACGGCGATCGGCGGATTCGATCCGCAGTTTCGGACGGCCGGCGACGATGTGGACGTGTGCTGGCGACTGCGGGACCGGGGCTGGACGCTGGGGTTCAGCCCCGCAGCAATGGTCTGGCATCGCCGCCGCAACCGGGTGCGAGCATACTGGAGGCAGCAGCGCGGATACGGCGAGGCGGAGGCGCTGCTGGAGCGGAAATGGCCCGAGAAGTACAATGGAGCCGGCCACCTGACCTGGGGCGGCCGCGTGTACGGGAACAGCGGCAAGCCGCTCCTTGGGGGAGGCGGGCGGATCTATCACGGCCTCTGGGGCGGCGCGCCGTTTCAGTCCCTCTATCAGCCCGCACCGGGCGTTGCGGCGTCGTTCCTCCATATGCCGGAATGGTATCTGGTCATCGCCGCCCTGGCCGTGCTCTCTCTGTTGGGGGTGCTGTGGAAGCCGCTGCTTCTCGGACTGCCTCTCCTGTCTCTCGCGGTCCTCGCGCTCATTGCCCAGGCCGGTCTGCTGGCTGGCCGAGCCCGGTTCGTCGAGCCGTCCCGATCAGGCTACGCCACACTTAAACGGTATGGCCTCACGGCAGTTCTCCATCTGCTCCAGCCGTTGGCACGCCTCCGGGGCCGCCTGGGCCGAGGCCTCACGCCATGGCGTCGGACGGCGAGGGGTGGTTTCTCGCTTCCGCGGCCGCGGGCGTGGGCCGTCTTGACGTCGAGCTGGAAGGAGCCCGACCAGCGCCTCATGTCCATTGAATCGGCGCTTCGTGGGAGAGGCATCGCCGCCGAGCGCGGCGGCTGCTACGACCGCTGGGATCTGGAGGTGCGGGGGGGAGTGCTCGGCGCCGCGCGCCTCCTCATGGCGGTCGAGGACCACGGCGCCGGCACCCAGTACGTGAGGATTCGGTCGTGGCCCCGATGCGCCCGTGCCGCTGCCGGCTGGATCCTTTTCTTCGCAGGTCTCACCGCCGCGGCGGTGGTCGACGGGGCGTGGGCGGCCTCCGCGGTACTCGGGTCGGTCTGCGGGCTCCTTGCCGTTCGCACTCTTCAGGACTGCTCGGCCGCCACCGCGGCCGTGCTCGACGCCTTGAACTCGGCTGGAATGAGCGAGGCGGATGACGGGTCCTCGATACTCCGTCTTCCTCTGACGAGACGACCTCGCGATGATTGAGACGATCGAGCGGCTCGGGGAGGGCCGACTCGTCTCGACCACGCTCTGGCACCGGTTCGCCCACCACCTGGTCGCGATCCAATGGGCCCCGCTCGGCTTCCCCGAGCGGGCGCGATGCTACGCCACGTTCGTTGCGAGCTGGACACGCGTCTGGTGGCGCCGACTTCGGCGAGAGCTCGCGGGCCTGCCGGCGGAACTACGGGCGGCCCGGAGACCGGCCGCATGAGCCTCACCGTGTGCATCTCCTCCCGGTCGTGCCTGCCCTATCCGAATGGCGGCGGCTACCTCTGGATTTTCCTCAACTGGGCTCTCGGCCTCCGGGCTGCCGGCTGTGACGTCGTCTGGCTGGAGATGATCCCCCGCGGGTTCGCGGCCGAGAAGACACGAAGGCTGACGGCGGCGCTGAAGGAGCGCCTGAAGCCGTACGGGCTCGCCGACACGCTCGCGGTGCATGCGGCGCCCGGCGAGGACCTGCCCGCGGAGGCCGCCGAGGGCTGCCTCGACCTTGCCGCTGCCGCCGAGGCCGCCGTGCTGCTCAACTTCCGCTGCAGCCTCGCCCCCGAGGTCGTTCGCCGGTTCCGGCGCTCGGCCCTCGTGGACATCGATCCCGGACTGCTCCAGACCTGGATCGCGAAGGGCCTCGTCGATGTCGCCAAGCACGACGTGTACTTCACGATAGGCGAGCACGTGCGCGATCCCGACCGCACCTGGCACCATGTCCCACCCTGCGTCAGCCTCGACTGGTGGTCCCCGCGCCCGGCTCCCGTGGGCGCGGCGTTCACGACCGTCGGTCACTGGTACGCCGGCGGCTGGGTCGGCGCCGACGAGGCAGCGGACGACAAGCGCAGCGGCTTCCTGCCGTTGCTCGACCTGCCCCGGAGCACCTCGCGGCCGCTCGAGCTGGCGCTCGATCTCGCGCCTGACGACCCGCAGACACGCATGCTCGAGGCGAGGGGCTGGCGCGTTCGCAACGCGCACGTCGTGGCGGCGACCCCCTGGGACTATCAGCGGTACGTCCAGGAATCATTCGGCGAGTTCAGCTGTGCGAAACCCGCCTACACGCGTCTTGGCAATGCGTGGATCAGCGACCGGACGCTCTGCTATCTCGCCAGCGGCAAACCGGCGGTGGTCGAACACACGGGGCCGAGCGCGTTCTTGCCCGACGATGCCGGCCTCCTCCGCTTCCGCGGCCGGGACGAAGCCGCTCTCTTCCTCGAACGGGTGACGGCGGACTACCAGCACCACGCCGCGCAGGCGCGAGCACTCGCCGAAGAGCACTTCGACGCGCGCCGGAACGTTACGCGTGTCGTGGAGGTCGCGGCGTGAGGCCCTGGTATCGGTGAGAACGCTTGTCGCCGGCTGGTTCAGTTTCGAGGACATGGGAGCTACCGCCGGAGACCTGCTCGCCCGGGACGTCGTCTGTGACTGGCTCGCCCAGGCGGGCCACCCGTACGACGTGGCCCACGCCGCGCCGTTCGCCGGGGGAGTCGACTGGCGCACTGTCGATCCAGAGCGCTATGCGACCGTGCTCTTCGTGTGCGGGCCGTTCGGCAACGGCTGGCCGCTGACCGACTTCCTGCCGCGCTTCGCGCGGAGCCGGTTGGTCGGGCTCAATCTGTCGATGCTCGAGCCGCTCGAGGTCTGGAACCCTTTCGACGCCCTGTTCGCGCGCGACAGTTCACAGTCGGCGCTCCCCGACCTTACCTTCCTCGCGGTGCCGTGCCTCGTCCCGGTGGTAGGGATCGTTCTCGTGCATGGTCAGAAGGAATACGGAGCCGGACTGCACGGGCTCGTCCACGCAGCCATCCACCGCGTGACTTCGGCTCGCGACATCACGTGCCTGCGCATCGACACCCGGCTCGACGTGAATGCCACCGGACTCTCGACTCCTGCTCAAGTAGAGTCACTCATCGCGCGCATGGACGCCGTGGTGACCACGCGCCTGCACGGTCTGGTGCTGGCGCTGAAACACGGGGTACCGGCGGTCGCCGTCGACCCGATTCCGGGCGGGGCGAAGATTCGGCGCCAGGCCGCGACCATCGGTTGGCCGGTGGCCCTGCCCGGTGAGTCGCTCACCGACGAGGCCCTCGCGCGCGCGCTCGACTACTGCCTATCCGACGAAGCCCGGGACCTGGCCCGCACGTGCCGACAGCGGGGCTTCGAAATCCTGCGCGGCCTTAGAGACCAGGTCCTCGCGGCGGTAGGAGGGGCGGCGGTCTAAATTAGGATGGCGCGGATCGTCCTCGGCTCGTACATGGTACGGTATCCCTTGGGCGGCAACCTTTCCTGGGCCCTCCAGTGGCTCGTCGGACTGCAACGGCTAGGTCACGACATCTATTTCGTCGAGAAGAGCGGTTACTCGAATTCCTGCTTCGACCCCGTCCGCGACATCATGAGTGACGACTGCTCGTACGGCGTGGCGGTGGTCGGGGATCTCTTCGCTCGTTTCGGACTCGGCGGCCGCTGGTGTTACGTGGATGCCGGCGGTCGTTACTACGGTCTCGGACGGGCCGACGTCGAGGACGTCTTCCGCTCGGCCGATCTCTTCATCGACATGGGGACTCACGGCTCGTGGTTAGCCGAGGCGGCGACCGCCAAGCTCCGCGTGCTCGTCGAGGCCGAGCCGGGCTTCACCCAGATGAAGATGGCCCGTCGGCTAGCGGCCGGCGAGGTGCTCGCGGAGTACGATGCGTACTATTCGATCGGCCAGAACATCGGGACCGCGGCCAGCACGGCACCCCTGGCCGGTCGGTGCTGGCGCTCCGTCTTCAACCCGGTGGTTCCGGAGCTTTTCGCGACGACGCCGGCCCCGGTGGACGGCCCGTTCACTACGGTCATGAACTGGCGTGCACACGAGACGATCAGCTTCCAGGGCGGCGAGTTCGGCCAGAAGGACGTCGAGTTCGAGCGCTTCGCCGACCTGCCCACGCGTACCGCTGTCCCGCTCGAGATCGCGGTAGCAGGAAAAGAAGTCCCGATGGATGCGCTACGGGCGAAGGGCTGGCGCCTCCGAAACGCCCACGCCGTCACGATGTCGGTTGATAGCTATTACGCCTATATTCTGGCATCGAGAGGCGAGTTCAGCGTGACCAAGAACGTGTTCGTCGCGACGCGCAGCGGCTGGTTCAGCGACCGGAGTGCGGCCTACCTCGCGTCGGGCCGTCCGGTCGTCGTGCAGGATACCGGACTGGCTGCCCACCTTCCGTGTGGCGAGGGCCTCTTCGCGGTCGAGACTGTCGACGAGGCGGCGGCGGCCCTCGATGCGGTGGCGGCCGACTATCTCCGCCACGCCCGAGCGGCACGGGCGATCGCAGAAGAGCATCTCGCGGCCTCGAAGGTGCTCGGGGGCTTCGTCGATGAGCTCGGCGTTGCGTAGGGACGGCAGTCGGCTCCGTATCGTCGTGCTCGGCTACATCGTGCGCTGCCCGCTCGGCGGTATGGCCTGGCATCACCTCCAGTACGTGCTCGGGCTGCGCCAGCTCGGACACGAGGTCTGGTTCGCCGAGGACAGCGATGACGTCTCTTGGTCGTGCTACGATCCAACCCGGGATGTGACCGATACCGACCCGACGTATGGCCTCACGTTCACGAAGAGGGCGTTCGATCGAGTCGGACTCGGAGATCGCTGGGCCTATTACGATGCGCACACCGCTCGCTGGCTCGGGCCGGCTGGCGGTCGGATCCTGGCCGAATGCCGGACTGCCGATGTCGTCTTGAACGTGTCCGGTGCGAATCCGCTCCGCCCCTGGCTGATGGACGTCCCGATCCGCGTCTACATCGACACCGATCCCGGGTTCACCCAGGTCCGCAACCTTACCGACCCCGTCCGCCACGAACGGACCACGCGGCATAACATTTTCTTCTCGCTCGCCGAAGGCATCGCCTCGGGAACGGCCTGTGTCCCCGATGACGGCTTCCCCTGGCAGCCTACCCGACAGCCAGTGGTTCTCGACGTCTGGCCGGTGACGCCGGGCCGGCCCGACGGCAGGTTCACGACCGTGATGCAGTGGGACAGCTATCCGCCACGGGAGTTCGCCGGTCGCCGCTTCGGCATGAAGTCGGATTCGTTCGCCGATTACATCGACCTGCCCAGCCGCGTCGGCCCTATCCTGGAAGTTGCGGTGGGGGGGGGCACGGCGCCGCGCGACCAGCTCCGAGAGCACGGCTGGCACGTTCGCCCGTCGCTGGAGCCGACCCGTGATCCGTGGACGTATCAGTGCTACATCCAGGCGTCGAAAGGTGAATTCAGCGTGGCCAAGCACGGGTATGTTGCTAGCCGTAGTGGGTGGTTCAGCGAGAGGAGCGCCGTCTACCTGGCGAGCGGGCGCCCCGTGATCGCTCAGGACACCGGGTTTTCGCGCGTGCTGCCCACTGGGGAGGGACTGCTGGCATTCAGCTCGCTAGACGAGGCGACGGCTGCGCTCGACGACGTGCGCGCACGTTACGACCGGCACTGGCGTGCGGCGCGCGAGTTGGCTGCCGAGCACTTCGACGCCCGGAAGGTGCTCCGCTCCCTCGTCGAAACGTGCTACGGTGGCGGTCGGGCAGCCGAGTCGCGACGGGCCCCGCGCGCGGACGACACGACCGTCGACGGCATCATCCGCGATGCGTGACCGGCAGTACAGCAACGTCCACCTCTACCGGCGGCTTCTCCAGGAAGCTCGCCCCTTCTGGGGGCACGTGGTCCTGCTGTTCGTTGGAAGCCTCCTCTCGACGCCACTGGCGTTGCTGACGCCGCTCCCACTCAAGATCGCCGTGGACAGCGTGATCGAAAGGAAGCCGCTGCCCGCCTTCCTGGACTTCCTCCCTCTATCGGTGACCGAATCAACGTCCGGCCTGCTCCTCGTCGCCGTTGGACTCCTGATCGGGATTCGGGTCCTCGCCCAGCTCCAAGCGCTAGCCATCGAGCTTCTCGGCTCGTACACGGGCGAAAAACTCGTGCTCAGGCTGCGCGCCACCCTGTTCCGACACGTTCAGCGCCTCTCCCTCTCGTATCACGACGTGCGTGGGACGAGCGATTCGGTCTACCGGATCCAGTACGACGCCCCCGCCATTCGGTGGATCGTCATACAAGGGGTGACGCCGTTAATCACGGCTGGGCTGATGCTCATCGGCATGATAGTGGTCACGACCCGCATCGACTGGCAGCTCGCGGTGGTCGCACTTGCGGTGTCACCGGCATTGTTCGCGATCACGTGGGTCTCGCGCCGCTCACTCCGTAGGGCCTGGCGCGTAGAAAGGGATCTCGACAGCTCCGCCATGTCGGTGGTGCAGGAAGTGCTCGGTGGACTCCGCATCGTCAAGACCTTCGGGCAAGAGGAGCGCGAGCACCAACGATTCGTCCTCCGTTCCGACGAGGGCACGCGGGCGCGGATCCGGCTCGCATTGAGCAAGGTGTCGTTTTCGATGCTCATCGGGCTGACTATCGCGGGCGGCACTGCGGCGGTGCTGTACATCGGGGTGCGGCACGTCCAATCCGGAGTCCTCACGCTGGGAAACCTGCTCGTCGTGATGGCCTACCTCGCGCAGCTCTACCAGCCTCTCCACGCCATGTCTTCCGGCATCGGGACGCTGCAGGCGTCGCTCGCCAGCGCTGAACGGGCGTTCTACCTCCTCGACCAGGAGCCCGACGTCAAGGAGCTACCGCAGGCTCGTCCGCTCCGGCGCGTGCGGGGCGCCATCGAGTTCCGAGACGTTTCCTTCGCGTATGACCAGGGCCGACCGGTCCTGGACAACGTCAGCTTCTCCATCCCGCCCGGCGCCAGCCTGGGCGTGGCCGGCAAGACTGGCTCGGGGAAGTCGACGATCGCGAGCCTGATCACGCGGCTGTACGACCCGACGGCGGGCCAGATCCTGGTGGACGGGGTCGACGTCCGCGAGTTCCGGGTGGCCGATCTCCGCAACCAGTTCGCGCTCGTACTGCAGGATTCGATCCTCTTCTCGACGAGCATCGCCGAGAACATCGCCTATGGGCGGCCCGGCTCGAGCCATGCCGACATCGTGGCTGCGGCCAAGGCCGCCGGAGCCGACGAATTCATCCGGCAATTGCCCGACAAGTACGACACCGTCGTCGGAGAGCGGGGCATGACCCTCTCGGGCGGTGAGCGCCAGCGAGTCTCGCTGGCGCGCGCCTTCCTCAAGGACGCGCCGGTGCTTATCCTGGATGAGCCGACAAGCGCCGTCGACACGGCGACGGAGGCGCTGATGATCGAAGCGATCGAGCGGCTCATGCGGGGCCGCACGGTCGTGATGATCGCGCACCGCCTGAGCACCCTGGCCGGCTGCGACGCATTCATCCAACTCGTAGAGGGGCGGATCGTGTCGACCGCGCGTCCAGCTGAACCGGCGACACTGAAGCTCTAGGGTGGGGGAAGATCCTGATCCGATACGAGGCCACGCTCGCCTGATGGGGTCGGCCTCAACCCTGCGCATCGTGGTGACCGGGCTGATTGCGCAACACCCTTCCCTCGGCGGTGTCGCGTGGGACTATGTGCAGTATCCGGCCGGGCTGGCCAGACTCGGGCACGACGTCTACTACCTCGAGGATTCCGGCCAGTGGCCGTACCGGCTCGACGGCGGTGACACCAAGGAAAGCCGGATCGCGTATGACCCGACCGCTAACGTTCGGCATCTGGCGGCGGTCATGGAGCGCTTCGGGCTTCGGGACCGATGGATGTACCGATTCCCGATCACGCCTCGCTGGTACGGCCTGCCGCATCGGCGACGGAGCGACGTGCTCGCCACCGCGGACCTCCTCATCAACGTCTCGGGCACGCTGCGGCGCCCCATGGATTACCGGAGCATCCCGCGGTTTGCCTACATCGACTCGGATCCGGTATTCACCCAGGTCAGGCTGCAGCTACGGCACGGCCAGCGGAAGTTCCAGAAGCGGTTTTCCGCCCATGATGTGATTTTCAGCTTCGGGGAGCGCATTGCTAGCACCGAATATGCCGATGGCATGGATTGGCGTCCCACCCGACAGCCAGTGCTTCTCTCGGAATGGCAGCGGGAGGAACCGACCCGGGACGTCTTCACCACGGTGCTGAGCTGGACGAGCTATCAGCCCTTACGTTATCGGGGCCGATGGTACGGGCAGAAGGACGTGCAGCTTAGACGGTACCTCGGCATCGCCGAGGCGGTGCGGCCGGTCAGGCTCGAGATCGCCCTCGGCGGGACGCAGCACGCCGCCTGGCAGACCCATGGTGTCAAGTCCGGGAGCGGCAGTACACCCGCGGAGATCCTCCGGCGAGCCGGGTGGCGGGTGGCCGACGCAGCGTCGGCTGCCGGAAGCCTCGAGCGGTATCGACGCTACGTCGCGACGTCGAAGGCCGAATGGAGCGTCGCCAAGCACGGTTACGTCGCCGGTCGGTCGGGCTGGTTCAGCTGCCGCTCGGCCTGCTATCTGGCCGCAGGTCGGCCGGTGGTCGTGGAAGACACCGGGTTCAGCTCGGTCCTTCCGACCGGTGAAGGCATCGTGGCGTTCTCCTCGCCCGAGGAAGCCGCGGACACGATTCGAGAGGTCACCGCACGCTACGGTCGCCACGCTCGGGCCGCGCGGGCGTTGGCCGCCGAGTACTTCGACTCGGACCGCATTCTCACGCGGCTCGTCGAGGAGGCGATGAGCCGCTCCCGGCCGACGCCCGTAACCGACCTCGTCGAGACTGGGCCAGGGTCTCGAACCGGCCTGACCGGCCGGTGAAGGCGGCGCCTGTGCGGCCGAAGATCGCGTTCTTCGACTACTGCGACGTGTTCGAGGACTTCTATCCGCACTATGGCGTCGACCAGTCGGCATTCTCACGCACTTGGTCGAGCGGCGGTAACCATGCCTTCGTCCGCCTGGTCCAGCGAGAGATCGGCGACGTCACCTGGTACGAGCTCGCACTGAGGCCCGACGTCCCCGAGGGACGCCATGAGCTCCTCGGTTGCCGGGTCCGGTTCGTCAGATCGTCGTGGCCCCATCGACAGTTGTGGCGCGCCTTCTACCTGCCGCGGCCGGCCTGGCGCTGGCGAGGCCTGTATCCCGGCTTCGCCCTCTGCGCGTCCTACCTGGCCCCCTTGTCGCGCGACCTGCTGCGCTCGCTGCGGCAAGACCGCCCGGATGTCGTGTTCACCCAGGATTACGCGAGCGGCAAGTTCGACGTGTTGCTGGCCCTCGCCGCCACCCTCGACATCCCGCTTGTCGCCCGCCACGCGGGCAGCCGGCCCGAGGGCTACATCGGGAAGGTCGCCAAGCGCTGGACGATTCGCCGGGCCGACCTGGTGATCGCATCGAGTGCCGCCGAGCGGGCGCTCCTCGTCGAGCGCTTTCGCGTCCCGCCCGAACGCGTCGTCGTGATCCTCACCCCGATCGACACCGAGGCGTTCCGGCCGATGGCTCGGGAAGAGGCGTACGCGGCGGCCGGCCTCCAGGCGGGGCGGCGCTACCTCCTGTACGTCGGTCGTCTCTCCGAGCACGACAAGCGGGTCGGCGCGCTCATCGAGGCGTTCTCCGCTATCGCGGCCCGCCACCCGGATACCGATCTCTTGATCGCCGGCGAGGGACGTGACGGTCGCGAACTGCGGGTCCTCGCCGCTGCCCGGGCGCCTGGTCGCGTGCGGTTCGTCGGCTGGGCCTCCGGCGCCGCGCAGCTGGCGCCGCTGTATAGCGCGGCCGCGTGCGTGTTGCTTCCCTCGCGCCGGGAGGGCTTTCCCACGGTTGTCGGCGAGGCGATGGCGTGCGGCACGCCGGTCATCGCCTCACGGGTGGGCGGCGTACCCGAGCTCGTGACCGACGGCCAGACGGGCTGGCTCGTGGAGCCCGGCGACGACGCCGCTCTGGTCGACCGGATGACACACGTGCTCGAGCACCCTGAGGAGACGGAGGCAATGCGGTCGGAGGCTCGGCGTCGAGCTGAGCGTACGGTGTCCTCCGATGTCGTTGGCCGGCAGCTGCGCGCGAGCTTTGGACGGGTGCTCACAGACCATGCCTGACCCCAGTTCCACCCTCGGCATCGTCGCCTCACCGATGGAGCTCCCGACCGGCAGCCGCACGTGGGGCCACGGTGGCTGGGTTGCCCCGGAGGAACGAGAGGCGCTGGACTGGTTGACGTTGGGACGCTTGCTCGGCTGGAGCACCACCGTCGGTGCGGGGGCATCGGCGGTCGAGCTGGGCACGAGGGCGCTGGTGATCGCGTGTGACCCGGAGTCGCTGGGAGCGAACGCGGTAGCCCGGCTGAAGGCACGTTTGCGCGCCGAGCGCCTCCTCGTCGTCGGGCGGGCCGTGTCGAGGCGACATCCACTGGCCGCCCTCGCAGGCGCCTGGCGTGGGGGAGACGTTCAAGTATGCTCCGAGCTGGCGTGGTCAGCGAACGGGCGGGCCGAGCGGCGGGTCCTCAACGCCGGCATCACCGTCTCCCGCCTGAGCGTCGTTTCCGGCGTGGAGGTGTGGGCGACCCTCGATGGAGCGCCCGCCCTCACCATTCGTCCGGTGGGACACGGGTCCGTCGCGACGCTGGCCTTTCACCCGAGCGCGGCCCGGGACGTGACCGGCGCCGCCTCGGTCCTGCTCCGACGCGTGCTCGTCGAGGGCATCGCCGTGCCCGCGGCCTGGCTCGACCTCGAGCAGACGCTGGTTCTTCGCATGGACGACCCGGGCAGCGCGCAGAAGGTGTACTGCCAGGGCTGGTGTTACGAGCCGCTCGGCGAGGCGGCGTGGGCCACGATCGCCGACGATCTGCGACGGCGCGGGGCGCGGGTTTCGATCGGCTACACGCCGGGTTGGGTCGATGATGGGGATTCCGGGCGTGGCCGGCTCAGCATCGGAGGACAGTCATCCGCCCGCCGGGCGGGCGCCGTGCACCCATCCGCGCTCGTCCGTTACGTCGATGTGGCCGGACACGCACCCGGTCGCGTCAACGACTACGAAGCGGAGTTCCGCGGGATCCAGATTCTGCGCCGAGCGGGACTGGGCGAGGTCGAACTGCACGGCTATACGCACATGTCCGCCGATCGCGCTCGGTGGGCGGCGGCTCACGACCGCTACAACGAGCATGGCTGGTACCGCGAGCTGGGACGGTCTCCGGTCGTCGAGGCAGACGCGCCCGGGCCGGACGCCCTTGCGCTGGGGATCGCTGCGTTCGAGCGCTGGTTCGGAATCAGGCCGACCACGCTCGTCCCTCCCGGCGACCAGTTCTCGGAGGCCACCCTCCAGTGTGCACTCCGGCTCAGATTGTCGTTCGTCGACAGCTATTACCTGGCGCTCCGCGACGGCGATCGCTTCTGCTGGTGCCAACACGTATGCTCGCCGTATCTGAACGAGCCGGCTGCTTCCTGGTTCGAGGCGGGACTGCCGGTGGTCGGGTACTTCCACGATTACGAGCTTTCCACACACGGCGCACTCTGGATGACCCGCTGGCTCGATGCCTGGCAGGCGGCCGGTGCCGCACGTTTCATGGATTTCAGAGAGCTTGCGGCGGCTGTTGGGCGACGTCTCGAAATTGCTGACGACGGGACGGTAGTGACACTCGAGGAGGCAAATGCGCCGGCGCTCGTGCGGCCGCTGCGCGTGGCGCTCTGGGTGCCGACCGGTGTGCCATCTGTCGTGAGCGTGCGACGAGGGCACGAAGAGGAGTACCTCGAGCCGTTCCGGGTCGCGGCCGGGCACAGCGTGATTGAGATACCGCCCCGCCTCGATTGCGTCCCGAGCGGCCTGGCTGCGAGGCCCTCCCGATGCTGACTGTCTGTCTGCTGCCCACGAGGACGCTGCTCTATCCCCAAGGCGGCGGCCACTTCTGGATCTTCCTCAACTGGGCGCTGGGGCTCCGCGCCGTCGGCTGCCGGGTGATCTGGCTGGAGGTGATCTGGCCCAGTCGTGCTCAGGCAATGCGGGCGAACTTTCCCATGGTCAAGCGTCAGCTCCGCGACTACCAGCTCGACGATTGTGTGGCCGTGACGTTGCCAAACGGCGACCCGGTCCTGGACGAAGAGTTCCGCGGGTGCGGGGACCTCGAGGCCGCACGCGAGGCCGATCTGCTGCTGAATCTGCAATACGCGACGCCGGCCGAACTGCTGCGCCAGTTCCGACGCACTGCGCTCGTCGACATCGATCCAGGTCTGCTGCAAGTCTGGCACGCAAAGGGCGCGGTCAGCTTCGCGCCGCACGATCGCTATTTTTCGATTGGGGAAACAGTCGGTCGGCCCGACGCCCTCTTTCCCGATTGCGGGGTACGGTGGCACTACACGCCGCCACCGGTTTTCTTGCCGGAGTGGCCCGTCGTGCCAGCAGCGGCCGATGCGCCATACACCACTGTCGCACATTGGTGGCTCGGCAAGATGGAATGGGGCGGCGTTACGTTCAGCAATGACAAGCGGACGTCGTTCCTCGAGGTGCTCGATCTGCCCGCGCAAAGCCCGGCCAAGCTGGAGCTCGCGCTGTGCCTGGGTGAGGACGAAGCGGAGGAACGAGAGCTCTGGAAACGACACGGGTGGTCCGTTCGCCACTCCTGGGATGTCACCTCGAGCGCGGCCGCCTATCGGGCCTATATCCATGGATCGCGTGGGGAATTCAGCTGTGCGAAACCGTCCTGCATGCGCTTACAGAACGCGTGGATCAGCGACCGGACCCTCTGCTACCTCGCCAGCGGCAAGCCGGCGATCGTGCAGCACAGCGGCCCCAGCCGTATTCTGCCGGATGCGGCGGGCCTCTTTCGCTTTCACACCATTCAGGAAGCGGCGGCGGCCCTTGCCGCGGTCGAGGCGGACTACGACCGGCACTGCAGGCTGGCGCGGGCCCTCGCCGAGGAATATTTCGACGCGAAGAAGGTCATGAAGAGCCTCCTGGAGCGGGCGCTGGCGTGAGTTCGTCGCCACCCAGATCACTCGCCGTCTTGTCCTTTCACAAGATCGGTGACTCTCCGTCCGGTCGACGGCCGACCTGGTTCTACATACCCGAGGCGACCTTCCTCAAACAGCTCACGGTGCTCCAGGAGACGGGTTGGCACGTCCTCGACCTGGACGCGTTCTATCGGGGACTGGACAACCCGGAAACCTTGCCCGAACGATCGGCCCTCCTCACGTTCGACGACGGCTGCCGGTCGATCCGGGGAGCGGCGCTGCGCTGCCTGCGACGGTTCGGCTATCCGGCCGTGGCCTTCGTCCCGACCGAGTACATCGGGAAGACGAATTCCTTCGATGAAGGGGTCGAGCCCGAGGAGCCGATCTGCGATTGGAGCGATCTGAGAGAGATCGATCGCGCTGGCATCTCGGTGCAGTCGCACAGCGCGTCCCACCGGCGATTCTCCGAGCTCGACGACGCGAACCTCTACGAGGAACTCGCTCGACCCAAGGCTGCGCTGGAGACTGGCCTCGGCAGAGTAGTCAGCGCATTCGCCTATCCGTATGGGGACAGCGGCAGCCCTGCGGCCGCGATCGGCGAAAAGCTGGCCGCGACCGGGTACCGCGTCGCGTTCGGGTACGGCGGGGGTGTCATCCGCCTACCCGTAGGCAATCGGTTCCATCTCCCGCGGGTAGCCGTCGGTCCCGACACCGACCTGAAGCAGGAACTCACGCGGTGACGGCGATACGGTCGTCACTGCGGCCGCTCGCGCTCAGGGGGAACCATCGCCGCGCCAGACGCGGGGAAGGGCGTCGAGATATCGCTTCAAGCGGCCATTGTCCCTCAGGGCGCCTAGCACGCCTCTGGCGATGAGGTCGTAGCCTGACGGGTCCGGGTGCCAGTTGTCGGCATGCATGTAAATCCTTCCGAAGGATTCAATGGGTGCATGGACCGTCGTCGCCTCGCTGCCGACCGTGAAGGCCCTGACATGCTGAAGGTCGAGGCCGTCCCACCGGCCCTCGGTGCCGCTGTTCGTGTAGACATAGGACAGGTGGGTGCCCCGCGGGAAGCTCGCCGCATACGACCAGACATTGTCTCCCGCCCGTTGATCGCCGTGGGTCCCGTCGTCATACATAGCGACCTTATTGGGGACGAGGTCTCCCAGCGCGGGATGGTTTCCGACGATGTAGATGGCCCTGGGCACCGGGCGATCGCCGAGGAACACGCGAAAGACGACGTTGACCTGATCGTGGAGGGGAGTATGGTGCGACGGCGCGGCAGGCCGCAGGTCAAGTCTCTGCTCCAGTTCCTCCTCGATGCGTTGGCGTGCTTCGTCCAGCAACACGCTACCGTCGACGAGAGGCACGCGTTCCTGGCGCGAGATCTTTTGGAGTACCCGCAGGTAGACCCCGTTCGTCCAAAATTCGTTGTAGAGAAGAACGGCGTCGGCGCCATGGCTCCTGGCGGTAGCGATCATATCCAGATGGTATTGCTCGTAGGCCTTCAATGACGTATCCATCCACGGCTTGCGCCTGGCCGGATCCATGATGTCGTCCCGCCAGGCCAGAGTGCGGCGCGCGCCCTTGACGTACTCGGCGGCCGACTTGGGGTTCCACTTCAGGCGGAGGGCCCAGTACCGCAGGACCCGGTAGACCTCTGTCTTCTGCACAGCGCGGGCGGCCGCTCTCGCCGCCGGCGCATTCTCCGCCTCGGTCTTAGCCCGCAAGTCCGCATCGGTGAACCCCGCCATTCTGGGCTCGTTCATGGCGAACGCGAACACGACGATGTCGGGTTCGAGCTGGAGGACACGTTGCATCAACTTCTGACCGCCGAACGCGGTAAATCCGAGCACCCCGAGGTTGAACACCTCGAAGTGGGCCAGCGGAAACTCACGCGCGAGCAGGGCGTTCAGCCGCCTCGGATAGGTCTCGTCTTGGTTCGCGCCCTGCCCGACCGTCCATGAATCCCCGAGGCAAACGACGCGGAAGACAGAGCGCGGTTTCGTTTTTGGGAAATCGCCGTCTCGAAATCCCTCGGAGTTCGTCGAGAGTTGCCACACCGGGTTGGCCATCAGCGCGGCGGGCAGGGTCGGCCAGAAACGATGCCTCAGCGAGGCGAGCTCCTCGGTGGTGTTCACGGGAGCGTAGAGGTCGACATACTTCAGACGCATGTTGGGTCGCATCCGCCAGACCAGCGCGTCGTCCGACACGATGAGTCGGAAGTTGTCGTTCCACGGAGGGTCAGGGCCGACGTTGCCGCCGAAGGTGTGGATCAGTGGCACATGGGTAACCATCGACTGCCGAATGAAATAGACCACTCGGAGCGCCGCTTCCGAGACCACGAAGAAGAGGAGGGTCACGAAGACCGCCGTGCCAAACTCTCTTAGGACACGCCTTGGCATCACACTCTCTTGAAAGGACAAAGTTCTGAGAAGCTCTCGTCTTGAACGGCTCTGTCGCTCACATTACGCGCCCTTTTCCTGAGCCTTCTCTGCCTGCGTCAATCTCAAAGATCAAGCGCTTGGTCAGATTCCCGTGGTGAGGGTCCGATGGATTGGAACGGTGATCCCATTTCCATTCCTGGATCTCGTATTTTGTGACCTTCTCACCGGGAACGGCCTTCTTATTGTGAGCAGAGGCGGCCGCATGAAGAAACTTCTTGCAGGTGTCCACATACTGCCCCAGACACCGCCTGAGGACACGGTTATAACGAGCATTGCGAGCCATCACGCCGATATCATCTTCGAAGCGAGCAGGGACGATGGCGCCAGATTCACGGTGGGCTAAGACTCGTTGATAGGTAATCACCCCTGAGGTATTCACCGATGAGAACATCTGCATCGCAGTGAACGGGTAGAACTCGATCTGATGGAACCAGCAGGACAACAGCACGAAGATCAGACCAGACACTGCCAGAGCGTAACCAAAGTCTCGCTTGGGATTGTTGGTTCTGGCGACATCAGCTGACGCACTTTCCTCAGAAGACTGGAGCACGCAGTCGGAATCGCACCGGACAAGCTTCAGCCGATTACGGGCGATGTTGTCATAAAGCGACGCGCCTAGAGAGGAGATCCCAGGCAAATAGAACCAGGGTGCCAGCGGCCACAATACCGGGAGCGCCAGCGCTATGGCGCGGTAGGCGTAAAACCCGCGGTAAGCTCGTCCTCGAGCCATGACGTGCATTTGCTCTTCGAGGTCTTGTGGATTGAGATTCAGGCCGTAACTGCGATTGTAGTCAGTCAGGTTCAAGCGCCGGAAGTCGACGAAATCGAGCCGGGTAAATAGGTCAACACGAGCCAGCAGACGAACAGTCCGACGACAGAGAGGGCAGAGTCCGTCGTAGAGCACCTGAATCCGACCCTGGGAGGCCGCAAGCTTCTCTCCGATTGCTTGCCGGATCCGTCTGAAATCGAAGAAGACAACCTGCAGGAGGATAAGATCGAGGAACAAGATCCTCTGCAATCCTAATATACCAATATGTGTCATGCCCATAATGACAGGAAATATCCAGCGAGCCACGGGGAAGAATAGGACCAGTCCAAAGAACAGCTCGCCGAAAACGGCGAATAATCCCAATAGATTGAAAAAGATATCAGGGGCCGCGGAGAGGTGTAAGGACAGAGTCCAGTCGAACTCCCTCATCCTGAGGGTCTCCTGGTAGAGCATACTTTTCATATTGGTGGCATCCCACCAGAGGAGTCCTCCGTAGCGGAGCTTACTCAACCCGGCCGCCACATAGGGCAGCGCGATCACTACCCAACACGCGTAACGTGACCAGCCGTAGACTGCCGAACGACGGTCGGCATCGGGGACAGCTCGACCTCGAAAGACTTTCCACAGGCGGTCGACGGACCAACCATCCCCGCAGGGCGTCCACGCCAGAACCGCCATCACATAGATCGGCACCAAGTTTTGATGCCAGAAGAAGGTGTAGTCGCGGAGAATGCCCCAGAACATGCACGCGCACAGAGCCCCCAGAGGGATGACGAGCCGCGTGCACCACCCAACCACGCCGAGAAACAAGAGCAACTCCGTGAGCCATTGGAAAGCCCGGAGACCGCCCTCACTCGCGACAAATCGCTTGAAGCCGATGGGAAGGGTGTACAAATACTGCGTCACCCCCATGGGGTGACGCATCTCTGCTGGGAGCATGGCAATGCTGGGCAAATCTTCCCAGACCGTACCTAGAAGGAGGACCAGGCAGGTCCACATTCTGATGGCGCCCAGCGAGCCGGGTGTGGCTTCACCCACAATCCTCCGGCCGAAGGCCGGGCTACTGATCACCAGCGCGATGAGCAAGAATCCAAGACCGCTCAGCAACCAGCGCGTGGTCACGCTGTCCCAGTTCTGTAAGTCGTCACTTATGACTGGTGGTACAACGAGCTTTGCGAAAACGGTCCACAGCCCCAGCGAGAGGACCGTGAGGACCAGCAGTAGACGGATTCGGCCCACTGGTCTTCCCCTCAACTCAGAACAGCGTGCAGATGAAGAGCGTCACGGCTAAGCTTTGGCCCACGAGAGCTCCAACATTTTTGGCAGCACCTTGCGATAGTCGAGGTATTCCTCAGCGAATTCGCGGGCAGCCCGACAGTGTGCGACATAGTTCTGATTGATCCTCTCGACGCCGGCAACGGCTTCTTCCATGTTCCTGAAGGTCAGCAATCCATGTCCGGTTGGCAACCAACGTTCAATCCCCGTCGATTGAGCAAGCACGGGCTTGCCGCTAGCCAGATAATGGGTCGAGCGATCACTAAACCAACCCGAACAGCCTTTGACGTAGGCATTTTTGGCGATGCCGATCTCCGCCCGCGACTGCACAATGTACTTTTGATAACTGGAAAGATCAGCGATTTGGGTGGCTTCGGATAAAATCCATCCGTTTTTTCTGAGCAGACGGATGCCCGCATCCTTGTGATCGCTTTTCAGGGCGATCTCGAGTTCCTGTGTGACGCGTTTAGGCAACTGGACGAACCTTTTGAACTCCTCGGCCTTCGAGCGGTACCATGCACCGCGATAGCGAAGATCACCAAATTGGCTCCACGAGGCAATGGTGGTGAAACGCTCGCAGGATGGCTCGATATGAAGTGGCCAGTATTCCAGCATGACTGGCGGCAGGAAATGATGCCACTCTACGCCGCAATCCGGGATGGGCGTATACGCGGTACCGATGTTGAGCCCCACCGAAAAGAAGACATCGTGCATTTTGAAATTTAAGTCTTCGTTGTACTCTGCATGCCACAGTTGTGTATACACAGGATCTTCATCCACATATACACGACGCTTGATGTTGCTCAGGACGCACTCTGTCGAGACGTGTCCCGACATGTTGATGATCAGATCTGCCTCTTTGGACAGAGCAACCAGGGAGGCAAGCGAGAGGCCGAACGTATCCACTCCATGGTTGTAAATTTGGCAGGCTCGGTCCATCAGTCCGAAACGTTGCATGGTATCCTGAAACAACTTTCGATTGATACTGTGCTCGAAATCGCACGTTCGACCGTAAGCATCAACGCACCACCGCGGCGCAATTTCTTCGATAACGAAGACCTCGTGGCCAAGTTTCTGCAAACCCAATATGCGGTGAATCCAGGTCCACGCGATGCCAGGCACATACGGGTATCGCGATATGACGGCCCCTACAATGATCTTCATGGTGGAAAATCGCCCTCGCAGTCCGTGGCGAAAATCACTGCGGTCAGCAAGTTGCTGCGAGAGCGATGGATGAGAGCCTGTCGCGCGAGAGAGATCGCGGCACGCCGACGCAATTCGCCCGCGTCGTCCCGACTGCGCCAGTCGCGTGTACGTGGCTAGCCACAGCACGAATCACGGACGCCGGTGGCCCCGATCAACCGTCTGGTGCGGGAGATCGTCGAATGATCGGGCCCTTTGGCCGCGGCGGTTGCCGCGCGAAGGCGCGCCAGATCTGTAAATGACACGCTTCTCATGTTTGAGCAAAATGATGCTGCACCTCACTAACCCAGCGCGCCACCCTCTTGACCCCAACCCCCCGAGACTGACTCCCGGCTAGACGATAAAGACCTTTGTGAAGTGCACAGGCGGCAAAGAGACTTTTCAAATCTCGGGCGCTCGAGGGGAGCAGGCCCGTTCCGGCCAATTCCCCGCAATATATCGAGCGCATCTTCCGGTCCTCTGCCGCTTTGAACCCGTAATTCAAGTGCACCAGGTCCAACAACCCGCACCCGACTCCAGCCATTTCCCAGTCAACGAAGCAAATCCGGGCAGGGCTATGCGATGTATTGGCAAGAGCATTTTTCGGAGCAAGGTCGTTATGGACGAGGGTCAACGACTGTCCGCTAAGCAAATCTGCAATGCGACTGCAGCGCTGCACGATGGGTTCCAGCTTTGTTGCCAACTCAACAGATTGATTGCCCACCGTGCAGAGGGCTCGATTCGCCCACTCCATAAAATAGGTGGAATCAAAGCGGAGGAGAAAATCACAGGCTAATAGCTTCTCGACCCGCTGCGCGAAGTGGGCATGCAAATAAGCCAAGCGGTGGGCCGCCGTAAACCAGTGCTCTAGCTCGTGCCACTCCAATTTGTAATCATCAATATATTCCAGAAATAGCTCGCGTCGTTTTGTTGTCTCATCCCATCTCCAACCATAGTACCGGACCACGGGCAGGTCTTTATCTCTTAGCAATTCCTCATAGATGCGGATTTCCCGGTCTCGACATTGTTTGTCGGGATGATCTGCTTGCTCCGATCCAAGATGTTTCAAAAAGAGAGAGAACCTGTCCCCGCCTTCAAGAGATATCGAGAGCACCTCGGCTGGGAAGAGGGTGGCGAAGGGGCTGGGTCTACGCTGCAAGCTGATCACGTTGACGGGGCGCCGCCATGCTTCCTCAAGAAGCTCTGCAACCGTAACGCGAAGTGTGACCTCATCCATGCTTGGCTTCGGGAGGCTTCACCTGTGACTACTTTCCAATTCCTATTCGGCGCAGCATTCGCGTTAGAGCCTTGTCGGAATCAAAATACTCCTCTGCGATCGCACGAGCGGCTCGGCAATGCGTTAAATAATCCCCGTTAATCGCCTCAATACCTGCCAACGCTTCCTCAGTGGTGGTAAAAGTCAGCAAACCTTTCCCAGTCGGCAGATGGTCTTCGATCCCGGTCGACTGCACCAAGACTGGTTTTCCGGAGGCCAGGTAGCGCGCAGTGCGATCACTGGTCCAGCCTGTATGGAACTGCACATAGCGATTATTCGCAATGCTAAGCTCTGCTCGGGAATTGCCTATATAACTTCTATAATCTTCCGGAGTGCGCAGCTGCTTGGGGTCTGAGAGCCGCCAACCATTGCCTTCGAACAGGCTAATGTCCGCCTCATAGCCCGGCTCGATGTTTAAGGCAAGATCCAGTTCCTGATGTGTTCTCTTCGGAAGGTCGATGAAGTTTAGCCAGTTATCGGACTTCTCGCCGGAGAACCGCCCCCGCAATAGAAACGTCTCTTTGCCTGCCCAGTTAGAAATTGTGGTGAAGCGTCGATACCCATCGCTGATCTGGGCTGGCCATAACTCTAGAATCACAGGATGCATCATCGGAGACCAAGTTAGTCCACATGTGGGAATGTCACATGTCGGAGCTCCAATATTGAGGCCAACCGTAAAAAAATGCTCATGGCAATCGAATCCCTGATCGACACCATACTCCGTGTAGTAGACCTGGGTTTTTGATGGGTCTAGATCGACAAATGCTCTGCACCGGACATTTTCGATGATTGCAGGGGTGCGGACTTTCCCACTAATATTTACAAGCAGGTCCGATGACTTCGCTATTTTGATGGCGTCAGCGAGGGACATTCCATCAGTAGCTTCGCCATAGTTATAGATTAGGCAACAACGTGGCCAGACCCCGTACGCTTTTGCCAACGATTCAAAATGTCTCCTGCCTTCCCAATCTTCGAAGCGCACAGGTTTGTAGGTCGAATCGTGACATCGCTTGGGGTGGACTTCGGCAATCACATAAACTTCGTGCCCCAATCGCTGCAGGCCTAGCACGTAGGCCATCCGGTTATCAAAAACACCGATACGACAACAATAGTTGGCGGCGTCTGAGCCTACGATAATTCTCATGACCGAATGTCCTTTTTCAGATCAAGGTTAACCGTTCGCCCAGTATAAACGCATCTCTTCACGCGCCAGCGGCACTCCTCATCTGTGGTCCTATCCGGTCGGTCACGATAGCGTCCGGCTTGATGTGGAAAATCGAGAGGCGGTTTTCCGGAATTCCATCGACCGCCGGTCACGACCGACACCGTCTTGAATCGCGGCGAGGGGGATATCGGGTATTGCCTCGCTCGCGATCGTCGCGCTGTGAGGCTCTGAGCGATCGCGATTCTCTCGTCTCTGGCTGCGAAGCGCAAGAGCCCGGCTCGATGGCGTCACGCCAACGGCCGCACCTTCGCCATGGCGTATTCCTCCGGCGGCCGCCTTGCCGGGCGGCCGGTTGGTGGTTGAGGTTATCGCGAGTCCGCGACAAAATTGACGTGGGAGCTTCCGGGACCCCGCATTGTGCCGTCGAGCACGCCGAGCAAAGTCGTGATCAGGACGCTCCTGCGGGCGCCGGCGCACCATCGCTGCGGAGGTGACGCCATGGAGCGTGTGATCGAGCGGTGCTGCGGATTAGACTCCACAAGAAGACCGTGGCGGGACTGGCTGGAAGCGTATGGCGTCACCCACGTGGCGATGGAGAGCACCGGGGTCTACTGGAAACCGATTTTCTACGTGCTCGAGGATGCGTTCACGTGCGTCCTCGCCAATGCCGCGCAGATCGCGCAAGTGCCGGGGCGGAAGACGGATGTCAGGGACTGCGTCTGGATCGCGCCGTGCCGCGCCCGCACAGGACGTGCTACCTTCCTGGCCGGGACGTGGCCTCGGAGCTCCACCGTGAAGACTCCCTCGAACAACACCGGGGTCTCGGAGGGGGCCCTTCGAGGCCCCCCATGCGGTCAATCGAACATCAGCACGGTGCGCGCGACCTCGCCGGCCTTCATCGCGCGAAACGCGTCGTTCACGTCCTCGAGCCGGCCCCGCCGGGTGATCATCTCGTCCAGGCGCAGCAGGCCTCGCTGGTAAAAGTCGACGTACTTCGGCATGTCGACCTTGAAGCGATTCGAGCCCATGCTGCAGCCCTGGATGCGCTTTTCCCGCAGGAACACGCT
>Ga0184632_10000118_pt1 | contig 25101 bp, 18 predicted proteins | sample PLM31_50_b1_FD_133153 | JGI IMG/M metagenome (GOLD analysis project Ga0184632, IMG submission 133153) | Groundwater sediment microbial communities from an aquifer in East River, Colorado, USA - PLM3-1_50_b1 | ecosystem: Environmental > Terrestrial > Soil > Riparian zone | place: USA: East... | reverse complement strand
GACGGTCAGGGGCTCCGACGGATCGATGACGCGCGGCTCGGGACGGAACGCGTCCCAGAACATGAACAGCACGATCAACACCGCCGCGGCGGCGATCATTCCCGTGAGCCGGCGTTCCACCATGCGCGCAATATGCGGAGACCCGAGGTCGCGACGCTAGCATTGCACTCTGCGCGTCTCTATGATTGTGGCCCGCATGCGTTTGGATCATAGGTGATCGCGTTACCCGCGAGGCAGCTCGTCCGCTGGCGCGGCTGGGTCATCGCGGCCTGGGCGGTGCTCGCGCTGTTGTTCGCGCCGAAGGCCACCCACGTGCAGCGTGTCCTTGCCGTTCGCGGCACGTCCGTCGAGGAAACGGAATCGGCGCGGGCCTCGCAGCTCATCCGTGAAGCCTTCCCCAACCCAATCGCCGAATACGTCGCCATCGTCGTGCACGGGCCGGTGCGTTATACGCACCCGCGCTTCGCGGCGGTGCTCGATTCGATTTCCGCCGCGCTCTCGCGGCAGCCCTACATCAGCCAGGTCATCTCGGTACGCTCGATCGGGGAATCCACGTTTGTCAGCTCCGATCGCCGCACCACGTTCCTGATCGCCGCGCTCACGCCTGCCAGCACCAGCGACGTCGGCCGGACGGTCGTCCCGGAGCTGCGCGAAACGGTGAGCAGCACGCTGCAACGGCTGCCCCGCGCGGACGGCTTCGACGTCAAGGTCACCGGGAATCCAGCGCTCGACTACGACGTGCGCACGATCAGCACCGCGGACACCGAGGACGCGGAGCGGCGAGCGCTGCCGCTCACGCTGATCGTGCTCGTGCTGGCCTTTGGCGCGCTCGTGGCCGCGACGCTCCCCATCATCGTGGGCATGCTGGCGATCACGATCGCGCTCGGGATCGTGGCGGTCGCCGCACAGTTCCAGACGATGTCGGTATTCGTGCTGAACATCACGACGATGGTCGGACTGGGCGTGGGCATCGACTACTCGTTGCTCATCGTCACGCGCTTCCGAGAAGAGCTGAACCGCGGCCTTTCACCGGTTGACGCCGCAATCCGGACGATTCAAACCGCGGGATCGGCGGTCGTGACGTCCGGCCTGACCGTCGTGGTGGGATTTGCCGCGCTGATTCTCACGCCACTGACCGAAACGCGCTCGGTGGGTATTGGCGGCTTGATCGTCGTCGCGGTCGCCGTGCTCCTGGCGACGACGTTCCTGCCGGCCGCGTTGGCGATCCTCGGGCGCAACATCGACCGGCCCAAGTGGCTCGCGCGACCGCTCGCCCGGATTCACACCCCGCAGGGATGGGAACGATGGGCTCGCTACCTGGGACACCGCCCGTGGCGCGCGATTGCCGGCGGCGGACTCGCCGTCGCGCTGCTCACCTTACCCCTCACGCAGATCAGGATCGGGTTACCGGTACGGAACTGGTTCCCTCCGGACGCGGAGTCGGGCCAGGGGTTGGCGGCGCTGCGCGACATGGGCGCGAGCGGCGTGATCCAGCCGCTGCGCGTGGTCGTCCAGTTTCATGAGGGTGAATCGGCGTTGTCGGGTAGACGGCTGCCGGGACTCAAAGCGCTGAGTGATTCGCTCCGCAAAGACCCCCGAGTCCGCGAGGTGCGCGGCGTCGCGACATTGCGCCCCGGACTCTCGACGCTGCAGCTCGCGATGTTCTACAGCAACCCCGACTCCGTCCGCGACCGTCATCCGGAGTTCTTCAACGCCTATCTGAGCACCGACCGCCGCACGACGCTGATGGACGTCATCGCCACGGATACCGTCACCCTGACCGGTATGATGGAGCTCACCAGAAACGTCCGCAGCGTCATCGGTCGCGCCGTTCGTCTTGGGGGTGCCGAGATCGTCGTGGGCGGCTTTGCGGCATCGAGCCTCGACCTGCAGGAACGCCTGCTGCGGCGATTCCCGGGAATCGTTGCGATGATCCTCGGCGTCACGGCCATCATGTTGCTCCTGGCATTCCGCTCCGTGCTCGTGCCACTGAAAGCGGTCGTCTTGAATTGCCTGTCGGTGAGTGCGGCTTTCGGGATCACCGTCCTTGTCTTTCAGCATGGATACGGCATTCAGCTCTTTGGTCTCGAAGGTCCCACAGAGGCGATTTTCGTCGTCGTGCCCGTGCTGGTGTTCGCGACGGTGTTCGGCCTGTCGATGGACTACGAAGTGTTTCTGCTGACCCGCGTGAAAGAGGTGTTCGACAAGACGGGACGCAACGATCACGCTACGATGGAAGGCCTCTCCGCCACGGCGTCGACGATCACATTCGCCGCGCTCATCATGATCATTGTGTTCGGAAGCTTCGCTTTCACCCGCGTGCTCGCCGTGCAGTTCATCGGATTCGGGCTGGCGGTCGCCGTTTTGCTGGATGCGACGTTGATCCGCATGGTGCTCGTGCCCGCGATCATGCACATCGCGGGACGATGGAATTGGTGGCCGGGGGTGCGCGCCCCCAGGCACGATAGCGAAGAGATTACGTAGGATCGAGCAGGCGCAGCTTCTCTCCCCACACATCCCAATGCCAGGCCGGAACGCGGACGCCGGTATCCGGGTCTTTGAGCGGCTTGTATTGCAGCCAGCGGGCGTGGAACCCCAACGTGCGACCCAGCGCGAGGAGCCTTTCCTTATCTGAGCTCACCAGGTGCACCATCGGCTCATCGTGGATCTTGTGCCGGTGAAGCCAAACGCCGCCGTTGAGGGCGAAGCGCATCCCCTCACGGCGGCGTTGGAATTCGCGGTAGGGCGGTTCTAAGTGCAGGTAATCCGGCCCTCGGCGGTTGCGGGCACGACGGGCGAAGCGTTCCCCTGATAGAGGACGCATCTGCGCGGCGTCTGGGTATGCAGCGCCTCAGCCGACCAGCCGCCTGGCGTGGCTTCCAGAATGGTCAACGTCACGCCGGTGGAGGACCGGAAATTGTTGAGCGCCGGCAGACTGGTCGTATAGAAGGCACTGTCGTAAAAAAACGCCTCCTCCGCCGTTGCCAGATTCTTGAGATCGGACTTCATCTGGGCGACGTACGCCTTCTGCTTCGTGTTGGCGAGCTTCGGGATCGCGATTGCCGCGAGCAACCCGACGATCACCACCACGATCAGCAGCTCAATCAGTGTGAAACCGCGTTCCTTCACCGCATTACCCTCCGGGCGCGAAAGGGCGTCGAGCGAGGGATTAGCCTCAAATCGACGCCCCTATTGTGGGCCCTGCCCCCCATTCCTGCAAGAGGCGTGCTTAAGCCTTGGCGTCTATCCAATTCATTCCCGCACCGACACTTACGACGAGTGGCACGGCCAAACTGGCCACCCCCTCCATCTCGCGTTTTACCAGACCCCCGGCATCTACCCGTTCGGCTTCGGGGATCTCAAACACAAGCTCGTCATGCACTTGGAGGAGCATTTTGGCGCCCAGCTGCTCCCGTTTGAGCGCCGCGTGAATGCGGATCATCGCGATTTTGATGAGATCGGCCGCCGAGCCCTGGAGTGGGGAGTTCGTCGCCGTGCGCTCACCGAACGCGCGGATGCTGAAATTGCGGTCCCGAAGCTCTGGGATGTAGCGCCGCCGGCCGAACAGCGTCTCGACGAATCCCCGCTGCCGAGCCTCGTCCACGGTTTTATCGAGCCAGGCACGCACGCCGGCGAAGCGCTCGAAGTAGTGTTTAATGAAAGCCTTCGCCTCTTCGAGCGTGATGCCCAGCTGACGCGACAAGGCCAGCGCGCCCTGGCCGTAGATCGTGGCGAAGTTGATCGTCTTCGCGCGGGCGCGCATCTCGCCCGTCACATTCGCTTCCGAGACGCCGAAAATCACCGCCGCGGTCTGCCGATGGATGTCACCGCCGCGCTGGAACGCCGCGACGAACGCCGGATCGCCGGACAAATGCGCGAGCAGCCGCAGCTCGACCTGGGAGTAATCGGCCGTGAGCAGCAGGCGCCCCGGAGGCGCGATAAACGCGCGCCGAATCTCGCCGCCCCGTTTTGTCCGCACGGGGATGTTTTGCAGATTCGGATCGGATGATGACAGCCGGCCGGTCGCGGCGCCGGTCTGATTGAAGCTCGTATGCACGCGCCCGGTCGCCGCGCGGATGTAGCCGGGCAGGGCGTCCACGTAGGTGGATTTCAGCTTCGACAGCTCGCGGTACTCGATGAGCAGGCGCGGGACTTCGTGACCCATCGCGGCCAGCTGCTCGAGCACCTCCACGTCGGTTGATGCTCCCGTCTTCGTCCGCTTCTGTACCGGTAGCTTTAGTCGCTCGAACAGCACAGTCCGCAGTTGTGGAGTCGAGTTGATGTTGAACTCGCCCCCGGCCGCCTTGTAGATGTCGAGCTCCAGGCCGGTCAACTCCTTGGTGAATCCGCGTGACATTTCACCCAGCAAGGCGCGGTCTACCAGAATGCCGGTTGCCTCCATGTCCACGAGCACCGGGATGAGCGGGATCTCGATTTCGTCCAGCAGCCGCGCCAGGTGATGCGCATCGATATCGGACCGAAAGGCTTCCTCCAGACGCAGCACCATTTCGACCTGGGCCCCGGACGTTCGCGCCGCTTCGGCCGGCGGCACCTCGGCAAACGTGCGCTCGGTTGCCCCGCCCTTCCCTTTTCCGAGCAATTGGGCCGTCGTGGGCAGCTCGACCGAGAGGTGCTCGCGCGCCAGATCGTCGAGGGCGTGAGAGCGATTCCCGGGATCCAGGACGAAGCTGGCCACCATCGCGTCGTACGCGACTCCGTCGAGCTGAACGCCCGCGTCTGCGAGCGCGACCCAAGTGGCCTTGATGTCGTGGCCGGCCTTTCGAACGGCGGCGTCGGCGAGCAGGGCGCGCACACCCGCCAACGCGTCGCTTCCGAGCGGAGGAAGATTACGCGGCGGAACGCTGTCGAATTCCCCTTCGCGCGCGCGATGGCTCAGCGGCAGATACCACGAACGGCCGGGCGCCGTCGCGAACGAAAGACCCGCGAGTCCGGGCTCGGTCCGGATGGACACGAGCCGCGCGAGCCGGAGCTCCTCGATCACGGCGGGCAGTTCGGCGGGATCGTCAAGGAGGCGCGGATCGGCGAGCTGCGGCGCCCGCGCCGCGGGTGCCGGCTCGGCTGGCCGCACAACGCCAACGGACGAGAGATCGCTCAGCTTGGGGATCAGCGTGCGGAACTCGAGCTCCGTGAACAGCGTCGCCAGCGTATCGGTATCAGGCGTGCGCACGCGCAGCTGCTCGAGATCGAGCTCGACCGGCACGTCTCGCTGCAGCGTGACGAGCTGGCGCGACAGCCGGGCATTCTCGGCATTCTGGAGCAGCGCCTCGCGGGGCCGTTTGCCGGGAATGTCCGCGGCGCGCGCGAGAATCGTCTCCAGGTCGCCGTACGTCTCGAGCAGCTGAAGGGCCGTCTTGTCGCCCACGCCCTTCACGCCGGGGATGTTGTCCGAGGTGTCGCCCACGAGCGCGAGGAAGTCCACGACCTGCTTCGGTGGAACGCCAAGTCGCTCGCTCGCGTTGGTCTGATCCACCCATTGCTCCTCGACGGCGGCCTGTCCGCCCCGGCCCGGATTCAGGAGCGCGATTCCCGGGCCGATCAGCTGATAGAAGTCTTTGTCGCCCGAGACGATAACGGCTTGCAACCCGTCCCGCGCAACGCGATCGGCCAGCGTCGCCACGACGTCGTCCGCCTCGTAGCCGTTGATCGCGATGACCGGGATGTGGAAGGCGTCGAGGATCTGGCAGACGCGCTCCAGGGACCGATCGAAGTCCTGCTGCAGCTCTTCGCTCAGCTTCTCGCGCGTCGCCTTGTACTCGGGATACTGGGCCGTCCGGAAGGAAACTCCGCGATCGTGCACCCAGCCGACGTACTCCGGGTGATAGTTCTCGTAGAGGCGCAGCAGGAAGTTCGTGATGCCCCACACCGCCGACGTGTTTTCACCGCGCTTGGTGGTGAGCGGGCGCGCGATCATGGCAAAGAAGGCGCGGTAGATGAGCGCGTAGCCGTCCACGAGGAAGACGCATGTCCGGCCGGCGGCAGTAGCGGGGATCGGCGGCGCAGGGCGCGGCGGCATGGCTCAAAACTACAACCCCGCCCGCGTGATCACGGGCGGGGCGGGTCGGTCGGGTGAAGGGCGCGTCAGACGCGCACGACGTTCGTGGCGTGGAGCCCCTTATCCCCCTGCTTCACTTCGAACTCCACCACCTGACCTTCGGCGAGCGTCTTGAAGCCGTCCATCTGAATCGCCGAGAAATGCACGAACACGTCTTCGCCGCCGTCCTGCTCAATGAAGCCGTACCCCTTGGCGTCATTGAACCACTTCACCTTTCCCTTGATCACAATCCGCCTCCTGCAGAGTCATTACTGAACCCAACGTGGACGGGCTAGAAATGACCCGCGGCCTCGAAAGCTGTCAAGCCGCGTCACATCGGTGCGTACAACGCGCGATACAACTCGCGATTGCGCAACAGGCTGCGCACATAGCCGCGCGTTTCCGGATAGGGGATCAATTCGATGAACCGATCCGGATCCGCCGCGCCCTCGCGCACGAGCCAGCGGCGCACCGGTGACGGTCCCGCGTTGTAGGCGGCGATCGCCGCGTCCACGCGCCCGAAGCGCCGGATCAGCTCGGCGAGATGTGCGGCGCCGAGATGCAGGTTGAGATCCGGCACGGTGATCCAATCCGGGAAGAATGTGACGTCGAGGCCGCGCGCCAAGAGCGCGGCCGTGCTCGGCAACAGCTGCGCCAGCCCGCGCGCGCCGGCGGACGAGAGCGCCTCGACGTCGAACACGCTCTCTTGGCGCACGAGCGCCGCGAGCAGCAACGCATCCACGCCGAATTCCTCGGCCTCTGCCTCGACGGCCGCGCGATTCGGCCACGGGAAGATCGCGCGCAGCACCCGGATGTCCCCCGGCGCTTTCTGTGCCGCCTGCCAACCGAGCCGCACCGCGGCGGAACCGTACCCGCGCGCGCTGAGCCCTTCGCTCCAGGCGAGCAGCGCGTCGAGATCTTGCGGCGGGCGTCCGAGCACGACGCGCACCTCGGCCTGCGCCTCGCTGTCGAGCCCCGCCAGCAGCAGCGTGTCGATGCGCGCGAGACCGGCGACGACAGCGGCCGCCACCGGCACCGGCTCCGCCGGCGGGGCTACGAATGAAATGGGACCCAGGCCGGCTCGCTGGCGCGCGCGCATGCCGTAGTAGCCGAGAGAGTCCTCGCGCGCGAGCGCGATCCAGATACTGCGCGCTTTCCCCGAATCGCCGCGCGCTTCCGCCATCTTGCCGAGCCAGAAGCGCGCCGCGGTGCGCTGCGGTCCCACGGCATCGATCTCGGCTTGGTACAGCGTCGCGGCGCTGTCGGGTTGACCGGCGCTTTCCGCCTGCGCCGCGAGGCGGAAGCGCGCGAGCGACGCGCGGGCGTCGGCGGGATAGCGGGCGATCAGCTCGCGATACCAGCGGGCGGCTCGCGGCCAATCGTCGCGGCCATCCAACATGTCGGCCAGGATGTAGAGCGCGCCCGGAGCCGCGCTGTCGCTCGGATTGTTCTGGGCGAACTCCGAGAGCGCGGTCACCGCGGCCGGATCACCGAGCCGCACCAGCACACGCGCGCGGCGATAGGTCGCCAGGGTACCGAGAGCGGAGTCGCGGGTCGCCGCGCCGTAGGCACGCAGTGCTTCCACGAGACGCCCGGTCGACACGAGCAGCTCACCATACAACAGGCGCGTCGCCGCGCTCGAGTCGCCGCGCCGCAGCGCGTGCTCGACGTGAATGCGCGCGTCCCGTGCCGTGTTGCGGCGATTCAGCGCGCGAGCGAGGGCGACATGCTCCGCAGGCTCGCGCGGTGGCAATGGGCCGAGCGCGAGCGCGACCCCCGCGGCGCCATCGTCGCTGAGCGGCTCGCGTGACAGCAGCCCATAGAGTGTGGTGCGGGCGCGCGCGGAGTCTCCGATCGCGAGCGCCAGGCGCGCGGCGTCGAGACCCTTCCCTGCCGAGGTAAACGCGTCGAGCGCGCGCGTCGTATCGCCCGCGAGCAGCAGTGAGCGCGCCCACGCGATCGGCACACCACGCACAGCCGGTGGCGGCACATCCACCAGCAGCTGTCGCGCGGCGCTCGTGTCGCCGGTGACGCGCGCCTGGCGTACACGCAGCCAGGCATCGATCGCCGCGAGCTTGCCGCCTTCGCGTGCCGTCGCAAACGCGGCCGCGGCGCTGTCGGCCTGGCCGGCGGCGTCGTACGCCACGCCCGCGCGCACCGCCAACAAGCTCGCCCGGGAAGCTGGCGCGCGGGCGCGGGCCATTTCGAAGTGAGCCGCCGCATCGGCATAGCGGGCCAGACCGAATTCCGCCTGCGCGAGGACGGCGAGCGCTTGCCCGTCGAGATAGTCACGCAGCCATGGCTGGGCCACGAGCAGTGTCCGGGCGCGCTCGTAGCGCTTGGCGAGGACCTCCGCCTTGGCGCCTTCGACGACAAGAAATGCGTTGGGATTGGGATCGCGCCGCGCCGCGGCCAGCAGCGTCTCGGCGGCGTGCCACGGACGTCCCGACAGACGCAGCGAGTCGGCGCGGTAGGTGGCGGTGTGGTCGGCCGGGGGCCGCACGACCTCCTGGGCCGTGAGCACGGACGCCCCAACTAGCGCCGCAATGCCAAGGGCGGCGCCGCGTTTCACCTGGCGGATCGCCTCACCCGCGCGAGCACCCGCTGCAACTCGGCGCGCGACGCCGGCGTCAACCGATAGCGGCTGAACCCGGACTGATCCTGGAAATAGAGAACCAGCCGCGGCGTGGTGTAGGTCCAGCGTATCACCCGCAACCCGTTGCGATTGATGCCGTTCGACAGATCGACCATATCGTCCGGCTCGCCGAGCGAGATGAAGACTTCGCCTCGCTCCGTGAGCCATCCCGGTTCGCCTTCGTCCTGGAATCGCACGTTCGCCTGTTGTATGCGCCGGAAATAATCATCCAACGCTTCGTTCTCCGGCGTGATCGGCACCGGATCGGTAGCCTTCCAGAACTCGCGCCACACGTCGGGACGATGCTCGGCGGCTGAGCGGCGCAACGAGTCCACCCACTCCTGGCGATCGAAATAGCGCAGCAGGCTCACCATTTCCTCGAAGTTCGTGATCACCCACTGATTCGAGAAGCTCACGAGGAAGCGGGAGCGCGTGGTGTCGCCGCCGCTCAACGGGATTGCCTGGAGCTCGGCCTGTCCGACGGGCAGGTTCCCGGGGGCCACGATCACCGTCGCGGATGCGAGGTCGGTGTTTCCGGTCAATCGCACGGAGTCGCGCCACAGCTCGCGGGCGGTGGCATCCACCACGCGCGCCAGGATGGTCGCCGGCGCGACGCCATAGCGCTCGATGTAGAAGTGCATCGAATCCGAGCCGTACGGCAGCGTCGCGCGCGGATTGGCGACCAGTTGGGGCCGAGCGCCGCGCTGCGACCGGCCTGCCGCCGTGTACACGGCAATGGGCTTCGTCATCGCCGGTCCCGCAAAACGGGGAGCGGTGTCCGCGCGCTCGGCGCGCGCGAACGCCGGTCCATTGCGATCCCGCACCATCACCATCACCTGATAGGTCCCCGGGGGGAGCGTCACGAACTGCTGAAAGATCACGCTCTCGTCCGTGCGCAGAGTCTCCTGGAAGCTGCGCACGCGGACCTGCTCGTCGCTGCCGATCTGTCGCACGGGGACGACGGTGGTGCTGTCGGTCCGGAAAGAAGCCTCCACGCGATACTCCGCGATGAATTCGGCGCCGCGGCGTTGGAAGGTGAGCGTCTGGTTTGTGAGCGAGACGCAGAACAGCGCCAGGGTCGAGTCAGGCGTCGGACCGGCGAGATACCGGACCGATGCGACGAACGGCAGCGCACCCCCGCCGACGAGTGCGCCCATCGACCGGTACACGGACGTCGCGTCGAACAGGCGCGGCAGCGTGGTGCCGGACCGCGGCGGGTTGCCGGCCGTGCCGGCGCCCTGCCACGATGCGCAGCCACCCACGAAGAAAAACACCGCTGCCAGCGCTGCCCTGCGTCGCATCACTTGCCGAGCCTCAAATCGGGACGTTAGTTTCGCGCCAACCCCCATGGCTCACGAAAACCTGGCCGGCCAGTCGATCGCCGGCTACCGCCTCCTCGAGCGCGTCGGCGAAGGAGGGACGGCGGAGGTGTACCGGGCCGATTACCCCGGCCGCGGCGCGTGTGCGTTCAAGGTATTGCGCGAGCGTCTCAGGGGCGACCCCATCGTGGTCAAACGGTTCCTGCGAGAAGCGGGATACGGTTCGCGCGTCGTACATCCGGGCGTGGTCCGCACCTACGACTTCGGCGAATCGGACGGCCTGTACTATCTCGCGCTCGAGTGGGCCAAGGGGGAGCCGCTCGCCGACTTCCTACACCGCGAAGGCCCGCTCGCTCCGGCGGACGCGGTGGCGCTCGTCCGCCAGCTCGCCGATGCGCTCGCCGCCGCGCACACCGCCGGCATCATCCATCGCGACCTCAAGCCCGAGAACATCATGTACGATCCGGGCACGCGTACGGTGAAGCTTCTCGATTTCGGCATCGCGCGCGACGCCGAGCAACCACCCGAAGAGCGTCTCACACGCACCGGCTTCTTCGTTGGGACCTTGCAGTACGTCGCGCCTGAAGCGCTGTCGGGGGAGTTGGTAGACGGGCGTGCGGACATCTACAGCCTCGCGAAAATCACCTACTACATGCTCACCGGGCGTCGCCCCCACGAAGGGCGCAGCCCGCGCGAGCTGTTTCAGCAGCTGTTGAGTGGCAAGCCGATCCCGCTGTCCGAGGCGAGCAAGGATCTCAAATTCTCCCCTGCACTGGAAGCGGCGGTCATGAAGGGTCTGGCACGGCACCCCGGCGACCGCCAGCCGACGGTCACGGCCTTCGCGAACGAGCTGCAAGCGGCCCTCACCGACACGAAGGATGATGCCAAGTCGCGCGGCTGGTTCGAGGCGCTCAAGCACATCGTCGGCAAGCGGACCAGTGAATAGTAGTAGCGACTACTACTACCTAAAGAACACGCTCAAGGACCTTCTCCTCGCGCGCTCGGTACAGCGCGGCGACTTCGTGCTGGCCTCCGGCCGCCGATCCGCTTTTTACATCGACGCGCGTCTCACCACGATGTCAGGTGACGGTCTCGCGGTGGTCGGCGGTCTCGGGCTGGACCGCATGGCCGTCCGCGGCTGGACGCCGCGCGCCGTCGGCGGGCTGACGCTGGGAGCGGATCCCGTGGCCTACGCGCTCGCACTGACGGCGCGCCGCCGCGGCCAGCTGCTCGACGCATTCACCGTGCGGAAGCAGCCGAAGAACCACGGCACCGGCAAGCGCATCGAAGGTTGCTTTACGTCTGGCTTCCCTGTCGTCGTGGTCGAGGATGTGCTCACGACGGGAGGCTCAGCACGCGATGCCATCAGCGCGGTGGAAAGCGAAGGGGGCCACGTACTCGGCGTGATGGCGGTCGTCGATCGGCAGGAGGGCGGACGTGAGGCAATCGAGCGCGCCGGCTATCCGGTCGAAGCGTTCCTTACCGTGTCCGATCTGGGGTTAGGATCCGGCACGTGACCGATCCTACGCGCCGCCCCTCGTTTGCCGCTCGGGTCCGCGGTTGGCACGACGAAGCCACCGCCCTCGAGCAGCGCTTCAAGGACCTCGAGACATTCGAGCGCAGTCATCGCCGCCGCTGGGCGATCGCCGCGGGGTTGTTCGTCCTCGGCATGCTGGGGAATCTCACCGGCATGATTCAGACTCGCCTCGGGACGATCGTCCTGATCGCGGGCGGGGCGGCCATCATCAACGCCATCGTCGGCCTGATCAACGAGCGCGGCTGGTACCGGTGGTGGTTCATCTACATGCTGGCGCTGCTCGATGTCGCGCTGGTCAATGTGCTCGTCCTGTGGTTCGGGCACGGCGGCGTGATCGCCGCACTGTTCATCGCCGTACTGCCGTACGCGTTCGATCAAGGGCAGACCGTCGGCGATTTTCTCGTACTCATGGCGTCGCTGGGATACCTGGTCGCGAGCTGGTTGCACGGTGGTCTCGATACGACTGCGTACCTCGAGACGGGAATGTTCATCGTCGTCGCGATGGCGCTCAAGCGGATTCCGGCAACGCTCATCCAACGCATCCGGCGCGCGCGCAGCGTCATGGGTGAGGCGGAGCAGGGCTACCTGGCCGTGCGCGCGGCCGCGGCCGAAGCCGACGAGCTGGGATTCCTCGAGAAGAGCTTCAACCGCATGCTCGAGGAAATCGGGACGACGATCTCGACCGTCCAGCGCGAAGCCGACGAAGTCGCCGCGTTCGCCGAGGAGCTCGCCGCCGCGGCGCAGCAGCTGCACGCGACGACCGAATCGTTGACGGCGACGTCGCAGCGTCAAGCCGGCGACCTCGGCCGCCAGCGCGGGCTCGCCGACGGCGCCCGGGGCGAGAGCGCCAAGGCCGCCGATCAGGCCGAGTCGCTGCGCGTGCGGGCTGAGTTGATGCAGGTGGACGCGGCACGACTCGTCGGCACGGCGGAGCGGGGGCGCGAGCGCGTCGCGCGCGCCAGCGCCACGCTCCGCGCGGTCGGTGAAGAAGTGCGCACTACGGCTTCGACGGTCGCGAGTCTGTCGGGGATGTCGGAGCGTATCGGCGTGTTTGCGCAGACGATCGCGCGCATCGCGCGGCAAACACACCTGCTCGCGCTCAATGCGGCGATCGAAGCCGCGCGCGCTGAGGAGCACGGTGAGGGCTTTGCTGTCGTGGCCGATGAGGTGCGGACGCTGGCCGCCGAGGCAGGGAAGTCGGCGCGCGAAGTCGCCGAGCTGGTGAGCGACCTACGCACCGGGATCGACGCGGCCGGGCGGGCGATGCAGTCCGGAGAGACCAAGGTGCGCGACATCGGCGCGGTCGCCGCCGAGGCGGACACCGCGCTTCAGGAGCTGCATCAGGGCGTCCAGTTGATGGGTGATCTCGTGAATGCCACCGCGGAGGTCTCGCGCAGCCAGGCGCAACGCTTGGCCGAGCTTGCACAATCGCTACAGCAGGTCGCCAGCATCTCGACAGCGTCATCCGACAGCGCCAACAGCACGGCGGCCGCGACCGAAGCGCAGATCATATCTATGGGCGAATTGACGGCAACATCTCAGCAGCTCGCCCAGTTGGCTGAGCGGCTGCGCGCTGGGATTGCGCGCTTCTCGGTGCTGCGGCGCGATCAGAGCACGATCGAGCATCAGATCCGCCCGGCTGCCGATTGATGGATAGGTTCACCCCGCCCGGGAGACCGCTGGGGCGCTCTGGCCTTGGTCCCACGACCCCGCGTTGAAGGGGTGAAACGCACGCAGGGCCTCCCGGTACGGGGTGATGAGCAGATCGATGTAGCGCGCCAGCGTCACGTCGAAGGGAAAGCGGCGTCGAAACTCTCCCGCGGTCACGCCCAGCACGGCCCGCAGATGCCGCCCGAAGCTCTGGGGCGACGAGTAGTCCATCCGGTACGCCACATCCGACACCGACAGGCCGGGATTCTGAAAGAGGAAAGCAGCGTGCAGGAGCCGCATGCCCGCGAGATAGCTCTTCGGCGAGGGGATACCAGCGCGATGGAAACGCGACATCAATGTGCTCGGCCTGACACGCAGATGTCGCGCGAGTCCGCGCACGGTGGTGAGTGCCGGCGCGAGCCTGGCGACCGCCTCAAAGAACAGTCGCGATTCCTCTGCCGCGTCGCCCAGGGCCGGAATGAGTCGCGCGAGGACGCGCGCGGCGACCGGCGACGCCGGATGACCGACCAAGTCGCGTAAGCGTCGCCAGCCGTCAGGCTCGGTACAATCCACCGCCGTGCGCACACCGGTCGCACCGAGGCGCAACAGCGTTTCCGTCGACTCGCGGTCGTGCCGGGAGACCAGCGCCACGGCTGGAATCTCGGGGAATTCGCGCACAAATCGCGCGACGCCGGGGAGCGCCTCGCCGTGGCAGCGATGTACCGAAATGACCACGGCATCCACGCGCCGGCGGCGCGCGACGTACAGCGCCTCGCTCAGTGAATCCGCATGCAGTGTATCGAAGCAACCGTCTCCCGCGGCGTCGATGCGGGGACGTTCTGGAGGGGGAAGAACCGTGCACACGGTTACCATGCGCCACCATGGTAACCAGCACGCTTCAACTGCCGATCACGCCGCTTGCATTACGAGCGCGCGTCCAGCGAGGTGAGTTTTTATGGACACTAGCGCGACGAGATGCCACCGACCCACTCGGTTCAAATACACGTCGCAACCTAGTCAACCAACCTTACGGCGCCATTATCAAAGCACTGAGAGCTGATCCACATCGTTTTGAGTGATCGCTCGCTTTATCATGGCTTCGACTTCGGCATTCGTATTGAATGAGCGAAGCTTCACGCTTGGATGGGCCTGTTGAAAAACTCGGAAGATCTCATCCGCGAACGCCTGGCCAATAGTGTTCACGCCTGCAAAGTCGAGCACCACTTCTCGAAATTTTTCGACCCTCGCCATCAGGCGTTTTGCCTGAGAACGCGATACGAGGTTCTCTGCGCCGTACCGAGCCAGCCCCACAGGAACGTGCGTGATCGTAAACTGATAGTCATCGCCGAGGGACGAGTAGCGATTCATGACTTCGGTAGTTGTTCTAGTGGAATTCGGATCAATGACCATCCATACGCCAGTGCCCGCGACGTGATCTGCATCCTCTAAAAGCCAGTCCCTATCGGTGGGACGATGACTGAAGTACAACGTGCCTGAAAGAATCGAGAAAGTATCAAACATTCTGCTACTGAAAAAGATTCCCTCACCTGTATGCCGTGCAGGATCTGTCGTAAGCTTGCCCTTCGACAATTCAAGCACTGCGTGGCGCTCATCCTCGAGATTAAGGCTGTCCTTAATCTTCTTGAAGATTCCGACGCCGTCATCTTCGACGGTAAGCTCAATGTTGAGGGCCGACCGCTTCAGCCCGCATGTGATCCGAGAGCCCTCTGAGTGATCGATTGCGTTGTTTACCATCTCGGTGAAGCCGTACTGACAGATCCGGAGAATGTTTTCCGGCAGGTCCTCCAACTTTGGTCTTGCAAACTCCCGCCATACCTTGTCTTCGGTGAGTTCCGCAGAGAGTTCGTATACCCTGGTGCTCGAAACGACGGCCAAGGCATACTTTCGCGCCTTAGTGGATCCGATGGCAGTGATGATCCCCCTTTGTGCCAGAGCGCGTAGACGCTTGTTTACTGCCTGGCGAGAGACCCTAAATTTTTTTGCCGACCGAGCAGCCAGATCGGGGACGTTTTCAGCGATACCTCGTAATAGGAATGTCTCTAAAGCATTGTCTCCCTGTATTTTAGGTGTCGTCATATTGTAAACCAATCAACCTGTTACTGGAAACCGGAGCGTTTATGATTGGAAACCCAGTGGGTGAATTTTAGTTTCCAATCGAGAGCTTAGCAAGGCTCCTCATTCCTTACTCCCGTGTCTGTGCCGCCGTTACCCACGCGCGAATCCGGCCCTCGAGTACATCCAGAGGCACCGCGCCGGCTCCCAATACCTGATCGTGAAACCCGCGCACATCGAAGCGGCTGCCTAAGGTCGTCGTCGCGTAGGCGCGCAGCTCCTTGATCTTCAGCTCGCCGATCTTGTACGCCAGCGCCTGTCCCGGCCAGACGATGTACCGATCCACTTCCACGGTGATGTCGTGCTCTGTCTTGGCCGCGTTGGCCTTGAAGTAGTCGATCGCCTGCTCGCGGGTCCATCCCATGGTGTGAATGCCGGTGTCGATCACGAGCCGGATCGCGCGCCACATCTCGTAGGTGAGCTGGCCGAACTTGCTGTACGGGTCGGTATAGAGACCCAGCTCACCACCCAGGCTTTCACTGTACAGGCCCCATCCCTCGACGAACGCCGTGTAGCCGCCGAATCGCCGGAACTCCGGCACGCCCTCGAGCTCCTGCGCGAGCGCGATCTGGAGATGGTGACCCGGCACCGCCTCGTGCACGGACAGCGCTTCCATCTCCCATTTGGGCCGCATGGGGAGGTTGTAGGTGTTGACGAAATACGTCCCGGCTCGATGCGACAGCGGGCTGCCCGGCCGGTAGTACGCCGTGGTCTGCGACCGCTCCGCATAAGAAGGAATAGGCGAGACGCCGTAGGGCAGGCGGGGCAGGGTGCCGAACAGCTTCGTCAGCTCAGGATCGATGCGTTTCATCAGCTCACGCGACCCGCGGATGAGATCGTCGCCCGTCGTCCAATAAAACCGCGGATCAGTACGCAAAAATTGCACGAACTCGGCGAACGTGCCCTTGAATCCGCTGGCGGCGATCACACTGTCCATCTGCCCACGAATCCGCTTTACCTCGGCGAGCCCCATCGCGTGGATCTGCTCCGGCGTCAGGTTCGTCGTAGTGGACGCGCGAGCGCGCACTTGATACCACGCCATGCCGTTGGGCAGATCGCGCATCCCCGTCGTCGTGCGGGCTCCCGGGGCGTACTTGTCGCGCAGGAAGGCGCTCAGCTTTCGGAACGCCGGCGCGACGGAGTCCCGATAGGCGGCCACCCCCGCGGCACGAAGGCGCTGCTGATCGACGGCCGGTACCGCCGCCGGGAAGCGCGTGAATGCCGCAAGTAATGGGCTCGTGAGGGGATCGTCGACGACCAGGTTTTGGGCCTGCGCCGGCACATCCCGCAGCGTGATCCGCGGCGGCGTGAGCCCCTGGGCGAGGCCGCGCTCGAGTAGCACGATGTTCTGATTCACGAGCACCGGAACGGCCCGCAGCCGCGCCACGATGTCCTCGTACTCACGCACGCTGCCGGCGGGCATCTGGGCGATCGTGCTCGGCACATCCTGTTGGACGCCGCCCATCTGGGTGATCGGCATGAATTCGCCCGGGAAGCGGCTTTCCTCGAGTGCGTCGGTATAGTTGCGGCGAAACAGATCGTAGTTGAGCTGGTCGGTCGGGCTGAGCCTGGCGCGGTCGATCGCGCGCAGCGTGGTGAGCGGATTGTTCAGCTCGCGCCGGCGCCGCGCGATCGCCTCCAGAGAGTAATCAGTCCAGCGCGCGTTCTGCCCCGGATAGCCCACCGCCGTCGCGAACTCCGGATACTCGCGCATCGTGTATTCCCAGTCCTGCGCGAACAGCTGATGCAGCCGGACGCTGTCCGGTGTGCTGGACTGCTGGACCAACCTTGAGAGGATCATCAGCGCGTATACCACGGTCGGGTCCTTGTGAACGGGGACGTGGCGTGCGAAGCTACCCGCGCGGGGAAGGGAGCGCCAATGACCAGCTCGCGACAGTGGCTTGTGAGACTCTCCGTGCTCGTCGTGCTGCTCACGGTGGCGGGCGCGCTCAGCTTTGTGCGCTACGCGCGGCGCCACAAGCCCAACCCTCAGCTCTTCGCCGTCGCGCCATTCGACATCTTCGTCACCGCGCTCGAGCCGTGGCGCGTGCGCCTCGCCGAAGGGCTCAGCGAGCAGCTCGGCGCCGTGCCGCCGCTGGCGGCTGTTCCCCAGACAGTCGTGCGAGAGCGCTGGCGCGCGCAGTCGCGCCCCGAGCTCGCAGCCCTGGATCTCGCGCGACGCACTAGTGCCGGTCTCGCGGTTTACGGACGGCTGGACTCAATCGCGGGGCACAGCGACTCGGTGCGCATCCAGCTGATCGTCGTGGAGGCCGGTACGGGCCGTGTGATGATCGGCATCGATCGGCCGTGGCCCGTCGCGCGGCTCGCAGCCCTGCCGCGCACACTCGCTGAGCAGGTGCGCCAGAACTATCGTTATCCGAGTGACTGAGCCCTTTGCAGAATTGAACGCCGCGCTCGCCGATCACTACGTCATCGATCGGGAGCTGGGCCGCGGGGGAATGGCGCTGGTGTATCTCGCGCGCGACCTGAAGCATGAACGGTTCGTCGCGCTGAAGACATTGCGCCCCGAGATCGCCATGGCGCTCGGGCGCGAGCGGTTCCTGCGCGAGATCAAGTTGGCGGCGCGCCTGCAACATCCCAACATCCTGCCCGTCTACGATTCGGGCGATGCCAGCGGAACGCTGTACTACGTCATGCCTTTCGTCGAAGGCGAATCCCTACGCGACCGGCTCAATCGGGAACCGCAGCTCCCGCTGGACGACGCGCTGCAGATCACGCGCGAAGTGGCTGATGCCCTCGCGTACGCACACGAGCACGACGTCGTGCATCGCGACATCAAGCCGGAAAACATCATGCTGTCCGGCGGCCACGCGATCGTGACCGACTTCGGCATCGCGCGCGCAGTGAGTGCCGCGGGCGGCGACAAGCTCACCGAAACAGGACTCGCGATCGGCACGCCGGCGTACATGCCGCCCGAGCAGTCGGCGGGGACCGGCAAGGTCGATCGTCGCAGCGACATCTACAGCCTCGCGTGCGTGTTGTACGAGACGCTGGCGGGCCAGCCGCCGTTCACTGGTCCCACCGCGCAGGCGATCATGGCGCGGCATTCGCTCGACTCCGTGCCGCGGCTCAAGGTCGTGCGCGAAGCGATTCCGGACGACGTCGAATCGGTGATCGAGCGCGCGTTGGAGAAGGTGCCGGCCGATCGCTATCAGACGGCGGTGCAGTTCCGCGACGCGCTGAGCTCGGCGAGCACCGGGCGCGTGTCGCGCGTGACGAAGCAGCGGCACAGTGCGTTTCGTTCGCTCGGCAAACGGCGTGCACCAATCGCGATCGCCGCGGCGCTCGTGCTCCTCGTCGTCGTTGCATGGGCGGTGCTGGGACGTCCAGGCACCGCCGGAACACGCACCGCCGGGCTCGACCTACGCCGCGTGGCGGTGCTCTACTTCGACGACTTGAGTCCCGATTCGTCGCTCGGTTTTCTGGCGGATGGTCTCACCGAAGGGTTGATCTCGCAATTGTCGGAGGTCCGGACACTCGACGTCATCTCGCGCAACGGCGTCGCTCCGTTCCGCCACAGCGATCTGGCACGCGACAGCGTCGCGCGCGCCCTCGGTGCCGGCACGCTCGTGGAAGGAACCGTCGAGCCGGTCCGCGATCGCGTGCGCGTCGCGGTGCGGCTCGTGGACGGCGCCAGCGGGACGGACTTGCTCCGACGGGCGAGCTTCGAGCAGCCCTCCGGGAATCTGCTTGTCATCCGCGATACGCTCGCAGTCCAAGTTGCGCGTGTGTTGCGCGAGCGGCTGGGCGAGGAAGTGCGGTTACGGGAAGAACGCGGCAGGACGGGAAGCACCGAAGCTTGGACGGCCGTGCAGCAGGCGGAGCTCGCCCGCAAGAACGCGGAAGCATTCGTGCGCGCGGGAAAAATGGACAGCGCGACCGCCCTGTTCTTGCGCACCGATTCGATTCTCGCGGCGGCGGAGCGCAAAGATCCCCGGTGGGTGGATCCGATCATCCTGCGCGGACAGCTCGCGGAGCGGCGGGTGCGCATGCTGCGCTCCGCCGCCCTGATCGATGAAGGTCTGGCGCACGCGAACCGCGCCCTCGCGCTGGCACAGCAGGACGCGCGCGCCATCGAGCTGCGCGGGACATTGCGCTACCGCAGGTGGCAGCTGAGCCGTCCGCAGGATCCACAGGAGGCGGCTCGGCTCCTGGACGAGGCGCGCCGGGACCTCGAGCAGGCGACGACGCTCGATCCCAACGCGGCGGGCGCGTTCGCCACGCTCAGCAGTCTCTACTATCAAACGAAGGATCCGCAGGGGGCAGCGCTGGCGGCCCGACGCGCGTACGAGGAAGACGCCTACCTGAGCAACGCCCCGGATATCTTGACGCGTCTCTTTCACACGTCGTACGACCTGGACCAGCAACGCCAGGCGCAGCGCTGGTGCCAGGAAGGATTGCGGCGATTCCCGCAGGATTTCCGCTTCTACCAGTGCCAGCTCTATCTGATGACGCGCCTCGAACCACCCGACGTCGCCCGCGCGTGGCGCGTACTCACCAGCGTGGATTCGCTGGCGCCAGGCCCCCAACGGGCCGTGCTGCATCTCCGCAACCAGATGATCGTTGCCGCCATCATCGCCCGGGCGGGCCTGCGGGACAGCTCCCACCACGTGATCGAGCACTCCCGCGGGACGACCGAGCTCGACCCCGAGCAGGACCTGCTCGCGATGGAAGCCTTCGTCCGGATCCAGCTGGGCGAGCAGGATGAGGCTATCCGCTTGCTACAGCGCTACGTAGCCATCAATCCGGATCATTCCTTTCGCGTCGGCGGGGACATCTTCTGGTGGTGGTGGGACCTGCAGAAGCACCCTGGCTTCCAGGCGCTGGTGCGGGCGCATACGTGATGACCATCACAATTCGTGACGACGCTCACTGCTTGACGGGTCGCCAAACAGGCGAGTAATTCTAGCCTGTTCGCGATGTAGGTCTATGCCGTCACAGTAGGCCGCCGCAACCGTCCCAGACTGCGCCCAGCTGGGGGTTGTACCAGGCCCCCACTTGGGAGAATGCCCTATGAAGCGTCTCGGCTTCATCACCGTCGTCGCCATCGGTATGCTCGGGTGTCAAAGCGATCGGGTTCTGCCGCCGCCCACGGCACTGATTCAGGACGCGAATCACAACGCCGGAAACGCGTTCTTTTTCTGGACTGCGCCGATCGTCAAGCAGTCGCCTCCCGCCGCACAGGTGTTCTCCAAGGATCTCAGTCCCGTCATTACGATCACGAACCTGTGTGGTATGGGAGTCGTTCGCACGTTCTCCGGCTCCGAGGTGTCGGTCAGCAACGCCCGCTACCACGCGAACTGGAAGACAGCGCTGGACAACCTGGACCCCGCATGCACCTACCGCATGACGGTGACGGTCGGATCGACAACACTCGGCTTCGCCGATGTGGATGTGGTCGACAACGGCCGTGAGTTGAAGAATGTGAACACCGATGAGTTCATTCCGCTGCTCGACGACCGCACACTTCCGCTCACGTTCTTTATCGGGGTCGGCTCGCTGTGCGCGCACGCCAACTCGGACTGCGGCGAGGGCACGGTGCGCCACGATCAGAATACGACGATCGTGACGGCCAACGGCCGCGCCGGCGTGTTCGTGCCCGCGGGTGCCGTTTCCGAGGACATCATCATCACGATCGAATCGAGCGACGACCGGCCCTGTTTCCCCGGTTTGCTACCCCCCGTATTCCCCGGCGCCCCCGGCCAGGTCGGGAATTCCTGCTACGACTATCGCACCGACCCGCCGCTGTCGAGAATCACCGAAGACGGGAAATTCACCAAGCCGGTGACCGTCGGGATCTGTCCCGACGTCGACATGCTCGCGCTCGACCACGAGACGCTGGATCTCCTGCAGATCTTCCAATTCGACGCAGGCGAGGAGAATCCAATCCGCGCGCTGAACAACGTGCCGGCGCCGTTCCTGCGTTGCGATCCCGGTTTCAATCCCAACTTCGGCGCGCGGCGCTCCGCGGTCATGGACCTGGCCGCGCGCGGACTGCGGTCCCTGGTGCAGCCGGTTGTGGCGCTCTTCACCCCGCGGCCGCTGTACGCCAGCACCAGCACCATGTTGTTCGATGTGGGCACCGGCGGGAGCACGGACTTCTTCAGCCGCTTCACGTGGGCCTTGCCGAGCGATGTGTTCATCAATTTCGACGAGGCGCCCGACTTTGGCGCGGTGGCCCCCGGATCCGTCGTGAGCACGCTGTACTCGCGTCTCGGCGTGAAGTTCAGTCGGACCAACCCGGAGGGCCTGTGCGCCGGCGTGTCGGTGTATGCGAATGACCACGGGCCCACTGGGTTCAATTCGGGACAGAACAACGTCACCGTCTGTCCCGAGGGGGTGGCGTCCGACTTCAGCGAGGAGGAGTACGGCGCTATTGAGGCATCGATGATCCTCCCCGCGGTGCAGGTGTGCATCAATGCGACGCCGCTCGGATTCCGCGGCGGCGTGCCGGGCGCGCAAGCGTACATCGAGGCCTTCGATGCGGAGGGTGAGTCGCTGGGCCGGACCGAGTCCACCCCGTCAACCAGTGACCGCGTTGCACAGCGGCTCTGCGTTTCCGGCGAGGCGATCAGTTACGTACGCTTTGCCGGCATGGGAGCGGGGTTCGCGATCTTCGATAACTTCGATGCAGTGAGGTCGTTGCCCCCGATTCAATAAGGGCGCCGAGTCGCTGACGATACGAGGGGCGGTCCATCCGGGCCGCCCCTTTTTGTTGCCACGGTGTGGCGGCGAGTCCTCACTCCTTTGAATTAGACCGTTCCGGTTGCCGGACCTCCATCCCGTGTCCGATGGTGCGCTGCTGCCACGTGCGCATTTTTTCCAGTTCGGGTACCCACTACACCATGAGGCGCGGCATGAAACGTTTGGCGATCGTGGCGCTCATTGCGCTAAGCGCAGTGGGCTGTCACGGCGATCGCAGTAATGCTCCAGCCCCGTTGGCGCTGATACAGGACGGCAGCCGCGCCGACGGGAACGCGTTCTTTTTCTGGCTGCCGCCGGTCCTGAGCCAGCAGGCTCCCGCTGAACAGGTGTTCTCCAAGCAGCTCCGCCCCACCATCACGATCACGAATCTCTGCAGCGGCGAGGTCGTCCGGACGTTTGCAGGCCCGCAAGTGGAAACCGGCGACGCCGAGTATCATGCGAACTGGCATACCCCCGATGACAATCTCGACCCGACGTGCACGTATCGCATCGCGATCCGCGCTGGGTCGCGGCAGCTCGGTGTGGCGGATGTGGACGTCGTGGACGACGGCCGTGAGCTGAAGAACGTGGACACAGGCGAGTATATCGCGCTGCTCGATGGTCGCACACTCCCCATCAAGTTCTTCATCGGCGTCGGCTCGCAGTGTGAGCGCGTCGGGTCCGATTGCGGCGAGGGCACCGTCCAGCCTGGCGAGAACACCACCATCGTGACGAAGCATGGGCGGGCTGGGGTCTTCGTCCCGGCCGGCGCCGTGGACCAAGCGGTCACGATCATCATCGAGTCCGCGGACGATCGCCCCTGCATTGCCGGGTTGCTCGAACCGGTGTTCCCGGGAAGCATCGGGGCGGTCGGCAATTCGTGCTACGATTTCCACACCGAGCCGCCGCTGGCTGAGGTCAACGCGCGTGGCAAGTTCAACACCGAAGTAACCGTCGGCATCTGCGCAGATTTCGGCGATCTCGATCACGTGACGCAGGACCTGCTGCAGATCTTCCAGCTCCATGTCGGAGCGGACCCCGCGATCCGCGCGCTGAACAACGTGCCCGCTCGGTTCCTGGCGTGCGATCCTGGGTACGTGCCACCGCTCGGATCACGGCCCTCGCTACTCCGCTCGCTGGTTGAGATGGTCACGGCGCCGATCGTCCCGAAACCGTTGTTCGCCAGCGCGACGACGGCGTTCGATGTCGGCACGGGCGGTAGTACGGACATATTCAGCCGGTTTACATGGGCACTGCCGAGCCAAGTCGATCTGAACTTCGATCAGGCTCCGGATCTCGGCGCGATCTTGCCCGGGGCTGTCATCAACACGGCCTACTCCCGCCTGGGCGTCACGTTCAGCCGCACCAGTACGCTCGGCCTGTGCCCCGGGAGCGGGGTGTATGCCAACGATTACGGGCTACTCGGGTTCCACTCGGGTCAGAACAACATCAGCGTCTGCCCGCTGGGGATCGCCTCCGACGTCAGTCAATACGGAACCGGGTCCATCAAGGCGACATTCGCCGTACCGGCCGTCGAGGCGTGCATCAACGCGACGCCGACGGGATATCGCGGCCTCTTCCCGCCGCCGGGTGGGGTGGCCTTCATCGAGGCCCGCGATGCCGACGGCGATGTCCTGAGCAGGACCGAATCAACGACCCAGCGCGTGCTCCAGCGGCTGTGCGTGCGGGGTGATCGCATCGCGGCGGTGCGGTTCGCGGGCAAGGGTGACGCATTCGCGATCTTTGACAATCTCGGCTGGACGCGGGCGCTGCCGGTTACTCAGTAAGAGACGAGAGACACGAAAGGGCGGCTCCGTGCGGGGCCGCCCTTCCTTTTTCTATCCCCGCGCCGCCTATTCTCCCTGTCGCCGCAAGGAGCGAAGCTGGCTCGTGATCTCATCGGGCGGGTGCGGGAGGCGCTGGGCGGACGCTACAACGTGATCACCGCGGTGGGACGCGGCGGCAACGCGACCCTCTTCGGCGCTCTCGACGCTCAGGGGCAAAAGGTGGCGATCAAGGTTCTGCATCCCGAGCTCGCTGTCTCGGTCGCGGCCGATCGCTTCTTGCGTGAGATCCGCTACGCCTCCAAGCTCGACCACCCACACATCGCGCCGCTACTCGACTCGGGCGAGTCGGATTACATGCTCTGGTTCGTGATGCCGTTCGTCGCGGGCGAAACGCTGAGGGAGGTCATGCGGCGCGAGCGGACGTTGCCGATCGACCGGGCCGTGCGCGTCGCGACGGAGGTCCTGGACGCGCTCGGTCATGCCCACGAGCACCAGCTCGCCCACCGCGATATCAAGCCTGACAACATCGTGCTGGCGGCGTCCAATGGCGGCGCCATCGTGGTCGATTTCGGCATTGCGCGGGCGATTGCCAGCTCGGGAGAAGACCGCGTGACGCGCAGCGGCTTTGTGGTCGGAACGGAGGAGTATATGAGCCCGGAGCAGGCGGGCGGCTCGCCTGACATCGACGGCCGCACCGACCTCTACTCGCTCGGCGTCGTGCTGTTCGAGGCCCTCGCCGGCCGGCCGCCGTTCTCGGCGGCCAGCGCCGCCGCCGTGCTCGACATGCAGCAACACGCGCCTCCACCGGACCTCCGCAAGCTGCGGCGCGACGTACCGCGCGCACTCAGCGACGCGATCATGAAGTCGCTGTCCAAGGCGCGTGCGGCGCGCTGGCAGACAGCGTCCGACATGCGGCAGGCGCTGCTGCCATACGCACTGGCGACATGACGCGTGAGGCTTCTTCCTGTGTTTCTGGTCCTCACATCTACTCTTCATGCACAGACACGCCCTCGCGCCCGTGGCCTTGGCGTTCCCTTCGACGGGACCCCGGGGCCTTTCAATGCCATCACCGACGTCGCCGGCGTCACCGTCGGCCACGCGACGATCATCGCGGGCCAGGGCAAGCTCGTCGTGGGCCAAGGCCCGGTGCGCACCGGCGTCACCGCCGTCTTCCCACGCGGCGCCAGCAACGGGGATCCCGTGTTCGGCGGCTGGTTCACCCTCAACGGCAACGGCGAGATGACGGGCACGACCTGGCTCGAGGAGGCCGGATTCCTCGCCGG
>Ga0184632_10000117_pt1 | contig 25207 bp, 23 predicted proteins | sample PLM31_50_b1_FD_133153 | JGI IMG/M metagenome (GOLD analysis project Ga0184632, IMG submission 133153) | Groundwater sediment microbial communities from an aquifer in East River, Colorado, USA - PLM3-1_50_b1 | ecosystem: Environmental > Terrestrial > Soil > Riparian zone | place: USA: East... | reverse complement strand
GATCAGCCCTACGAAGACGGAGCGTTCCATCAGGACGGCGGCGGCAATAATGAGATAACCGGCCGATATGAACGCGGGCTCGACCCAATCGACGAGCTTCTCTACCAGGGACAAGGCTAGGAACGGTTCGGCCACGAACCAATGTCTATCACCTTTTGCCGCCTTGACCAGCACGGGACTAGGCTTGCTGTCGGTTCGACCCAAACGTCGCATGAGGAAGCCGGAGGGATCTATGAAGGCCGACGAGGTCAAGAAGGTGGGTGTGATCGGCTGCGGCATCATGGGGTCCGGGATAGTCGAAGTGGCCGCCAAGTCCGGCACTCAGGTCATCTACGTGGAGGTCGACGGGGAGGCCAAGGAGCGGGGATGGAAGCGGATCGAGAGTTCGATGGCCAAGGCCGTGGAGCGGGGGAAACTCGAGGACTCAGCCAGGAACGAGGCCCTGAGCCTGATATCCGGCTCCGTCGACGTGGCCGACATCGCCGACGTCGACCTTGTCATCGAAGCTGCGACCGAAGACTTGGCCACCAAGCGAGACGTCTTTATGCGCGTGGACGGGCTGGTCCGGCCGGAGGTCGTGCTGGCCACGAATACTTCCTCGCTCCCGATCGCGGAGCTGGCTTCCGTGACCAAGCGGCCGGACATGGTCGTCGGCATGCATTTCTTCAACCCCCCGCCGGTGATGAAGCTGCTCGAGGTGATCCGGGCGCTCACGACGTCGGACGAGACTCTCGACTTCGCACTCCGCATGGGAGAGCGCATGGGTAAGACGACCGTGGTCGCGAAGGACCGCGCTGGCTTCATCGTGAATTTCCTTCTTGTTCCGTATCTCAACGCGGCCGCCCACATGCTGGACGAGGGTTTTGCGACCCGCGAGGACATCGACACGGCGATCAAGTTGGGGCTGGGGCACCCGATGGGACCGCTCACACTCGCCGACTTCATCGGACTGGACACGGCGGTCCATGTGGCGAACGTGCTCTACGACGAGTTCAAGGACCCGCTCTATTCGCCTCCGACAATCTTGAAGAGGATGGTCGCCGCGGGGTGGCTGGGGCGGAAGTCCGGCCGCGGCTTCTACGATTACGACAAGTAGGCGGATGCCGAAGGCAATCGATCTGCACGTCCATCTCCCGATGGACGAGTGGCTCGAAAACGCGATCGGGCCGCACCTGGAGGCCACGGAGGCCTACTTTCGCGCAAAGGTCCAACGAAAGACCATCGAAGAGGTCGCGAGCGAGTACGGCTCGCACGACATCCTGGGCGTGGTGCTGGACTGGGACGACCACACCGTCACCGGTCGCGGCTGGTTGGGGAACGACTGGCTCGCAGAGCTCTCACAGCGCTTTCCGGGCGCTCTTATGGGATTCGGCTCCGTCGATCCGCACGACGAGGGAGCGCTCGCAGAGATGGAGCGTTGCCAAGAGATAGGTTTGAAGGGGCTCAAGTTCCATCCGACGATGCAGCGGTTCGACCCGGGCGAGGATCGCTTCTATCCACTCTGGGCCAGGGCCGAGCAGCTCGGGCTGATCTGCCTGTTCCACACGGGCACCTGCGGCATCGCGGCGGGCACGCCCGGCGCCGGAGGCACAAAGATCAGCTACTCACACCCCCGTTTCCTGGACCTATTGGGGGCGGACTTTCCAGGGTTGACGTTGATCGCGGCCCATTTCGGGTGGCCTTGGTTCATGGAATGTCTCGCCATCGCTCTGCACAAGTCGAACGTATACCTAGAGTTGTCCGGCTGGGCCCCTAAGTACCTACCGCCCGAGGTCGTGCGAGAGATCGGAAAACGCCTGAACGGTCAGACGCTCTTCGGCAGCGATTACCCCTTCATCTCGCTGGACCGCTGGTTCGCGGAGTTCGACGAGATTCGGTTGTCTGACGACGCCCGCAAGGCGATCCTGGTTGGGAACGCTTCGCGTTTGCTCGGCCTCGAAGATCCATCGTGAAGGAGCTCGAGACCGCGATCAACATCGACGCACCGGCCGACCGCGTTTGGGCTGTCGTGACCGACTTCGCCTCTTATCCGGAATGGAATCGCTTCATGCGATCCTTGAAGGGAGATGCCAGGGTGGGCTCTCGGCTCGAGGTGACCCTTCAACCTCCGGGTAGGCGCCCCACGACCATACGGCCAACCGTGGTCAAGATGGAGGGCCGTGAGCTTCGCTGGCTGGGGAGGCTTGGCCTGCCGCGAGTATTCGATGGCAGGCATTCGCTCAAGGTCGAGCCGCTGAGTCCCACGCGTACCCGCTTCACGCAGTACGAGCGATTCACGGGTGTCCTGGTGCCGTTCTTCGGCAAACTGTTGCGGGACAGCAGGCGCGGGTTCGAGGAGATGAACCTAGCTCTCAAGGCTCGTACGGAATCTCTCTACCCGCCCGAGAGCGGCCCCTGACGTAGCCCCACATCTTCGCCAGATCGATGAATGCCATCATCAGCGGCACGCCGACGAGTGCCGCAGCGCGCGCCCCTGGCCGGCCTTCGAGCCTGTGCCACGCGCGCCGAATCGGTCTGCGCCCATAGGCGATTCCGCCCAGAGCGGCCAGGCTGACCAGCCACCGGCTCCGCGTCACCAGGGCCGCCACCAGGGACCCGTAGACCCCGAACCGGATCAGATGCCGCTCCGGGTACATGCCGGCGATGGCATCGCCCGCAGCGTATCCAGCGTACTGACGCCATGTGGCTGCCATCGTCGGCCGGGGCCGCCACTCCACCACGGCGTCGGGAGCAAGATCGAAACGGGCTCCGGTCTGCACGAACCTGCGGTCGAGGAACATGTCTTCGCCAAGGTCCAGCCATTCTGGATATCCGCCGGCCGTGTCGAAGGCCTCGCGCTTGAAAGCGATCGACCTCGAGGATGGCATCCAGCCGGGGCGCACCTCATCACGCTCCGGGATGGCGGCGGAAGACCAGACCGTGAGGGGTGACGTGGCGATCGCCCTGTAGAACCCGGCCGACACGTCCGCTCCGGCCTCGATGGGACTCAGGAGATTTCGAAGCCACTCCGCGTCGAGGACGCAGTCCGCGTCTGTCACAGCTATCACTTCATGGGCCGCGGCGCGGATCGCCAGATTCCTTCCCCGGGCTATGTTGGCACCCGGCTCCGAGAGGGCTTGGATCCCCTCGGCCGCCTCCACGATCTCCCAGGTCCCGTCGGTCGACCCGCCGTCGACCACGATGACCTCGTCCGGCTGGCGCGTCTGGGCGCGAAGGGACGCCAGGAAGTCCTCGATATGCGGGCGCGCGTCCTTGACCGTAGTGACCAGGGAGACTTTCACGCCACGATGGTAACCCTATCGGTCAGCCTTGCTTCCATCCCTGGAAGGCCGTAAGCAGCTCCTGTCTGAGATGGGCCGGGATCTGCTCGGCGCCGAGCCTTCCCGTGAGTGCGATCGTCTCGCGCATCTGCTCCAGATAGGTGGTGCATCCGTCGCACCCGGCGAGGTGCTGGTCGACCCGAGCCCTCTCTTCGGCCGGAAGCGTGCCCTCGAGGTAGTCCGTGATGTACTCCACGAGGTCCCTGCATGGGAGGGGTGAGGGACTCCGGATACGACGCCAGAAGCGCCTAAGCGCGTTCATCCAGATATGTCTCCAATGCGCGCCGAACCTTGGTCCGAGCGCGATGCAATAGGACTCGCTGGTTGGTCTCGGAGATCCCAAGGACATTACAGACCTCCGACGAGGACCACCCAGCCACGTCCCGGAGTGTGATGACCTCTCGCTGAGCCGGCCGCAGAGATTCGATCGCCATCTGGATCTGCGCGAGGGTCTCCTTCGACACCAGCCGGTCCTCCGGGACCCCTTCCCAGCGGTGGGGAGGCGACGCCCAAGCGCCTGCAAGGAACCGATCGGGATCCACGGCCGGCTCGGCCGCCTCCGACGAGGGGTCGAACAGGGAGGAGAAGGGAACGCTCCTGTGCTCGCGCTGCCCTCGGCTCATCGCCCGGTTCATAAGGATCCGGAAGATCCACGTTTTGAGGGACGACCGACCCTCGAATCTGCCCAGGCCCTCGAGCACGGCGAGCCAGGTCTCCTGCACGACCTCTTCGGCCACCGCCCGGCTGGAAACGTAGTTCATCGCCAGGCGGAGCATCGAAGCCCCGTGGCGGTCCACCAGGGCGGCGAAAGCGGCCTCGTCGCCCTCGCGCAGGCGTTGTACGAGCTTGATGTCCTCCGCCGTCGCGACCGGCATGACGGTCGAAGGGTCAGACATGCCCGGGACGATATCCGACGGGTTCGCCAGGCGCGAACGCCAGCCGCGTCGTGACGCGACAACTCGAAGGCGGATCTTGCCAGCCTCCCAAATCCTCCGATTCGTGTTAGATGGGTCTCACCCTGTGGTAGCCGGCCAACGGAAGGAGGACGTTTGAGAAGCAAACGCTCATTCTTTGGAACGGCGCTGTCGTTCGCCACGAGCACGACGCTCGTGCTGGCCTTGAGTCTAGCCTCAGCGCCGGCCGCGCACGCCTACGGTAATAAGGCGGTGTGGCAGATTGGCATATCGGCGAACTGCAACAACCCCAAGCTCTGCGGAGATTTCCTCGGCGGGTTCTGGGGATGGGCGGAGTTCGACAGCGACGACACAGCGGACGCCGAATTCGCCGGCTGCGGACATCTGCAGGGCGGTGGAGGCGGAGGCGCGAGTCACGAGTCGATCGAGGTCGACGGGTGGTACATCGGCTCGAACGGGAACTTCTGGATCGAGAGCGAGGACATCACGTTCACCGGGCACGGCCCGCCGGTGACGGTCCACGATCCGAACCCGCCGTACCCGCAGGACACCGGAGTGCCCGCGGCGCCAGGCCACTACAGCATCGCGGAGGAAGTGTACGGATTCAGCGGACCGGGCGTTAATTTCCTGATCCAGGTTGTGTTGATCCCGGGCCGCTAGCCACGCCGGCCGTATCGATCGGGGCGTCCGGTGATCCGGACGCCCCCGATCTTTCGAACCTGACTGGAGCGATGATCGTGCCGTAACGCTCCGGCGGGATGCCCGACACTATGAAGGCATGGTCGGCATCGAGCGGGTTCGCCTCCAGGACCTCGAATGGAAGCACTGGGGACCATACGTCTCTGAGCGTGCCTGGGGGACCGTTCGCGAGGACTACAGCGAGGACGGCGCCGCCTGGGATTACTTCCCACACGATCACGCCCGCTCACGTGCCTACCGGTGGAGCGAGGACGGTCTGGGCGGCATCTGCGACATCCGCCAGAACCTCTGTCTCGCCTTCGCATTCTGGAACGGGCGCGACCCGATACTGAAGGAGCGCATCTTCGGCCTAACAGGCGGCCAGGGAAACCACGGCGAGGACGCCAAGGAGTACTGGTATTACCTCGATTCGACCCCGACGCACTCGTGGATGCGGTGGCGCTATCTCTACCCCCAGGCCGAGTTCCCGTACAACCGCCTGGTGCAGGAGAACGGTGGCCGGTCGCGCAACGAGCCGGAGTTCGAGCTGCTCGACACTGGGGCCTTCGACGAGGATCGCTACTGGGACATCACCGCCGACTACGCGAAGGCCTCGCCCGAGGATCTATGCATCCGGCTTCGGATCCGAAACGCCGGGCCGGACGAGGAACCATCGAGGTCCTGCCGACGATCTGGTTTCGCAACACGTGGTCTTGGGGGCTGGACGGTCGAAGGCCGTTGCTCCGAGACGAACTGGGTTCGATCGTCGCCCTTCATGAAGAGCTGGGCCGCCGGGCCCTGATCGGCGGCGGGCACCCCGAGCTGCTTTTCTGCGAGAACGAGACGAACAGTGAGCGCCTCTGGGGGGCAGCGGGTTCGACCCCTTACCCCAAGGACGGCATCAACGACTATGTCATCCACGGACCGCAGACGGTCAACCCCGATCGTGTGGGGACGAAGGCGGCGCTCCGTTACCGTCTGACGGTGGCTCCGGGGGAGACGGCGGAGATTCGCCTTCGGCTCACTGAAGGGGCGGACCTGGGAGCTGACTGGGGCCAAGTGATGGCAGACAGGGAGCGCGAGGCCGACGAGTTCTACGCCACCCTGGCGCCGGGCTCGTTGCCGCAAGAGGAACGGATGATCATGCGGCAGGCCTTCGCCGGGATGCTCTGGTGCAAGCAGTTCTATCACTACGACGTCGAACGATGGCTCGAGGGCGATCCCTCTCAGCCGCCTCCCCCGGAGGCCAGGAAGCGCGGCAGGAACTCAAGCTGGCAGCACCTCAGCAACCGAGACATCATCTCGATGCCGGACAAGTGGGAGTACCCCTGGTACGCGGCTTGGGATCTGGCGTTTCATTGCGTAGCGTTCGCGCACGTCGACCCCGAGTTCGCCAAGCATCAGCTCGTGCTCCTCTGCCGCGAGTGGTACATGCATCCGAACGGACAGCTGCCCGCCTACGAGTGGGCCTTCGGGGACGTCAACCCTCCGGTCCATGCGTGGGCCGCGCTGACGGTGTTCGACGTGGACGGCGGGAAGGACTACGAGTTCCTCGAACGTGTCATGCACAAGCTACTACTCAACTTCAACTGGTGGGTCAATCGGAAGGACAGCGAAGGGAACAACGTTTTCGAGGGCGGGTTCCTGGGGTTGGTCAACATCGGCCCATTCGACCGCTCGGCTGCCCTGCCGGTGATGGGGCACCTGGAGCAATCGGATGGGACGGCCTGGATGGCGATGTACTGTCTCTCGCTCCTGGAGATGGCCTTTGTCCTGGCCGAGCACGACGACACCTACGAGGATCTCGCCGTCAAGTTCTTCGAGCACTTCGCCTATATCGCCCAGGCCATGAACGATCAGGGACTGTGGAACGAAGAGGACGGCTTCTTCTATGACGTCCTCCACGAGGCCGGAGGCGAGCGCATCCCCTTGAAGGTCCGTTCGATGGTGGGGCTGATCCCGATCTGCGCGGCGACCACCCTTGGGAGGGGCACGATGTCTCGCCTGGAGGAGTTCACCAAGCGCTTCCTGTGGTTCGTCGAGAACAAGCCCCACTACATGGATGTGGTCGGCCACGTGAACGTCCTTGGCGGCCACGAAGGCAGGCTGTTCTCGATCGTCGATCCCGAGCGGCTCCGGCGGATCCTCTCGAAGATGCTCGACGAGGACGAGTTTCTGTCGGAGTACGGATTGAGGTCCATGTCGCGTTTCCACAAAGACCAGCCGTTCGAGAGGGAGATCGGTGGAACCATGACAAGGGTGGACTACGAACCCGGCGAATCGACCAGCGGCCTGTTCGGCGGTAACTCGAACTGGCGCGGACCTATATGGTTCCCACTGAACTTCCTGGTGATCGAGTCGCTTCGCCGCTACTACCGATATCTGGGGGACGATTTCAAGGTCGAGCTGCCAACCGGTTCCGGCCGCCTCGCCACTCTTGAGGAGGTGGCCGACGAGCTGTCGCGCAGGCTGATCCGGCTCTTCCTGAACGGCTCCGACGGGCGCCGGCCGGTGTTCGGCACAGCCGAGAAGTTCCAGGCCGACGCGAGCTGGCACGACCTGATCCCCTTCAACGAGTATTTCCACGGCGAGACCGGGGCCGGGCTGGGCGCTTCGCACCAGACCGGGTGGACGGGGCTTGTCGCCAACCTGATCCTGCTTTCAGGCGGGGAGAGGATTTGACGCGATGAACGACGAGTTCGACGTGATCGTGATCGGCGCAGGACCGCCCGGCGAGAACGCGGCCGGGCGGGCCGTCGACAACGGGCTGACCGCGGCCATCGTGGAGGAGCGACTGGCGGGCGGTGAGTGCTCGTACTACGGCTGCATCCCGAGCAAAACTCTGATCCGCCCCGGCGACGTGCTGGCCGCCGCCCGGCGCGTCCCCGGCGCAGCCGCAGCCGTCACGGGTTCGATCGACGTCGAAGCGGCCTTCGCCCAGCGCGACTACATGACCAACAAGTGGGACGACGCCGGGGATCTCAAGTGGTTCGACAGCAAGGGGATCACGTTCGTCCGGGGCCACGGCCGGCTTGCCGGGGCGAAGGCCGTCGAGGTCCAGCTCTCCGACGGTACTAGCAAACGACTCACCGCCAGGAAGGCCGTCGTCATGGCTATCGGGACCTCCGCGCTGATGCCTCCGATCGAAGGGCTGAAGGACGCCGGGGCCTGGGACAACACCGACGTGACATCGGCGAAGGAGCTTCCCGGCCGCTTCATGGTCCTGGGCGGCGGCGCGATCGGCGTCGAGATGGCCCAGGCGTTCCGCCGGCTCGGCTCCGAAGAGGTCACAGTGATAGAGGGAGCCGACCGGCTGCTCGCCCGCGAGGAACCCTTCGCCGGCGAAGAGGTGAGGGCCGCATTCGAGGAGGAAGGCATCACAGTCATCACCTCAGCCCGCGTGACCGCCGTCCACCGACTGGGAGACGGTCCCGTCACCGCCACGCTCGAGGACGGCCGCCAGCTCACGGGCGACGAGATCCTGGTCGCCGTCGGCCGCCGCCCCAGGACAGCCGATGCCGGGCTGGACACAGTTGGGCTCGAGGCCCTGAAGGGCAAGTACCTATCAGTCGACGAGCGGCTCCAGGTTCAGGGCGGGGAGGGCTGGCTCTATGCGGTGGGCGACTGCAACGGTCTCGCCCTGCTCACTCACATGGGCAAGTACCAGGGCCGTCTCGTGGGCGACATAATCGCCGGCAAGGACGTAACGGACATCGCGGACCACGGGATCGTCCCGAGGGTGACCTTCACCGACCCTCAGGTGGCCGCCGTCGGCCTCACCGAGGCCCAGGCGAGAGAGCAGAACACGAACATCAGAGTGATCTCATATGGGATCGGCAACGTGTCCGGCGCCTACACGCGCGGCAACGGCATAAAGGGAACCGGCCAGATAGTGGTCGACGAAGATCGAAAGGTGATCATCGGAGCAACGTTCACCGGACCGGACGTCCAGGAGATCCTCCACGCCGCGACCATCGCGATCGCCGGGAAGGTGAAGCTCGATACGCTGTGGCACGCCGTGCCGTCGTTCCCGACGGTGAGCGAGGTCTGGCTTCGGCTCCTCGAGGCCTATGGTCTGTAGCACCAAGGGAATGTAGCCACTGAGGCCCGTATCGCCGGGTGATGTGGCGGAGGGCGGATCCCACGAGGCTGGCACCTCCTCGATTGGAAGAAGTTCGCCAAAGTTTGCGGCACGTAGTTGGAAGCGCCACGTCTCGGCGGCCGCTGATCTGGTCACTCGTTGAACTTGCACACGCCGAAGTCCTCGGTACCCGCGTAGGTGGTGTAGGGGGCCGTATGAGAGATGGCCAGGGAACGAACGAATTCGGTGCCCAGCCCCTCGTTGAACTGGTTCCAGAATCCCCCGGAATTGCTGGACACGTGGATGCCAAAGACGTAATGGGCGGCAACCACTATCGATGGGGTGGCGGGATGCACGGCAAGCCCGGTGAACATCCCGTCGTGGAGGGCCAAGGCCACGTGCCAATAGCCCGCGCCGTCCTCGCTTTTGTAGATGGCGCCGTCCATGCAGAACTCGTCGTCGCCGCAGAACGTGCCGGCGTAGAGCGTGTCCGGATCCGTGGGGTCGATGGCCAGGACCGAGACCGCCCGGTCCTGGCCCGACCAGGCGTTCCCCAGGCCCTCGCTCGTCTGCGTCCAGCTCTCTCCTCCATCGATCGTCTTCCAAACGCCGTCGTCGTCCATGGCACCAGAGACATGCAAGCCCGCATAGACCGTATTCGAGTCGGTGGGGTCGACGACCAGGGCGTTCGTGTCCCAGAACGGGGATGGGAGACCGTTTGAGAGGATGGTCCACTGCCCCCCGCCGTCGGTGGTCTTGAACACGCCCAGGCCCAGCGTCCCGGCGTAGAGCGTTGTTGGGCTCAACTGGTCGATGGCGAGGGCGAGCACGGTGTCTTCCGTGATACCGCTGTTGATCCGGCTCCACGTCCCGCCGCCATTTGTACTCTTGAACAGCCCGTCGAAGGCGGTACCCGCATAGATGGTCTGGGGATCGAGGGGGTCGATCGCCCACGCATTGACTCTCCCGCCCGCCAGGCCCCCCTCGATCTCGATCCAGCTCCCGCCGCCGTCGGTGCTCTTGAATGCGCCGTCTATGTCGGTTCCCGCGTACACGACGTTCGGGTCGGCTGGGTCCACCGCCACGCTCGAGACGGTCGTGTCGGCCAGGCCCAGGTTCGCCGGCGACCACCTGGTGCCCCCATTCAGCGTTCTGAAGGTCCCGCCGGGGGTCCCCGCATACACCTTGCTCGAATCAGTCGGATCAACGGCCAGCGCATCCACCATCGTCACGCTCAACCCGTCATTGGCGGCCCGCCAAGTCGCGCCTCCGTTCACCGACTTGAAGATGCCGCTACCGCCCGTGCCGGAGTAAACCGTCTGGGGAGTGGTGGGGTCGACGGCCACCGCATGGACACCTGCGGAACGTCCCTTGCTGAGGCGGACCCAGGTGGATCCTCCGTCGGTGCTCTTGAACGGGCCTCCCCGGCCGCGCCCCGTGATGTCGTGCGTCCCCGCGTACACCGTCGAGGGAGCCGAGGGGTCGATGGCCAGCGCATGGACGTTCAGCTCGGCCAGGTGGCCCATGTTCGCCGGCGCCCAGTTCGCCCCGCCATCCGTGGTCTTGTAGATGCCGTCCCCGCCCGTGACCGGATCGGCAGTTCCCGCGTACACGGTGGCCGGGTTGTAGGAGTCGATGGCCAGAGCGCGAATGGGAACGTCGGCAGGAAGGCCGTAGCTCGAAGCGAACCACGTCGCCCCGCCGTCCGTGGTCTTGAACACCCCGCTGGCCGTCCCGCTGTACAGGGTGAGGGTTGAGGCGGGGTCCAGGCCGAGCGCATAGATGTTCAGGTCGGTCAGGCCGGCACTGCTCGATATCCAGCTGTTGGCGCCGTTGGTCGTCTTGTAGACACCGCGTCCCGCCACCCCGGCGTAGATGACATGTGTGGCCACGGGATCGATGGCGAGCGCCGGGACGGCCCTCGCAGGTAGGCCCCGAGCGGCCTCGTTCCAGGCGGCCCCGCCGTCCGTGGACTTGGCCACTCCCTCCGAGCCTCCGCGGTACACCGTGGCGGGAACGAGTGGATCCACGGCGAGGGCGAGGGCGAGGGCGGTCCCGGCCCCTGGCCCGCCGGTCTGCACCCATTGAGAGGCCACCGGGAGACGGCGCCCCTCAGGCGAAGCTGGGCGGGCTCCCGCCGCTCCGACGAGGGCCGTGCCGATCAGCAGCACCACGGCCCGCTGGACTCCTGACGGATTCGACGAGGGGCTCGACACGGGAGAACACTATTGCCGGGGCAGGCGGATTGTCGAGAGTGGCGCAGAGCAGCAGTTCCCTAAGTGGGACATCTGCGACACCAGCCACGCTCAGTTGGACTCTTCTCAGTCAGGCGATCGAAAGGCCGACCGACTAAGGTGACTCCCGAGAGGAGAGGAGAACCACATGGCCAGACTGGAGTTCGATGTCGACACGTCCCTTTCTCCGGAGCGCGTCACGGGAGCCCTCCTCGATTTCTCCCCACGGCGAGCGGAGATCTGGCCTGGGCTCGAGCCCGGCCTGTACGAGGTGTACTCGGTCGGTGAGACGTCCGCCGACATCAGGGAAGGCACCAAGTTCCCTGGCATGAAGATCTGGGCGAGGGAACACTACGACTGGTCAACGCCGGGAACGGTCACCTGGACTGTCGTGGAGAGCAACTTCTCCGCCCCCGGGAGCAACGTCTCGGCCACCATAACGCCGGGAGAGGCAGGCGGGAGCCACATCCACATCATGTGGGAGCGCACGGGGACGACGTTCGTCGGTCGGATGATCGTCTCCATGATCAAGCTCTCCAAGGGCAAGCCGATCGCCGCCTCGATGAAGAAAGCCCTGGGCAAGCAGCGAGGCTAGGCGCGTTCGCTTTGGTCGACACTGAGCGCGCAATCGCTCCACGAAGAACGGGCCGCTCTCCTGAATAGCCTGAGCCAATTGGGAGCGCTGCCAGGCCTCGGCTCCGGGCAGGGTGAGGGCTCAAGCGCTCGGAGGTGATTGGCTTGAAGGTCCACAGCGTCCCGGGCCAGGCTCCGTTAGGGTATGAAAGGGATGAATCGCCGCAGCGCTTCCTCGAAAGGAGCAGTTTCGCGCTCAGAAATGCGGACACGCGGTCTGATTTGTAGGTGCCCCGGTATATGCCTTGTGGGTGCCTTGTCGAGTTGGCGAACGTCGCTTATTGTTGATGGGATCGTACGTCGGGCCCGGAAACATCTCGTTTCCCGCTATCTCTGGAGGACGGCTGTTCGTGGGATTCGAGGATGGTCAGCTTTACGCGTTCGGCTTGTGAAAGGCTGGTACCCGTAGAACTCGCCGCCATCAGATAGGAGGGACGCTGATGGGTCGACAGCTTTACACGGTCAGGGCCACCGGAGCTCTCGTGGCCGCCACGACCAAGAGCGCCTTCTTCCTCTCTCCGGCAAGCACCAATATCTTCACCGTCACCGAGATCGGATTCAGCATCGACTCATCGACGGCGGCCAAGGGGGTCGGAGTCGAGCTGTATGGAATTACCAGCCTAGGGACCCCGGTTGGCACAGCATTCACGCCGGTTCTTGTAAAGAGGAGTACCGGCCTGGCCGCAGCTACCGGGGCCAAGGTCAACCTCACCACCGAGCCCACCCACGGTTGAGGTCATCAAGGACTGGTATGTGCCACCTACGGGCCTGTTCGTGATCCAGTTTCCTCTTGGGAGAGAGCCGGAATCATTCACGTCAGGGGCGGGGGGATTGGGAGTGCGGTGGGTAAATCCCGCTGGCGGATCCACCGCCAACTTCAAGGCTTACATCGAGTTCGAGGAGTGACATGAAGGATGCCCGGTGAGTAGCCGAAGACGCCTGGCGGCTTTGGCGGCGCTTGCGATCAGCGCAGCGTGGCTAGGCACGCCGAATGCCTCTGCCGAAACCGCCCGTGACTACGGCCCTGGCTTCGAACGGGGACTGGTCTCAATACCACTATGGGGTTGACCATCGCGGCGTGAATCCCGACGAGACGATCTTGAGCCCCTCCACGGTGTCGGGCCTCAAGGAACTCTGGGCCGCTCCCATCGGCACCCCGGTCGGTTTGTCCTCTCCTTCCGTAGTCGATGGTGTTGTCTACATCGCCTCGTTCGACGGCTTCATGCGGGCGTTCGACGCGGACACGGGGGCCGCAGTCTGGGCCATCGATCTCGGCGATGCCATCGAAGCCACTCCCGCGGTCGATGAAGGTCGGCTCTTCACGGTCACCAACGACGGTGCGGTCTTCGCGCTGGACGCCGCGACAGGATCAGCAATCTGGACCGCCTCCACGAACCGGGGCGTCTCGGCGATGTCGGTACACGACGGCGTTGTCTACCAAACGACCCTATCCGACGTTCGAGCTTACGACGCGGCTTCTGGTGCACTTCTGTGGACGCATTTCGTTCAGAACTCCTCCCTCTCCTCGCCGTCGGTGCGGGGCAACCTAGCGGTGATCACATCCGGGATGGGATGGGTGTACGCGCTGAATGCCCATACTGGGGGGAAGCGTTGGGCCGTGAATCTCTCGCCGGATCGCTTTCAGGTTTCCACGCCCTCTCTGGCTAACGGACTCGTCTACGTCGGAACCATCAACACGGATACCGCGTATGCCCTGAGTCAGCAGACTGGTGAAGTCGTGTGGAAGACGAATGTCGGCGACGGGTGGTTCGATTCGTCACCAGCGGTCACTCGGCGCGCCGTCTACCTTGCTGATCTCGTTCAGAACAAGGTGTGGGCGTTCGACGCTTCCACCGGTAAGCGACTCTGGGCAGCCCAAGGAGGCGGCAGCCAGAACGCCCTTGCCCTTGCGAACGGAGTGCTGTATTCGACGTCCTTCGACGGCAACGTCTATGCATTCGACGCCCGCACAGGAGACGTCCTCTGGGAGGGCGCGCTCGGCGGCATCAGGGGAAGCTCCTCTCCGGCTGTCTCTCGCGGGCGCCTCTATGTGGGGTCGGAGGACGGCTTCCTCCACGCCTTCGGGCTGTGATGGAGGGCCCGTGTTCAGAGTGAGCGAGTGAGCGTCGACGCGAGAGGTCAAAGGAGGGGCAGCAGCGATGCTTCGACCGCAGCGCCCCCGGTTGGGCTCGAGCTGTATGCGATCACGACGATGGGGAGTTCGGCGGGGGACGATCTTCACTCCCATGCTCGACAATAGGGGCGCCGGTATCAGCGCAGTGACCCAGGCGAAGCTGAACCTGACCACCGAGCCCACTATCGAGATCGTCAAGGGTTGGTTTGTGGCATCGACCGTGCTGTTCGTCATACAGTTCCCATTCGGACGAGAGCCGGAGTCCTTCACGGGAAACACCGGGCGTATCGGCCTGCGCTACGTCAACCCAGCGGCGGTGTCCACAGCTAACTACCATGCCGCTATATCGAGTTCGAGGAGTAAGTCGTGCGTCGCATAGCGGCGACTGGTGCGAGGAGCACCAGGCGATTCCCGCTCCGGCCCCTGGCTCTGCGCTCTTCCGTCGCGGTGCTTCCCTTTCAGCCGTCCGGGGTCCACGGCGGGGGAGGGATCAACGTCCTGGCCCAGGACCCCGACGCCTCGGATCGCTGGCTCGCGGGCGGCGACGTCGCCGGAATCCTCGCGACCGTGGACGGGGCGAAGTCCTGGCAATCCTCGTCCGCGGGCTTCCAGGGCCGTCCTCACATCGCATGCGTCGCTGTCGACCCTTCCGACAACCAGACCTGGTATTGCGGAGAAGGCGTGCAGACCGGGATCAACAGCGCAAGCGGTGGCTTTTACAGCTCGACTGACGGTGGCATGACGTGGACCAATCTCCCGGCGCCTGGGACGATCGCATTCTGCGGAAACGGCAACGTGGCGCAGGAGGCGGACACCGGCGGGCCGCGAAGCGTGGGCAAGCTCATCCAAGTGATCAGCGCCGCTCTGTATGCAGGAACGTTCAGCGACGGCGTGTTTGTCTCAACTGACGGTGGGACGACTTGGAACCCGTTGGGGCTCCAGAAGGGGCTGGTCCGCTGTCTCGCTCTTGCCAGTCCCTCGGACACGACCATGTGGGTCGGTCTGCACGACCAGCGGTTCGCCGTTCAATCGGCAAGCTGGAGCTCGGGTGTCGTAACCATGACCACCGCCGTCCCAAATGGCTATTCCTCAGGCCAGACCATCCAGGTGAGGAACGTCAACCCCAACGGCTACAACGGCAACTGGGTGATCAATCGTGTCGACGACTCAACGTTTACCTTTTCAACCTCCAACCCGGGCTCGTATGTATCGGGGGGGTCGACCGTCGAGGATTCGGTAAGTGCCTTGTTCGGTCTGTGGACCCTGACCACCGCCGGAGTGGCAGCCCAGGCGAACACCCCGGCGGCCGTCCGGACGGTAGAGGAGATTCTGTGGATCTCCTCCTCCGTGGGTTACGCGGCCTGCCACTCCGCCGGCATCTACCAGACAGCTGATGGCGGAGCGACGTGGGTTGCGACTGGTGGAAACGCGACCCTCCCCGACACTTCGCAGTGGTGCTCGATCGACGGGTACCACGACGAGGGTACTGGCGAAGACGTTCTCATCGTGGGATGCACGAACCCTCAGCCGGTGGGGGGAGGACAGTACGGCAGCCTGTACATGTCGTCGGATTCGGGCGACACCTGGACCTGCATCACGACCGAGTCCTCGTTGATCTCGACCCTGGTGTATGGCAAGGCCTTGGAGTGGTGGATGAACACGACCAACTCGGACAACCTGCTTGGAAGGTCCAGCTACGTCGCGCAGCAGATCGTTCGGGACCCGCAGGTTTCGCTCCGATGGCTGGTGTCGGGCAGGTCCGGGGTGTGGATAACCGTCGATAATGGGATCCACTGGTCGCCTGCCGTTTATCATCTGCCGCCCACCGCCCACCGATTCGCAGCCCTGGATCCCACGAATAGTGCGCGCCTGTGCCTGTGGTCCGACGATTGGGAGTATTTCGGCAGCGGTGACAACCTCGCGTCGATCGTGCAGCGGACGAATCCCGACGGCATCAACACGATGGGCGGGATGGACATCGCCGACGACGGCACCGTATACATCTCCGGGGGAAGCGCCAGCGGCAGCGCCGTGGGCTCGGCGTCCGATCCCCTTGGGACCTTCTCTGACCTCGCCTTTCCAACCGGCGCCGCCACGCCCCGCGGGTTGATCACCGGTAGGGATGGAACGTCGCAGAGGGTCGTGCTGGTTGTTGCGCCGGGCGACGGTATCTACGGGAAGTTCGGATCGGGGTCGTGGTCGATCGTCTGTCCGAACACCATCGCGTTTCACGATCCGCCGCCGGGGTCACCTCCCCCCACGTACTTGGCGTGGCCGCCGGGCCAGCCCGTCGTCTTCGCGTTCGATGCCAATGTTGGAGTGGTCAAGAACATCAATTATGGGGCCAGCTCTCCCGAGCCGTGGTTCGTGTACTGGGACAAGACCACGACGAGCGACGTTGCTCAGATCGCATGCGACTCTCTCGGCAACCTCTACGTCGCGGTTGGCTCGCAGCTCTTCCGAATCACCGGAGCTCTTTCGCTGGATACGGACCCTCCCGATCCGAGTACGCAGATCACCGACCTTGACTTCAACTGCGACGCGCTCGGGATGACCCCAGGTGGGGTTCCCATCATCGCCACGAAGCCCGCGAACGGGGTTCCCGGAACCATCCAACGGTCCTTCGATCAAGGGGACAGCTGGCCGGACTTCACCGACGACTTCTACCGCTCCTTCAGCGAGAACGTCGAAGCGGTCCGGGCCTCCAACGACGGGTGGATCTACATCGGAACAAACGGGGAGGGGGCTTACGCGGGCAGGTACGGATAGAGAGCTTCGCCAACAACGTAGGCGAGTGGCACACGGGCGTTCCCTGGTCAGCCAGCAACGACGAGGGCTGGCTCATCAGAAACGAGCCTCGGGCAGGACGGACAGGCGGAGAAGGGGCTCTGTTGGAAGCGGCAGCAGTCCCTCCTGGATGCCTCAGCAGGCTGCGACAGTGGTCAGGTGTCGGTTACCGCTGCGGCCGTCGAGCCGGCCGCCTGGAAGCTAGCAGCCTGCGGTTCGCACCGAACATCACCTGACGCGAACTCTGCGTACCGCTATTCAGCGATAGGAGCAGAGTCAGCTTCACAAGAGAGCCTGCCCCGCCGGACATTTTGGGTGTTCACTTCGTTCAGGCGGTGAGCGTCGCCTCAAGCGCCGCCAGGCCATCCAGGGAAGTCTGTATCGCGTGGGCCATGTTCGGCACCAGGGTCCACGTCACGTCGTTCGAGGGGTCCTGCTGCAACAAGTCTCGGTAGTCGGCCGCGTGGGGAACGGCTGACGACGTGTCGTTGGCACCGATGAGGAAGTGGATGCGCGTCGCCGGATAGGAGGTGTCGTTGGCCCCTGTGTCCACGCTCTCTTCCTCCCACCGACCGGCGAAACTTGAGTCCTTCGTCAAGCAGGGACCGAGGTCACCCTGGCCGTCGTCGAAACCATATGAGAGGTCGACCAGCGCAAGCGGGCCCACCTCGTATCGGTAATGAGGAAATCCAGGCAGACATCCTTTCTCCTGGGCCGCGTGCGGCGGCCCGGAAGTGGGAAACGCCGCGTTCACGACTCCGTCGAGCCCGTAATGGCTCATGGCGTACGCGACCTGGGACGCCCCACCGCTGTTTCCAGTGATGCAGAACCCGCATTCCCCCTCACCTGGCGTGATGCCAAGGGGGAGATAGACGTTCTGGTAGATCCAGTCGATCGTCGTTGCCGACCTGCACGCCAGATGCGCGGGCCCTTCATCCACGCCACTGGGCGACTTGAGCCAGGAGTCCAACCACTTGACCTGAACCACCACGAAATGGTCGCGGGAACGAAGCTTGGACAGGAATTTCTCCGCCGTCAGACTTGGGGCTGACCACCACTCCAGTCCCTCTGACCCGCTGAAGAACACCACGCTTCCCCGGACGGTCTCGGGGTCGGAGGGATCGGCTTCCGCCAGCACACCTTGCGCGTCGCTCGATACGCCGGTGCACCCGCTCACGACGAACTTCGAGCACGTGAACCGAGCCAGACATGTGGGATTGTCGGGCAGGATTGTCAGCGTCCCGAGCGGCCAGGCCGTGCCGGCATGGGCCTGGCGAGATGTGACAGCCCATGACGCGGGCCCGAGAGCTAGGGAAACGACAACAACGGCCATGATCACCGCCCGGGCGTGGGAGGCCGCGGTCGGGAACACGTTTGTAGCCTTGGTCACGATCCCCTCAGTGTGGTACGTCTTCTCGGCGAGGGCCAACCCGATCTTCCGATTCCCGGAATCCGTACAACCGGAGCGCGAGGAGAGCGACGATGTTGCCGCCCACTACTGGAGTGACATCAAGCGTGAACTCGCGCGCCCACGGCTAACAGCGCCGCCTGCGTGCGGTTCTGCACATCTAGCTTGCGGAACAGCGTGGCTAGGTGGGCCTTCACGGTCTTCTCGGAGATGTGAAGCCGGCGAGACATCTCCCAGTTGGTCGCCCCTTCGGTCAGAAGCTGGAGGATCTCTCGTTCCCTTCGGGTCAAGCCCGGGTACTGCACCGGTCCAGCTTCCTCAGCGGGCTGGGCGAACGCCTCAGCCAGATTCGAGACGGCCAGCGGAGACACGACAACCCCCGAGCCCGACATGGCCGTAGTGATCGCGCCGGCCAGATCTTCGGGCGCCGAGTCCTTCAGCACGTACCCCGCGGCGCCTTCCCGCAGCGCGGCCACCAGGTGCTCCTCGTCGGCGTGGTTCGTCAGGATGATGACCGGCAGATCGGGCCAGGTCGAACGGATTTCCTTCAGAAGATCGATACCGTCCCGACCCGGCATCCCGACATCGACCAGCACCACGTCGTAGGGGGAGCGCCTCAGGGATTCCACAGCCTCGTCCGCCCCGGGTGCCTCCGTGACCTCGGCGCCCTCGACGTAGGTCGTGATTACGTGGGTCAAGCCCCGGCGGACCAGCGCGAGGTCGTCGACGAGGAGCATTTTCACGGCGTCACCATCAGTCCCCGCGCCCCGGGCCAAACGTGGCGCCGCCTCCCTTGATGCACTTTGAGGTCTCCGCGCGCGAGGTCTGATCGAGCCTCTTCCACCAGGAAGCAAACGACTCTCGACCCGCAACGGACTGGTGCATCTTGGTCCTTACATCGCCCGATGTGGCTTGTGCGTTACAGGGCGGTGGGAATCTGCACGGCGAAAAGCTCGAAGCCTTTGTGAGTAACGTCTAGTCGTCTGCTGACGAGCGAGGGTGGGAGGGAGCGTTGCCAGATCCGTTGGAGCTGGCGTCGCCGCTCGTGTCGTTCCCCGTGCCAGATCCGCCAACGTTAGGCGTGGGAACAGCCGGCCCGTGTTTGCCCTGGCCTGGGGCGTTTCCGTTGCCTCCGGCGTTTCCAGGCGTCGCGGTCGAGCATAGGTCCCCGGCCCCGCCCTGAAGGTTCTGGAAGGGCACGGCGTCGTCCCGGTTGCCGTGGGTCCCGCCCTGCCCAGAGTCGGAGGCCTGGCAGAGCCCATTCAGGCTGGGCCCCGGCACCTCCGGTCCTGCCGGTGCATTGTGGCGGGGGACCGAGATCCCGATCTTGGCCAGCACGGTGGAGACCGCATCCTGAGCGGGCGCGGGAAGGGCACCAGCGAAGGCGAGGCCGGTTGTGGCGACCAAGGTGCAGCCGACGGCCACGGCGACCAGCTTGGCCCTCCACCACCTCGATCTCCTCGACCCTGGCCTCGATCCGACACCACCGGAGGCGGGAGAACGCTCCGTCAGCTCAGTCACCATCGCCGCGACCGTCGATTCGTCGTGGGGGAACCCGACCGGGTCGACCGGACCGGCGGCCGCCTGGAGCAAGCTCGCCACGCGAGCCCAGCCGGGGGGCGCGTCGTCCGGATCGAGGGTTCCCGCCAGAAGCCTGTCGGCGGTCTGCCGGTCGAGTGGGATCTTGTCCATCACTGCCTCTACATCGCCCCGCGCGCTTGGCGCGTTACAAGCTCGGAAGACAGGTCTCTCGCCAGCCGCTGGAGAGCCCGGTGCTGCAGCACCCGGACCGACCCCGGTCGCCTTCCCATGATGGCGCCGACCTCGGAGGCACTGAAGCCTCCGAGTACCCGAAGGAGGACGACCTGGGCCTGATCCGCGGGAAGGGCGGCGATCCGAGCGAGCGCCGCCTGGGTCGAGATGTTGGCCATGGCCTCTGCCTCGGTGTCCCCCGAAGGTGAATGCTCGGCCAGGGCGTCGGGCGGGGCTGGAGACGTCCGTCTCCTGATGGTGCGACGGCGCCAATCCACCAGTCGACGATGCGCGATGGTGAACACCCATCGCCGGAAGTGCGTCTCGTCCCCCTCGAATCGCGCCAGGCCTTTCGCCACGTCGATCCAGGCTTCAGCAGCGAGATCCTCTGCCTCTGCGGGCTCCTGTGCCTGCAGATACCGGAGGACCGAGGGGTGAAGGTCACGATACATCTCGGCGACCGCCCACTGCGCTCCAGTGCGGGCCGCCGCGAGCACCGTCTCGAACGGCTCTCCAAGTGCCATGGTCTCTAGGGGAACTATCGGCGGAGGCCGGAGGCAGATGAGCCGCCCCCCGAATCGCGTCAGATCTCGATCAGCAGCGCTCGGGCGGGGCCGCCGTCGCCGCCCAGGATCTTGAGCGGTAGGCACACCAGCGTGTATTCGCCGGGTTCGATCGCCGAAAGATCGAGGCCTTCGACGATCACGACGCGGCTCGAGAGGAGCTTAACGTGGAGCGGGTGGCCTTGCGAACCCTTCTCCTCGACCGAGAGATAGTCGACGCCGATCAGCTCGATCCCATGCTCGATGAGCCAGTCCGCCGCCTCCACCGAGAGGCAGGTGTATTCCGAATCGAACTCCAGCGGCCTCGGCTTCGTCCACTGCTCCGAGTTGTCGGTCTTAAGGAGAAGGCGAGTGATTCCCTGAGGCAAGTCGACGCGTTCGAGATCCGCTCGACTCAGCGGGCCGGGGTGACCGCGGAGGTCCGCGACCGTCGCCTCACCGGCCAGCACGTCCAAGGAGACCTGGTCGATCCCGACGGCGCCCTCGATGAAATGCACCGGGGGATCGACGTGGGTGCCGGTGTGAGTACCGATACGGAGCTCGGAGACGTTGGCCGCATCGCCCTTAGACATCTGAAGCCTTGGGACGACCTCGACGGCTGGGTCGCCGGGCCAGACCAGCATGTCGCCGGCGATCCCGAGCGAGACGTCGTGGATGCGCCTCACCAGTGCGCTCCCAGGTGCCAGTGCCGCGGCGCGATCAGATCGTCGGCTTCGTGAGGACCCCAGCCACCGGCCGGATACGTATGTACGGGACCAGGGTACGCCAGTGCCTCGGCCACGATCTCCCAGGAGCGCTCGACGCCGTCCTCGCGCGTGAAGAGCGTGTGGTCACCTTCCATGGCGTCGTGGATGAGTCGCTCGTACGCCTCGGCCGGCTTCGTCTTGAAGGACTGGCCGTAGCCGAAGTCCATCTCCACTTCTTGCAGTGAGATTCCCGGCCCCGGCTGCTTCGCCTGGAAAGACAGCGCGATCCCTTCGTCGGGCTGGATGCGGATCGTGAGGTGATCGGGCGGGAGCGTTTCGATCCCCTCCTCCGCAAAGAGGTACGAGGGCGCCTGTCGGAACACCACGGATACCTCGGACGAGCGCTCGGGCATCCGCTTGCCGTGCCTGAGATAGAAGGGCACGCCCGACCAACGCCAGTTGTCGATATGGAGCTTGACCGCGGCGAAGGTCTCCGTGGTGGAGTCGGGGGAGACGTTCGGCTCCTCTCGATAGCCGGGCCCCGCTGGGCTTGCCGAGTACTGTCCTCGGACCACATCCGAAGGCTTGAGCGGGTGGATGGCCCGCAGGACCTTCAACTTCTCGTCGCGGATGGCTTCGGGATCGAGAGAGCCCGGTGCCTCCATCGTGAGGAACCCGAGCACCTGGAGCATGTGGTTCTGGACGAGGTCTCGAAGTGCACCGGCCTCCTCGTAATAGCCGCCCCGCCCCTCGACGCCGATCGACTCGGCCACCGTGAACTGCACGTGATCGATGGCGTCGCGGTTCCAGACTCGCTCCCAGAGTGAATTGCCGAACCGGAAGACCATCAGGTTCTGGACGGTCTCTTTGCCCAGGTAATGGTCGATTCGGAAGACCTGGGTCTCCTCGAAGACTCCGTGCACGATCGCGTTCAACTCTCGCGCGCTCGCCAGGTCGTGTCCGAAGGGCTTCTCGATGACGATACGGGTCCGGTCGGAGCGGCCGGCCCCCATCGTCCCGAGGCCCTTGACGATCACGGGAAACGTGGATGGCGGCGTCGCCAGGTAGTAGAGGCGGCCACCTTCGGTTCCCGATTCCGCGTCTGCGCGGACCAGCCGCTCACCAAGCCTTCGCAGGCCGTCTTCGTCCTCGAACTTTCCGGGGACGAACGAAAGCGAGTCGGCGAAGGGCTTCCAGACCTCTTCGTCGATGCCGGTCCTGGAGAACTCTTCAACGGCTGCCCTGGCGCGCTCGCGGAAGGCGTCATCGTCCCAATCCGCGAAGGCATAGCCGACGATGACGTGTTTCTCGGGGAGCAGCCCCTCGGCAGCAAGGTTGTACAGGGCCGGCAGGATCTTCCGTCTGGTCAGGTCCCCCGAGGCGCCGAAGACGACGATGGCTTGCGGCCGCGGCGCTCCGAGTCTCATCGCGGGACAGTCTCCACCCTTCCGCGAACTGTTACACGCGCAGGGCTAACGCGAGCTCCGGTAGCGGCGGATGAGCGCGTTCGTCGAGCTGTCGTGGGCGAGCTGCGGCTCGTCTTCGGACTTAAGCTCCGGCAAGATCCGGTTGGCAAGCACCTTGCCGAGCTCCACGCCCCACTGGTCGAACGAGTTGATCCCCCAGATCGTCCCCATGGTGAAGACACGGTGCTCGTAGAGAGCGATCAACTCACCGAGGATCCTCGGAGTCAGCTCGGGTGCAAGGATCGTGTTGGTCGGGTGATTGCCAAGGAAGGTCCGGTGGGGGACAAGGTGGTCCGGGACGCCGGCCTCGACTTCCTCTCTTGTCTTGCCGAACGCCAGGGCCTCGGTCTGGGCGAAGAGGTTGGCCATGAGGAGGTCATGGTGGCGGCCGATGGCATGCGCCGGTTTGACGAAGCCGATGAAGTCGCAGGGGATCAGCTTGGTGCCCTGGTGGATGAGCTGGTAATAGGCGTGCTGCCCGTTGGTCCCCGGCGTCCCCCAGACCACGGGCCCCGTCTGTACGGTCACGGGCGAGCCGTCCATTCGCACGGACTTTCCGTTGGACTCCATGTCGAGCTGCTGCAGGTACGACGTCAGCCGCCCGAGGTACTGGCTGTAGGGGAGGATGGCTTGCGTTTCGGCTCCGAAGAAGTCTCCGTACCAGATCCCGAGCAGCCCGAGGATCGCGGGCATGTTTTTGTCGAGCGGGGCGGTCCGGAAATGCTGGTCCATGGCGTGGAAGCCGTCGAGCATCTCGCGGAAGCGAGCGGGGCCGATAGCGATCATCAGCGACAGGCCGATGGCCGAGTCCATCGAGTAACGCCCGCCGACCCAGTCCCAGAACTCGAACATGTTCGCCGTGTCGATGCCGAAGGCCTCCACCTTCTCCGCGTTGGTGGATACGGCGACGAAATGGTGGCGCACGGCCGATTCGTCGGCGTCAAGCCCTGATACAAGCCATTGACGGGCCGTGGTTGCGTTCGTCAGGGTCTCGATGGTCGAGAAGGTCTTGGAAGACACGATGAAGAGGGTCTCGGCGGGATCGAGGTCCTGCGTGGCCTCCCAGATGTCGGTTCCGTCCACGTTGGATACGAACCTGAAGGTCATCGACCGGTCGGTGAAGTCCCTAAGCGCCTCGTAGGCCATCGCGGGCCCAAGGTCCGAACCGCCGATGCCTATGTTGACGATGCTCCGGATCCGCCGGCCGGTGACGCCCTTCCACGCGCCCGAGCGGACCCGTTCCGCGAATGCGGACAACTTTCGAAGGACCTCGTGAACGCGCGGGACGACATCTTCCCCGTCCACGTATATGGACTCGGTCTCGGCGGCCCGCAGGGCGACGTGGAGGACGGAGCGGTCCTCGGTCACATTGATCCTCTCGCCTGTGAACATGGCCTCGATCCGGTCGCGCAGGCCGGCACTCTCCGCAAGAGCGATCAGAAGCCGGATGGTCTCGCCGTCGATCCGGTTCTTGGAGAAGTCCAGGTAGAGGTCGACGGCCTGGAGCGTCATGGTTTCTCCGCGAGTCGTATCCGCGGCGAAGAGGTCCCTCATGTGGACATCACGGGTCTTGTCGAAATGCTCCTGGAGCGCCCTCCACTCAGCGGTCTGGGTGATGTCGTTCATGGTGCTCATCATGCCTCGCTTCGCGCGTGCTGATTGCGCGTTAGGCTCTGCGATGTGAAGGGCGACCGGGTCGAGATCGTGGTTGACGCTGGCGACGGGGTTCGCACCTACGAGATCGCGGCCACGAAGGCCGGCCGCCGGGTGGAGGTGACCACCGCCCGCGGAGTGGTCGAAGTCTCCGAGGTGACGCGCACCGGCACGCCGGTGCGCACTGGACGGTTCATGGCCACTCGGATAGTTGCTCTGGTGGAGCACCCGGCCGAGGTCGTGCCGGGGACGGGGCGGCGCCGCGCCCCGCGGGACCAGAGCTCTCTGCTCTCCGGCTCACCCTGAGCCCGGCTTCTCCTGATGGCCGCCGAACTCGCTACGCATGGCGGAAAGGATCCGATCGGCGAAGTCCGCCTCGCCCCTCGAGCTAAACCGCTCGAAGAGCGCGGCCGTGAGCACGTGCGCCGGCACCCCCTCATCGACGGCGGCCTGAACGGTCCACCTTCCCTCGCCTGAGTCGCTGACCCGTCCGCTGAAGCCCGCGAGGTCTGGATCCTTCAGGAGGGCTGCCGCCGTGAGGTCCAACAGCCATGAGCTCACCACGCTGCCGCGGCGCCAGACCTCGGCGATTTCGGTCGTGTTGAGATCGTAGCGATAGAACTGGGGATCGCGGAGAGGCGTGGTCTCGGCGTCGGACTCGCGCGCCTCGTTGCCCGCATTAGCTTTGCGAAGGATGGCGAGGCCCTCGGCATAGGCGGCCATGATCCCGTATTCGATGCCGTTGTGGACCATCTTCACGAAGTGGCCGGCGCCGTGTGGCCCGCAGTGCAGATATCCCGCTTCAGCGGTGCTATTCGAGCTCTCAGACCTGCCGGTGGTCCGTGCGGCCGCGTCGGCCCCAGGGGCGAGCGCCTTGAGTATCGGGTCGAGGTGCCTG
>Ga0184632_10000116_pt1 | contig 25330 bp, 37 predicted proteins | sample PLM31_50_b1_FD_133153 | JGI IMG/M metagenome (GOLD analysis project Ga0184632, IMG submission 133153) | Groundwater sediment microbial communities from an aquifer in East River, Colorado, USA - PLM3-1_50_b1 | ecosystem: Environmental > Terrestrial > Soil > Riparian zone | place: USA: East... | reverse complement strand
GCCGCGTCCAGTGCTTCGGCTCCACGCAGCCACGGCACTCGTACCCGCCCTCCCCGTCGGCACGAATCGAGTTGCCATCCTCGATGCTGTCCCCGCAGCCGTCACAAGCCCCGGCGTACTGCGCCCCGAACCAGGGGCCCTTCTCTTCTGCCATGATCATGCTCCTGATGTCCGTTTTATCAGCTCATGTTGGGTCATGACCTGGATGATCAAGTACGGCCTAACAGAGAGCCCGCCCCCAGAGGGGCGGGCGGTCCGGCTACTTCTCGTTGGCCCTGAGGATCCGGCCGAAGATGATCGCGTCCGTGTCGGCGTCGAGGCTCTTGATCCCCACGCTCATCAGGTCCGCGTGCGTCTTGCGGATGTCGTACTGCGCGGCGGGGAGGATGCGGATCAGGGCCTGGATCAGGGTCTCGTTCATGTCTTGCTCCTCGGTGTCTGTGCTCCGGCTGATGTCTTAAGTATGGCACACACCTGCCAGCTCGTCAACACTCCGCCGGTGGTCCTCCAGGAGACCGGCGAACGCGGCCTCAGCCTGCTGAGGCATGACGCCGTTCCCGATGCGCGCAATCTGCTGACCCCGGCTCAGACCGATCGCCAGGGAGGTTACCCACCCGTCCGGCAGACCCATTAGCCACTCGGCAAATCGTGCCGACAGACGACGCCCGCCACGTGGACCGGTCTCCGCCGGTTCCGGGGCCGCACGGCCGGAGACAGACTCCCACCGCCGGACCGCCGGACCGTAGTCCCTGCCGTCCTCCGATACCCACAGCGCGTCCGTAAACACGGCCTCGTCCTCAAGGGTCGGTCCGTGGCCCCCGGCGCGCCGCTTGCTCGGAGGCTGAGCACTGCCTGCCGAGGAACGCCCCAGATTCGCCGTAGGCGTCTTGTAGACCGTGGTGGCCTGCATCTCCAACCGGGTGTGGTTCCTAGGGTTCGCAGGGTCCCCGCCCCCGTTGGCCGATGAGACACGCGGCGTACCGAACAGGCGTGCCGTCTCATCCAGAGGACTGCGTTGCGAGTCCGAACCAGCGATCCCGGTGGTGGGCTGCGTCGACTGCTTCCGAAGCGCGTACAGACGTCCACCTGAGGTCATACCCGACCGTGGCCAGATCGCCGGTGACACGGTCGAGTCCCCGGCCCCGGAGGGATGCAACGTTTTCCAGGAAGACGTAACGGGGTCGTACTGCCCCAACAGCTTCCACAACGTGCGACCAGAGTCCTGAACGGTCATCTGCCATTCCCTTTCGCTTGCCCGCATTGCTGATGCCTTGGCAGGGGAACCCCGCCGTGATGATCTCCGTGCCGGTCCAGTTGGCCCACTCAACCGCCGTAACGTCCCCGAGGTTCGGAGTGTCGGGGTGGTGGTGGGCCAGGATCCGGGATGCCGACGGGTCGTTCTCGACGAATGCCACAACGTGCCCGCCGGTCAGATTTACTACTGCCGTGTCCAGTCCGCCGTAGCCGCTGAACAGAGAAAGAATGCGCATGTTGTCCCCAGGTGGGGGCGGGGCCCGCAGGCCCCGCCGGGTTGTTAGCGGCTCAGCGGGTACAGATTGCAGATGTCGCGCATCTCGCGGTGGTAGACGGTCACGATCGAGGTAAGGCCCATCCACCTGATGTGACAGGCGATGGCCCGGGTGTCGTAGTAGTCAACCGCGTCGTACAGGTAGTCGATGATTTCGCGTTCCAGGCTTCCCTCGCGGGGCCCCTCGAAGAGGTCCGGCGCGTTGTCCTGCGGCTGCGGCTTGCCGTTCCGGCGGATCGAGTAGCGCATGTCTGCTCCCTGGTGTTCGTGCTCCGGCTGAGGTCTCAACTATGGCAGACGTCTGCCAGTTGGTCAACAGTAACTTTGCGTGATCGTTCAGTCACCGTCTATGAGATGATAAATCGGACATTCGTGGGCCTCCGGCTACTCTCCGGCGTAGCAGTCGTGCCAGGAGAGCCCCGGCGGAGAGACGTCGCAGAGGATCGGCAGGCCCTTCCACTCGAAGGTGAAGGCCGACTCCAGCGCTGCGCTCCAGCGGTCGACCTCGGCCTCAGGCACGGCCAGCACCAGCTCGTCGTGGACGACCGCCCGCAGGTACTGCGTCACGGTCGGCTCGGCCTCAACCAGCCGCAGCAGCGCCGCACACATGAGGTCACGCGCCGCACCCTGGCCCATGAGCGCCGGAGCCTGTGTGTACGCGCGCTGCGGGTCGCACCGCATGAGGCGCCCGAAGCCGTTGTCCAGCAGCTGTCCGGCGGCCCCGAGCTCCCGTACCTCCCGCGTCCACTCGATCAGCCGTGGGTAGGCCCTGGCCCGTTCCTGGGACGCGGCCTGCACCAGCTCCAGCGGCAGCCCGTTGCGGGAGGCGACAGCCTGTGCCGACTGGCCGTAGTTCAGGCCGTGGTTGATGGCCTTGGTCCTGTAGCGCGCCGTTTTGGTCCGCTCGCCGAAGTAGACCTCCGCCATGTCCATGTGCGCGTCCCTGCCGGGCTCGAACAGGGCCATGTATGCCCGGTCCTGCGAAAGGCCCGCAATGGCGCGCATGTCGACCTGGGCAAGGTCGCAGGCAATGTGTACGCGTCCCTGCTCCGACTCGTCGAACACAGCGCGCTGCTCGCCCTTGTCTCCGCGCTTGCCGATGTTGGTCACGGATGGCTTCGTCATGCCGAACCGGCCGGATGCCTGATCCTCTCCGATGCCCGCGTGCACGCGGCCCTCAGCCGTCACGTAACGCTCGATCTCGGCGTACTTGGCGCTGGCCCCTGTCGCATCCGCCAGAACGTCGCACAGGGCCACCACGGTAGGCAGGTGGCCGTACGCGCGCTTCATGCCGGGCACCCGCTTGCCTTCCGCGTTCACCCAGAAGCCGTCACCCATCGGGTCCTTGCCGACAGCCAGCGCGCCGGTCCCGGTCCGGGGCAGGAACGGGGCCCCTTCCGCCTCAAAGGCTGCCTCCAGGGCCGCGCGCCCGCCAAGGGTGGCCCACGGCGCGTCGGAGGGTTTCCCGTCCGCCTTCGTGAGCGGGACGCCGTACCGGTCGGCCAGGATCTCCACAGCGGCAGACCGGCGGGCGTCCTCCCGGGTCCGGCGCTCGGCCAGCAGCTCGCGGTTGACGCCCCATCCGTTCAGGGTCATCCGGTTCTGGATCGCCGCAACCTTCATCTCCCGCTTGGCGTAGGCCCAGTTCGACACACGGGAGAAGACCTCCTTGCGGACAAACGCGGTCGCCTCCAGGTCGCCGCGCAGGTAGTCGCGGTACTCCAGGTCGTCGGCAGGGATGCGCTCAAGGCCGAGCTTGAAGCGCTGGGCCTTGGACATCTGGCCGGGAGTCCGTACGCCCCGGTCCACGGTGAAGACCTTGCGACCCTCACGTTCGATCTGCGGGCCCCACCTGAGGGCCAGCGCCTCCAGGTCATCCGACTTGCCCGCGTGCCCGTAGCGCTGCGCCAGAGCGTCCAGGCCGTAGTACCCAGGAGGGTTCTCCCCCTTGGCGCCGGGCGGGTCGATCAGCCGGGCAAGTACGGCCGTGTCCCATGCCTTGGCCGCGAGCTCGTCGTAGTCGGCGCCTGCGTGCCGGGCCAGGGCCGGAAGGTCGAACCTGAAGATGTTGTGGCCGTAGATCGCGTCTGCGTCATTGAGCGCAGCCACGAACTTGTCCTCAGTCCCCAAGCCTCCGATGGCCTCGGGCCAATCACCGTGCTTGGTACCCATGAGCCGGATGAACGGGCCTTCATGCGTTCCGGAGTACAGCTCCTCTGCGGACGCGGTCTCGATGTCGAAGCCGACCGCAACTTTCTTCTCTGCCATGTGCTCAGTCCCCACTGTGCGGTCAGATGAACGGGTTGACGGTGACAATCTGTGACGGAGTGGAGGAGTGTGGAAGTGTGACTTCCTGCCTATCCCCCCCATGCCTTTCACTCACTACTACCCCCTCACCCTGGTTTTTCAAAGTCTCATCCAGTTCCATGGCACTGAAGGAGCGTTCCCACACTTTCAACACTCCCCCCTCTTTCCTGTCCTGGTCTGTCTCTTCTTGCGGGAGAGTACGAAGCTTGTCCTTTTCGTCCTCTGAGACAACGACGATGTTGAGGCCGATGTTCTTCGACCGGTGCTTGAGGCGGGTCTCGCCTACTCCCTGTAGCGATTCCAGCCGGTTGAGGAAGTCCGACCGCTTCATCGCCCCGGCCCCGCCCTCGGCGGTCAGCCACAGCTTGAACGCCGTGTACAGCTCGGTCTTCCCGGTACCCTCGTCGGCGCCTACGAGCTTGCCGATTGCTTCCGGTACGACGACCGCGTTCCGCTGGAGCCACAAGCTCACGCGGTCGCTGGCAGCCTCGAAGCTTGCCGACACCCGTGCCAGCGTCGGCAGGTAGCCGCCCCGGTCCTGCATCCGCTGCCACGCCTTCAGCCAGCGCACCAGGATGCCCGGCAGCTCGGCGAGCAGCTTGTCCTCAACCGTGGGGTCCTCCCGGCCTGCGAAGGAGACCGGGAAGCTGAACGGCTTGATGCGTTCCAAGTAGGCCCGGCTTGCCTCGCTCACCGTTGGCACGGTGTTGGCTGAGAAGGCGAACAGGGCGGTCGAGGTGAACTGGAACTCCTGCCCGTACTTGCGGTTGCCCTGAATGACATCACCGCCAGTCATCCGCTTGAACAGAGACGTGTCTGCCAGGTGTTCCGCGCTCAGGTCGGCGGAAGAGTTGAGCATCTTCCCGTACACGTTGGCCGAGGCGAACCTGTCGCCGCTCAGCTGGTGCAGGTCCACGCCGCTCGTGTTGTTCGACCCGGCGATCTCCATTGCGATGCGCAGGATGGTCGACTTGCCCGACCGCGAGGGGCCGAAAAGGAACACGGCCTTGGCCGGGGTCCGTGAGGGGTCCAGCATCACGGACAGGGACTCTTCGATGTCGTCGACCTGGCCGGGGCAGTACTCCGCAATCCACTTCTCGTAGTACGGGGCCTTGGCGTTCGGCTCCCAGTTCACCGGGATCTGCACCCGGGAGAGATAGGAAGGCATGTGCGGGGAGAGCTTGCCTGTGCGCAGGTCCAGCATGCCGTTCTTGCAGTTGAGCAGCGGTTCTGCCTGCTTCTCGGGCAGGACCGTCCCGTCCGCCGACAGGATGCCGATGAGGGACTCTTCGATGGTGGAGCGCCAGTTGGGCCGGTACTCCTCCCCCAGCAGCTTCTGCACGGCCGCATAGAGGGGCTCGCGTCCCTGGTCCACCCGGAACACACCGTCGCGGTACAGGGCGATCTGGGACCCCTTGGCCAGCGCGGCGGGCTGGCCGTCCAGGACTGCTTCGCTTGCGGTCTTGGCCATGAGGCCGCCGCGCTTGTCGAAGAAGATATTGTCCGGCTTGCGCGCCGGAGGACGGCCGAGCTTGGACTTGGCAGCCTTGACGATGCGGGTGATGTACTTGGTCCGCTCGCTCTCCGCCCTTGCGGCGAGCACGTCGTCCAGGCCGTCCTTGGACTTGGCGTTGACGAGGCGGGCGTACTTGACCGACTCGGCGCCACCGTCGATCTCCAGCGCCTCGGCCAGGTTGACGGCCGCGTCGAACACGTCGCGGTTGGTGGTCCAGTCGGCATCGAAGAGGATGACGACGTCGCGGCCCTCGGCCCACGACAGGGATGAGCCTGTCCAGTTCTGGCAGCCGGGGATGCCGTAGATGCCCCACTCCTTGGGGGCCCACGCGTCGGCCGCGAGGGACTGCTTGGTGCCTTCGACGACGAGGATCATGCCGTCATCCTGCGGGTCGCGCACCTTGCCCGTGAACGAGCCGGAGCCTGCGGGGAAGAGGTACTTGGCGGGCTTGCCGTCCTTCTTGACGTACTCCTTGTCCGGGCGGTACTGCGTGACGGTCCCCGCGTCGGTGGTCCAGGGGAAGAGGATGCCCGTGGGGCACTGCTCCCCAGCCCACGCGATGCCCTCGGGAAGGTCTTTGGCCGAGGTGACCGAGGTGACGCCGTGCTGCTCCAGCACGTCATCGGTGAGCGCCTGTGCGTGGAGAAAGGCGCGGTGCTCCGGAGTGATCATGTGTCCGTCCCTGGTGATCGAGAGGTGAGAGAGCGGACACGCTGGGGGCGCATCCGCTCTCATGTGTTGGACAGTATCAGAGTGCCCACACTTTCCACACTTCTCAGCGCAGCTTACGCCTCAGCTTGCGCTCCGGGGCCTTGTCCCGCAGTGCCGACACGTCAGCTTCGAGGAACCTGGGCCGGGCCGTGGGGTGCTCCCGATGGACAGGCAGCCACCCAAGGCGGGCCCACCTGTCCACGGTCCTGTCCTTCACGCCTGCGAGCTCAGCGGCTTCTGTCCGGGTGAGATACCTGATGTCAGTCATGTACACAGGGTACTTCGTAGTCAGGGTTGACACCACGTGGCAGGCGCGTGCATAGTGATGGGACACCGACGAGCAAGGAGACGACATGACAGGCATGTTCGGATTGACGGACATCGAGAAGGACGTGATGGAACGCCTCGCAGCCGGGGAATTCCGCAAGTCCATCGCCAAGAGCTACGGGGTCTCCGAGCGGACCATCGCCCGGACCATCAAGACCGTGTTCGTGAAGCTCGACATCCTCACCTGGAAGACCGATGCGTCGGCAACGCTGCGCGCCGTGGCCAAGCTGGCAGCGGCTGGGGACATTGCGGTTGACCTAGGCGTGTTCAACCCCCTGGGTCGGGTGGACGATCTCAACCAGAAGATCCGCGACGCCCTGAAGGTCTCGGACCACGCGGCTCCTGGTCACGCCTGCTCGCAGTGCCTGAAGGAGCAGTCATGAAGCTGCACCGCGAGCTGGTCGCGGCGACGGCCTGCATCCTGGTCGTCATTGCCGGGGTCACGATTGCTGCGGACGTCCCCAACCCCCGGGTCTGTGTGGACTGGAACCGCCAGGGCCACTGCACCGAATGGAAGGACGAACGATGAGCGAGAACATTCACCCGCTGGTTAAGGCCGAGGTCATGCACCTGGCTGCCAAGGCAGAAAAGACGCTGCAAGAGGTCCGCAGCCAGCGCGAGAGCGTATCCAGCTCCACGGCGGGCGGGCAGTCCCGTGCGCTGACGCTGGGCCGACGCATCACTGAGCTCACCAAGATCGCAGAGTCGTGGTCCCGCATCGCTGAGTCGATGGGCAAGCCGTCACCTGCGCTGGCGCTCATGGTGGGCGAGCCCGAGGGCGACGGGTCGGGGGAGATCCTGGGGTGGCTGCACAAGGACAGTGGCGCTATGCGGTGTAACACGAACAGCCACTGTCGTGGGTGGGCCACCGAAACAGGTGCACACGGTTCAGGCTGTCTGATCCCTCTGACACGAGCCAGCTTCCCGGGAGGGAACCCGTACGTCTGTTCTGTATGCGATTTGGATGTGCTGGCATGAACCAGCGGACGACGACCCGCCGGGGCGCGAACCACGGTCTGCACGCCGCACTGACCCTCATGACGTGCGGCGTGTGGGCGATCACGGGGTGGCCCATCGCAGCAGCCCTGGGGCGACGGACCACGGTCACGACGCACCAGACTCCGCTGCCCGGAGGATGCCCGCACGGCGTGTTCTGGTACCACTGCGCGCACTGCTCCACGCCCGCCTACAACCCCTACAAGGAGGGGCCGTGACCGAGAACGACTACGCGTGCATTGATGCCGAAGGTGTCGAGTATCCGGACCACACGGACGACGATGTATGTCGCCGGTGCGACGCCGAGATGGGGGAGGAACAGTCATGACCGCGACCCTGACACTCCGGCCGTATCAGACTGAGGCGATCGACGCGGTGTTCGACGCGTGGGCCGACGGAATGAAGCGCCCCGCGATCGTCCTGCCGACCGGCGCGGGCAAGACCGTGGTGTTCGCACACCTGATCAAGCAGTTCAGGCACAGCCCCAAGGTGATCGAACCGTGGGCCGCTCATCGGGCAGGCAACCGCGTCATCGTCCTGGTGCACCGTGACGAGCTGGCCGATCAGGCGATGGCGAAGATCCGCAGCATCGCGCCGGACCTGTCCGTGGGCAAGGTCAAGGCTGCGGACAACAAGATCTACTCGGACGTGATGGTGTGCTCGGTTCAGACCCTGGCCAGCAAGAGGCGTCTGGACCTGCTGGAGTCGTCGCAGGGCGATGGCGGCAACGTCGGCCTCATCATCACGGACGAGTGCCACCACGCTGCAGCCGCGTCGTACAAGAAGGTCTACGCCGCCTTCCCCGAGGCGCTGAATCTGGGCGTCACCGCGACGATGGCGCGCGGTGACAGGGTCGGGCTCGGCTCCACGTGGGATGAGGTGGTCTACGAGAAGTCGCCCCTGTGGATGATGTCCAAGGGCTTCCTGACCGGTGTACGCGCCGTGCAGGTAGATGTGGCCGGGCTCGATATGGGCGGGGTCAAGTCCTCCCGGGGCGACTTCCAGGCCGGGGACCTGGGCGACGCGATGACGGCCGCCGGGGCAGATAAGGTCATCGCGACCGCGTACAAGGAGCACGCCGGAGACCGGCCGGGCGTGGTGTTCACTCCGACCGTCGCCACGGCCCACGCTACGGCGGACGAGATGAATGCGGCGGGTATCCGCACCGAGGTGATCTCGGGCGAGACGCCCCGGGATGAACGGCTCGGCATCTTCGAGCGGTTCCGCACCGGAGAGACCCAGGTGCTGGCCAACTGCATGGTGCTGACCGAGGGCTTCGACGCCCCGTGGGCCTCCTGTGCGGTCATCGCCCGGCCCACGCAGTCGCAGCCGCTGTACGTCCAGATGGTCGGCCGCGTGCTGCGGCCCTTCCCCGGCAAGACTGACGCGCTGGTGCTGGATGTGGTCGGCGCGTCGGCCAGCAACAAGCTGCGGACCCTGGTCGACCTTGAACCAGGTGTGGTCCGCTCCATGAAGCCCATGGAGTCGCTGGAAGAGGCGGTCGAGCGGGAGCTGGAGGAGAGCGGGCAGACGGCTCTTCCCGGATCGATCGGCTTCGAGCTCAAGCACAAGGAGGTGTCGCTGTTCCAGGGCTCCGACAGAGCGTGGCTGCGGACCACCAAGGGCGTCATGTTCATCGGCTGCGGCGACACGGTTGTGTTCCTGTTCCCCACCTGGAGGCAGCCGGGGCTGTGGGACGTGTGCCTTCGCACCCGGGGCGATCACAAGCCGACACGGACCGAGCACGCGGGCCTGGACCTCGGCTCGGCGATGGCATGGGGCGAGGCGACGGCCGAGGACTACCAAGCCTTCGGTACGCGGAAGACAGCCCCGTGGCGCTCCCGGAAGCCCTCGGACAAGCAGTTGGCCAAGGCTGCGGCGATGGGTCTGAGCACGGAGGGTTTGCGCGCAGGGGAGCTATCGGACGCGATGTACGCGGCCGACGTCTCGCGGGCCCTGGATCGCTACGTCCGCTAGGTGTTGACAGGCGCCTGCCTTCTGGTGCACACTTAGGTCATCAGCCGGAGCACGGAACACAAGGAGCAGATCATGTTCGAAATCCAGATCAGCATCACAGAGGGCGACCTTTCCACCATCGGCTCGTTCTTTCTCCAGGCCAAGGACGAGAGCGACGCCACCGAGCAGGCAAAGGCCATGGCCTACCGGTTCAGCGTCGGCACCATCATCACTCAGGTCGTCGGCGTCAAGCAGATCTGATCAATCCTGCACCACTCGCCCCCTTCCGGTCCGCCGGTTGGGGGCAGAGGCAGTAGAAGAACCGGAGCACGGAACACAAGGAGCAGACCATGGAACTGACTCACCGCAGCACGCATCAGCAGATCATTCACCGGGTCACCGTCACCGGCGGACCGGTGTTGCCGATGCCGTACAGCCAGGCGGGCAAGACGTATCGCGTGGAGCACCTGTCGGTCACGTACACCCAAAGGGGCGGAAGCTGGACGGCCCAGACTGTGCAGCTGAGTGGGACGGTCCTGAAAAAGGACGGGTCGGACAGCAAGACATTCACCCGGCATGACGCATGGGGCTGGGAGCAAAGGTCCGAGCTGGGGTTTGTCAGAGCGATCGTTGACGGTTTCCGGCCGGTCGGATCGGTTGAACTTCCGTCCATCTCAGAAGCCTGACACGCATGCACGGTGTGCTGATAGTCCAGCCCCCTTCCGGTCCGCCGGTTGGGGGCAGAGGCAGTGAGAGACAAGGGGACGGAAATGGCATACAGGACATGCGTCCGGGAGCACGAACCGGACAGGTGGCGCCTGCGGATCGACGGCAAGTGGTCCTGCATCGACTGCCACAACGAGAACGAGCGGCGTCGGCACGAAGTGGAGGCCCAGCACCCGGACGCGGTGGTGGCCCTCCTCATGGTGGCCGGGCAGCACGAGGGTGACTCGATGCTCGAAGAGCGCTACGAGGCCGTGGCCATGATGGACAAGATGGGCTACTTCACCCTGGCTGAGATGGCCAGGAACACAGGCTGTACCTCGCGGACGGTCAGCCGGTACCTCGCACACATCAGGAGCGCAGCATGAGCAAGGTCAGGCCGACACAGCGACTGCTGAGCGCCGAGCGCTCCGGCATGCAGATCATGTGGGGCAAGCACCCCGCGACCTACGAGCCGCGCACGCCCAACGACGCCAAGCCCTGGGTTGTCAGGGGCGTCCTCTCCCACCCCATCCGCGTGTTTTCGCAGACGCTCAAGGCCGTGTGGCCCGAGGCCAAGAAGTGACCGCGCGTAGGGCCGTGAACACGAATCGCCAGGGTGCCAACTTTGAGCTCACGGTCATGCACGACCTTGAGCGCTACGGCTACACCACGCTGCGATCCTCCGGCAGCCGGGGCGCGGTCGACGTCATCGGGTTCGCCCGGGATGAGGTCCTCCTGATCCAGTGCAAGATCAGTGACCCTCTTCTTCCTCCGAAGGAGCGCAAGGCGGTCAACGCGCTGGCCCTGCACCTGCCGCAGGTGGCCGTTCCGCTGGTTGCCTACCGCGACCGGGGGACGGTCTGCTACCGGCTGCTGACCGGCACGGGCCCCAAAGACTGGATGCCGTGGAATCCCGAGCCGACACGTCAGGCTGTGTGCTCCTGCGAGCACGTACGCGGTATCCACAGCGGAGACACCGGCTGCTGGTGGGGCGATGAACTGACGGGCCTTGACTGCCAATGCCCCGGGTTCAAGCTCCGCAACGTGTAGGTGTTGACAGGCGCCTGCCTTCTGGTGCACACTTAGGTCATCAGCCCGCCCCCGACCAGGTTCGCCGGTCGGGGGCAGAGGCAGTAGAAGACACGAAAGGAATCGTGGGGACGATGACAACCAATCCCTTCCAGTACGGCGCACGGACCACGGCGCTTGAAGCGGCCAGCCGCCTTGGACTCGGGGTCGATGCGACCCTGTCGGCGGCGCGCCGGTTCGAGATTTACCTCATGGCCACCGCCGAGGACCTTCCCTGGCCCGGCGAGCACGCGGGCTGCACCGTTCACCGCGACGCCAACGGCGTCGCCGCCGTGGATGAGCCGAGCACGCCGCAGGCACAGCCGAGCACAGGTACGTGGCCGGTGTGCCCGCTGTGTGCCCACCCCGAGCACGGGATGCACGAAGCTGTGCCCGTTCCGTGCTACACGGTCAACTGCGGCTGCGGGTCCACGCTGTGCCCGGATTGCTACCACCCCAGGCACACGGGAACGATCTGCCACACCGTTGGCTGCGACTTCATTGCGTGCGGAGCATGAGTACGCCGTGCCTGTGCCAGCACAGGACCAAGCACGAGACGTGCCCGGCGTGCCGACACGGAGCACACGACGCCGGGGCGTGCCCGGGACCCCGTGACCTTGTGCCCGGACTGAGCACGCCCGTGCTTGCCGGGTGCACGTGCCATGAGGACCACAAGCACAAGGTGAAGGCACGCGTGTTCGGCGTGTGTGATCACGAAGGCTGCTGGTGCCGGGCCATTGAGAAGAGGTACGAGACGTGAGCGCGTGGACGAGGGTCAAGGACCCGCTCAAGTGGCTGTCCGTCGCCTGTGCCATCGCGGTCACCGCGACCGCCGAGTACGACCTAGCCGTAGCGGTCGGCATGCACGAGGCTGTGGCTGTGGCTGTGCCGGGCGCACTGGACGCGTACGTGGTCCGGGCGCTCCAGCGCAACCGGGAGGTTCTGACGTCCGTACTGGCCATGGTGGGAGTCAACGCAGCTTCGCACCTTCAGGCCGCAGGAATCCTCGAACTGGACTGGCGCCTCATCACGGCCGTGTCCGCCATTGCGCCGCTCGTGCTCTGGCGGGTACACAGCCTGACCGACCCGGGCACGTGGCGCCGACGCAAGCTGTGGAACGTGCCCAAGGCGAGCACGCCTGTGCTCGAAGAGGCACGGGAGCAGGCACAGCCCGAGCACACGGAGGACCTGGATGTGCCCGACTTCATGCGGGAGCCGCTGGCCGACATGCAGCGCGTGCTTGATGAAGCACAGGCGCCGAACACGTTGTGCCTGTGGAAGCACGCCGAGTGCGACGGAGAGGAAACGTGCATCGTCTACACGAGCACGGACAAGCACGTACCCGAGCACACACCGAGCACGTACTTGGACACGGTGTACCTGGACGTGCCCGAGCCGAGCACGCCCGGGAATGCCTTGCTCGGAACTGTGCCCCTGCCGGGCACAGGCGTGCTCGCCCCTGTGCTCCCGCTGCCGACGGGCTACGTGCCCGAGGAGGCACGTGACTGGCCCGGCGAGCACGTCAAGAACGGTGTGCTCGAACCGGCGGACACAGCGTTCCTGGAGCGGGCACGCACGGCGTACGACGAGCACGGGGTGAGCACAACCGTGCGCGCCATGAAGGCCGCCCTCGGGGCGGGCACACCACGGGCACAGCGCCTGCTGGCCGCTGTGCGCATCGAGCACACCGAAGGAGCGTGGACCTGATGTGGGAACTCCAAGCGGCTGGTTGGCTGGGGGCTTCGTTCTTCGCCCTGATCATGCTGTCCGCCATCCAGCCCCGGGGCGAGCGCATCGGCTGGATTGCCTGGGGCGTGTCCGTGTGGGTCGGCATGGTCTTCATCCTGGCCGCGACAAGCATTCAGTGGGGGTGGCCGCTGTGAACTGGTCATACGTTCTGCCGAACCTGATTGCGATGCTGGCGGCCCTGGCCCTGTTCTCGTGCGCGATCCTGCTGTCTCGGAAGCGCCTGAACCGCGACGATGTGAAGGCATTCGGGTTCGCCCTCGGAGTCGTCGTCCCCCTGCTGCTTCTGGTGGGGTGGCTGCGATGAGGCCACTCCACGCCACCATGGCCGACACGGTGCCCCGCGACAACAACCAGCCCGGTACGCAGGGCGGTGCCTGGCTGGTCGTCTGCCGCGAGTGCGAGTGGCAGCGAGCGGGTGCGTACCTCCGGGGCGAAGGCACCGAGCCCGCTGCGCTGGACATCGCGCACACGATTGGCACAGCTCACGAGCTCAGGTACAACGTCCGGAAGGAGGCAGACCGGTGAACGCGTGGGCAGTCGTCACCTACGGGTCCCTGGCCGTCGGCATCGGTCTGCTGGTCCTCCACTTTGTGGCCTGGTGGCCCAAGGGCAAGGGGTTCGACCCCCGGTGCCTGTTAGAGCTGGTCCCGTTCGTGCTCGGGTATGCCTACGGTGCGCTGCTGGTCATGGGCGTCGGCGGCCTGATGGGGTGGATGGCCGGAGCGGTCATCTGGAGCGTCGGATGGGTTGGTGACGCGGCGCTGGTGTACGGCGTCGGCGGTGAGCGGACCAACCTGGCTCAGGGCCAGGTGATGGCGCTGACCAACGGCGGCCTCTGGATGGTGCTTGTCATGACCTTCCTCGTCGTGGCGCTGCGGCGCCGCGCGGCTCACCTCAAGGAAGACATCGGGCGGGGCGTTCTGACGGGCATCCTGACCGGGTCAACGCCGGTCATTGCGGGGGTCCTGGCGGTCCCGCTCGCCTCAGCCGTGAACCTGGCCGGGGCCTGGATCTCCACAGGAGGCGCAGGCGCGTGAAGATCCGGATCCGGCCCCCGTGGCGGTGGCACTGGGGGCAGATCTGCCGTCTGCTGGCAGGGCTGGAGCTCGCCTATTGGGCGATCCAGTGGTCTCCGTTCTTCGGTATCCCGGTCGCCGTGTGGTTCGTCATCTGGGCCAAAGGACAAGATCCACATCCCCTCCCCCACCGGAAGCGGGAAGTGGTTGCAACCACTATCATCGCAGGTCAACGAGTTGAGAGGCACAACAATGGCGCGCGTATCACAGTCACTCCGGACGCTGTTCGGACGCATCGGATTCACCGGGTCAACGGCTATGACCACTCCGTCTGAGTACTGCGAGGCGTGTGGCTGGTGGTCCAAGCCCTTCTGCGGGCACTAGGCCCTTGACAGGCGCCTGCCTTCTGGTGCACACTTAAGTCATCAGCCGGAGCAAGAAATACAAGGAGCAGTCATGGTCCGCATGGTCAAGACCGTCAAGCCGGGCGTCTACACCGTCGTCACCACGGGGCTCAACCACAAGAAGCTCACCAAGGTGAAGGGCCGGGTCCAGGGGATCCGCACCCTCCAGCACAGCGGATCGAAGAACCGCTGACCGACCCGCACCGCCGACGCCCCGCCCGGTACTCCGGAGCGGGGCAGAGGCAGTAGAAGACGATGAAGGGGACGGGAACATGACGAACGAAGAAGAGATCGAGCGGGCCCACGTGCTCGACGGATACGGGGACACGATGTTCCCGGCCCTGGCCGAGGAGCACCCGGACAAGTGCTCGTGCCCGGAGGACTACCCCACCTGGGACCCGTCGATGGGCTGCATCAAGGCCCCGGGCAAGCACCGCCTGCCGACCGTGAAGGCGGCGTGGGCCGAGGTCCGCCACCTGAGTTTCACGTTCAAGGCATGGTTTGCGCTCAGCGCCATGTGGACCGGGTTCACCGCTGCCGAGCTGATCAACAACGGCACGGGCTACGATGCCGCTCTGTTCGGAGGACTCGCACTCATGTGGTCCATCCTGACCGTTGCCGAGTACAGGGAAGGCCGCAAGTGAAGCTGTTCAGACGAGAGAAGAGCGTGTTCGCCAGCACGCACCGCTCTCCCCAGGACCGGATGCACAAGAGCCAGCGCGCCGCGCAGGAGGAAGCCTCCTTCTCGCAGGCGCCCCGGCGGGGCGGGTGGTTCCGCCGTGGCTGACGACTTCACCTCCAAGCTGTACAAGGTGTCCCCGCTGTGGGCCACCGACTGGATCACCTACTTCGAGCTGGCCGACAAGATTGCCACGTGGGCAGCGGCCGAGCACGGAGCCCCCGCCATCACGATCAGCAAGCGGGATGTCGATCCCGACGCCTGATCCGATACGCTGGGGACGTCACGTGGAGCTGAAAGGCTAAACGGGAATGCTGGTGCATCCGTCCCCACGGTGCAAAGAACCCCCTACCTCATCTGCCTGGTAGGGGGTTCTTCCGTATGCTGTGCACTACACACCAATGGGGACGGAGAGTGACATGGCAACAGCTATGAGCCCGGACGGCTGGCTGAGGGCCCTCAAATCTGAGGGCATCATCAACGTCGTCCAGATGCGCAACTGGAAGACCCACAACCGTGACGCCGCAACGGGCAAGCCGTTCGGCCCGGTCCACGGCCTGGCCATCCATCACACCGCAGGCACCGGCAGCGGGATGGCGCAGTTCTGCTACAACGGAACCTCGGCCCTGCCGGGCCCGCTCTGCCACGACTTCCTGGCCAAGGACGGGATGCTGTACCTGGTCGGCAACGGCCGGACCAACCACGCGGGCACCGTCGCGGACAACGCCAAGCAGGCGATCCTGGCCGACACAATGCCGATGAAGTCCACGTTCAGCCCGGACGCGGCCGAGCCGCACGACGGCAACGACTTCCTGTACGGCATCGAGATCGAGAACAAGGGCGACGGCAAGGACCCCTACCCGACGCGCCAGTACGACGTGGCCGTGCGCTGGGCTGCCGCCCGCTGTCGGTACCACGGGTGGTCCGCCGGTTCAATTGCCGGGCACAAGGAGCTCACCCGCCGCAAGATCGACCCCTCGTTCTCCATGCCGCAGTTCCGCCGCGACGTGGCTGAGCGCCTTACGCACCCCGCCTCCTGGACCAAGGGTGCCGTGACGCCAACACCCCCGACTCCGGCGCCTGTTCCGGCACCGGTCCCTGCAACGAGCGGAGCTCCTATGGACTTTACCGACCTGAACAAGACCACGGCCAAGACCATTCAGCCGGGCACCGAGTACGCGGTGTACTTCGACAGCGAGTCGGCCGACGAGCCCAATGACCACGGCGACGGAGGCAAGACGTTCCTCATGGGGGCCCGCTACACGGGCACCGTGGCCGTCTGGCTGGACGGAGCCACGTCGGTCCCCTCCCTGTCCGTCAAGATGCGGCAGGAGCTGACCGACGGCACCACGTCGGATCAGTCCTCTGCCGACATCGACGGTGCGGCCATCGACACGGTGCGCGCCGTCTCGGTCACGGGCTCCGTGCCCGTTGACCGGAAGCTGACCGTGGTGCTGAAGAACGTCAGCGCCGTACCGGTCACGATCTCCCGGGTGCAGCTGCGGCTGCTCTCGCAGGCTCTGTAACCGATGCCTCCACTGGAAGACCCCACGGTCGCGGAGATGATCCGCACCCTGGGGTCCAAGGTGGACGGACTGAGCGTCAACGTCGTCCGGCTGGAGACGGTGGTGTCTCAGTACGTCACACAGGAACAGCGCACGCACGACAAGGAAACCGCCACGCTCCGGCATGCCGAGCTGGCCAAGGAGGTGGCCGCGATGAGGGATCGTGACACCTTTCGCAACCGAGCCCTTGCGTCATCGCTGCTCCTTCCTGTCATTGTTGGGGTACTGGTATGGCTGCTGACCAAGGGACAGTAATGCGACCGTCACGCTCCGCACTCATCTACTGGGCAGCGTTCGTCGCCCTGGCCGTGGCGGTCGCGTACGGCATCGTGTTCGCCCGGGGCGTGGCCAAGGACATGGAGGCCGAGAGATCCATCAACCGGGCCCTGGCCCAGCAGGTACGCGATCTTGGCGGCGTGCCCACAGCCGGACCCAAGGGGAGCGACGGCAATGACGGTGAGCGAGGAGAGGCCGGAAAGTCCGGAGCCGACGGACACGCCGGGGCGGACGGTCAGGATGGCAAGGAAGGTCCGCGTGGCACTGCTGGGCTGCCTGGACAGGCTGGCCTACCGGGCACTGCTGGGAAGGCCGGAGCAGACGGCAAGGACGGGGCCGACGGACTTCCCGGAGAAAAGGGCGAGCCCGGAGACACCGGGGAGCAAGGCCCCGTAGGGCCCGTCGGCGACAAGGGGGACACCGGCGAGAAGGGAGACCCCGGAGAGGCCGGGGAATCCGTGATGTGCGCAGAGGGCTGGGAGCCCACTGTGATCGTGTGGCATGCAGAGCGGTACATGGTGTGCAAGGAGGCGGTGGCAGATGAGTGACGACCGGTACCCGTGGACCCGACGGCACGAAGCGACAGCGGCGCGCCCCCAGGGTGAGACTGCGGTGGCTTACCAGGCGTTCCAGGAGTACATGCGCCTGGGTGGTGAGAGGTCCCTTCAGCGGGCAGCCGATGCGGTGGGCAAGAACGTCTCACTGATCAAGCGCTGGTGCCTGGATCACGAATGGGTGGAGCGGGCATCTGCCTACGACTCCTACCTGACCACGGCTGAGGTGGACGGGGAGGCCGGGGAGTTCGCCAAGGTGCGGAACAAGCACCTGGAGGTGGCAACCGATCTGCTGGACCACCTGGCGCTCAGCATGAAGATGTGGAAGCCCGGGGCCGATCCGTCGATTCGCTGGACCACAGCATTCACGGCTGCCGCCAAGGTGCAGCAGACCGCGCTGACGCTCAAGGAGACAACCAGCAAGACGGATGAGGAAGCCATCGCGCGCATCCTTGAGATCGTCAGCAAGCAGGCTGAGGGGTGAAGCTGACGCGCGCCGAGCTGGCCAAGCTGAGCCCCGAGGAGCTGGCGCGCGTTCTGGCACTGGCCGAGCAGATCGAGATGGACCAGTCGTCCGGGCGAGTGCCCTGGCTGTGCGACCGTCCGGACTGCGACGGTGCCCCGCACCCGGGGCGCATGGGCGCCCACGCACGGCCCTCCCAGCGCTGGCCGGACCCGGCAGTCGTCGACTACGACGTCTGGCTTCTGCTGGCCGGACGAGGCTTCGGCAAGACCCGGTGCGGCGCCGAGTGGGCATGGCGCCAGGCCAAGAAGTACGGCAAGGACGGGCGCGGGGCGCTGGTCGGGCCGACCGCAGCCGACACCAGGGACATCCTGGTCGAGGGTGAGTCGGGCATCCTGGCCTGTGCCCCGGCCACCTTCCGGCCGATCTACGAGTCGTCCAAGCGCAAGCTCACCTACCCCAACGGCGGAGTACAGCATCTGTACTCCGCCGACGAGCCCGACCGCATGCGCGGGCCCCAGCACCACTACGGGTGGGCCGATGAGCTGGCGGCCTGGCGGCGTATCCAGTACGCGTGGGACATGCTCCAGATGGGCATGCGCCTCGGTGACCACCCGCAGGTGTGCGTCACCACCACACCCCGTCCGCTGCCTCTGGTCAAACAGCTGGTCAAGGACCCTCTGTCTGCTGTGGTGCGCGGGTCCACCTACGACAACCTGGCCAACCTTGCGCCGACCTTCCGCCGCACTGTCGTGGCCAAGTACGAAGGCACCACGCTGGGGCGCCAGGAGCTGGATGCCGACATCCTGGACGACATGCCCGGGGCGCTGCTGTCCCGGGCGGTGCTGGAGCGCAACCGGGTCGACCGGGCACCGGCAGACGTGCTGCTCCGCGCTGTTGCCATGGACCCTGCCGGTACCGGCGCCGGGGACGAGACAGGCTTGGTGGCTGGTCTGGTCGGCGCCGACAGGCACGACTACGTCACGCACGACTGGTCGGAGAAGCTGACGCCGAAGGCTGCGGCAGCGCGGGCGTGGGACCTCGTGAAGGAGTCCGGCGCCGACATCCTGGTGTACGAGGACAACTTTGGCAAGGGCTGGGTGAAGGAGGTACTCACCTCTGTGTACAAAGAGCGGTTCGGCAAGGACGCCATCCCGCCGCTTCAGGAGGTATGGGCAAGCGCGGGCAAGCAGCTGCGCGCGCAGCCGGTTGTCATGCGCCACGAACAGAACACCATCCATCACGTCGGCACGTTCGGGGAGCTGGAGGACCAGTACACGACCTGGATTCCCGAAGAGGCGCCGACCAAGTCACCCGACCGGGTCGACGCCGCCGTTCACCTCCACGCGTTCTTCACCAAGCGTTTCGGGCGCGCGCCGGTCGGCGCAGCGTCCCCGTTCCGCAAAATGGGCGCAGGCGGACGACGCCCCGTCACGCCGGGTAGGCGATGATGGTCCCTATGGCAGACCTGATCCCCTTCGTGTCCATGGCCCTGGCAGTCGCCCGGGTAACCCGGCTTGTCACCACCGACCGCATCACGCAGGCGCCCCGCAACGCCCTTCTCCGCAAGCTGGACCCTGAAGGGCTCACCGCGTACCTGCTGGTCTGCTCCTGGTGCTCCAGCGTGTACGTCGGCGCGGCGGGAGCAGTTGTGGGCTCGCTGGCCGGATGGTGGACGTGGACCACGGCAGTGCCCGCCGCACTGGCATTCAGCTACATCGCGGGGTTCCTCGCGTCCAGGGAAGGTGAGTAATGGGACTGTTCCCGAAGCGCAAGGGTGCTGGTGAAGAGACCAAGGCAGGGGTTCCGCGTGCGGTCATGGCTTCTGCTGTGCCGCTGTCGGGCCCTGGCGTACGCGCTGTGTCGATGGCCCGGGGCCACCAGACCACGGAGGCCTGGCAGAGGGACGCGTGGTACTTCTACGACGCGCTGGGGGAGTTCAGGGCCCCGGTGAACTGGATCGCCAACGCGGTCTCCAAGGCCGACATCTACGCCGCAGAGGTAGACCCCGAGACCGGTCTCGTCACTGGGCCCACGGACAACGCGCAGGCCCAGCAGGCAGCTGTGGCGTGTCTCGGCGGCATCGCCCAGCGCGCGCAGCTCCAGTACATTCTGGCCGTCTGCTGGCAGGTGCCCGGGGAAGCGTTCGTCATCATCCGCCCCCGGCCCAACAGGCGGGGCCAGGCCCAGCCCGACGAATGGCTGATCCTGTCCGGGCAGAAGGTCAAGCCCAACGGTGATTCGTGGCAGTACCAGGACCCCTCCACTGCCCTGTGGGTCACCCTGGGTGCCAATGACCGCATGATCCGCGTGTGGTCCCCGCACCCCAACGACCAGTCCAAGGCCGACACGGCGGCGCGCGCAGCCCTGCCCGTCATGCGGGAGATCGAGAAGTCCTCGGCCTCCCTCGCGGCCACCCTGGACTCACGGCTGTCCACGGCCGGAGTATGGGCCTTCCCGCAGGAGATGGACTTTCCCCGAGGTGACGGCCAGTCGCTGGCCGAAGCGCTGTCCGACTACTTTGTCGAAGCCGCCAGCGCCTCACTGTCCAACCCTGGCACCGCTGAGGCACGGGTCCCGATCATCCTTACGATGCCTTCGGAGATGATCAGCCCCTGGCAGGAGGGGAAGATCGAGCCGAACGTCACGCTCGATCAAGCGGTCATCGACCTGCGACAGGCTGACCTGTCCCGTCTGGCCTCAGCTCTCGACATGCCCAAGGCGGTCGCCGAGGGCACACAGGCCGACATGAACCACTGGTCGGCGTGGAACCTGGACGAGTCGACGTACAAGCTCTTCATCGCGCCGCTCCTGGACCGCCTCGGCGACGCGCTGACCGAGCACTGGTACCTGCCTGTCCTCGAAGCCATGGGCGTTGCCGACCCCGAGCGCTATGTCCTGGCCTGGAACACCGAGGGCATCGTCTCGCGGCCGGACAGCACCGAGGACATGAACTGGCTCTACGAACGCCGCCTCATCAGCGATGACTACCGGCGCCAGGCCTCGGGCATCCCCGACGACGCCATCCCGGTCGAGGACGAGGTATCGCGCCGGTTCATCGAGTCCGTTGTGGTCGGCGCACCAACGCTGCTGGGAGACCCCACAGTGGCCGAACTGCTCAACCTGCCGGAGATCGCGCCCGCCGCAGTCGGCGTGGCCCCTGGCGACGTCGTACCGGCAGGGGAGGTCAGCCAGTCGGAGCAGACTGCCAACGACGCGGCCAACCGGGAACTCCCTGCCGCACCTGCGGACAGCAACGACGTGCCAGACGGTCTGGTGGCCGCAGCCGAGCTGATCGTGTTCGATGCGCTCAGCCGGGCCGGAGGCCGTCTGCTCACCCGGGAGCACCGGGGACAGTTCGCCAACACGCCCAAGCATGAGCTGCACACGGTGATCCAGGTGGACAGCGCGCAGCTGGGGCGCCTCATGGAAGGCTCGTTCGAGTTCGCAGACAGGGTGTCAGGGGCGTTCGGGAGGGACCCGCAGAAGTTCCGGACCACATTGCTCACCTATGTGGGGATGCTGCTGTGCGCCAAAGCACCCCACAACCGTGACGACCTGATCCAGGTACTCAAGTGAGCACGCCCCCGCCGGACGACATGCTTCCGGCCAGGCTCCGGGCGCTTGCCGTCATCACAGACGGTGAGCGCCGGACGGGCTCAGCCTGGTTCCGCTCGGCAACCCGCTTCCTGGACCGGGTGCGCGGATCGGTGACCGGTGGCGGGGACATCGACCCCGGGCGGGTCAGTGACCATCAGCAGTTCTGGACCGAGGAGGTGAACCAGCGGGTTGTGCCGACGATCCGCCAGACGTTCGACGGTGTGTTCCGCAGGATCACCGGGCGCAGCGATCCTGTGCTCGACCCCTGGACCGCCGAGTACCTCAACGGCGCGGGCAACCGGCTGGTGCGTCTGCCCGATGAGGTCTATGCCTTGATCGTCCAGGAGGTAGAACGCGGCATTCGTGACGGTTTGGACATCCCTACGGTGACTCAGAGCATCAATCAGGTACTCAGTGTTACGGGTAGCCAACGGTGGCCAAATCGTGCTCGCGTCGTGGCCCGGACCGAAACGATGGGGGCAGTGAACGCTGGCGCGTTCCGTTCGGCCGTTCTGGAAGCCGAAGCGCGGGGCGATGTGGCGCCCTTCAAGCAGTGGCTCAGCACCGATGACCCGAGGACGCGGCCGACCCACAGGGCCGCCGATATGCAGCGCACGCTGATGACCGAACCGTTCATCGTCGGCGGAGCCAAGCTGCTCTTCCCCGGCGATCCGACGGGCCCGGCGGACGAGGTCATCAACTGTCGCTGCACGCTGCTCCCGATCGTGCTGGGTGAGACGATCGACTGGACCAACCGAGGCTACCGAGGGACGACGTGATGACCCACAACTGCACCAACCCGCCGCACTTCCCGCCGCACTGCGGCTGCCCTGCGGGCTTCAATGACCACAGGGACAACGACGGGCGCCTCGTTGCGTTCGAGCTGACCAAGGAGGGCAACGATGGCTCGTAGGTGGAGCGCAGTACTGGCACGGACAGGCGTGCCGACCGGTGACGGACGCATCCTGGTCGAGGGCTCGGGGACGTCCAGGGATCTGCCCCTGCCGCTCTTGTACCAGCGGGAGACGGATGACGGGCACGGCGGTAGCGTCGTCATCGGGCGCATCGAGACGATGACGTTCGCCAACGGCATGGTGACGGCCACGGGCAGCCTCCTGGAGGAGTCCGGGTGGTCGGCCATGGAGTCCATCGAGGCAGGCGTCGTAGGCCCTTCCGTGGACCTGGACGACATCGAGTACGTCATGGACGACGCCGACAACCTGGTCATCACGCGATGGCGCGTGGCCGGGGCAACGCTGGTTGCGATCCCTGCGTTCGCCGGGGTGTCCATCTCCCTGGATCCTGCGCCTGCGGAGGACACGGTGGACTACCCGATGGATGCCCCAAGCTACGCGGCGGAGCTGATGACGTTCGCTACGCAGACGCGTGAACGCATGCAGGCTGCCGAGGTCCTGCCTCCTGCCGACTGGTTCAAGCGGCCGGACGTGGACCGTGTGACGCCGCTGACGGTCACTCCTGACGGCAGGGTGTTCGGGCACATCGCGCCGTGGGGCCAGTGCCACGTGGGGCTGCCGGGCTGCGTGACTGCGCCTTCCAGCCTGTCGGGCTACTCCCACTTCACTGTCGGCGCTCAGCGGACCGCTGAGGGCGTGGAGGTACCTGTCGGGTCCCTGGTGACCGGACCGCGCCACGCGGACCCTCAGATGGCCTTCAGGGCTGCGCAGCAGCACTACGACGACCTGAGTGCAGCAGTGGCCCGGGTGACTGCGGGAGAGGACGAGTTCGGCATCTGGGTGGCGGGGTGGATGCTGCCCGGTGCGGACCCGGTGAGGGTGGAGCAGTTCATGTCCTCCCCTGTGTCCGGCGACTGGCGGCGCGTCGGCGGATCCCTTGAGATGATTGCGGTGTGCAGCGTGAACGCCCCGGGCTTCCCGGTGGCGCGCGCACGGGTCAGCTTCGCCAGCGGGGCGCAGCAGGCTCTGATCGGATCCTTCGGGATCACGGCAACGAGAGGGGACGTCGATGCGGTTCGTTCAGGTAGCGATGGACATGAGCAGCCAGTTCAACTGGCTGAAGGTGCTGCACCGCCTGCTGTGGCTGTGGCGTCGGTGACGGCAGCGCGCGCACGATGGGCCAGGGACGAGTGGACGAGGAAGGTGGCGTGACATGGCGTGTGGATCCTGCGGGGGCAAGGCGCGTGCGAACACGGAGTACGTGGTGGCGCTGAACGGGGTGGACCAGCCGACCCGGTTCGCCAGCATGGGCGAGGGCCGTATCTGGGTGGCGCACAACCCGGAGGCGGTCAAGGGTCAGCGTGTGACGTTCCGCGCGGTGGCCAAGACGGTCTAGCCCATCTGGCCCCGGCTGCTCCTGACGGAGGGGCCGGGGCTTCTGCATGTAGTCACGCTGTGTAGCTAGCGTAAACGGACACTTCGGAACATCGAGGGGTGTAAAGGGGCGAGCCTCTACGCAACGGACGGAAGGGATAACCAAACCCACACCGTAGCAACACCTACCCACACCCCTACAGACACGGACATCTTGACCCCAAAAAGAGTGAGAGTGTTGAGAGTGTGCTTTTGCTCCTTCAGTGCCATGGCATTGGATGAAACTTTCATTTTTATAGATCATTTGTAGTTGATAGTGAATGACATGGGGGGAGTAGGCGCCAGCCCACACTTCCACACTCCCCACTCCGTCACTACCTGTAGTGATTTCCCTGGGCCCGGTGGCGTAGTGTGGAGCCTGTCGGGATGGCTGCGGGCCTACGACGCGAAGTGAAGTCCACCTTCCGATCGCTGCCCGCAGGAGGCAACGCATGTCTGACGAGATCACCACCCCCGAGCCGCAGGATCTGTCCGCGCTCGATGACGCCGCACTCCACGCCGCATACTCCGCAGCCCGCACCCGGGGCCAGGAGCTCGCTGCGAAGGAGGCCGCGTCGTTCAGTGCCGAGGAGGTCGGCGAGTTCGACACCCTCGCCACTCAGGTTGGCGAGTACGCGGCGGAGATCACCGCTCGCAAGGAGAAGGCCGACGCCTTCGCCGCCAAGCGTGACTCGTTCTCCTCGCTCCCCGAGCTGGCAGCCCCCGTTGCCGCTGTAGAGCCCGTGAAGGCCCCTGTCGCGCCCGTACAGGCCGCCCCGGTCTCTCCGGTCCCCAGCGTCTCCGAGCTCGCCTCACAGGCGCCCGTGGTCCCCACCACCGTGCGCAAGGCCGGAGAGTTCGGCAGCATCGTCACCGCCCACGTCTCCCCGTCCGCTGCCGGTCTCGTCGACAAGCAGTCCGGCGAGGAGTACTCGGGCACCCTGGAGATCTCCAGGGCCTTCATCAAGAACGCTCAGCAGTTCGGACGGCAGGGCGGCGCAGGCACCCGGCAGCCCATCGTCCAGTTCAAGCGCAACCGTGGCGCTGAGTTCACCATCGACAACGACCGCGATGGCGACCAGACCATGCGCGTGCTGCGCCACGCCCGCGATGAGAACCGGCTGCACGGCGGATCCCTCGCCAAGCAGTGGCAGCACAACATCGACCAGGGTGTCAGCCTCACCGCTGCCGCCGGATGGTGCGCCCCGTCCCAGAACGACTACGACCTGTGCCGCAACTGGTCCGCCGGGGTCGGCCTCCTGGACCTCCCGACCGTCACCGTCACCCGTGGTGGCATCAACTACACCGACGACCCGACGTTCCCGGAGATCTACGCCAACGCGGTCGCTGTCGGCGGAGGCTCGAACTTCCTCACTGAGGCTCAGGTCATTGCGGACACGATCAAGACGTGCTCCGAGATCCCCTGCCCCACCTTCGAGGACCGGCGCCTTGACGTCATGGCGCTGTGTATCCGCGTGAGCTTCCTCCAGGCCGCCGGGTACCCCGAGGTCGTCAATGCCTGGCAGGATGGTCTGCTCGCTGCTCACGAGCAGGAGATGAACCGCATCATCCTGGCCAACATC
>Ga0184632_10000115_pt1 | contig 25393 bp, 20 predicted proteins | sample PLM31_50_b1_FD_133153 | JGI IMG/M metagenome (GOLD analysis project Ga0184632, IMG submission 133153) | Groundwater sediment microbial communities from an aquifer in East River, Colorado, USA - PLM3-1_50_b1 | ecosystem: Environmental > Terrestrial > Soil > Riparian zone | place: USA: East... | reverse complement strand
CGGCGCAACCGGCGTCACAGGTTCAACAGGGGCGACCGGGGCCACAGGATCGACAGGTGCGACCGGCGCCACAGGTGCGACAGGACCTGCTGGGCCACAAGGACCCACCGGAGCAACCGGCCCGACTGGAGCGACAGGTGCTACCGGCGCAACCGGTGCGACAGGTGCAACCGGCGACACGGGTGCAACGGGGCCTGCGGGACCTCAAGGGCCAACGGGTGCCACCGGCGACATCGGAGCAACAGGAGCGACGGGAGCGACGGGACCTGCCGGGCCACAAGGGCCAACGGGTGCAACCGGCCCGACCGGGCCAACCGGGGCGACCGGTGCCACGGGACCGACAGGCGTGTCCAGCTCCCAGATCATCACGGGAGCTGACTCCGCGGGAGGCGGCGTCTCGACCGCGACCTGTCCAGCAGGGAAGGTGCTGCTCGGCGGCGGTGCCGAGGTCGTCAGCGGTGTGGGGAGTCTTAACGTCACCAAGCCGAACACAGCCGGCTCGGGAGGATCTTGGGTCGCCCAGGCAAGCAACGCCTTAACGGTCGTCCGTGCTTACGCTGTCTGCACAACCTAGTAGTAGTGACGTTTTCGCGTTAACCAGTCGTGTCGCGGCAGGGGCGGACGGCCCGACCGGACGCGGACTCGAGGCGCAGGACGAGCGGCCCGAGCCCGTATTCCGCGCCTCCACTGCCCGGGGCGAGTGTGACGGCCGAATAGCGGAGGTCGACGACGTGCCTGCCGGCTGACAGCGTCCTCGAGCCGATCAACGTGTACATCCCACCGTTGTTGAGTTGGTTGCTCAGGACTCCGACCGCACGTTCATCAATCCGGACGGCGAGCCGGTTACGCAAGGAGCCTCCGACCCACAGCGAGTAGTGGCCGGCCCTCGACAGGCGGATGACATTCCCGACGTTGCCACGCACGACTCCCTTGAGGTCCAGGACCGTCGGGTCTCCACCGCGTGCAGCGAGGGTCCGCGTGTCACCGCAATCTCCTCGCGCGTCGGCGACCGCTTCTTGAACGCTCTGCCACACGTCGTAAAACCGGCCTCTCCAGACGAGCTGGTACCTCGTCGGCGGGCGGCTCGAACGCGGCGAGCGCCGGAGCACGAGGAGCCGATAGGCGCCGATCGCGGTTTCATCGAACTCGGCGAGCTCTGCGTATGCACCTTTGCCGAGGACGGTGCCGTTGCGAAGGGGGATCGGCCTGCGCCTGAGCTCTGACGCTCCCTCCGCATCGAGCCTTCGGAGGAAATGCCGAACGCCGTACGGCTGGTACTCGGTCATCAGCGCCGGCCCTTCGCCTGCGAACCGCTCCCCGATTCGTTCCAACTCCAAAAGCTGTTGCCGCGGCGCGAGGTTGACGTCGTGGTACGCGAGCGCGTTCGACCAGAGCACACCCCCTGCGATCACGACCAGCACGAGGATCCCCTCTGTGGCACGTCTCCTCGAGACGAGGCCGGCGCAGCCGACGACCGCGGCGAGCACGAACGCTGGTGAGGCGATCGCATACGCCTTCGCAACAACCCAGGGAGATGCGAGCACTCCGACGAGCGCACACCCCACGATCGCGCTGCCGACGTAGAGCAGAAGGCCCGACGCGCGCACCTGCAAAGCCAGCGCGGATCCGACCACCGCCGCAGCTGCAACCACCGCGATCAGGATCCACGCTGCAGTGCGGTCCGATGGCTCGAGCCTGAAGTCGCCCGTCGGCCAGACTCCGAAGATCTGCAGCTTGTCGAGCGGCCGTACGAGATTGCCGAGGACAGTGCTGCTGCGGACAGCGGTCTCGGTCGCCGGGCTCAGGAACGAGCGCGCATCCAGGAGCGTCGGCAGCGCGAGAATGAGGACGGCGCCGGCGCAGATGCCGGCGTGGACGGCGGCCTGCCGGCTGTGGACCGCAACGACCAGAACGAGCGCAGCAGGGACGAGCAGCCAGATCAAGCCGCCAACGCTCAGCACACCGAGCACAGCCGCCAGGGCGAATCCGGCCGGCAACAGGCGGCGTGGCTTGGACAGCTCCGCGGCCGATATGGGAGCAAGCGCCGCGACCAGCGCGATGAGGGGTCCGGCCGCGAGCTCCTTGATTCCTCCCCAGAGCGAGAATCCGTACAGGAGTGCGGGTTGCGCCGCCACGATGGCGGCCGCGGCGCGGAGCGGCGTCGAGCGCACGACACGCCCGGCGAGCTCGAGGAGCACGAGCGCGAGCATCGCGGCGAGGAACGCCAGATACGGCTGGTAGACCCACGCACCGTCGACGCCGGAGAGCGCCCTGCCGATTCCGAACGGCAGCAGAGCGCCGACGGGGTAGCCGTGCGCGAGGTTGACCGCGAGCGTCGCTTCATACGACGAAGGCGCGAGCCCCGCGAGGCTGTGGCCGTGCTCCATCACGCGGTCCGTCAACGCCAGGAACGTCGCGGTGTCGTCGAGCTTGATGTAGCCGGCGAACGTCGCCCGCCCCGACATGACGACGGGCGCGGCATACGCAGAGAAGACGAGCGCAGCCGCGGCGAATGGCAGGACGGCCCCGCGCAGCCGGCGTCTCCCGGCTCCGCAGGCCAGCCCCGCGACGGAGAGGCCCACGACCGTGGGCACCGTCAGCGTCGCGGTCGCTGCGCTGAGCGTGGTGAAGCCCGCGGTCACGATCATCACGGCAACACCCGCAGGCGCGAGAAGAGGTCCGGGGAGACGAATTCCCGACGCCCGTTCCAGCAGCAGGCCGCAGCCCAGCGCCAGCAGCGCGAGGATCGCGGGAAAGAGCAGCCACGGCGCGAGCAGGCTCATGGGCCCGGACTCGCGTCAGAAAGGTCGAGGCCACCGGCCGCCGCCGGCGGGCCCCCGCTCATTTGATGGGCACGACCTGACCGGTGAGGACGAGGCGACGGGCGGTGCGGCCGCTCGGGTCGTACACCTCGACCTGCACCTTCGATCCGGGGTACGCGAAGTACACGCTCGTGGGTGTTGCTCGGTCATAGACGGCGACGCCGCCCAACGGGAGTCTGAGCGAGACAGCGCCAGGCCGTCGCGCCGCCGCGTCGATCTGCCCGTACGGGTCGCGCACCGGGTAGGTGCCGATTGCGAGGAAGGCGGGACGGCCATCGCCTGCCCGCGCCTGCGGGGGCAGATAGCGGATGAAAGTGTTGCCGCCCGCGGTCCGGGTCAGCTCGTAACGCGTTGCTGCACGCTTGCCGACCCAGTAGAGCGGGTAGCCGAGCGTGGAGGCAAGCGCGCGCAACCGCCCGGGCGCAACGATCTTTGGGCTCGCGTGAGCCGGGGTGGCCTGCGGGAGGGGTTTTGCGTTCGAGCCGGGCCGGAGCACGAGCCAGGCGACGAAACCTGCGGCCAGGGCAATCGCCACGACGGCGCCGGTGCGAAAGCGCGGCAACGGCCACCTCCGTGCGTCGATGGACCTCGCATCGAGCATCGAGTCAGCTTAGAAACCGCGCAGGTCGGACATCGCACCATCACATCATCCCTTGCTTATATAAGGATGTGTTGATACGATGAGCGCATGCACGCGTTCGACATCCTGGGCGATCCGGTGCGGCGACGCATCCTCGAACTGCTCGCCGACGGCGAGCAGGCCGCGGGCGAGGTCGGTGCCGTGATCCAGCACGAGTTCGGCATCTCGCAGCCGGCCGTCTCGCAGCAACTACGCGTGCTGCGAGAGCACGGCTTCGCGACGGTGCGACCAGCAGGTGCGCGGCGACTGTACGCGGTCGACGCCTCCCCGCTCGAGCAGGTCGACCAGTGGCTCCAGCCGTATCGGCGCTTCTGGAACCAGCGGCTCGACGCGCTCGGCGTCGAGGTCGCACGTGGCAAGCGCAAACGACGAGCAGCCTCACTGAACCCCCACACCTAAGGCGGTAGACATGGCGACCGACACGACGACGTACCACGAGCCCGACCCCGAACTGCGACACCGGACGATTCCTGCCGGCGACGCGCGGGTCGCGGTGTTCGCGCGCACCTACGAGACGACGATCGAGGATCTGTGGGATGCCTGCACGGATCCGGGGCGGCTGCGGCGCTGGTACGCGCCCGTCACGGGTGACCTGCGCGTGGGCGGCAGCTTCGCGCAGGCGAACATGGGGTCCGGCACGATCCTCACGTGCGACGCGCCGCACCTGCTCCGGCTCTCGCTCGGCGGCGGCGTGGACGAGATCGAACTGCGCCTGTCGCCGGGAGCCGAAGATGGCACGACAAGGCTCGAGCTGCAGCACGCAACGACGCTCGACTCGCACGACATCGGCGGGCAGATGTTCGACGCGATCTTCTGCATGGGCGGCGGCTACTACCCCCGCTTGCTGGCCCTTGACCTGCATCTGCGCGGCACGCTTCCCGACGACCACGACAGCGCCGCATTCCACCTCAATCCCGAGATGAGGCCGGTGATCGAGCGCGGCAGCGCCGCCATGGCCGCCCTGCTCGACGCTGAGGCGGGCAGCTGATCGTTGACGCGTACTAGCCCAGGTCGGGACGCCGGACGAACCAGCCTCTTGTCGACCAGAAGCTCGCCTTTGGCTAGTCCCGAAACGAGGACCATCGTGAGATCCTTCGTAGCGATGAAACGCCTGCTCGCTTTGGCCATGCTCGTGGTCGCGCTCGGACTGCTAATGGCATCCTCGGGTGCCGCCTCTCCGATCACAAAGCAGAACGGATCAGCTCCGGTTTTCAAGGACTTCACGTCGATCTGCGCGGTCCCCGGCTACGCCTTCTACGGCTTCTGCGGCGGCGACGTGACCCGCTTCACAACGATTAGGGGGCGCGTCAACGCCGTCCAGCCAAAGCCCGGTCGCTGGAACCTGGGCATCAGCTTTGCGGGGCTGCAGCCGGGAGCGACCTACAGGCTGTGGGGTAATCAGGACGGCGCGACGCCGAGTCCAGGCGTCATCAACGGCTTTTTCATCATCGCCACCGGAATTGCCGACCTGAACGGCAGCATCAACTTTGGCTACCAAACGAGCACTCCGGAGAACCTCGGGTTCGATCTCAACGTCCTGCCCAACCCGGGGGACTTCAGCGGCATTACGCTCGTTACGTCCTATTGGTCCCAGCAGGCGATCAAAGTGCTGAACGCGAACGGCACGCTCTTCGTTCCCGGTTCGTAGTCGCAGCCGCTCGGGGGAAGCCGACGCCCGGACTCGAACCGGGGACCCCTTCATTACGAGGGGTGCGCCATCGACGGCTGCTGGCCATTCTAGGCGACAGTCAAGCCATTCCTGGCCCCGACGCGAACCCGCGATTAGTCACATTTGTCAGGAGTAGTTGCCAATCACCTGCCAATCGGTGGGTGGCTCCGCAGGCTGCGAGAGAGGCGCTTCGGACGCTTCTGTGAGTCCACCCGTTGCTTGCTTCGAGTCTGGGTCGGGGGCGCTAACGCCCCCGACCCGTAGAGGCTCTGCGAGCTACGCCGCAGTGTGCTGCTCCACCTTCGAGAACGCTTAGGCGCGGACGACCGGGGCTGTTGCGTTGACCGCCGTCTCAATGAGTTCGGCCACTGCCGCAGGCTTCGAGACGTAAATCGCATGGCTGCCCGAGACTTCAACCACGGTCGAACCTGCCCGCGCAGACATCTCGCGCTGGGCCGGTGGGGGGATCATCCGGTCTTCGGTGGCGATGAGGTACCAGCTTGGCTTGCTCCGCCAGGCAGGCTCGCTGATCGTGCCGCCTAGGGCGTCAACGCCCCAGGGGACTTGCGAGTCGGCCATGAACGCGGCCTGTTCGTCGCTCACGTCACCCGCGAATGAGGCATGGAACTTTTCCCGGTCGAGGAACAGAAACCCCTCCCGTGGCGGCAGAATCGGCGGCACTGGTGCGCCAGGCGGCGGGTTTGCGATGAGGGTGTTTACCGATTCGCCCTTGTCCGGCGCGAAGGCCGTGATGTAAACGAGCTTCTCTACTTTGGGATTGTTACCCGCCTCAGTGATCACCGCCCCGCCATAGGAGTGGCCCACGAGAATGACGGGTTCGCTCTGCGCGTCGATGATGGAATTGGTCGCGGCGACGTCACCTGCGAGCGAAAGCGTCGGATTCTGGACGATGGCGACGTTGAGGCCGTCTTTCTTCAGGTGCTCGTAGACACCCTGCCAGCCGGAGCCGTCTACGAAACCGCCGTGAACAAGAACGACGGTGGGCATCATGTCCGGGTTGCTCATGAGCAGCTCCTTTCCGTAATGGTTTCTCTGCGGTGTTGCCGGTTCCGACTCGGTGGAGCCCTCCCAACTCCGGGCCCTGGTCGGTGACTCCAACGACGCTACGCCCATTGGGCCAGAAAGGAAAGTCCGATGTGCCCCCCGACAAGGGGAGCCAACTGACGCCGCAAACCCAGTCACTGGCCCTGTTTCGGCTCGGCGCCGCAGGGCGACTCGGAAGCCTCCCGGCGCTCCCGCTGCCTTTCTCAGCCCCACCTAGCTTCCGGGCAACTGACGGCTCGATCACAGAGGCTCTTTGAGCGGGAGCCTCTCGCGTGTCAGAAGCTCCCCCGCGCCGTGCCTCGCGGCCTCTACTTGCCAATCGACTTGCCAACGCAACCGGCCAAGCATCTGCCACTGATGCGAAATCGGCTTGGAAAGAGAAGCCGACGCCCAGATTCGAACTGGGGACCCCTTCATTACGAGTGAAGTGCTCTACCAGCTGAGCTACGTCGGCGACGGGCTTCGAGTATAGCCCCGGTTCGCCGCGTTACTTCTTGCCGTTTCCGGGCCCCTTGCCGTTGTCCGAATGGTCTTCCTTGCCCGGCTTGTCGGCCTTGTCTTGCTTGTCAGCCTTGTCCGGCTTGGCCTCGTGTGACGACGGCTCCGGCTGCGGCATGGGCTCGGGTTCCGCGGGTGCGGGCTCGGGCTCGGTGATCGACTGCGGGTGGCGGTCCGGTGCAGGCGGCGGTGCGGACTCGGGCTGCGTCGCGGCGGGCGCAGACTGTTCGGTAGGCGCGGCCGGGATCGGAGCCTCGAGGGTCGGCGGCGTCCCGGCTGGAGTGCTGGTCGTGTCGCCGAACGTGGCACCGGGGGAAGCGACCGGCGTCGGGAGGCGGCGTTCGGCCGGCGCAGGCTTCATACGGCCCGCGCGGCGCGTCTGCGCCGACGGCGCCGACGCGGCTGGTGCGCTTGCCGCCGCGGCCATGGCCAGCATGCGTGTCCCGTTCCGAGCAGCGGGCGCCACCTTTGCAGGTGGCGACGTGTGCGCGGGCGCCGCAGTCCTCGGCGCCGGAAGCGGCGACGAGGCAACCGCCGCAGTCGCGACTGCCATCACCGTCGCGCCGATTTTCAAAGCGGCTGCGCCGCCGCCGCTGAGCAGCGCTTGAATGCAGGCGACTGCGCCGCCGGCATCGGCGCCGCGGCGCAGCCGCCGCTTCCACGTGTCGGCGTCCTGCTCCAGGCCCTGAGCGAGCGCGCGACGTGCGCGGAAGATGAGGGTCTCTATGGCGGCCTGTGAGAGACCCAGTTCAGCCGAAATCTCGCGGTACGTAAGACCCTGCCACTCGCGTAGCAGGATTGCGCGCCGCTGATTCTCGGGCATTTCCTCGAGGACGTCCTGCAAGCGGATGAGCTCGTCCGCAACAACTTGCTCGCGGGCGGGGACCACTTCCTGCAGGACCTCGAGGTTGTTCGGCGTCTCGACTTTCCCGCGGCGCCAGGAGGAGCGCCGGCGTGAAAGGCAGACGTTGTGCGCGATCTTGAAGAGCCAGGCCGACTCGAGCTCGGGCACGATGCCCCGCTGCAGCCCGCGGAAGGCGTTCATGAACGTCGTCTGGACGGCGTCCTCCGCCTCCTCCCGTGAGCCGAGCTGGTGGAGGCAGTAGCCATAGATCTGAGCGGAGTAGCGCTCGTACAGGTCGCCCGCGGCGTCGGCCCCGGGAGCGGTGGAACGCTCGACACGGGTAGCTCGACCTATGGACGGGACTGCGGCCACTCGTCCTCCTGACTGCGGGTACGCGCGTCCTGCGGGTACGCACGTAGACGGAATGTCGGCAGCAGGCGGGAGGGCGACCACCCCTCCTTTGAGGGTCACTCGGTAGAAGGACCTCAGTCGTCTGAACTGCCATGCCCCGAGTTGTCTTCGGAGTCCTCCGGCTCGTCTTGCTCTTCGGCCGAGGCCGTGTCCCGTCCTTCGTCCCGGTCCTCGGGCCCCCCGGCCTCGGCGGCCTCCGGCCGTTCGACCTCGATTTCCTCCTCCTCGGGCTCCTCCACTTCGCGTTCCTCACGTTCGTCGACCTCGTCCTCGTGGCGCGCAGACGAGAGGGCGCGCGGGGATATGAGGGGAGAGCCGCCGGCAGCGCGCAGGCGATTAGCGGTCTCGAGCTCCAGACCCTGCGCGGGTACGACGGCGGGCCGGACGACCCCGCACGGCTGTCGACTGGGTGTGCGCGAGGATGCGAGAGCTCGGTGGCGCCGGTGACCACGACGCCTACGCCCGCGGCCGCCGTTGCGAGCTTCACGGTGAGTGGAATCGCGGCGACGCGCGCGACGAGCGGCGGTCGCTGGATCGAAGCCGGGGATGAGACGGGCCAGGTCGTCGCGGAGCACGAGCGGAACAGCGGCTGCGTTCACGTACGCGGCACTCGTTCCTCGCGATCGCGGCCAGCCAGGCGGGCTCTTCACGCGGAAGCGCACCGCGCAGGACTGCCCGATGCGCAGAGAGGAAGACTTGCTGCGCCGCATCTTCGGCTTCGACCGGATCGCGTAACAAAAGCCTGCAGAGACCGAGCACCATCCGGCTGTGCTCTGAGAAGAGATCGGCGACGTAGCTGCCGGCCGCCACGCGCTCGTGACGGCCGGCTGAGGGTGAGGGGATTTGGTCCGCTAGTCGTCGTCGTCCTCGTGTTCGTCCTCGTGTTCGTCCTCGTCGTCGTCGTCGTCGTCGTCCTCATCGTCGTCCTCGTCGTCCGCAGTTGCGGTCGCGCCTGACTGGGCGAGCTTGATCATCCCGGGCCCCACGGCTGTCACCTGGGCCTGCACTGCCACAGAGCCTGTTTGACCGACCACCTGGGTGCTCTGCTGGGTCATCTGGGTGCCGGAGATCGCGACCGTCGTGTTCACGACGGCCCCGTCCCGGGCCCTGAGCCTGCCAGTGAGGACAGCCGGCGTGTCGAGTTTGCGCGCACGGCGATGAGACTTCGGCCGGCGGCGAGATGCGGAATTCCTCAGACCAGCGAGGGGACGTGACTCCCGAGCTCCCGGCGAAGCCGCACGAAGAGGGCTTCTAGAGCCAGCGGCGGGCTCAGGTTGAACTCCTCGAATGCGCGCCAGGTCTCGCGAACGAGCTCGCAGGCTCGCTCGGCGCCGGCGAGGCGCTCGGTCGTCCCGTCCTCGCTTAGGGTCGCGAGGCGGTCGGCGTGGACGGCGGCGCGCTCGGCGCCGACTGCGACCACGACGAGGTCGCGGTACCAGGAGGCGAGCTCCTCGAGCCCGGCGAGCAGCTCCTCGCGCTCGGCGCCGCGTGCAGCGCGGCGCACGCGCTGCTCGGCTTCGCGAGTCGGCAGGTCGAGCGTCTCGAGCTCCTCCTCTGCGGCTTGCTTGGCCTCGGCCGCCCGTTCGCGCGCACCGTCGAGCATGCGCTGCGCCGCCTCGCCCGGCTCGAACTCGGGATCCGTGTAGACGGAGCGAGCAACCTCGAGCAGCACCTCACGCCGCTTCGCGGACTCCGGGTCGAGGAGCCTCTGCGCGCGATCGAGCCGGCCGGCCGCGAGGCGCGCGAGCGATGCTGCCTCGCTCGGGTCGAGGCCCGGCGCCCGCGCGTCGATCTCCTGGCGGATCGCACGCTCGGAGAGGCGCGTGAACGGAATGGGCTGGCACCGCGAGCGGATCGTGTCCGGCAGCGGGCCCAGGTCGTTGGCGACGAGGACGATGACGGCGTACGGCGGCGGTTCCTCGAGATCTTTGAGCAGAGCGTCGGCGGCGTCCTCGTTCAGGGTCTCGGCCGCGTGCAGGAGGTAGACGCGGCGGTCGGCCTCGAACGGGCGCATGTGCAGGTCGCGCCGCAACTCGCGGACGTCGTCGATGCGGATCTGGTCGCCGACCGGGTCGACGACGTACACGTCGGGATGGGCGCGCCGCTCGACGCGCGCACGGTCCCCGATCAGCTCGCCAGCGAACGCGAGCGCGGTGGCGCTTTTGCCGACTCCGGGCGGGCCGTAGAAGAGGTACGCGTGCGCGGGGCCCTCGGCGAGCGCTGCGCGCAGCAGTCGCTTCGCTTCGGCCTGCTCAGGAATGTGCTCGAAGACGTCCAAGGATCTCGTCGGCGATCTGGTCGGGCGGCCGGTTGCCGTCCACGGTAGTGATGCGGTCGGGGAACATCGTTGCCAGCGCACGGTATGCCTCATCGACCTTGCGCTGGAAGTCCGACCCCTCGCGCTCGATGCGGTCGGTCTGCTTGCTGCGCCGGGCTGCGACCTCGGGGTCGACCAGCACGAGGACGGTGCGGTCCGGCATCCGGCCCTGGATGGCGTGCAGGTTCAGCTCGAGGACGGGGCCGACGCCGAGGCCGCGCGCGATGCCCTGGTAGGCCAGGGAGGAGTCGACGTAGCGATCGCAGACCACGTCCCAGCCGGCCTCGAGCGCGGGCGCGATCACCCGGTCGACGAGCTCGGCACGTGCGGCGGCGAAGAGGGCGGCCTCGGCCCAGGGGCTCATCTCGACGCCTTCGAGCAGAAGCCGCCGGACTTCCTCCCCGAGCGGCGTCCCGCCCGGTTCGCGAGTCGAGACGACCTCGCGACTCTCGGCGCGGAGTGAGTCGGCCAGGCGCTCGGCCTGCGTCGTCTTTCCCGACCCGTCCACTCCTTCGAAGGTCACGAACACTGCGGCCGTACGATACGGCCCGTGCGGGCGGTCGTCACCGGAGGCGCAGGCTTCATCGGCTCGCATGTCGTCGACGCGTTACTCGCGCGCGGGGACGAGGTGCACGTGTTCGACGACTTCTCGTCCGGCAGGCCGGAGAACGTTCCGGCGGGGGCGCGCGTGCACGAGGGAGACATACGCGTCGACTCGGCTCGGGTCTTCGACGAGGTTCGCCCCGCGGTGGCGTTTCACCTCGCCGCGCAAGTGGACGTCCGCGTGTCGGTCGAGCGGCCGGATCACGACGCGGACATCAACATCGTCGGGACTCTGCGCGTGCTGGAAGCGGCGCTGCGTCACGGCACGAAGATCGTGTTCAGCTCGACGGGTGGCGCGATCTACGGCGAGTGCGACGGCCCGGCGGCGGAGGATCACCCGCTGGCGCCGCTCGCGCCCTACGGCGTGTCCAAGCTGGCGGCGGAGGAGTACATCGCGGCGTGGAACCGCTTGTACGGCGCAAGTCACGTGTCACTGCGCTTCGGCAACGTCTATGGCCCGCGACAGGATCCGCACGGGGAGGCCGGAGTCGTCGCCATCTTCATGAACCTGCTGCGCGAGGGCGGAACGCCGAAGATCTTCGGCGACGGAACCCAGACGCGCGACTACGTCTACGTCGGGGACGTCGTCGCCGCGACGCTCGCCGCGGCGAAGCAGGACGGCGGCGTCTTCAACGTCGGCACGGCCACGGAGACGTCCGTGCTGGATCTCTACGAGCGGACCCAGCGGGCCGCGGGAATCGAGCGGGAGCCGGAGTTCGCGCCGGCGCGCGCCGGCGAGCTGCAACGAAGCGTCCTCGATCCGTCGCGAGCAAAGAGCGCGCTGGGCTGGCAGGCAACGCGCTCGTTCGACGAGGGCTTGGGCGAGACCTGGGCCTGGATCTCCGCCGGCTAGACCTGTCCCGTTCCAGTACGGGACCGCGGCGTGCCGTCGTCGACGTTATGCGGCTCCCAACGGAAAGCCCTGCCCCGTTCAGCCGGTTGTGGAAGAAAAGTCACACTTTCGGCACACCCATCCCGTCCAGAACCGACAATCCCCGGACCTGACCGCAGCGCACGCGTCCCGGGACAGTCCTGGGACAGGGCCACCTCGGGCATGGCAGGCGCCGACCGGTCCGTGGCGCGGATTGAAGGAGCGGGAGCGCGGGGGCCGAACTCGCTCCGGGCGATGGAGCACGCCCACGATCTCGACCTGATTCGCCCCTGGCGTCGCGCGACCATCGCGGTCACCGCTTTCGCCGCAGTCGAGCTGATCGTCATCGCCGGCGTCGCGATCGCGCTCCTCGGCAATCCGATCGCCGGGCACTTCCGCGAATCCGCTGCCGCAGCGAGCACGCCACACACGCGCGCAACTGCCCCCGCACCGGCAAAGAGGGCGACGCTCGCGCGCGGCGACGTCTCCGTGATGGTGCTGAACGGAAACGGCCTCGCCGGCGCTGCCCAGACAGCCGCGGACAAGGTCGGCGCAAAGGGCTACCTGGTCGGCAACGTCGGCAACGCCCCGGAGGCGAGCCCGCGCACGCTGATCATGTACCGCCCCGGCTACACAGCCGAAGGCGCGCGACTCGGCCGCGACCTGCACGTGCGGGTGGTGCGGCCGCTGGACGGACTGCATCCGGCCCAGCTCCTGGGCTCGCACGTCGTGCTCATCCTGGGCAAGTAGCCGGATCGATCTGACAGCGCGCCTCGTCGAGCGCGCCGCCCTTCTGCCCTGCCGGCCCGTAGGGGTCGAGCGTGTACGACTGATTCAGGTCGCGGTACGCGTCGCGCGGCCGCATCAGCACGTGGAGCTCGAACTCGCCGAGGACGTACCACGTCTCCGGATTCTTGGGCTCGAGATCGCGGGCGCGACGGTAGAGCTCGAGCGCCTGCTCGCCACGCTCCGCCAACGCCCACACCCACAACGGCTGCACCGCCAGCGGGTTGAGCGCCTGCGCCGCCCGCGCCTCGTCGCGCGCCGTCCCTCTGTCACCACGCACGAGCGCGTCGTAGGCCTTGTCGATCCGGCGATCCGCAAGCCAAGGCGATGCGAGCGAGTAGAGCGCCGCCAGCGCCGCAACCGCAAGGACGGCCGAGCGCAGGAGCCGCCGCCGTCCCACGGCCGGCCGCGGCGGCCCGGATACGAGCGCCCCGACCGTCAGGAAGAACGGCCCCTGCACCGCGACGTAGTCCCAGTCGATGTCCACGAAGGAGTGGACGACGCAGAGCGCCGCGGCTAACCCGAGCGCCGTCAGCGCACCGCTCCGCTCCCGCCGCCAGATCGCAAGCGCCGCCGCGACGAGCGCAGTGGAAATCAGTGCGAACCCAACGAGCCCGGTCTCGGTCAGATCCTGCAGCGGCGCGGAGTGCGGCTCGGTGACCGCGAGCGACGTGTCGCGCTCGAGCCGGTCGGTGAGCCCGAACGTTCCCGCGCCGGTCCCTCGGAGTGGGTGGTCGAGGAACGCGTCCCACGCCTCCGTCCACCAGCGCCAGCGGTTGCTCGAGCTCACAGACGCGATACGACCCGGAGCATTTGGGACCTGTGCGCTGACCGGATTCGAGAACTCGTGCCAGCGGTCCCGCACGAAGTCCACCGGTCCCCCCGACCGCACGACCGCGATCGCCAGCGCGGCAACGACGAGCGTCGCCAGCCCCACGCCGATGCGCCGCGCAACGCGCTCGTCGACGGCACGGTCCTGCACGCGCGTCATCGCGAAGAACACGACGGCGGCACCGATGACGAGCGCTGCGCCGAAGGCGAGCCCGTCCTCCAGCCGCACGTCGTTGGACTGCCCGTTGTCCGCCACACCCGGAAGCAACAGCGCCGCGCCCGCAACCAGAGCGCCGACCACCCACGCAACCGCCAATGGACCGACAGCAACGAGCCGCTCGCGGTCGAAGGCAAGCCACGTCACTGCCGCAGCAACCGTGAGGACGATCCCCACGCGCGAGTACGTAAGGACCGCGACCACGAGCGCCGCATAGAGCAACAGCGCACCGCCCACGCGCACCCGCCGGTCGAACGACCGCCGCCCGACCAGCCACAACGCCAACGGGACGGACGCCGCCGCCAGCAGTGCGAGCTCGTTCCAGTACCCGACCGGATAACGCAACCGCGCCAGCCGCCCGTAGTCGTCGTACAACCCGGGCACGATCTTCGCCGCGAGGGCCCACGCGAACAGCGCGCCGAGCAACACCGCCCCCGCCTGAGCGAGCCGCCGCGCCGGCACGCCGCCGAGCACCGCCCCTACCGCGGCGAACGCGAAGTAGACGAGCCCGCGGTTGGTGTAGTCCCACGACCGGGCCGGCTGGATCGACCAGCTGATGGACAGCCCCTGCCACAGCACAAATCCTCCGAGCGCCGCGAAGAACACGATCCCCGGCCGCGACAGCTGCGGCTGCCGCACCGCCCACCCGACCGCGGCAGCGACTACCGCCGCCGACCCGATCCAAAACAGCCGCGCGTCGCTGGACCCGTGGTTGAGAAAGAGAGCTGCAAAGGTCAGCAAGCCGGCGGCAGCGGGAAGCAGCGCTTCCCTCACGGCCTGCTGTCGCATCGCGCTCGAAGCTAACACAGGCCGAACCCGGCAAACGTCGAACAACGTTAGTGGCGAGACGCATGGACGCCAGACCGCTTACAAACCGCTTACAACCGACTCACGCGCGCATCACTCCCATCCGGCAAGGTGGGCAAGATCGTCGTTAGAGTCCTGCCCAGCCGCAGAGCAAGTCCCCGCATGCCCAAAGCCCTGAAGTCCCTCATCCTCCTCTTCGCCGTAGCCGCACTCGCGGGTCTTGCGCGCGTGGACAAGGCCGAGGCCCGGCTCGAGAGCAAGTGCTCGCAGGCGCTGATCCATGACTGGTACGTGGACGGCCGCGTGGACAAGAGCTATCCCGTGCACTGTTACCGCGAAGCGTTGCGGGACATCCCCGAGGATCAGGTGGTGTACGGCACGCTGCGCGACGACCTGACGCGCGCGCTCCAGGCGGTCATCCGCGACCACGACGGTGACGTCGGCCCGAACACGATGGTCCCCGGTGCCGGCGGCGGCGACGGCGGCGCGAGCGGAGGCAGCGACAACGAAGGCTTCTTCACGCGGCTCGCGCGCGCGCTCGGCCCGGACACGGCGGACTCGATCCCGATCCCGCTGCTCGTCCTCGGCGGCCTGGCGTTCCTGCTGATGGCGGCCGCCGCAGTGAGCTTCATCACGCGCCGGATGCAGGCCAAGAAGGCCGATCCGCCGCCCACCGGCCACATCTAGGCGCGGCTCTCACCGGACGGGACGAGCCGCCGCCGGCGCGGCCGCGATGCCAAGCACCGCGACCGCGATGACGACGATCAACCCGTTACGCACATGCACGAGCACGACCACGGATCCCCAGGCCCGTTGCGCACAGCGCGAGGCCGAGGATCACGAAGAGCAGCAGGCCGAGCCCGGTGACCGGGAGCCCGCCCAGAACCGACCTGTCGGGCGTGCTGACGCCGAGCGGAACACGGTTCTGGTCGCTCGGTACTGCGGCCGTCTCCCGCTCGCCTAGCGTGGTCGTATCGGCGGTAGACGCCGTCGTGCCGGCCGGAGACGCCGTCGTCCCGGCGCCGGCCGCAGGCGTGCCCGCGGCTGCGAGCGTCGTGCCGCCGGGGCCGGGTGCGCCGTTCGTCGTGACAGACGGCCCTGCCGTCACCGGACCGGACTGAACCGTCCCGGCCGAGCCGGACGAGGTGTTACCGCCCGCGACCTGCACCGCGCCGGCCGAGTCGGAAGCGGAGTTGCCGCCGTCGCCACCAACCGCGACCGGGTTGGACGCAGTCATGCCGCCCGCACCTGCCGTCGAGCCGACCGTCACGGCGCCGGACTGTACAGCGAGGAACGAACGCGCTGCGGTGTTGCCGCCGCCGACCTGAACTGCTCCGTTCGAGTCGGCCGCGTCGTTGCCACTACCAGCGACGCCCACCGGGGCTGAGGCGGAGAACGCCTCGCCCAGGAACGACGCACCAACCGCAGGAGCCGCCGAAGCCGACCCGACCTGCGCGGCGCCGCCCGAACCGGCGGCCGTGTTTCCGCCGCCAACCTGGGTTGCACCGGTCGAGTTGGACGCGCTGTTGCTGCCGCCGCCCCCGACCGTGATGGGGACGCTTGCGCTCGCGTTGTTGTCGGCAGCTCCGGCCGATGCGGACGGCGTCGAGCTAACGGGGCTCGATTGCACGCTGCCGACCGAGTTGCTGGAGGTGTTACCACCGCCGACCTGAACCGCGCCCACTGAGTTCGACGCGGTGTTGTTGCCGGTGCCCGCAACCGACGTGGGAGCGGAAGCGGCGGCGGCCGCGCCGGCCTGACCTGCACCGACGGATGGTGTGACGCTGACGTTTCCGGTCTGCACGGCTCCGATGGAGCCGGTTGCATCGTTGTCCGCAAACGCTGTCTCCGCAGTGCCGAGCGTGAACGCCGCCACGAAGGCGACGACAAACACGCACTTGCTTCGCATGTCTCCTTCTTTCCTTTGGTGTTCGCCGGGGACCCACCCGGCCTCTTCTGCTTTGCCGGTTGTCAAGCGGTCAAAACCGAATTTGCAACGAATCACTCGTTCGAGTGATCCGCGCAAACTCAGCGCAAGCAAGACAACTCGGATCTGTCCATTTGACTGACGGACTCGATTCGTCATGAAGCTACGCCCGTCGCGGGTCAAAGCCAACGCGCGAAGAAAGAGATCAAGACGCACGCAGGAGCGACGGGCGTAGCTTCGACAGCGTGACTTATGCACTGCCCGCGCGCAAGGTATGCGTGACGCTGAGGACGAATCGTCCGCGTGCACTGGCCCCGCTGACTCGAAGCGTGACGGCTCCCGCGGCAGGCGATGCGCTCAGCCGGAGCGGGCTTCGCCCCGACACGCGCGCGATCAGCTTGCCGCTGTCCGCGGCGATGAGCGACAGCGCGAGCCTCTTCCCGCCGGTGAACCGGAGCGTGGCCGTCAGAATGCCTCCCGCCACCTCGAGCCGGTACGTCCGCGCGTTCGTCCCGATCGTTCCGCGGAAGACCACGCTCGTGCGCTTCACTGCTGCCGGTTTCAGCAAGGCGAGGGTCCGGCCCGCATCGATACGCCCGTATTGCACGACACCCGGTAGCGGTGTCGCCGCGCGCATGAGCGCCTGCTCGACTTCCTGCGCCGTCGCCGCCGGCTCGGCGCTCAACTCGAGCCCGACCAGGCCTGCGACGAGCGGAGCGGCCGAGGATGTGCCGCAGAAGTCACCGTACCCGCCGCTGAGCACGGGTGCGAGGTTGCAGCCGGGCGCGGCAACGCGCACCCAGTCGCCGAAGTTCGACCACGAGTACCGCCGATCGACGAACGTCGTCGCAGCGACGCTGATCGCGCGCGGGTCGCCGGCCGGGAAGTACTGCCTCGTGGTTCCGGAGTTGCCCGCAGCCGCGACCACGACGACGCCCTTACCGCTCGCGTAGCCGATGGCGTCGGCGAGCGGCTGGCTCGAGCCTGGGCCGCCGAGGCTGAGGTTGATCACCTTCGCGCCGTGATCGGTCGCCCACACGATCCCCGCCGCGATGCGAGCGTCGTTTCCGTTTCCGGTCGCGTCGAGCACTTTGATCGGCATGATCGAGCAGCGCGAGCAGACTCCGGCGCCGCCGACGCGGTTGTCCGCACGCGCGGCGATGACGCCGGCGACCGACGTGCCGTGACCGTGGTCGTCACCCGGATCCGCATCCGAGTTGACGAAGTCGTAGCCCGGCATCACTGCGCCCCGCAGGTCCGGTTGCTTCGCGTCGACACCCGTGTCGACGACAGCAATCACGACGCGGCTCGAGCCGCGCGTCACGTCCCACGCCCGAGGGAACCCCGCGACGCGCAAGCCCTCCTGCAGCGGCCAGTCGACGTCGTCGGGACTGGAGTCGAAGATCTCCGCGATCAAGCTTTGCGACGCGGTCGTCACCGCGGGTGACGAACGCAGGGATCCGAGCGCCTCGGCTCGGTGCTCCGGCTCGACGCCGACGAGGTACGCGTTGATCTTCGGGATCGCCTGCTCCAGCGTCGCGCCCGCGTCCGCAACGACGGCGCGGACCCTCGCGATCGGCGTCCCCGCCTTGAACGTGATCGCAAGTCGGCGCGGGTCGTAGCTTGGCTCGGACGAGGTCCACCGAGCCGGCTCAGGTTCGGGTGCGCCCGCCGGCTCCGAGCTCGCCTTCGGTTCCCCTCCAGCGGGCGCACCCTGCGGATCGCGGCAGCCAAGCTCGACCAGCGGATCGACGACGACACACACGTCGGCCCGCGCGCTCCCACCGAGGACAAGCGCAAGCACGACTGTTGTCAGCGGCGTTAGCCATCCGGTCATGCATCTCGGCCGCATCGCGTGACGGAGGAGACCGGCGGCAGGGCCCGGACTTGCGGAGGATCACTCGTTCGAGGGACGGCCGAAAGGCTCGCTCGGAGCGGCCGGAACCTCCCGTAATCCCGCTTGGAGAGCGGCCTCGCGGCTACCATAGGTGCTACGTCCGGGGCTGTTTCTATGGTCCAGATCCCGATCGGCGGCGCCTCCTAGAAGACGCACCATCACACCGATCGAGACTTGATATCCGTAGGACTAGCTCTCGGGAGGACAGGATGGCGACCGCCAAGGACATAGAGACCCAGACTCCGGCTGCGCTGGCCGAGAACACCGTCGTCGAGGAGACGGCAAGCTTGGCGGTGCGCCGCTATTTCACCATCCCCGGGCGCGACCCGTTCGACGAGATCGACTGGGAGACCCGCGACGCGTTCATCCCCGGCAAGGACAAGCCGGTCTTCGACCAGAAGGACGTCGAGTTCCCGAAGTTCTGGTCGCAAACAGCGACCAACATCGTCGCCCAGAAGTACTTCCGCGGCCGCATGTCCTCGCCCGAGCGCGAGCGGAGCGTCAAGCAGATGATCGGCCGGGTCGTTGACACGATCGGCGGCTGGGGACGCACCGACGGCTACTTCGCGACCGAGGAGGAGGCCGACACCTTCGAGGCCGAGCTGAAGGCGATCCTCGTCAACCAGCTCGCCAGCTTTAACAGCCCGGTCTGGTTCAACGTCGGCTTCGAGGAGAAGCCGCAGTGCTCTGCCTGCTTCATCCTCTCGATCGACGACTCGATGGACTCGATCCTCGACTGGATCCGGCGCGAGGGCGTCATCTTCCGCGGCGGCTCCGGCTCGGGCGTCAACCTGTCGAAGCTCCGCTCCTCGAAGGAGCAGCTCTCGAAGGGCGGCTACGCCTCGGGGCCCGTCAGCTTCATGCGCGGCGCCGACGCGTCAGCCGGGACAATCAAGTCCGGCGGCAAGACGCGGCGCGCCGCGAAGATGGTCGTGCTCGACGTCGACCATCCCGACATCGCGGAGTTCATCTGGTGCAAGGCACACGAGGAGCGCAAGGCACGCGTCCTCGAGTCGGCCGGCTACGACATGTCGTTGGACTCACCCGACTGGGCGTCGATCCAGTACCAGAACGCCAACAACTCCGTGCGTGTCACCGACGCGTTCATGGAGGCCGCCGAGGCCGACGGCGACTGGAACCTGACCGCGCGCACTGACGGCGCCGTCGTCGACACGATCAAGGCGCGCGAGCTACTGAAGCAGATCGCCGAGGCCGCGTGGCAGTGCGCTGACCCAGGCGTCCAGTACGACACGACGATTAACAACTGGCACACGCTTCCAAACACGGGCCGCATCAACGCCTCTAATCCCTGCAGCGAATACCTGTCCATTGATGACAGTGCTTGCAACCTCGCCTCGCTGAACCTGATGAAGTTCCGGCGCGAGGACGGCGAGCTCGACGTCGAGGCCTTCTCGCACGCGGCGGACGTCATGTTCCTCGCGCAGGAGATCGCCGTCGGCAACTCGTCGTACCCGACGCCGGATATCGAGCGGAACGCTAAAGCGTTCCGCCAGCTGGGCCTTGGGTATGCCAACCTGGGCGCCTTGCTCATGGCGCGTGGGTTGCCTTACGACTCTGATGAGGGTCGCGCGTACGCAGCGGCGATCACCGGACTGATGACTGGTCGCGCTTATCGCAAGTCCGCGGAGATCGCGAGTCGGATGGGAGCGTTCGCCGGCTACAAGCCCAACGCGGCGGCGATGATCGGGGTGATGGCGCAGCATCGCGCCGCGGTCGGGAACATCCAGGACTCCGACGTCATTCCTGCCGACCTGTTGGGTGCGTGCCGCCAAGCCTGGGACGACGTCCTCAATTTGGGTGAGGTGCACGGCTACCGCAACGCACAGGCGACCGTGCTCGCCCCGACCGGCTGCCTCGTCGGCGACAGCCTCGTCTCGACGAGCCGCGGCCTCGTCCGGCTCCGTACGCTCGGCGATCCGGTCGGCTCGAAGTGGCAGGAGCTTGACCTCGAGGTCGCGACAGACGACGGACCGCGCCAGGCGACGCAGTTCTATGTCAACGGCTTCGAGGAAGTCGTGTCGATCGAGACGGATCGCGGTTATCGCATCCAGGGGACCGCAACGCACCGGATCAAAGTCGTCGACACCGAGGGCAACTGGGTCTGGCGACGATTCGCCGAGATTGAGAAAGACGACCGCGTGCCGCTCATGCTCAACGGTCTCGTCGGCGAGCCGCAAGAGGTCGAGCTTCCTCCGCTTGGCGATCTCTACTGGACCGCCGACTTCCGGACGCGCGTCCCCGAGCGGATGACGCCGGAGCTTGCAGAGTTCGTCGGCTACTTCATGGGCGACGGCTCCCTCCACGCTAAGGGGTTGCGGCTGTGCGTCGCCAAGGGCGATGACGACGTCGTCGAGCGTCTGGTCGATCTCGGCGCAGCGCTCTTCGGACTCGATGCCTCGATCACGCAGAAGCAGGGCTATACCGAGGTCGCCTTCAACTCGGTACCACTGACCCTGTGGTGGGGGGCGTGCGGCTTCGCGAAGCTCCCGCCTTCGGCCGAGCACAGCGGCAAGGGCTGGCACGCGCACATTCCGGACTCGGTCCTCCACACGAACGACCGCGAGGTCTACACGGCATTCATCCGAGGCCTGTTCGAGGCCGACGGGACGACGAACAACGGCTACGTCTCGTGGAGCACCGTCACGGAAAGCTTCAGCAGGGACGTCCAGAGCCTGCTGCTGGCGCTCGGCTTCGTCACGACACGCAAGGTCGACGGCGCAGGCTCCAACTGGGGCCGGAACGATCGCTTCGTCCTGCGGCTGCTGAACGTCGCCGCCAGCGAGCGGTATCTGCACGAGATCGACTTTATGTCGGTGCGAAAGGCCGCCTCTCTGTGGCAGGGCGATCATCGCCAAGCATCCCGGCACGACCACATTCCGCTGAGTCGTGCGAAGGTCGATGAGCTGGCGCCCGAGAACGACTCTCTGCGCAAGACGATGCTAATGGCGCTCGCGCGACGCGGCGATGTCTCTCGGCGTTCAGCGACGGCGCTGCTCGAGCGGAGCGCCGATCCTGAGCTCGAGCATGCACTCGGCTTCTACTACGACACGGTGGCAACGGTCGAGACACTGGACGACCAGCCGACGTTCGACATCTCAGTTCCCGACAACGTCACGTATGTGGCCAATGGGTTCGTCAGCCACAACACCATCAGCTTCATGATGGATTGCGACACGACGGGCGTCGAGCCGGACTTCTCGCTCGTGAAGTCGAAGAAGCTCGTCGGCGGCGGCGAAATCACGATCGTGAACAAGTCCGTGCAGCTGGCGCTCGAGAAGCTCGGCTACACCCCGTCTGAAGGGGAAGAGATCGTCGCGTTCGTCGACGAGCGCAACACGGTCGTCGGCGCACCGTACGTCAAGGCGGAGCACTACCCGGTGTTCGACTGCGCGGTCGGCGACCGGGCGATCCACTACACGGGCCACACGAAGATGATGGGTGCGGTCCAGCCGTTCATCAGTGGTGCCATAAGCAAGACGATAAATTTGCCCGAGTCGGTAACAGTGGACGAGGTCGGGAACGTCTTCGTCGACGCGTGGAAGCTCGGCGTGAAGGCGATCGCGATCTACCGCGACAACTGCAAGGTCGCGCAGCCGCTGTCAGGCAAGAAGGACGGGAGCGAGCAGGCAACGTTGCTGGCCGCCGCTTCTGCCGCGCCGCCTCTGCCGGCGACGCGCCGGCGCCGCCTGCCGGACGACCGAGTGGAGGTCGGCCGCAAGTTCCGCGTCGGCGACTACGAGGGCTACATCCACGTCGGCCTGTACGACGACGGGACGCCCGGCGACATCTTCGTGGACATCGCCAAGGAGGGCACGACCCTCGCCGGCCTGATGAACGCGATCATGATCTCGGTGTCGCTCGGCCTGCAATACGGCGTGCCGCTCGAGGTCTATGTCTCGAAGTTCGCGCACATGCGTTTCGAGCCGAGCGGGATGACGAACGACCCGGACATCCGAGCCGCGAAATCGATCGTCGACTACATCTTCAGGTGGATGGGCAAGAAGTTCCTGACCGTCGACCAACAGGAGGAGATCGGGATCCTGTCGGCCGAGGTGCGAGCCCGCCTGGCGGAGGGCTATCGCAACGGCGGGGACGCTCCTGCATCTGTTGCGGCGCCGGTGGAGATGGCACCGCCCGGGCAGACCGCGCTCTTCAACGCGTTCGAGGACGCTCAGGAGTGCGCCAAATGCGGCGGGCGGATGGTGCGGACCGGCTCGTGTTACACCTGCAGGGATTGCGGGACTAACACCGGCTGTAGCTGATCGCCAGCAGTAGGACGACGTCCTCCTCTGGCGGAAGCCGTACCGCTTGCGCCACGTGAGACGATCCGCAGATGCGGGATGAGGACGTGCGGACGTCGTGCTTTGGCCAGTTGGCGGTCCTTTGCGCGCAGTTTGGTGATGACGTGCCGTATCGAGGCGGACTTGATGCCGGATTCGTGTTCCGCGGCCGGCGCGTTCCATATCTGAGTCCCCAGAAGGGGATTTTCCGCGCCGCCGTGCAACGTGGGCCAGCGGCGCTGTCAATCCAAACTTCGGCGAACTCGCCATACCGCGACGTGGAGACGCCAGACGGCTTTCTCTACGACTACCGCGCCGGATCGGTCGACCAGCCCGACAACCGCGCGCTTCGCGCGGCGCATGAGCTCCAGGTGCCGCTCGTCTACTTCGTGGGGACTCGCCCAGGTTGGTATCGACCGAGCTACCCCTTCTTCGTGATCCGCGACGACCCCGCGGCGCAACAGGTGCTGGTCGCGCCGGGAACAATGATCGGGCCAGTCGATGAATTGGAACCGACCCTTCCGGACGACCCCATCGAGCGCAGATATGCCGTGCGAGACGTGCGCGTTCGCATCCACCAGGCGCGGTTTCGCGGCCGCGTCGTGCCTGCTTACCGAGGGCAGTGCGCGATATGTCGGCTGAAGGAGGTCCGCCTGCTCGATGCGGCGCACATCGTCAGCGACGTTGAAGAGCATGGCGATCCCGTCGTGAGCAACGGGCTCGCGTTGTGCTCAATCCACCATCGCGCATTCGACCACGACCTCGTCGCCGTATCACCCGATTACGAGGTTCGTGTGTCGGAGCGACTGCTCCACGACGAAGATGGGCCGATGCTTGAACTGCTCAAGACCTTTGACCGAAACTCGATCTACCTCCCTCGCAGGGCTGAGTGGAAACCAGATCGCGAGCGGCTGGCTGCACGCTACGAACGCTTCCTTGCAACCTCCGCTCGCTGACTCAACTGGCCGATCTAGCTCCGCTCGGGTGTCCACACCCCACCAGCTCGGAGCCGATGACGCTCGTGCCAAACGCAACCCACCCCGATCACCTCCTGACGTGCGGGTACCGTTGAGCGAGGGTCTGTGTCACAACGGCGTTTCCAGCGGGGTCGCGAGCTCGCGATCGATCTCGGCACGGCGAACACTCTCGTCTTCGTTCGCGGCGGCGGCATTGCCGTCTTCGAGCCTTCCGTCGTCGCAATCGACGAGGTGACCGGCCGGGTCCAGGCGGTCGGCGAGGAGGCGCGCCGCATGATTGGACGCACGCCGGCGAGCATCCGCGCGATCCGTCCGTTGCGGCACGGGGTGATCGCGGACTTCGACGTGACGGCCGAGATGCTCCGCTATTTCATCCGGCGCGCGGGCGGCGGAGGCGGCTTGTCCTATTCCCACGTCGTGCTCTGCGTGCCGAGCGGAACAACCGACGTCGAGCGGAACGCCGTCGAGGAAGCAACCCTCGCCGCCGGCGCACGCAGGGTGTCGTTGATCGAGGAGCCGATGGCGGCGGCGATCGGTGCAGGACTGCCCGTCGGCGAGGCACAGGGGACGATGGTCGTGGACATCGGCGGCGGCACCACCGAGGTGGCGGTTCTCGCGCTCGGCGGCATCGTGGTGTGGGAGTCGATCCGCGTCGGGGGCTACGAGCTCGACGATGCGCTCGTTCGACACGTCGACGCGAACGCGCACCTGCTCATCGGCCCCGAGACCGCCGAGACGGCGAAGATCGCATGCGGCGCCGCCTGGCCGCTGCCGGAGAGACTCGAGACGCAGGTTGCCGGACGCGATCGCATCACCGGACTGCTCAGGCGCACCACGATCGACTCGAACGACGTGCGTGCCGCGATCGCACAGCCGATCGAAACGATCGTCGACACGGTCAAACGTACACTCGAATCGACGCCGCCCGAGCTCGCTGCGGACATCGGGAGCCGTGGCATCACACTCGCGGGCGGCGGCGCGCTGCTACGAGGGCTCGACCGGCTGTTGAGCTCGGAAACGGCGCTGCCCGTCGTTGTCGCGGACTCGCCGCTCGAGTGCGTCGTGCTCGGCGCCGGCAGCAGCCTCGAAGAGAGTGAGGTACTGGGCCGTAGCGCGAAGAAGCGGCCTCCCTTCGGCCGGCGCCGCCGCCGGCGCGGCCGAGGCTGAGAGCTCGCCTCCCAGCTTGACTCCCGCGTCCCTCCGGCCCGCCACCTTCTCCGTGCCAAGGACCTGGTCGACGCCCGCTGCCTCACCGTCGCACTGCGCGGCATCGGGTCGTTCACGACGAGCTTCGGCCGTGCGTTCGGCATGTCGCCCACCGCCTACCGGGCGAGCTACCCGCCCGCGTCCGCTCGCCTTCGGATTCCGACCTGCGTGCTCCAGGCCCGCCCGCGATACATCGCAAGGACGAGATGCTCAAGCACTTCACCAACGTCAACGTCTTCCACGTCGCCTTCTACACCACCCCGGCTTCCCGGTGCGAAACGCTCCCCGATGCGCACTGGCGCGTTAAACGCCGACTAGCCGCCGACGATGTGGTGATCGCTGCCACAACTGATCCAACACATGTGACTGTTCCGCGTCCATCGACCCGCCTAGCCGATCCCAGACCTCCGGGTCGTGGTACCGGATAAAGCAAATTAGATTCGCGTACCTGTTCGTCAGGTGCGGCTCCGAAGCAAACAGTTGGATGAGCCTGGGCAGGAGCCGACTCTGCACGAGGAGCGCCTGCGGCAGCACGTCGCCGGCGCCGAGTTCGGAAGCCAGATCTTTGCCGACGAGGAGCCGTCGTGTCGCTTCGAGCGCCGCGTCAGCGTTTCCGCAACACACCATCCCAATCTGATCTCCCGAGTAGGTGGTCGCCCGATACCACGGGAGGAGGAAGAGACTGACGTACCTGAGCGCGTTTG
>Ga0184632_10000114_pt1 | contig 25452 bp, 27 predicted proteins | sample PLM31_50_b1_FD_133153 | JGI IMG/M metagenome (GOLD analysis project Ga0184632, IMG submission 133153) | Groundwater sediment microbial communities from an aquifer in East River, Colorado, USA - PLM3-1_50_b1 | ecosystem: Environmental > Terrestrial > Soil > Riparian zone | place: USA: East... | reverse complement strand
GCGGCGGCACTGGCGACGTCGGCCGGGGCGAGCAGTCGGACGTCCACGACCGCAATGTTGACCAGGAGCTGCGACAGCAACGCCGTGACGGTCAACAGGCCCAGACCCCGGCAGAGATCGAGCCAGATCACATTGGCGCCGGGACTGGCCCGACTGATCACCGCGGGCACGGTAACGAGAACCGATGCGATCGGCGAGATCACGAGCACAAGGCCGAACCACACGGGTGAGTCCACACCGGACGCACCCAGCACGGCGGCGATTCCCATGCGCAGCGCGCCATCGACGCTGAGCTGGGCTCCATACCAACCGAAGGCGCCGGTGCCGGCGAGGACACCGCGGGTGGTGTGGGCCAGCGCCAGGCCGACAAAGGCGCCGGCGAGTACCCACACCATTTCGGTATCGCCATCGAAGAGGCGCCGCGCGAGCGGTTCGGCAGCGGCGAACAGAACCAGCAGCAGAGCGGCGAGGATGGCCGCGGCGAGCAGAGCGCCACGACTCAGTACCGGCCCGGCACCGTCGCCGCGCACTGCCCGACCCGCCACGAGCCTGGTGATCTCCTGCTCGATGGGGAAGAAGAGGCCGGGGCCGACTGCGAAGGCGATCGACCACAATACCGCCACCGAGGACATGCCGGCGGTGTCGAGCGTGTGGCCGGCGATGGCGAGATAGACATACGAGGCGAGGCCCAGGATCACCAGGCCGCCGCCCACGGCGACAGTGCCCGGCGGGACCAGGCCCAGCGGTCGACTCATCTCACCATCGCATTACCGTCGGATCAGCGCGAGGAGCAGGATCGCGAAGGCCCGGCCAAGGTAGATCATGGACTTGATCGGCGAGTGGCTGGGCGCGCCCGCGATCCGCGCCCGCATGGCCACCGGGACCTGGCGAATCCGGAAGCCGCGCCGGGCCGCATAGACCAGGGTCTCTACCGTGTCTCCGAGGTACTCGACCGGGTACCACCCGGCGAAGAGTTCGATCGTGCGCCGGTTCGCCGCCCTAAACCCCGAGGTTGTGTCAGTGAGCCGGGTATGCGCGATGAGCGAGATGACGGCGGCGAGCAGGCGCATCGCCCAGCGTCGTGGGCCACGGACCCGGTAGTCGTTGTCTCTATCCGCGAACCTTGATCCGATGACCAGGTCCGCGTCGTCGATCGCATCGACGAGCTTGGGGACATAGCGCGGATCGTGCTGGCCGTCGGCGTCGAGTTGGATGACGACGTCGAAGTCATGGTCGCGGCCGTACCGGTAGCCCAGGCGCATGGCGCCGCCGACCCCGAGGTTGTACGGCAGATGCGCTACGGCCGCCCCGGCCGCGTGGGCCAGCCGAGCCGTGTCGTCGCTTGAGCCGTCGTCCACGACGAGCACGTCCGCGCCGGGGAGCTCCCCGCGGAGCTCGCGGATGACCTGGTAGATGGCGCCTGCTTCGTTCCACGCGGGCGTGACGATGAGGACCCGCTTATTGTTGATCACTGACAGCCCTCGCCTCGGTCTCCGTGCGCAGCAGCGCCACATCCTCCGCGAGTGTTCGGGTCTCCTCCTCCAGGCGATTGACCTCCCAGCTCAGATGTACGCAGACCAACAGCAGGAACACGAACCCGAGGAAGAGCACCAGGCTGATGCCGCTGGCCACGCCGAGCGCGCGGGCCGGGCCGTCGAACAGCCGCGGAAAGGCGGCCAGAGGCAAGACGACCAGACCGACCGCGAGCCAGAGGATGGCGTACTTCTCGCCGAGTTGGCGCCGGCGCAGCAGCTCGATGATCACGACGAATAGCAGCAGGCCGGTGACTCCGGTCAGGATCGTGAGCTTCACGGCGCGCCCCCCGATCAGGTGCGGAAGCCCAGTCGGACAAATGCCTCACTGAGCATCGATCGCCAGTCTGTCATCGGCGTCAGGCCCGCCGCAGGCCAATGCTCGTGTCCGAGCACGCTGTAGGCGGGCCGGCGCGCGGGTCGGGGGAACCGCTCGCTGGTCGTGGGGCGGATCCGGCCGGGATCCAGCCCAGCCTCGTCGAAGACGGCCCGAGCCAGACCGCACCAGGTCGTCGATCCCGCGGCCGTGCCGTGGTAGATCCCGGCCGGCGCAGTGCCTGCGCGCGCCGCACGCCCCAGGGCCGCCATTTGGCGGGCCAACGCCAACGACCAGGTCGGCTGGCCATGCTGGTCGTCGACCACGTCGATGATCTCCCGGTCGGCCGCGAGCCGCAGAACGGTGGTGACGAAGTTGCGCCCGTGCTCGCCGTAGAGCCAGGCGGTGCGGACGATGTAGCCGCGGTGGGGGAGGAGTTCGAGCACGGCGCGTTCGCCGACGAGCTTGCTGCGGCCGTACGCGTTGACCGGCGCCGTGGGGGCGTCCTCGGGGACAGGGGCGGTCGCGTCGCCGGGAAACACGTAGTCGGTCGAGATGTGTAGCAGGCGAGCGCCCGAGCGCCGGCACGCCTCGGTCAGATTGGCCACACCGGCGCCGTTGACCGCGGTCGCCGCCGCCTCGGCGGTCTCAGCGCCATCGACGTCGGTCCACCCGGCGGCGTTCACCACGATGTCGTGCCCGGCGACTGCGTCGCCGACCGCGCGCGCGTCGGTGATGTCCAGATCGGATCGGCCGAGCGGGGTCACCGTGACGTCCTCGGCGCCGAAGAGCACGGAGACAATGTCGCGACCGAGCATCCCACCCGCGCCGGTCACCAACCACCGTGTCATCGGGGCCACGATGTCACCGAGGCCACGACGTCACCGAGGCGGGTCCGCCTTGGCCTTGAGTGGCTCCCACCAGGCGCGGTTCTCGCGATACCACGTCACCGTCGCGGCCAAGCCCGCATCGAAGTCCACGCCCGGCGCGTAACCCAGCTCTGCGGAGATCTTGGAGATGTCCAGCGAGTAGCGCCGGTCGTGGCCCTTGCGGTCGGCAACCCGCTCGATCATGCCCCAGTCCGCGCCGCACGCCTCGAGCAGGCGCGCCGTGACTTCCTCGTTGGTCAGTTCGGTGCCACCGCCGATGTGGTAGACCTCGCCGGCTCGCCCCTTCTGTAGCGCCAGGTGAATGCCGGCGCAATGATCGGAGACGTGCAGCCAATCACGCACATTGCCGCCATCGCCGTAGAGCGGCACAGGCCGGCCGTCGAGGAGGTTGGTCACGAACAGGGGAATGAACTTCTCCGGGAACTGGTACGGGCCGTAGTTGTTCGAGCAACGGGTGACGACGACGTCGAGCGAGTGGGTGCGGTGGTAGGCCAGCGCGATCAGGTCCGAGCCCGCCTTGGCCGCCGCGTACGGCGAGTTCGGCGCCAGCGGCCAGGTCTCGGTCCACGACCCCTGCGCGATCGAGCCGTACACCTCGTCGGTAGAGACATGCAGGAAACGCTGCACACCGTGGCGGTGGGCCGCGTCGAGGAGGGTCTGCGTGCCGAACACATTGGTCAGCACGAATGGAGCGGCGCCGAGAATCGAACGGTCCACGTGGGACTCCGCGGCGAAGTGAACCACGACGTCGTGCTCGGCCATCAGCTGGTTCACGATCTCCGCGTCACAGATGTCACCCTCGACGAAGCTGAGCCGGGGATCGGCCGCGACCGGGTCGAGGTTGGCCCGGTTACCGGAGTACGTGAGCTTGTCGAGCACCGTCACCGCGCTGACCGACGAGGGCGTAAGTCCCCCGGTGAGCAGCAGACGGACGTACTGCGAGCCGATGAAGCCGGCGCCGCCGGTGACGAGGATCCTCATGGGACCGACAGTCTATCCAGGTACAGTCCTTGCCTATGCGTGGCGTACTGCTCGCCGGGGGTACTGGTTCGCGGCTGTGGCCCATTACCAGGGCCGTGTCGAAGCAGCTCATGCCGGTCTTCGACAAACCGATGATCTACTACCCGCTCTCGACGCTGATCCACGCCGGCATCCGCGAGATCCTGGTCATCACGACGCCGGCGGAGCGGGCCCAGTTCGTCAACCTGCTCGGCGACGGCGGCCAGTTCGGCATGCGGATCGAGTACGCCGCCCAACCGCGCCCCGAGGGCATCGCCCAGGCGTTCGTCATCGGGGCCGGCTTCATCGGCGACGACCCCGTGGTCCTGATCCTCGGCGACAACATCTTCCACGGGGTCGGCCTCGGGCGGCAGCTGGCCGAACCGCGACCGATCGTGGGCGGGCGGGTCTTCGCCTACCCCGTGGCCAACCCCGAGCAGTACGGCGTGGTGGACTTCGACTCCGACGGGCGGGTGCTCTCCATCGAGGAGAAGCCGGCCAAACCGAAATCGCGCTTCGCCGTTCCGGGCCTGTACTTCTACGACAACCGGGTGGTTGAGATTGCGAGCGGCCTGACGCCGTCCGCGCGGGGAGAGCTCGAGATCACCGCGGTCAACGACGCCTACCTGCGCCTGGGTGAGCTCACCGTGACGGTGCTCGACCGGGGCACGGCCTGGCTCGACACCGGCACGTTCGCGTCGCTGATGCAGGCGGGCGAGTACGTCCGGGTCATCGAGGAACGACAGGGCATGAAGATCGGCTGTGTGGAGGAGGCCGCCTGGCGAGCGGGCTTCATCGACGATGACCAACTCAGTGAGCTGGCAGAGCCGCTGTGCGCGAGCGGGTACGGGCAGTACCTGCTCGACCTCCTTCGGTAGGCCGCCACGAATTGACTCAGGTGGCCGCTACGGTAAGTGGGTGCAGTCCACACCCGCGCCCCGGCCGGCTACCGACGGGGCCGACTACACCGAGCGTCTGCAACGGCTGGGCCGCCGTCGGTGGAAGCGGCTTCTGCTGACCCAGGCGCCGTTCCGGTGGAACATCCGCCGGCTCAACCTCGGCCGCACCCTCGACGTGGGCTGCGGAATCGGGCGAAACCTGGCCCACCTCGGCGGCAACAGCGTCGGAGTAGATCACAACGCAACGTCGATCGCCGCGTGCCGGGCAAACGGCTTCATTGCGTACCCGATCGAGGACTTCCTCGCCTCGGAACACGCCCGCGCGGGCGGCTTCGATTCGCTGCTCGCGGCGCACCTGCTGGAGCACATGTCCGAGCCGGACGCTCGCGACGTCGTCGGACGATACCTGCCGTATGTCCGCGCCCGGGGTCGAATCGTGTTCATCACCCCCCAGGAGCGGGGATTCGCCAGCGATGCCACCCACGTTCGGTTCGTCGGCTTCGCCGAGGCCGCTGAGTTGGCCAGCGCACTCGGCCTGACCGTGGAGCGGCAGTACTCGTTTCCGTTCCCGCGGGCGGCCGGAAGGATCTTCACGCACAACGAGTTCGTCACAGTGGCTCGAAAGGGTGGAGCATGAAGATCCGACCGTTGGGCATCGAGGGTGCCTACGAGATCACGCCGGTCCAGCACGGCGACGACCGCGGCGTCTTCCTGGAGTGGTACCGCTTCGACACGTTGGCGGCGGAGCTAGGTCACCCGCTGCGCCTGGCCCAGGCGAACATCTCAATCTCCGCGGGCGAAGTGGTACGTGGGATCCACTACGCCGACACCCCGCCTGGGCAGGCAAAGTACGTGACCTGTACCCGAGGCGCCATCCTGGACGTGATCGTCGACATCCGGGTCGGCTCGCCCACGTTTGGCCAGTGGGAGGGTGTCCGCCTCGATGATGTCGACCGGCGCGCGACGTACCTGGCCGAAGGTCTCGGCCACGGTCTCTGCGCCCTATCCGACGACGCCACCGTGACCTATCTCTGCTCGGAGACGTACGAGCCGGCCCGCGAACGGGTTGTCCATCCTCTCGATCCGGACCTCGAGATCGGCTGGCCCGCGGCGCGGCCGCTGCTGTCGCTCCGCGACGCGCAGGCGCCGACGCTGGCCGAGGCGGGCGATCGTGGCGTGCTGCCCGATTACGCCATCTGTCGCGAGTACACGGCCTCGCGTCGTATCGGCTAATTCGGCGTACCGGTTGATCGCGACGGCGGCTACTGTTCTGGTCATGGACCGGCGCATCTTCGGACTCGAGACCGAGTACGGCGTCACATGCACGTACCGGGGGCAGCGGCGCTTGAGCCCGGACGAGGTAGCGCGCTACCTGTTCCGCCGTGTCGTCTCGTGGGGGCGCTCGTCGAACGTCTTCCTGCGCAACGGGGCGCGGCTCTACCTGGACGTCGGCTCCCACCCCGAGTACGCCACGCCGGAGTGCGATTCCGTGGCGGACGTGGTGGTGCATGACCGCGCCGGCGAACGGATTCTGGAGGGTCTGCTCGTTGACGCTGAGAAGCGTCTGCACGATGAGGGGATCGCGGGCGAGATCTACCTCTTCAAGAACAACACCGACTCGGCCGGCAACTCCTACGGCTGCCACGAGAACTACCTGGTCTCCCGACACGGGGAGTTCGGCCGGCTGGCCGACATTCTGATCCCGTTCCTGGTCACGCGGCAGTTGATCTGCGGCGCGGGCAAGGTTCTGCAGACGCCGCGCGGGGCCGTCTTCTGCCTGTCGCAGCGTGCGGAGCACATCTGGGAGGGTGTCTCCTCGGCCACCACCCGATCCCGGCCGATCATCAACACCCGCGACGAGCCCCACGCGGACGCCGAACGGTACCGCCGCCTGCACGTGATCGTCGGCGACTCCAACATGAACGAGGTGACCACCCTGCTCAAGGTCGGCAGCGCCGACATCGTGCTGCGCATGATCGAGGCGGGCGTGGCGATGCGGGATCTCACCCTGGAGAACCCGATCCGGGCCATCCGCGAGGTGTCGCACGACGTCACCGGCCGGCGCAAGGTGCGCCTGGTCAACGGCAAGGAATGCAGCGCGCTGGAGATCCAGCACGAGTACTTCGCTAAGGCGAGCGAGTTCGTCGACCGCCGCGGGGCAGACGCCACGGCCAAGCGGGTCATCGACCTGTGGGGCCGCGTGCTCGCCGCGGTCGAGTCGGGCGACACGTCCGGGGTCGAGCGCGAGATCGACTGGGTGACGAAGCTACGCCTCATCGAGCGGTATCAGGCGCGCCACGACCTGGCGCTGTCCCACCCCCGGATCGCCCAGATGGACCTCGCCTACCACGACCTGCGCCGCAACCGGGGCCTGTACGCCCTGCTGGAGCGCAAGAAGGCGGTGGACAGGGTCGCCTCCGACGTGGAGATCTTCGAGGCGAAGGAGACGCCGCCGCAGACCACGCGCGCCCGCCTGCGGGGCGAGTTCATCCGCCACGCCCAGGAGAAGCGCCGCGACTTCACCGTCGACTGGGTTCATCTCAAGCTCAACGACCAGGCGCAGCGCACCGTCTTGTGCAAGGACCCGTTCCGGGCCTATGACGAGCGCGTGGAGCGCTTGATCGCGAGCATGTGACGCCCACGCGGTAGGCTCGCAAGGCTATGAGCACCCCTTCTCCGAAGCCGGCCAACCAGCCGGACGAGTCCGCGCCCTTCCACTCGCGCGCCGAGGTCCGGCAGGGCTGGATTCAGCGGCGGCGGGAGAAGGTCATCGCCGAGATCGAGCGCAACCGTCGTGGCGAGTACGCCGTGCCGACCTGGGTGCTCGTGGCGGCCCTCGTCGCGATCATCGGCGCCTGGATCGCCCTCATCGCCCTCGCCTAGCCTTCCCCGCCCGTCGATCACACGAGTCCGGGGGCGGGAGCAGGTGGGCGGCGTGGCGGCCAGCGGCGGCCCCGGCCAGGAAGTAGGCGCGGTCCTCGGCGAAGTCTCGACCCATTGTTGAGAGTCCCACACCACCGGTGAACCTCAACGGTAGGCCTCCCAGCGCCTCCTCGAGACCCTCGACGCTCACGCGCACGATGCGGTGCGGTGGGGCGAGCGGGCCGACCGCGGCATCGACGGCGGCCGCGAGCGGCGCCGGCAAGCCGGAGGGCACGACGACGTCCGCCGGGGCGAGCGCGACCCGCCCATACGCGGTCAAGGAATGGTGCGAGACTCCCCGATGACGCTCCCGCGGGTCCGACTCGGATATCCGCAGCGCACCCACCGGCCGCCCGCCCAGGGCCGCCGCCGCGTTGACGATCTCGCCCACCGAGGTGCCGGAGAAACCCCACCGGGTACCGGTGCCGAGACTGCCTGGGCCCTGCGCCACGATCACCACATCGGCGGCGAAAACGTGCCGTGCGGCCAATAGTCCGCTGTGGATGTTGGTCGCGTCGAGGTCACCACCGAAGGCCTGCCCGACGGTGACCACGCCGGCGAGCCGGTCAACCAGCGCATCGAGGGTCCGGGAGAACCACGCCGGCAGGGCACCGCCGTCGGTCATCACGTAGGCGACCCGGGCATCCGGCCGCGGCCCGTGCACCCCGGCGAGGATGGCTGGCAGCGCCGAGTGCAGGTCAGCCGTGACTACGGGCATGCCGTCCAGCCCGTCGGTGGCGGCGAGAAGGTCGTGGTGCGGGGACGCGGCCTCGTCAGCACCGAGCACGACCACCTGCATCGGGGTGTAGCGCGCCTTGACCAGGTGACCGGGGTCGTCGCGATCTGGCGGCAGCCGGTCCGGCAGGGCCACCACCAGGGCATATCCGCCGGTGCCCAAGCCCAACGGCAGCGCGTTGAGGTTAAGCAGCACCCGGTCTCCGTGGACCGGATCGCCGACGAGCTGTGGGTACGCCAATGCCCGTACGGTCACCGGGTCGTCGGCTGCCCGCTGGACCACCGAGACGTCGACCTCGACCGCACCCCGCCACCGTCGCTCCACCGCGGTCACGACACCTTCGCGCCACCGCACCATGGCACCACCCTGGCACCCATTATTTGCTCGTTGGCTCCGGGGCCTGGCCTACGAAGGCTGCTAGCGTCGTACACGTGTCTCGTAACCGGACCGAGCGCCTCGTCAACCTGGTGATCTGTCTGCTGTCCACGCGCCGGTTCCTCACCGCCGCGCAGATTGTCGCGACCGTGCCCGGCTACGAGCACAATGCCGAGGATCCGCGAGAGCACGAGGCGTTCCAGCGCAAGTTCGAGCGGGACAAGGCTGAGCTGCGCGATCTGGGTGTGCCGCTGGAGACCGGCACGGCGAGCGTCTTCGACACCGAGCCGGGTTATCGGATCGCGCGGCGCGACTACGCGCTGCCCGACGTCCACTTGGAACCCGACGAGACAGCCGCGGTCGGCATCGCGGCCCGGTTGTGGCAACACGCGGGTCTGGCCGCCGCGGCGACCTCCGGCCTGCTCAAGTTGCGGGCGGCCGGAGTCGACGTGGACGTGCACGCCACTCTCGGGGTGGAGCCGGTGGTGACGGTCGACCCCGCCTTCCCGGCGCTGCAGACGGCCGCGCGGGAGCGCCAGGAGGTGCGCTTCGACTACCGCACCCCGGAGGACGACGCGGCGCAGACCCGGCGGCTGCAACCTTGGGGCGTGGTTTCATGGCGCGGCCGGTGGTACGTGGTCGGGCACGACCTCGATCGAGAGGCGACCCGGAGTTTCCGCCTGTCCCGGGTGGTCGGCGCGGTCACCACCGTCGGCGAGCCGGGCGCGTTCCACTCGCCCCCCGATACGGACCTGATCAGCCATGTCGCCCGATGGTCCGGTCCGGTGGAGCATCCGAACCGGGCGACGCTGCTGGTCCGCCCGGGCCGAGCCGCCGGCGTGCGCCGGTGGGCCGAGGAGGTCGTACCCGGTCCCGACGGCGACCGCGTGGTGATCAGCTATTCCGAGCCGGACGCGTTCGCGCGCTGGGTCGTGGGATACGGCGCTGACGTGGTGGTGCTGGCGCCAGATGACGCACGAAAGGCGACCATCGCGCGATTGCGCGATCTCGTGGACGCCCTCGACGGAGCGGCTGCGGACCCTGAAACTGTCGGCGGCGCCACCGCGCCGGTCGGTGCGGGGACGCAGCTATGAGCGCCGCGACGACTGAGAGCCGCAGCGGGGGTGAGCGCCTCGGTCGACTACTCAACCTCGTGCCGTACCTGCTGGCGCGCCCGGGCATCCTCGTTACCGAGGCGGCCGCCGACCTCGGCGTCTCCGAACGGCAATTGCGCGAGGACCTGGAGCTGCTCTGGGTCTGTGGTCTGCCGGGGTACGGCCCGGGTGACCTCATTGACATGGCGTTCGACGGTGACCGGGTGACGATCACCTACGACGCCGGGATCGACCGCCCGCTGCGCCTGACCCAGGATGAGGCGTTGGCGCTCGTCGTAGCACTGCGGATGCTCGCGCAGGTGCCCGGGGTGCAGAACCGCGAGGCGATTGAGCGCGCATTGGCGAAGATCGAGTCTGCGGCGGGTGATGCGGCGGCGGGCCTGCCGGTGGCGGTGCGGATGCCCGGTGCCGGCGCGGAGCGCCTCGCTGAACTGCAGGGCGCCGTGCAGCGACGCCACGCATTGCAGCTCACCTACTACACAGCGACCCGCGACGAGGTCACCGAGCGGGTCGTGGACCCGATGCGCGTGGTGGTGGCGGGCGGCTTCGCCTACCTCGAGGCATGGTGCCGGAGGGTGGAGGCGGTCAGGTTGTTCCGGGTTGACCGCATTGATTCCTGCGTCGAACTGGAGGAGCCGGCCGAGCCGCCGCCCGAGGCGCAGCAGCACGATATCAGCGAGGGCGTCTTCAAACCCAGCGAGGAGTTGCCCCTGGTGACGCTTCGCATCGGCCGCTGGGCGCGATGGATCACCGAGTACTACCCCTGTGAGCGGGTGATCGAGGAGAGCCCGGACCGCTGGCTCGTCTCGCTCCGGGCGTCCGATCTCGACTGGGCTCGACGGATGGTGCTGGGTCTGGGCCCAGAAGTCACCGTGGTCGCGCCGGAGGCGCTGGTAGAGGCGGTCCGGGTTGAGGCGGGGCAGGCGTTGGCCGCGTACGGGCGCATGGAGCCCACCTGACCGTTAAGGTCATGTTGTGTCGGATGGTGCGGCGTGGTGGATCGTGACCGGTGTGGTCATCCTGGCGATTGTGGCGCTGGTGGCGGTCGTTGGGGCACTGATGGGTCACGTGCGGCCGCTGAGACGGGCCGTGCGCCGGCTGCGGCTGCGGACCGAGCAAGCGGAGAAGCTCCAGGGCAAGCTCGCCGGCGTGGCGGATCGGGCGACCGCCCTGGAGGCCCGCGTGGCCGAGGCGACAACCCGCCTCGAGCAGATCAAGGCCAGTCGGCAGAAGGACCGCCCTGCGCCGTAGATTAGGTTGGCCCAGACGCGAGGTGTCCGGGCGAGGCGCGCGCACGTAGGATGGGCTCGTCCTTTAGTCAAAGAGGTGGCTTTCCCATGGGTGCTGTTCGACCGTGGCACATCATCGTCCTGGTGGTTGTGCTCATTCTGCTCTTCGGCGCCAAGCGCCTGCCCGACGCGGCCCGTGGGCTGGGTCGGTCGCTACGCATCATCAAGGCCGAGACCAAGGGGCTCGCCGACGATGACGTGAACGCCAAGGCGGAGGCCCAGTCCGGCCGCCAGCCGCTGCCGCAGCTCTCCGACGACCAGCCGTCGCCGCTGGACGACCAGGCGAAGCCCGGTCAGCGCGTCCGCGACAACTAGCGCCAGCCGACCGTGAGCACCGCGAAGCGGCGCCGTCCGAGCGAGTTCCAGCGCGCGGCCGACGGCTCGATGACGCTCATCGAGCACATCCGCGAGCTGCGTAGCCGCCTGTTCAAGGCGTGCCTCGCGATTGTGGCCGGCGCCATCGGCGGCTTCTTCATCGCCCAGCACGTGCAGGATTTCATCACGGCGCCCTACTGCGACTTCATCCAGAGCCGCAACGCGAACGGCCCGTGCCAGTTCAACATGGTCAGTCCGCTGGACCAGTTCATGCTGAACCTGAAGATCGCGCTGTACGTGGGTCTGGTCATCGCGGCGCCGATCTGGCTCTACCAGTTGTGGGCCTTCATCGCGCCCGGCCTGCACAAGCGGGAGCGTCGCTACGGCTACGCCTTCGCGGCGGTGGCCACTCCGCTCTTCGCCGCCGGGTTCGCGTTGGGATTCATCCTGGTGTCGCGGAGCATGCAGTGGTTCCTCGGCATGAGCCAGACCATCACGGTCACGGTCAACCTGGACGGCTACTTCGACTTCGTCCTCGGGGTCATGTTGCTATTCGGTCTAGGTTTCGAGTTCCCGCTGATCGTGGCGATGCTTAACTTCGCCGGTGTGGTGAGCGCGAAGAAGCTGCTGAGCTGGTGGCGGGCCGCGATTTTCCTGATGTTCCTCTTCGCCGCGCTTGTGACGCCGACGCCGGACCCGTTCAACATGACGATCCTCGCACTGTGCATGGCAGTGCTCTACTTCGCGGCGGTGGGCGTCGCCTTCCTCAACGACAGGCGTCGAGCCCGGCGCAGGCAGTATGCCGGCTTGGCCGACGATGAGGCCTCACCGCTCGAACCGGTCTCGCCGGTAGACGCCCCAACCTGGGGCGCTCCGTACCGCGACGACGAAGCCAACCGATGACGCCGGGGCCGCTTGCGGTCCTGCGGAACCCGAGCGCTGGCCGGGGGCGCCGACGTGACGAGGTGGCGGCGGCGTTGACGGCGCTGCGGGCCACGGATCGTGAGGTACGGGTGCTGGACGCGCACTCGGTCGACGACGCCATGCGGGTCTGCCGGGACGCGGTGGCCGACGGCGCTGGTGCACTGATCGCGGTCGGTGGCGACGGTACCGTGCACCTGGCGGTGCAGGCGGTAGCCGGCACCGGGGTGCCGTTCGGCGTGATTCCGGCCGGCACCGGCAATGACTTCGCCACCGAGGTCGGCGTACCGGCCGACCCGGTCGCGGCCGCGAAGACCGTCGTTCAGGCCCTAATGGATGGGCGCACCCGTCCGGTCGATCTAGGCCGGGTGAAGGGTCCCGACGGGTACGACCACTGGTTCGCCGCCGTGCTTGGCGCGGGCTTCGACGCGATCGTCAACGAACGCGCCAACGCGATGCGCTGGCCGCGCGGGCCGCTGCGGTATGACCTCGCCACGTACGCCGAACTGGTACGGCTTCGGCCGCGCCGCTACACGCTCACGCTCGACGGCGAGACGCACGAGATGGACGCCGTCCTGGTGGCCGTCGGCAACACCGCCTCGTACGGAGGCGGCATGCGCATCTGTCCCGCGGCCGACGTCACGGACGGGCTCCTCGACATCGTGGTCGGTCTCACGGTCTCTCGTACCACGCTGGTGCGCCTTAAGTCCCACCTCTACGACGGAACCCACGTCAACCATCCCAAGATCGTGAGCTTCCGCGCCCGTACCGTTGGTATCTCCGCCGAGGGCATAACGACCTATGTGGACGGTGAACGGGCCTGCCCTCTCCCCATCACGGTGACCGCAGAACCCGCCGCGCTCTCCCTTCTCGTCTAGCCCACCCGAGCATGATCGCGTGAAGTTGGAGATCCCCGTCGTCCGGCCGTTTGCGCAGTCCGGCTCCGCAGCTGTTCGGAAGGCGATGATCTCGGCCGCGGCGGCTATTTCACGTCGAACCTGTGACCTGCGTCACACGTCGTCACGCTCGGGGAGGGTAAGACTGTCGCCATGACCGACCCCGAGCTTCCCGACGCGCAACGGACGGACGGGCAGTGGACGGACGCGCAGTGGACTGACGAGGCGCGTCGCCGCTACCGCCAAGCAGCGGCGGAGCTGCTCGTGGCGCTCAGCGAGCACGAGCGCCAGACCTCCAAGATGTCCGGACGCCAGCACGAGCTGCCCGAGATGTTCGCCGCGAACGACGCCCTCCGGCTCGCCGCGGAGGCATTTGACGACGCGTTAATGGACTTCACCGGCACGGCCATCGGGTGGGAGGTCCTGGCGGACTACGAGGACGAGGAGTTCGACGACGACGTGGAGGTACTCGACGCACCATCGTCAGGTGTGGTCGCCCTCATGCGCCGGGATGACTATCTCGTCATCGAGGAGGAGGCGGTCGTTGAGGCGGGCCGCCAGGCATATCGGGCGACATGGCCGAACGACACCGACGATGACGCGAAGTTTCGGGTGCATGGTCTGGGACCGGCGCTCTACGAGCTCATCCATGCGGCAGGCGCGGAAGATCCGGCCACGGTGCTCGCGCGTACCGAGGGCCTTCGCCCGGCCGGACCCAGCGCCGTCGTCTTCGCTATGGCGGCGGAGGAGTTCGATCCTGACGCGATAGACCTCTTCGGTGGCGACGACGCACCAACGGAGATCTACCGTCTGGTCGTCATCCCAGGGCCAGACTGAGTGCGGCGGCGAGGCCGTTGATGGCTCCGGGAGGCCCTGAGGGCAGGACGAGCGTGCGGCAGCCTGCGTCGACGGCGGCGGCATCGGCGGGGGTATCGCCGACCATGAGCGCGCGCTCAGGCTCGACCCCGAGCATGCGACAGGCATACCGGAAGATGGCCGGATCCGGTTTGCATCGGCCCACTTCGAACGAGAGCGCCCAGGAGGAGACGTACCTGGCGAAGCCCAACGCGTGACATAGCGGTCGGATGTCGAAGCCGATGTTGCTCACCACCGCCACAGGTACGGCCGCCGCGTAGAGCGCTCGAAGTGTGGGCACGGTGTCCGCGTACGCTCGCCAGCCCTCGGGCCGCAGCAGGCGTTCGTAGAGCGCGTCGGCCAACCCCTCGATGCTGGCCACCACGGTCGCGGCGAGCCCGGCGTACGCGGCCCGGTGCGCGGTCGGGGTCAGGTCGCGCTCGGCGTACACCTCGGCCAGATGCGGTGGAACCCGGGTCGGCCTCGGGCCGCCCGCCCGGCCAGCCGTGACAAGACGGTCCGCCAGCGAGGTCGCGAGGATCGGGTCGAGTCTCAATCCGCATTCGGCGGCCGCGGCAAGGACCCACTCCACCGCATCCTCGACCTGGGCGATCGTGCCGTGAAAATCGAAGAGCACTGCCTCGACCGGGCGCCGCTGGTGGGGCACGCGCGGCGGGTCGGCAGGTTCAGGCGGCACGCCGTGCACCCTACCCAGCACCACTGGAGACCCGGTGCAGCGAGATACCCCGCAGCGAGATACCCGATGCCGCGAGTACCCGACGGCGACAGGGTGCCGAGGCTAAGTAGCCTCATTGCTATGAGCCCCGCCAAGCGGTACTCCGCGGCGCAAAGTCCCGAAGTGAAGCGCTCCGAAGTGCAGCGGCGGGCCGAGGGGGCCTACCGCCTCCCCGCGCTCAGCGCCTTCGCCGCGGAGCTGCCCTTCGACCTCGACCCGTTCCAGCGGGAGGCGTGCGAGGCCCTGGAGGAGGGCAGCGGCGTACTGGTCTGCGCTCCCACTGGTGCCGGTAAGACCGTCGTCGGGGAGTTCGCTGTCCACCTCGCCCTCGCTCAGGGGCGCAAGTGCTTCTACACCACGCCAATCAAGGCACTGTCCAACCAGAAGTACAACGATCTCGTCGAGCGGCACGGAGCCGACAAGGTCGGCCTGCTCACCGGCGACAACTCGATCAACGGCGACGCCCCGGTCGTGGTCATGACCACCGAGGTACTGCGCAACATGCTCTACACCGGCTCGACGGCGTTGCGCGACCTCGCGTACGTCGTCATGGACGAGGTGCACTACCTCGCCGACCGGTTCCGGGGGGCGGTGTGGGAGGAGGTCATCATCCACCTGCCGGCGTCGGTGATGCTTGTGTCGCTGTCGGCGACCGTCTCCAATGCCGAGGAGTTCGCCGAGTGGCTGGTGACCGTCCGCGGCGAGACCCGGGTCGTCGTGACCGAGCACCGACCGGTCCCGCTGTGGCAGCACATGCTGGTCGGAAAGCGGATGTTCGACCTGTTCCACGACGCCGCGGCCGCGCAGATGCATGAGGTGCACCCGGAGTTGCTGCGTCACACCCGGGACTTGGTGCGCCGGATGGATTATGACGGCCCGGCCCGCGGCCGTCCGGGTCGCGGGCGGCGCAACATCGGCCCGCCGCGCCCCGATGTCGTGGAGCGCCTCGATCGGGAGGGACTGCTGCCGGCGATCCTGTTCGTGTTCAGCCGGGCTGGGTGTGACGCCGCGGTGCAGCAGTGCCTGCACGCCGGGCTGCGCCTGACCGACCCCGAGGAGCGGGCAGAGATCCGCCAGGTCGTCGAGGCGCGGACCAACGCGATCCCGAGCGAGGACCTCACCGTCCTGGGCTACTACGAATGGCTCGACGGGCTCGAGCGCGGACTGGCGGCACACCACGCCGGCATGCTGCCCGCGTTCAAGGAGGTGGTCGAAGAGCTCTTCGTCCGCGGCCTGGTCAAGGCCGTGTTCGCCACGGAGACCCTCGCGCTCGGCATCAACATGCCGGCCCGGTGCGTCGTCCTCGAACGGCTGGTCAAGTTCAACGGCGAGGCCCACGTAGACCTGACGCCGGGGGAGTACACCCAGCTGACCGGGCGGGCCGGGCGGCGCGGCATCGACGTCGAGGGCCACGCGGTGGTCATCTGGTCGCCGGAGGTGGACCCGCGCCACGTCGCCGGACTCGCCTCCACCCGTACCTATCCGCTCCGCTCGAGCTTCCGCCCCTCGTACAACATGGCCGTCAACCTCGTCGGATCGGTCGGCGCCGACGCCGCCCGGGAGTTGTTGGAATCCTCGTTCGCCCAGTTCCAGGCGGACCGGTCGGTGGTTGGCCTGGCCCGCCAGGTCAAGCGCAACGAGGAGACGATGGCAGTCCAGGCCCTCGAGATGGGGTGTGATCGTGAGCCGGGGTGCGGCGGCGGAGACTTCGACGAGTACTTCGCGATCCGGCTCCGCATCGCCGACCGCGAGAAGGCTTTGGCTCGGCACAGCGCCGCGTCCCGGCGAGCTGCCGCCGTGGATTCGCTGGGCCGGCTGAAGGTGGGCGACGTCATCCGGGTGCCGGCGGGCCGCCGGGCCGGACTCGCCGTCGTACTCGAACCCGGCGCCGTCGGCTTCGGCGAACCCAGGCCGCTGGTGCTGACCGAGGACCGCTGGGCCGGGCGGATCACCGCCGGCGAGTTCTCCACCCCGGTGGAGGCGTTGACCCGGGTACGGGTGCCAAAGCACTTCAACCACCGCTCTCCGCAGGAGCGTCGAGACCTCGCCGCCGCGCTCCGCCAGGCCGCGATGGAGCACGGGGTCGCCCGCCGGGTGGGCCGCGGGTCGCGCGGCACTGGCGAGGACGACGAGTTGCTCGCGCTACGCAAGCAACTGCGGCGCCACCCCTGCCACGCCTGCCCCGATCGGGAAGAGCACGCCCGCTGGGCCGAGCGGCGGGCCCGCCTCGAGCGGGACACGGCCGCGCTGCGCGACAAGGTGACCAACCGCACCGGCTCGCTCGCCCGCACCTTCGACCGGGTCTGCGCCCTCCTGGAGTCGCGCGGCTACCTCGCCCGCGGCCAAGTGACCGAGCCGGGCCGGATGCTGGCCCGCATCTGGACCGAGGCGGACATGCTGGTGGCAGAGTGTCTGCGGCGGGACGCCTGGAACGGTCTCGATCCGGCGGAACTGGCGGCGGCGGTGTCCGTCGTGGTCTACGAGGCGCGGCGGGAGAGTGACGAACGGGCGTCGGTGCCGCGCGGAGCCGTGGGCGACGCGATCGACGAAACGCTCAAGCTGTGGGCCGAGCTCGAGGCGGCCGAGGCCGAACACGGGCTGCAGCTCACCCGCGAGCCCGACCTGGGCTTTGTCTGGCCCATCTACCGGTGGGCGCGCGGAGAGCCGCTGTCCCGGGTGCTGGCCAGTGGCCCGGACGCCGACATGCCGGCGGGAGACTTCGTGCGCTGGGCCCGGCAGGTCGTGGATCTGCTCGGCCAGATCGCCCAGGCGACCGGTGCCTCATCGCCGATGCGGGCCTCTGCGCGGGCCGCGATGGACGCGGTCAATCGCGGTGTGCTTGCATACAGCAGCGTTGGGTAACACTGCTCAGTCGTATTTCTGACACAGACGCGTCGATCAGTCACATCCTGCCACTACGGGTGACGAAAACTTGCGCCCCCGGGTCAGGCCCGGCAGGATCGCCCGGGTAGTCGGGGGAATTGGGAAAGTTGCACCGCACTAGGCGGAGGACCGGCGTGCACGTCGATCATTTTTCGTACGGGTTGTTGACACCTGGCCTGGCGTACGCGCTGTCTGTCCTCGGCTCGCTGCTCGGTCTGGTCTGCACTGTCCGCGCCCGGGCGATGGCCGACGGGGGTCGGCGAGCCCGGTGGCTCCTGCTGGCCGCCTGGGCGATCGGCGGCACCGGCATCTGGGTCATGCATTTCATGGCGATGATCGGCTTCAGCATCCCCGGACAGTCGGTCAAGTACGACATCCCCGTCACCGTGGCCAGCTGGATCACGGCGATCGTGGTCGTCGGCATTGGGCTGTTCATCGTCGGTTTCGGCCGTCCGAGCGCAATCAAGATCCTGGCCGCGGGCGTCTTCACCGGCGTGGGCGTCGCGGCAATGCACTACACGGGCATGGCCGCCATGCGCACGACGGCCACGGTCGAGTACGACAGGACCCTCGTCGCCGCCTCGGTCGCCATCGCTGTCGTCGCGGCAACCGTCGCGCTCTGGTTCACCGTGACCCTGCGAAAGGGAGTGATCCTCACCATCGCCGCGCTCATCATGGGCGTCGCCGTCAGCGGCATGCACTACACCGGCATGTTCGCGATGCGGGTCTCCAGCGGCGATCACAAGGTGGCTGGCCTGCTCCCCATCATGTTCATCGGTCCGATCGTCATCTTCGTGATCGCGGTCATCATCGTGCTGCTCGTCGCGCTGCTTAACCGCTCCGGCACCGATGGCGGGGACGGCTCCCAGGGCGCCGGCGGTGACCCGACCATGCAGATCATGGCGCCACTGATCCCGTCCCAGCAGTCGCGTCGCGCGCCGACTGCGGCCTACGTACCCCGACCGTCTCGCTGAACCCCGCCCCGGCTCCGCACACGCTGACCGGTCACGCCGGGCTGACGGCGTCCACGAGTCTCCGGACGGCGCCGGCGACGCCCCAGGCAGCGGCCAACTCAATCAGTTTCTCGGCCTTCACCGGCGCCGGAGGTAGGTCGGTGTTGAGCCTCGGCAGGGCGATGTCGGTGGCGACCCGCACGACCTTCGGGGCGACGGTCAGGTAGTCCTCAGCGGCCATGAGTTTCGCCCTCAGGCCTGGCGCGAACCCCGCCTCGGGGTCGCCGAGTGCCGCCGCGATCGCATCGAGGCTGCCGTAGCGGGCAACGAGCCTCGCCGCGGTCTTATCGCCGACCCCGGCGACGCCGGGCAATCCATCGCTCGGATCCCCGCGTAATGCGGCGAAGTCTGCGTACGATGCCGCCGGCACGCCGTACTTCGCACGCACCGCCGCGTCGTCGAACACCTCGAGCTTCGCCACGCCACGGCCGCAGTAGAGCACCCGGACCCCGCGCTCATCGTCCACGACCTGGAAGAGGTCGCGATCGCCGGTCGCCACCTCCGTCGGCCCCGGTTCGCGGGCGGCCAGCGTGCCTATCACGTCGTCGGCCTCGTAGCCCGCCGCGCCGACCGCCGCGATGCCGAACGCCTCGAGGATGTCCAGAATGATGGGGATCTGCGGGGTGAGGTTGTCGGGCACCTCCTCCGCGCCATTGACCGCCAGCCGGTGTTTCTTGTACGAGTCGATGAGCGCCACCCGCCAAGCGGGTCGCCAGTCCTCGTCGAGCGCGCAGACGACCCGGTCCGGCCGCCGGGTACGGATGAGCTGCGAAAGCATGTCGAGGAAGCCGCGTACGGCGTTGACCGGCCTGCCGTCGGGGGCCGTCGCCGCCGATTCGGGGACGCCGAAGTATGCCCGGAAGTAAAGGCTCGCCGAATCCACGAGCAGTAGCGGTCGCTTCACGGCCTAGAGCCTGTCACATTGTTGACTTGAACGACCGTTAAGCTTTCCTTGTGAACGTTGAACGGTTCCTGCCCACCGGCGAGGCCGTGGCGCTGCTGGAGCTGACCCAGGAGCTCGCGGAGCACGAGTTGGCGCCGAGGGTCGACGACTTCGAGGCCAGGGGAGAGTTTCCCCGGGAGGCAATCAGGACCCTCGGTCGGGCTGGGCTGCTGGGCCTACCGTATCCGGAGGAGTTCGGCGGCGGCGGCCAGCCGTACGAGGTGTATCTGCACGTCCTTGAGGTTCTCGCGGGTCGGTGGCTTGCGGTCGCCGAGGCGGTCTCGGTGCACACGCTCTCCTGTTATCCGGTGGCGGCCCACGGTTCGGATCCGCAGCGCAAGCGGTTCCTGCGCGACATGCTCGGCGGTGAGCTGCTGGGCGCGTACTGCCTCTCCGAGCCGCAGGGTGGTTCGGATGCGGCGTCGTTGACGACTCGCGCTGTCCGGGACGGTGACGACTTCGTGGTGACGGGGACGAAAGCGTGGATCACCCACGCTGGCGTCGCCGATTTCTACAACATTTTCTGTCGCACCGGAGGCCCTGGGCCGGAGGGGATCTCGTGCCTGCTCGCCCAGGCGGACACGGCGGGCATCACGCCCCAGGCTCGGGAGAAGACCATGGGCCTGCGCTCCTCGCCGGTGGCACAGATCGCGTTCGATTCGGCGCGGGTGCCGGGCGACCGCCTCATCGGGGATGAGGGCGGCGGCTTCCGCATCGCGATGCGCGCCCTCGACTCGGGACGCCTCGGCATCGCCGCCTGCGCCGTCGGGCTCGCCCAGGCCGCGCTGGACTACGCTGTCGCGTACTCCCGCGAGCGCGACCAGTTCGGCCAGCGCATCATCGACTTCCAGGGCCTCGGCTTCATGCTCGCCGACATGGCCACCCAGGTGTCGGCGGCCCGCGCCCTGACGCTGCACGCGGCCCGGCTGCGCGACGCCGGACGCCGGTACAGCATCGAGTCGGCGAAGGCGAAGCTCTTCGCCACCGACATGGCGATGAAGGTGACCACGGACGCGGTCCAGGTCCTGGGCGGGTACGGGTACGTGGCGGACCATCCGGTCGAGCGCTACATGCGCGAGGCGAAGGTCCTGCAGATCGTGGAGGGCACGAACCAGATCCAGCGACTGGTCATCTCACGCGCCCTCGCCCGCAAACGCTAGCCAACCGGCGGCGGCCGTAGGAGGCGTGGCCGAGTTCCCGGCAGACTGGCGGACGTGACGCACATGCCCGATCGTCGAGTGGCGGCTGAGGCGGCTGCGGCGGCCAAGGCGCTCGATGCGGTATGGCGGCACGACTCGGCGAGCATGCTCGGCGTACTCGCCCGTCGCCTCGGTGACCTCGACCGCGCCGAGGAGGCCTTGCAGGACGCGCTCGCCGAGGCCGTCAAGCACTGGACCGAGCACGGCGTCCCCGCCAATCCCGCCGGCTGGCTCGTGACGACCGCCTGGCGAAAGGCGGTGGACCGGGTCCGGCGCGACGCCACCGGTCAGGAGAAGCTAGCCCGCGTCTTGGCGGAACGGCCCCCGGAGCCCACCGACGACGATCGGCTGGCACTCATCTTCGCCTGCTGCCACCCCGTACTTCCGCAGCCCGCACAGGTGGCACTGACCCTGCACGCGGCCAGTGGGCTGGCCACCGAGGAGATCGCAGCGGCGTTCCTGATGGCGACCCCAACGATGGCGCAGCGGCTGGTGCGGGCCAAGCGCCGGTTGCGTGAGGTGGGCGTCCGGTTCGACCCGCCGGAGCCGGTGGAGTACGACCAACGCCTGCCGGCCGTACTGGCCGTGATCTATCTCGTCTTCAACGAGGGTTACCTGGCCAGCGGGCGCGACCAGCCGCAGCGCCGTGAACTCGCGCGGGAAGGCCTCGACCTGGCCCGTCAGCTCGCGGACCTTATGCCGACCGAACCCGAGGCGGCCGGCCTGGCCGCGCTGCTTGAGCTGCACGAGGCGCGCGCGGGCACCCGCTTCGACGGCGCGGGAAGGATCGTCCTGCTCGAGGACCAGGACCGCCGGCGCTGGGACCGCCCCCTGATCGCCGCGGCGGTCGCACGTCTGGGCGCCGCCGTCGCCCGTGCGCGGCCCGGCTCGTACCAGGTTCAGGCCGGAATCGCCGCCCAGCACGCGCTCGCCCCGTCCTTTGACGAGACCGACTGGGCGGCGATCCGCCAGTTTTACGACCTGCTGTACGACCTGCAGCCAGGACCGGTGACGCTCCTCAACCGGGCGGTCGCGACCCGGTACACCCACGGCCCAGCGCCGGCGCTCGCCGAGGTCGACGCGCTGCGGGAGAGCCTCGGGGAGTACCGGCTCCTGCACGCCACCCGGGCCGAGCTGCTGCGGGCGCTCGGCCGGGACGATGAGGCAGCGGCCGCACTTCGCCGCGCGCTGGCGCTGGCGACCAACCCAGCCGAACGCGAGCTGCTGTCGCGCCGGCTGGCTACTCGATGACCGGGCGGACCTCGACGCTCGTCGATCCGGTCAGAGCCGGCCAGGTGGCGGCGATCGCCACCGCCTCGTCGAGGTCGTCTGTCTCCAGGACCAGGAAGCCGCCGACAACCTCCTTCAGTTCGAGATAGGGCCCGTCCGTGACGACCGGGCCGTCGGGTCCGGGGCGGATCGTCTTGGCCTTCGCCACGCTGTCCAGTTCCTCCCCGCCGGACAGCATCTTGCCGGCCTCTCGCCACTTGCGCACCCAGGCAGAGATCTCGGTCATTGCCTGACCAGCGGTAGCCGAGTTCAGCTCGGTCCACTCGTCCTCGACGCCGCAGATCAGCACCGCGTACCGCATTGCTGTCTCCTCGCCTCAATCGGACGCCCGTGCGTCCACTCCACCGTATGACGAACGGGACCACGCCAGATTCGACACCCGGCGTGTACGGTCATCGCGTGGAAGGCATCGACCGCGCGATTGTGGCCGCGCTCACCGTCGACGGGCGTCTGTCCTACACAGACCTCGCCGAGAAGGTGGGCCTCTCGGTGTCCGCCGCGCACCAACGGGTCAGGCGGCTGGAGCAGCGCGGCGTCCTGCGCGGCTACGCGGCGCGGGTGGACTACACCGCAATCGACCTTCCGCTCACGGCGTTCGTGGCCATCCGGCCGCTGGACCTGTCGCAGGCCGACGACGCGCCAGACCGGCTGGCCGACCTGCCCGAGATCGAGGCGTGCTATTCCGTGGCCGGGGAAGACCATTACCTGTTGTTGGTACGGGTCGGCAGCCCGCTCGATCTCGAACGCCTGCTGAACGGAATACGTACGGCCGCGAACGTCACGACCCGTACGACCATTGTTCTCTCCACCCCGTACGAGGGCCGACCGCCAAATGTCGGTGAGTAGCCCGGTCGCCTCTAGACGGGTGCGTTCCAGTGCAGCACGACCTGCCGCTCGTGCTCGAAGCCGAGTTCGGAGAGTGTGGCCGTGTCGAGGCGGAGTAGTGCGCCGCCGCTCGCCGGCAGCCCGATCCACCGCGCGGCGACGACCCGCAGCGCGTGCCCGTGGCCGACGAGCGCGACATCACCGTCGTCGAGGAGCGGACGCACCCTGGTGAGTAGGCGGTCTATGCGTACCTCGAGCTGTTCCGGCGACTCTCCACCCGGGGCTCCATCGGTCCACAGTGACCAGTCGGGCCGGTCGGCGCGGATCTCCGCGGTCGTCTGGCCCTCGTACTCGCCATAGTTCCATTCGGCGAGGTCGATGTCTACCGTAGTGACCTTGAGGCCGGCCAGCTCGGCCGTGCGCAGTGCGCGGCGCCGCGGGCTGGCGAGGACCGCGGTGAAGGCGCGGCCGGACAGCGCTGCCCCGAGATCGCGGGCCTGACGCTCACCGTCCGGGGTCAGGTCGAGATCTGTGTACGACGTATGGCGGCCGACGGCGCTCCACTCCGTCTGCCCATGCCGGACGAGCGTGATGTTTCCCACGGTCCGCATTGTCCTACGGGGTTTGGTGCTGCCGAGAGGGGGCAACAAGAGAACGAACGAAGGTGTCGATGAGAAAGGACCAGACGATGGGTCTCGATGACAAGATTAAGAACGAGGCGCAGGAGGCCACGGGCAAGGCTAAGGAGGAACTCGGAGACGCGACCGACAACGAGCGCCTCGAGGCCGAGGGTAAAGCCGACCAGGCCGAGGCCGCGTTCAAGAAGGCCGGCGAGCGAGTGAAGGACACCGCCGAGGACGTCAAGGACGCCTTCAAGCCCTGACCACTGCCCTGCCCCACCCTTTCGTCGATCATGACCTGGAGGTCATGATCGACGTGTTTCTGCGACGGTCACATCATGATCGACGGGAGCAAGCGCGGGGGACGGCGGGTGCGGAGGGCGGCGACCGGGGTCGGCGTCTTGGCGGCGACGCCGATGTCCCGGTCGCCCGGTTGGCCGGCGGGCCTCGCACCGGGGACGGGTGGTGTGGGCCCTACCGCAACCTGTGTGGCCCCGTCCGGCGAGAGCACGAACACGTTGTCGGCCAGGTCGGATCGGGGGATGTCGGTGTTCAGGGCGATGATGTCGCCCAGCGTGTGCCGGTAGTCGATGCCCAGCCGCCGCTTGATCAGGCTCAGACCGGGGTCGTTCGCATAGAAGAACCGGTCGCCGTCGCGCAGGGCTTGGAACTGCCGCTTCCAGATCGCCGACTGGAGTTCGCCAAACTCGACCCCCGGCAGATGCGCCTCGGAGACCATGCCGGTGAAGGCGTCCACCTTGTTGACGGAGCGGTAGATCGCCTTGAGCCGCGCGGCCAGCGTGGTACGCCGTATGCCGGTCACCGCCGAGGCCTCCGCCTCGTCGCTGTCCAGGGCGATAGGGTTGCCATCGCCGTCGAAGAGAGCCACGAAGTCCATGCTGTCGGGATCGTTGATCTCGTCGCCCGGCGTGAGCTCGGGATCGGCGCGGAACGACTCGGTTGACTCGCCGGTGATGTCGGTGAAGGAGAATTTCGGCGCCAGCCCGTAGGCGCGGCGGAGCTGGTTGTAGGTCGGCATACCGTGGTCTCGGCCGCGCTCGACGTCGACCGCGCCGAGGTCCACCACACCGCGGAAGCATTGAGGTAGGTCGGGACCGTCCAGGCACTGCATGTTGCCTGGTACGGGGATCTGGAACAGCACGCTCCTGAGCTGGTTGTCGATCTGCTCGTCGTTCTTGTACTGCGATTCGAGCCCAATCCCGCGCAACAGGGGTCCGAGTTGAAGCTGGCCGACAAGGTCGGGGTTGAAGAAGGCCACGTTGAGTGGAACCACGAGTTCGAGTTCCTCGCCGTCCGCGCTGGCTTCAACGTCGATGCCCTGCGCCTCGAAGGACTCCAGTTGCTCCGGTGTGTAGCGGTCGGCGTCGGCCTCGAGCTCGATCTCACCGTGGATCATGCTGTGTGCACGGTAGCCGACGGTGGCGAACTCGTTGCTCAGGGTTGAGTTCACTCTCGGGTTGTAGCCGCGGTACGGCGACAGCCTGACTCCGAGCGCGGGTAGGAACTCGCGGTAAGTGATGTACTGCTGCTCGGCGATCACTACCCGCCGGGCGATCTGGAATTTCTGCTCGTTGGTCAGCCAGTTCGGCAGCAGGGACACGATCCGGTTGTGCTCACGCGCGAAGAGTGTGTGCGTCGCGGTCAGCGCGATGTTCTCGTTGGCCCTGACGTCGCCGGCTACCGCCCCGCGGGTGGGCTGCCCAAGTAGGCGCCCATCGACGGCCATCGTCGGCGCGGTGGCCGGATCGCCGCGGCTGTCCCGCCGCGGCAGCAGCCCGTCGTCCAGCATCAGGTGCGGGCCGTTGTTGCTCAGGTCGCCATCGACCGGGCCCTCGCGCAGCCACTCCAGCCGCTTCGCCGTC
>Ga0184632_10000113_pt1 | contig 25486 bp, 31 predicted proteins | sample PLM31_50_b1_FD_133153 | JGI IMG/M metagenome (GOLD analysis project Ga0184632, IMG submission 133153) | Groundwater sediment microbial communities from an aquifer in East River, Colorado, USA - PLM3-1_50_b1 | ecosystem: Environmental > Terrestrial > Soil > Riparian zone | place: USA: East... | reverse complement strand
GCGCGCGCACGATCTTGTCCGGCGGAGGTGGTCGACACCTACGCGGCTGAGCACGACTTCCGCTACGGCGACTGGTCGGAGATGCCACACGTCGACGCGTTCTAGCCAGCGCCAGCGCCGCGCTCGACCCTCAAGCATTGTCACGTTCTTACCGAGGTCGCGCGAGACCCGCGCGATGGTTCGCTCTCCCGGCGGAAGGTCGCGGTACTTCTGAAACGAAGCCGAACGAAAGCGCCGTCTCGCGTGGCTGCCTTCCCCACAGCGGAGCTTGAAGCGTCTCGACGGGAGTTCGATTTCGCACGGCGCGACAATCATGCCCACGCATTCGGCCATCGCACTTAATCCAGGCACGCGCAAAGCGGCACACGACTTCCAAGGCGCAACTCGACGTTGTAGCCTTGAGATTGGCAGCGACTCGGAGGCACCAGATGAGCAGCGCGGGCGACGACGTTTTTGAGCCAACGGGGCCAAGACGAGACGATTTCGACTCAAATCTGATCGTCGAGTTGCGCGCGCTCGTGACGCGCGAAGCTGCGCAAGCTCTGGACGCCCTTGCTGGCAAGCAAGGACGGACGCCGAACGAGGCACTGCAGAACGCGATTGCCCTCGCCTTCTACATCGACGGAGAAACCAGCGAAGGAGGTGGCGTAATGGTCCGCCGCTCCGACGGCAAGCTTTATGAGCTGATCTTCCCGTGGGCGATGAACGGGTTCAGCGTGAGATCGGTTCGCCCTCGGGGTCCCCGCTTCATGAGAACGTTCAGGCGAGCGTAACCGCGTGGCCGTAGTTGATTTTACGAACCAACCACCGCCGCCAGGGTTTCCGCCCCCGCCGCTGGCAATCCAAGTTGCGCGCGAGAAGATGCGCGGGGTTTTGGCCTTGATCCTCGTCTCCCTACTTGCCACCGTCATCCTGTCGCTCGTTGGCGCGACGATAGGCAACGCACTGACGACGAAGGAGGTCGGTGACCTCCTTGATCCAATAATCACGCCGTTGGTAACTCTGGTCGGCACTGCGATCGGCTTCTACTTCGGCGGAGCCGCCGAGTAGATCAATCGATCAGGAGCGCGCTGTCGTCGTGCCGCTCTTACCGTCGTAGCGCAAGCAGGCGCGCCGGTGCGAAGACCAGGCGCAGCATGAGCGCCGTGAACTTGACGACCGCATACGCGGCCACGAGCGCGGAAGAGTAACGGGAGCACTAGTACGGCAGTATCAGTCCCAGAGGTCATTCTTCTTGAGCTGGTACGCGTGGCCGTCGCCAATCCCCTCATTGGACGACTCTCAGGAGTGCGCGCTTATACGCGGCAGCCTGGCGCGGAGTGAGGACCTTAGACAGCCGCAGGAAGACCGTGCCCTGGAGGTATTCGTACTCCGCGAAGAGCGACGACGAGCTTGTGATCGCGTGCACGTAGCGGTAGCGATTCTGAGCATCGGTGCGCGTTCTGAACGTCTCGACTGAGCCGCCACCCTCGGTATCGAAGCCTCGCACGGGCCGTAACCTCGCGTCGTGGAAGTTGACCTTGCTCACGTACTGGCCGGGTCTGCCCAGCAGGTGGTTCGGATCGCTGGCGGCCGAATAGTTGACGTAGCGGGTTATCGGCATCCCAGCGCGCTTGAGGCCGCGCATGACCTGAACCGCACTCTGACTACTCGTTCCTGCGGCGGACGAGACGCACGCCGCCGCGACGCTAGCTAGGCATGTGACCGCGACCATGCGCTTCACTCCCTTGGCGCTTCCCGTCCTGCTGTCCATCTCGTCGGGATATTAAGGCCACGGGCGGCGACGTTTCCCTACCGGAACTCTCCTACGAAGACTTGGAAAATCTCCCGGAGGCGACCGAGGATTGCATCAACCGACTTTTTGAGCGGCACGTCCAACAGGGTGTAGGAGTCTTTCCCAAGGTCAACTCTGTGCTGCACCCTAATCTCCATTCTCTCGCTGCGAGTCAATTTGAGTGCTGGGTCCGGACCACAGGAGACGATCCCGACCCTGACCATTACTTCCTCATCCAGCAATATCCCCATTGGAGCTTCTTGCGCTCCAATGCTCTCGACGTCCCGCACGATTTCTGCGTCCCAGCCGATGCTCTGAACCGTGGCTGCAGTTGCGTTAAGGACGATGTGTTTATCGACGTTCGAGAGACGGCTGAGAACGGCGAGCGGATCTTTCATTGCCCCCCAGATGCTGTACCAGCCGTAAGGGTCCGGTCGCAGGTATGGCTGGAAAGACTCAATGATTCCGATATGTCTGCTGCTCGCCCCGTTGAGACGGTACGAGGCCGCGCCGGGCCATCCCCACGGTGCCAAGACGATCGGGAATTGAGTCTGCTCTTGGTGAATTCCCCCGTTGCCGAGCATGACGACCTGATACGCAAGATGATCGAGGGCGGAGCGGGCGTTATGAGCGAAGTCTCCGAGGATCAGGCCCCATTCGCTGGGGGGAAGCTCTAGGAATCTCGCTTTGAAGACATATGCCTCAGGCGGACCTGGCTCGTATTGTCCAAAGACCTCATACGGGTGGCGGCTGAACCAAGCATCGATTTCGGCATACAGCGTCCTCGCATGCCCCTGAGCCCTATTGAGCTTTAGTCGGAACCCGTGAAGTGGGTGATACGGGGACGGGATGCGTTTGGGGGCGGCCATGACGAGGGTTCACCATGACGGACAGCCCGTATTTCGCCAAACTCGCGCTCAGCGCACGCCGGGCAGTACAAGACAAGGCGATCGTCCGGCCCGCCGTCGATCCAAGTACGCCTGCCAACGCTCGCCGTCACCGGGCAGCCAGACTTTGCGGCACTCCTCGCACTGTGGGATGACGGCGACCTGGTCGGCGCTCACGGCCGCGATTCTAGGAGCGCTGTCGCAACGCTGCTCCCGCCGACGCCCGAGCGATCATGAACGAATGACCGAGGCGGAAGTCGGACGTCCAACGCTCCAGGACAGCGTCCATAAGGCGCTCTCTGGGCGGAAGCTGCCTGACGATGCTCGGGACTACCTCAGCTTCGTCCGGAGTAACTACGAAATCGCGGCAGCTGGCTTGCTCAAATGGGCGATCACGGCCGTAGCATCAGTGATCCTGTTTCAGTTGCTCGCGCTCGCGGCAATCAAAGGCGCGGCTTTCGGCCCGGTAACCCTGCGTGACCTTGGAGTTGTCGAGAAGGCGCTGCCGGTCTTTATCGCGTACTGCATGCACAGATCCGCGGTCTTCGGTGCGATGAGGAAGTTGTACGCCGAAGCGCATCACGCGTTCTTGGCCGAGATGGACCCAGCAATCGTCGAGAATGGGCTCGAAAGGTTTGTGCGGCCAGCAAACGTCTTCCTGTCAGGAAGTTGGGTCATCCGCCCTGCAATCCGAGCCGGACGCGCCTATTCCGCCGTTACCCGCGTGCTCAGCTTCGCGGTCGCCACGGGGATCGTCTTGTTCGAGGTCTATGCGTTCTACAGGCTCTTCAAAACCTTCGGGGCTAATGATGTCGGGACGTGGATCTCTCTCGCCGCGACTGTGCCGCTGTTAATCCTGTATCGGTGGGTTGATCTATCCTTCGCGCGTCCCTTGAATCGAGAGGGTGTGGCCCGATGACGCGCCTTCGCGATGGCGTCGTCGATGTCGGCCGAGACGTCGCCGTCGATGTTCTCAGTGCGGCGGCAAAGACCGGCTCGCGACACATCCCGTGGTAACGCGCTCTCGCGCGCGTAACTAAAGGGTCGCGCCCGCCGTCGTACCCCGCCGCTCATGCGCAACACCCGCGCGACACCCGTCCGCCATCAGGAGCGGTCCATGGCGGTTGCAAGCGGCACCTCTACGGGGCTCCAACTATGGGTTTATGGGTCAACCGTGCGGTTTTCGCTGCAAAGAGCTAGCAGGGGCGGAGGGACTCGAACCCCCGGCCTACGGTTTTGGAGACCGCCGCTCTACCAACTGAGCTACGCCCCTGGGCTGCGAAGATTGTAGCCGTGGGCTTTTCGGAATCCTCTGTCCCGTGAGCCGGCGGCCCGCGCTCGGCAGCCTGTTCGTTCTCCTCGCCTGCGGCTTCGCCGGGTTGGCGTATGCCGCCGCGAACGGGGCGGGTGGCAACGTCGGGCGCTGGGTGATCGCCGTCGCCGCCGGTGCGATCGGCGTCTGGCTCGCCACGATGGCCGTTCGCGCCCTGAGGTAAGCCGAAACAGCGCGTATCCTCTGCGCGTGGCCGCCGCCGAAGACACCCAGACTCTCTGGCGACAGTACAAGGACAACAGGGGCGACAAAGCGCTTCGAGACCGGCTCATTCTCACGTACGCGCCGCTCGTCAAATACGTCGCGGGCAGGCTCGGTTCGGGACTTCCGGCACACGTGGACGAAGGCGACCTGGTGTCGTACGGATTGCTCGGCCTGATCGGCGCGATCGAGCGCTACGACCCGGAGCGCGACGTGAAGTTCGAGACCTACGCGATCGCGCGGATCAAGGGTTCGATCATCGACGAGCTCCGAGCGATGGACTGGGTGCCACGCTCCGTGCGCGCCCGAGCTCGGGACATCGAACGCGCCATCGCCGAGCTCGAACGGAAGCTCCACCGCGCTCCCACGGACGAGGAGATCTCCGAGAAGCTCGGCGTCTCGACCGATGAGCTCGAGGACTCGCTCACCGACATCTCGCGTTCCTCGATCGCGGCGCTCGACGAGCTCTGGACCGTCAACACGGGCGGGGGAGACCAGGTGGCCCTGATCGACACGATCGAGGACATCGACGCACCAGACCCGCAGGGGTCGCTCTCCCAGACCGAGATGAAGGAGGCGATCGGCGAGGCGATTGCCCGGCTGCCAGAGCGGGAGAAGCTCGTCGTCACGCTCTACTACTACGAGGAGCTGACCCTGCGCGAGATCGGCGAGGTGCTGGGTGTCACGGAGTCCCGGGTCTCCCAGCTCCACACGAAGGCCGTCCTGCGCCTGAAGGCGCGCCTCTCGGGCTCCACCACCCGAGCATCGCTCGAAAGCTAGTGGCCGCGATACCATCCGCGTCGCAAACCGCGTCGCACGGAGGAGCTAACTGCATGCCAGTCGAGCCGGGGAAGATCCGCAATGTCGCCGTCGTCGGACACCGCGGGACGGGCAAGACGTCGCTCGTGGAATCGCTGTTGTTCCAGGCCGGTGCCGCCAACAGGCTCGGAACGGTCGAGGCCGGGTCGACGGTCAGCGACTGGGACGAGGACGAGCAGCGGCGGCAGATGTCGCTGTCCGCCTCGGTCGCTCATCTCGAGTGGCAGGGCCGCAAGATCAACCTCATCGACACGCCGGGCGACGCGGGCTTTCAGGGTGACGCGATCGCCGCACTGCGCGTGGTGGAGGGTGCCCTTTTCGTCGTGAGCGCCGTCATGGGTGTGGAGGTGCAGACCTCGCGGCACTGGCAGCGCGCGGAGGACGCCGGCCTCTCTCGAGTCATCTTCGTGAACATGCTCGACCGCGAGCGGGCGGACTTCTTCCGTGCGCTCGAAGGCCTTCGCTCGCAGCTGTCGGACAAGTGCGTCGCGGTGCACATCCCGATCGGCGCCGAGCACGAGCTGACCGGCATCGTCGACCTGCTGCACATGCAGGCGTACATGGACCCGGGCGGCGAGCGCGAGAGCGGACCGACCGAGATCCCCGCCGAGATGCGGGCGCAGGTGGACGAGTACCGCGAGAAGCTCCTCGACTCGGTGGTCGAGACCGACGAGGCCCTGATGGAGCGCTACCTCGACGGGCAGGAGCTCTCGACGGAAGAGGTGGCGAAGGCGCTGAAAGAGGCAGTCACGCGCGGAGATGTGTTCCCGGTCGCGTGCGGGGTGGCCTCCAAGAACCTCGGGACGACCGCCGTTCTCGACCTGCTCGTGGAAGGCGTTCCCTCACCCGCCAAGAAGGGTGCTCCGATCAGCGTTGACGGAGGGGGCACCGCAGCGTTCGTCTTCAAGACGATCGCCGATCCGTTTGCGGGCCGGATCAATGTCTTCCGCGTCTTGAACGGGACGCTGAAAGGCGACTCGTCGATCGTGAACTCCCGGTCTCACGCGAAGGAGCGCCTCGGCCAGCTGATGCAGGTGCAAGGCAAGGACCACACCCAGGTGACGGAGTTCGGCGAGGGAGACATCGGTGCCGTCGCGAAGCTCAAGGAGACGCAGACGGGCGATGTTCTGCTTGACACCGAGCGCCAAGTCGAGACGCCGGAAATCGGCTTCCCCGAACCGGTCATGAGCTTCGCCGTCACGCCGAAGTCCAAGGGCGACGAGGAGAAGATGGCCGCAGGTTTGCGCCGGCTCGGAGAAGAGGATCCGACGATTCAGATGCGGCGCGATCCGCAGACCGGCGAGCAGCTGCTGAGCGGGTTGTCGCAGATGCACGTCGAGGTCGCGGTCGACCGGCTCAAGAGCCGTTTCAACGTGGAGGTCGAGCTGCACCAGCCGCGCGTCCCGTACCTCGAGACGATTCGCAAGGAATCACGGGCGCAGGGCAGGTACAAGAAGCAGACCGGTGGACGCGGTCAGTTCGGCGACTGCGTGATCGTGCTCGAGCCACTCGATGGCCATCAGGGCTACGAGTTCGTGGACAAGATCGTCGGCGGCGTCATCCCGCAGAGTTTCCGGCCGGCCGTCGACAAGGGCATTCAGGAGGCGATGGTGCACGGCGAGCTGGCGGGGGCGCCCGTGCAGGGTCTTCGCGTAGTACTCGTCGACGGCTCGTACCACACCGTCGACTCGTCGGAGATGGCGTTCAAGATCGCCGGCTCGATGGCCTTCAAGTCCGCGTACGAGAAAGCCGACCCGGTGCTGCTCGAGCCGATCATGGAGGTGGAGGTGACGACGCCCGATGAGGCGGTCGGCGCGGTGAACGGCGACCTCAACTCGCGGCGCGGCCGCTTGCAGGGAATGGAGCCCCGTGGCGGCATGACCACGATCAAGGCCGAGGTGCCGATGGCGGAGATCCTGACGTACTCGCAGGCGCTCACCTCGATGACGGGCGGCCGCGGCGATTACCACATGCACTTTCTCCGCTACGAGGAAGTCCCTGCGCACATCGCGCAAAAGGTCATCGACGAAGTGAAGAAGGAAAAGGAAGAAGCGAAGGTCTAATCACGACCGGAGAAGCGGAGGGACGAGGCGAAGGAGCGAACCTTCGCCTCGCCGGCCCTTCGCTAGACGCTCTGCGTCTGGGGTTGGCCCGTCGCGGCCTCGCCGGCGCGGAGCCGCGTGATCAGATCGGAGACGTCGGCGAGCTCCTGCTCGAGGTCACGCTGGTACTGCTCGAGCCGCTCGAGGACGTTCTCGCGGTCGTACCACCGCCGGCCGAAGCCGCGGTGATGTCTTCTGCGTCCGTGGTGCATGGTCACCTCCCCTCGTACCGATCGAGAAAAGTGTCGATTCGTTCCCGTGAGCGGCGAAGCGCCTCGCCCCATTCCTCCAGCAGGCGCTTCCCTTCGGGAGTCAACTCGTACGTTCGCTTCGCCGGTCCCGGTTGGCCCGCTTCCCAGCGCGACGACACAAGACCGTCCTCCTCGAGCGCACGCAGCACGCGGTAGAGGTTGCCCATGTCCACGCGTGACTCGCCCGTGAGAGCGGGGAGCTGTTCGAGCAGCTCGTAGCCGTGCGTCGGCCGCTCGAGGAGTAGGAGCAGCAGGGCCGGCTCGCTGAAGCGCTCAACGCGCGCACGCACTCCCCAGTGCCCCGGGCGGATCTTCCGCCTGCAGCGCGCGCCGCGACCCCCGGGCGGCCTCATGCCGCTCCTACATGTAAAACACACATGTAACGACCCTACCAAGAGTTGCGCGGCCTGGGACGTTGGCTAGGGTCCCCTTATGCGTCAGGTTGCCCGCCAGCAGGCCACACGCGTCTGCGCCGTGTGCGAGCGCACCCTCCTCACCGGAGAGCGCGCGCTTCGCTTCTCGCCGGGTGGCGACCAGTTCGTCGACGTCTGCCCGCTCTGTCCGGAGATCGCCGTCGACTACGGGTGGATCAAGGAGGGCAGCCCGACCTCTCCGACGGTTCCGAACCAGCGCCGCCGCCGCCGGCGCGGGCTCGCGTCCCTCTTCGACCCGCGACGCCAGCCGCCTGACGAGCCGGTCGTCGCGGAGCCGATTCTCCGCCGCCTTTCGGCCCCTGAGCAGCAGATGGTGGAGGCGGCCGACATCTTCAACGGGAGCGACTACAGGCGCACGGTCGGCGGGATTGCGAAGAGCCTCGGGGAGCCGCGCGCGAGCATCGTGCCCCTGTCGGGCGTCACCGGCGAGCTGATCGTGACCGTCGCGTGGGACATCTCCTGGTACCAGTACCGCGTCACGCCCGACTCCGCCCAGGGGGTGCGCCTGGCCGAGCGAGGCCACGAGCTGGGCGAGCTCGACCCCGGCTACCAGCGCTGGAATGCCCGCATCGAAGGGGACGGCCGCCTGGTTCCCAAGATCGCCCCGCTCTAGCGCCGACCTAGAACACTCCTAGAATCAGAGCGTGATCTATTGCGTGATCCCGCCGGAGCTCGCCGACGAGCTCTACGACAAGATGGTCGAGTACTACAAGGACAACCCGAACGTGACGGTCATCATCGACCGCCGCACGGGCCCCGACCGTCGCAATCGCAAGGGGGGCGGCGATGACGGGGCTCGCGAGCTGAGGAAGATCCGCGACCGGCGCCGGTCACGCATCCCCGGCACCTTCCCCGAGACGGACGGACCGTCTGAGTAAACTCGCCCCGTGGCATTGACGGGGACGAAGACCTTCCAGAACTACATCGGCGGCGAGTGGGTCGACGCGGCGTCCGGCGAGACGTTCGAGAGCTTCAACCCGGCAACCGGGGACACGATCGGCTCGTTCCCACGCTCTTCGGTCGAAGATGTCGACCGAGCCGTGGCCGCGGCCAAGGAGGCCTTCGAGGACTGGCGGCTCGTACCCGCGCCGAAGCGCGGGGAGATCCTCTACCGCTTCGCGAACCTCCTCATGGAGGAGAAGGACGCCGTCGTCGACCTGATGTCCCGCGAGATGGGGAAGGTCAAGGCGGAGGCAGGCGGGGACGTGCAGGAGGCGATCGACATGAGCCTCTACATGGCCGGCGAGGGGCGGCGCCTGTTCGGCCAGACCACACCGTCGGAGCTGCGTGACAAGTTCAACATGAGCGTGCGGATGCCGATCGGCGTCATCGGCGTGATCACGCCGTGGAACTTCCCGATCGCCATTCCCTCGTGGAAGATCACGCCGGCGCTCGTCTCGGGGAACACGATCGTCTTCAAGCCTGCGACCGACACACCGTTGCTCGGCGAGCGCTTCGTCGAGCTGCTGATCGAGGCGGGGCTGCCGTCAGGCGTGATCAACATCGTCCACGGCGGCGGCGGGGCCGTCGGCGATCGGCTCGTGCGCCACCCGGATGTGCCCGTGATCACCTTGACGGGCTCGCGCGAGACCGGGGTCGAGGTCCTGCGCAACGCGGCGGAGAACCTGAAGCACGTCCACCTCGAGCTCGGCGGCAAGAACGCGATCATCGTCCTCGACGACGCCGATCTCGACCTCGCGGCGGATGGGATCATCTGGTCGGCCTTCGGCACGTCAGGCCAGCGCTGCACGGCGGCCTCGCGCGTGATCGTGCAGGACCGCGCCTACGACCAGCTGCAGTCGAGGCTCGTCGCGGCGGCCGAGCAGCTGCGGCTCGGACCGGGGTGGGAGGACGACACCGACGTCGGCCCGGTGATCAACAAGAAGGCGCTGGAGAAGATCCATTCGTACACCGGCATCGGCCAGGACGAAGGAGCGAAGCTCCTGACCGGCGGCGAGATCGCGACCGGCAACGGCCTCGACCAGGGCTCGTTCTATCGTCCGACGATCTTCGGCGACGTGGATCCGGCGATGCGGATCGCGCAGGAAGAGATCTTCGGTCCGACGACCGCGCTCATCCGCGTGCGCGACTTCGACGAGGCGATCCGCGTCTCGAACGGGATCCAGTTCGGACTGTCATCGTCCATCTTCACGCGCGACGTCAACAAGGCGTTCCGCGCGATGCGCGACCTGCAGGCCGGCATCACGTACATCAATGCGGGCACGATCGGCGCGGAAGTGCACCTGCCGTTCGGTGGCACGAAGGACACCGGCAACGGTCACCGCGAAGCAGGTCAGGCCGCACTCGACGTCTTCACGGAATGGAAGTCGATCTACGTCGACTACAGCGGCAAGCTGCAGAAGGCACAGATCGATACCGAGACCTGAACCGCAAGCTCGTCGTCTTCCTCCCGCGCGAGTCGCTCGACGCGGTGCGTGATGCCCTCTTCGAAGCCGGGGCCGGTCGGATCGGCGAGTACGAGCGCTGCTCCTGGTACACGGTCGGCACCGGGACCTTTCTCGGCGGCCCGGGCACGAGTCCCGCTCGCGGCGAGTCGGGCCGTGAGCAGCGCGTGTCCGAGCTGCGCCTCGAGACGGTCTTCCCGGCCGAACGTCAGGACGAGGTCGTCGCGGCGTTGCGGCGCGCGCACCCGTATGAAGAGCCGGCGTTCGACATCTACGAGTTGCTGTGAAAGCGCGGCTGTCGACGGACGGCGGTGCGCGCGGCAATCCGGGCCCTGCGGCGTACGGCTACGTGATCGAGACCGATGACGGTCACGTGCTCGCCGCGCACGGCGAGGCGATCGGGCACGCGACGAACAACGTCGCCGAGTACAGCGGCCTGGTCGCGGGCATGCAGAAGGCAGCGGAGCTGGGGGTGAGTGACCTCGAAGTGGTCTCGGACTCGGAGCTCCTCGTCAAGCAGATGCAGGGTGAGTACCGGGTCAAGAACGAGGCGCTGAAGGAACTCTGGGAAGAGGCGAGTGACCTCGAGCGGCGGTTCGCGAAGGTGCGCTACACGGCGGTGCGCAGAGCCCACAACGAGCTCGCAGACCAGCTCGTGAACGAGGCTCTGGACGCCGAAACCTGAGGTCTCCTCGGTTTTCCGGCGCGACGCGAGGCGGCGGCTCGAGCCGCTGCCGGCCGGAAAAGCGAGGCTATACTGGCCGTCCTACGCGGATGTAGCTCAGTTGGCTAGAGCGTCTGCTTGCCATGCAGAAGGTCGTGGGTTCGAATCCCATCATCCGCTCTTCGTGAAGGCCCCGGAAAGGGGCCTTTTTTGTTGCCGGTCTTGACGGCGGATGGGAGCGATTTTGCTATCGGGTCAGCAGCTGGGTCAGCACTGATCGCGTTGACCGGTTCCTGTGAGGGAGCCACCCAGCAAATGCCCGCTCCGTCGTGAGCGCGCGTTGCACAAGGCGCTGCGCATGACCACGCCATCGCGGCGACCGGCTAGCTACCAGGGTCGACGCGGCGGAACGGAACGGCGTGTACCGCAACCCGAAACGGAACCGACGGTGCCGATCCCGAATCCGACGCCACTCCGGCGGCATCCCCGCGCGGAGTCGCGCGGTCGGAGTCCCGTCCTGGAGCACCCAGAACTCTGTACGACTCCCTTGTCGTCGTGACCAGAGGGGCGTAAGTTCGATCAGTCGTCTGAGGTCCAGAGGCAGCCATGGCGGGCACCAAGCCCATGTATTTGAGCGAAGCCGAGGCAAGATCGGCGATTAATCGCATCGAGCGGGACGGCACTATCGTCTTTCGGGGCGTCCGGATTGATGGCCCTCTCCTCGGTCGGATCTGGAAGGCGGTTCCGAGGCAAGACGGCAAGCCCGTTCTCAAGAATGTTCAGTTCGACGGGGCGTGGTTCGAGGCGGACGTGGGGATGGACGGCGCCCGCTTCGAAGGTGAAGTTTCGTTCCGCAACGCGACCTTTGAGCAGGCAGCCCGCTTTGAACGAGCGGAGTTCCTCGGACCGACTGACTTTATCGCGGTCACTTTCGCCGGCAGCGCGTCATTTTCTGGCGCGACGTTCGCGCAACGTACGCGCTTTGACCAGGCAAAGCTCTTGGGCGCGGCTGGGTTTGGCAGGGCGGCTTTCGAGGGGGCGACGTCCTTCGCACACGCGCGTTTCTCAAGTGCGGCCTCGTTTCGCCGGGCCACGTTCGTCGACGAGGCCACCTTCCAGGCCGCCCGTTTCAGGCGTGGGGCGCGGTTCCGTGAGACGAAATTCGCCGGCTGGGCTTCGTTTTCGAGAACTCACTTCGACGCCGAGGTGGGTTTCCGCGAGGCGTCGTTCGCGAAGGCAGTGCAGTTCGAGAGGGCGACGTTTGAAGGTACGGCCTCGTTCCACGGCGCAAGCTTCGCGCGGGCTGCCCGCTTCAGGTCCGCAACATTTCGGCAGGACGTTTCTTTCGACGGGGCGCAATTCGCGGACGACCTCTCGCTTGAAAATGCCACCTTTCACAGCGACGCCCTCTTCACGGATGTCCGCTTTGAGGGTGTGACGCGTTTGGGCCCGGCGATCGCGTTCGGACGGGTGGCGCTTGATCGGAGCTCGTTCACCGACAACGTGCAGATCTCGTTGAGTGCAGGCCGGCTCACATGCCTCAAGACGAGGTTTCGTGGTGGAGCGAACATCCGGTTGCGTTGGGCCCAGATCCTGTTGGACGAGGCGCAGTTCGAGCAGCCTTCAATCGTCGCCGGCTCGGCCCGGTTCGAAGGCATGAAAGATCAGCGGCTAGCGCGAACGCTCGCGCGCGGTCCGCAACTCGCATCCGCCAGGCCGGTCCTCCTCTCTCTGCGCGGGGCGGACGTTGGAAATCTCGTTCTCGGCACGCTCGATCTGCGCGCGTGCCGCTTCGCGGGCACCCACAACCTCGATCAACTGCGGATGGAAGGGGACGTTGAGTTTGCAACCCCACCGGCCGGATGGAGGTGGAGTCGGCGGCGGACGCTCGCGGAGGAACACTCCTGGCGGATCGAGCAAACGCGGAAAGGGCGTAAGTGGGCCGGTTGGGACGACGCGGCTTGCGGCCTCCCTGACTGGGTCGGTCTCGCTGTGCCAGACAAACGGGACACTCTCGGAGCCGGCGAAATCGCAAGCATCTATCGCGCGTTGCGCAAAGGGCGCGAGGACAACAAGGACGAGCCCGGATCCGCCGACTTCTACTACGGCGAAATGGAAATGCGACGGCAGCGGGCATCCCAAGGTCTCGGCCGCGCGCCCGGGAGGGTTACCAGGGACCGCGGCGAGCGCGGCATCCTCTGGATGTACTGGCTCATCTCGGGTTACGGCCTCCGAGCCAGTCGAGCACTCACCGCACTCCTCTTCACCGTCGTCGTCTTCGCCTTTGTCCTGTACGCGTGGGGGTTCGAGCAACCGGAGTCCTTGGCATCCGCGTTTCTCTTCAGCACGGAGAGCACAACGAGCCTCTTGCGCGGGACCGACCGGCCGCTGACGACGCTAGGTGAGACGCTCTGGGTCGCGCTCCGTCTCCTCGGCCCCGTCTTCTTTGGGCTCGCGCTCCTCTCGCTGCGAGGCCGCATCAAGCGCTGAAGTCCCCGTTTGGGACCGCAAGTCAGAGGTCAGCAACGGGTCAGCGAACTACAGGAGACGCACGGCGATCAAGGGAAAGAGTTTGGAGCGGGATTTCGCTTAACCAAGCGAGATGGGAATAGTTGGGCAAGCTCCACGGGTGCTTGCCATTGCAGAAGGTCGTGGGTTCGAGTCCCATCATCCGCTCCTCACAAAGCCCGGCTCAAGCGGGGTTTTTGTTTCCTCTCTTGATAGCACCGGCCAGCGGTACGCGAGTGCGGTCAGCCGCGGTTCGCCTGCACGGCGACGGCTGGTGTCACCACAAAGCGCGAGTCGACGATGGCGCGGCCATAACGCCGCTTTGACGGTGGACCCGTCGCGGGTCGCACAGTCCAGCGATAACGGCCTGCCACATAGCGGAAGCTGGGAGGTAGGACGAGTCGGGTTTTTGCCGTGCGCGCCCTGAAGACCTCGCGCCCATTGCGGAAGAACCGCACGAAGTATGCACTCGCACCCTTGCTCGACGACCACGCCCAGGTGCGCGCGGGCACGAAGACACCCTTCCCGGCGGGGCCAGGCGGCTTCGAACCGGTCGACTTGCGCGGCTTCCCTTCAGGCGCCTTCCGAGGACCGGGCGGCGCGGGCACCGAGGCTGTTCCTGCCGGCGCGCGGGTTGCTCCAGGCGCGGTTACCCGGGCCTCCGAAGGCGGCAGCAGGGAAGCCTGGGTGTCCTTCGGTGCCGATAGGAAGTGACCCCACGCGAGGGCGGCGACTGCCCCGGCGGCCGCGAGAGCGGCGACGGCCACGACAACAGCAACGGTGCGGATCGGTCGCCGGCGCCGTTCCGGCTCGGGCGCCGGCTGCACGATCGCCGGCCGAGGGTACGGCGGTGGCATCGGGCGCGGCGGCTCGACCGACACCTCATGGGCCGGGGCGGCGCCGTGCTCGTCCGGTTCCGGTCCAGCGACGACCGGAGCTGGGCTCGAGAGCTGATCTCGCGCCTCTTGGGCAAGCTCAGGCGAAGCGACCAGAACCAGTTCTGGACTGAGCGGTTCCAGATCCTCGACGCGAGTGCGCGAGTTCATCGGTGATGAGCGTACCGTCTGTAGCGGGCGGCGGCTCTCCTGAGCTCGCCGCACATCCAGCGCGTTAGTGTTGACCGGTGCGGGTCTACTTTGCGGGACCGCTCTTCACCACGTACGAGCGGTCGTTTATCGACGAGTGCGCGGCGCGGCTTCGGGCTGAAGGCATCGAGGTCTTCGTCCCGCACGAGAATGCGCTCGCCGCGGGAGACACGTCACCGGCAACGATCTTCCAGAAGGACTGGGACGGCCTCGCCGAGGCAAACGCCGTCGTCGCGCTCCTCGACGGGCCGATGGTCGACGACGGCACGGCCTGCGAGATCGGGATCTTCTACGCCCTCATGCAGAACGACCCGACGAAGAAGGGGATCGTCGGGCTGCTCACCGACCTCCGTGCGTCGCTCGCCCATGAGGGGCACGGCCTGAACCTGTTCGTGCAGGGCTGCGTCGAGGCGGCCGGGCCGATCCGTGGATCGATCGACGAGGTCGTCGAGACCCTCAACGGCTGGCGCGACTAACTAGCTGTCCTTGCGACGGTCATCGCCGGTGCGGCGATCGTCGTTCTCTCTCCGGTCTTTTCCGGACCGGCGGTCGCCCGGACGGTCTGCGCCGGTCTTGCGCCGCTCCTGCCCCGTGCGTCGATCCCCGCCTTTCCTCCGGTCGTCGCCTGACCGCCGCTCCTCCATGGGACCTATTGAATGGTTCTCGGGCCGGACAGTCAACCTTTCCGGCGCGCGTAGGCTTCCTCGACCGTGAGTCGTGCAGCGAAAGCGGGAGCCCTCGCCTTTGCCCTGGTCGGGCTGTTGCTGATTGTCGCACTGGCCTCACGGGGCGGCCACCCGACTACCGACGGCCGCATGTCGACGCGACCTGTGCCGTCGACGCTCCAGGACAGCCTGGTCACGCTGCTCGCGATCATCTATGTCCTCGCGATCATCGCGATCGTCATCATGTTCTTCCGTCGTCGCCCTTGGCACGAACCTCAGGACTCGCGCTGGCTTCGCAACTTCGTGTCGGTGATGGCGCTGATGCTGCTCGCGTCACTCTTCGGCTACTGGGCGATCAGGCACGGCCACTTTCGGCAGCAGAACGTGCGGGCGCAGCAGGGGCAGGGACAAGGACAGACGCCGGGCGCTAGACCACGGTCGCCGGCCGAGTCGCTCCGGCCGCGACCGGCAGAATTTCAGTGGCCGCTCGCCATTGGAATCGCAGGGCTCGTCATTCTCGGGGGCGTGCTCGTCGTCGTGAGCCGTCGCCGAAACCAGCCGCTCCCCGGCGACGACGAGAGCATCCAGGAAGGGCTGGCGCGTATGGTCGAGACGACCATCGACGATCTTCGCTGCGAGCCCGATCCACGGCGCGCGGTCATTGCCGCCTACGCCAACATGGAGGGAGCATTCGCCTCCCGCGGCTTTGCGCGTCGTGGCGCCGAGACGCCGTTCGAGTATCTGGCGCGTATCTTGCGCGAGTTGAACGTTCGTGAGAGCGCGGTCCGACCGCTCACCCGTCTGTTCGAATACGCCAAATTCAGCCCGCACCAGATCGGCGAAGAGATGCGGGAGGAAGCCATTTCCGCGCTCATGGCCGTTCGCGCGGACCTGCTCGGCGAGGAGAGGGTCGCGGCGTGACGACAATCGTTATCCGCGCGGTCAAGGTCGCAGTCGTCGTCAGCGTCGTGATCGGAGTCGCCGCGTTCTTCAGCACCGGTCTCCGCACGGTGCTTCTCGACGTCTACCTGCTCGCGATGGGCGGCGTCCTGCTGCTCGCGCTCGTCCGCACGACCCGAGTCAAGGCGCCGCCGGGCAGAGCGTCCACGTTCGACCAAGCGCTCGCAAAGATGCGCCGGCGACCGGCTGACAGTGGCGCGCTTGCGTTGGCACGCGATCTCGACCTCTCGACGATGAGCGCGTTCCATCTGCACGTCCGGCTGCGGCCGCTGCTGCGCGAGATCGCGGCTCACAGGCTTCGCAGGAACTACGGCGTGGATCTCGACTTGGAGCCGGAGCGCGCGCGCGAACTCGTCGGCGCTCAGGCGTGGGAGTTGGTGCGGCCGCTCCGCCCACCTCCTGCCGACCGGCTTGCCCAGGGCCCGCAGGTCTCGTACCTTCGTGAGGTCGTCACCGAACTGGAAGGGATCTGAGCATGTTGAGCGTCGCGGAGGTTGCGGAGCGGAGCGAGCGGATTCTCGGCGAGGTCGAGCGCGCGGTCGTCGGCAAGCGCGAGGCCCTCGAGCTCGTTCTCCTTGGGTTTCTCGCCGACGGTCACGTTCTGATCGAGGACTTCCCGGGCCTCGCCAAGACACTGACTGCACGCTCCTTCGCGCAGGTCCTCGACATGGACTTCGCACGCATTCAGTTCACACCGGATCTGATGCCGTCGGACGTCACCGGGTCATCGATCTACAACCAGCGCACAGGCGACTTCGAGTTTCGTCCTGGGCCGATCTTCACAAACCTATTGCTCGGCGACGAGATCAACCGCGCACCGCCGAAGACGCAGGCCGCGTTGCTCGAAGCGATGCAGGAGCGTCAGGTGACGATCGAAGGTGCGACGAACCAGCTCGAGCGGCCGTTCCTCGTGATCGCCACACAGAACCCGATCGAGTACGAGGGCACGTACCCGTTGCCCGAGGCGCAACTCGACCGGTTCCTGCTTCGGGTCCGCATCGGTTACCCGGGCCGCGACGACGAGTGGGCGTTTCTCGGGCGGCGGCTCGAGCGCGCAACCGACGACATTCAACTTCAAGCGGTGACCGACCGGCGCGGGCTGGTGGAGATGCAGGAGGCGCTCGAGCAAGTGCACGTGTCGGAAGCGGTCGGCACCTATATCGTCGATGTCGTCGCTGCGACGCGTGCAAGTCAGCGCGTCCAGGTCGGCGCCAGCCCGCGTGGCTCGCTTGCGCTGCTCAAGCTCTCGCGAGGCAAGGCGGCACTCGAAGGGCGAGACTTCGTCACGCCCGAAGACATCAAGGCGGTGGCGGGGCCTGCGCTGTCGCACCGGCTCATGCTGCGACCCGAGCTCTGGGTGCAACGTGTTCGCCCGGAGGACGTCGTGCAGGAGGCGCTCGAAACCGTCCCGACCCCGGCGGCGGAGGATCTGCCGGCCCGGCCAGGTTGACGCGCGTCGCCTCCGCCAAGCTCGGTGGTTACGCGGGGCTGGCCGCGCTCGGATTGCTGGCCGCACTCGCCACCGGGTTACCGGAGCTGGTCGCGGTGGCTGCTCCTTTCGCACTCGTCCCCGCGTTAGGTCTCTGGCTCGTCAGGCGGCCGGAGCTCGACGCCCAGGTCACGCTTGAACGCGATCGAGCACTCGAGGGCGAGGAGGTCCTCGCGCGAGTCGAGTTGGACGTAGGGGTGGGCGCGGAGCGCGTCGAGCTCCTGGTGGAGCTCCCACGCGAACTCGAGACGGCGGCGGCTGACAATCCTCGTGTCATCCATCTGGCCGACGGGGAGCGGCGAGAGCTGGAGCTACCGCTCGGCTGTTCCCGGTGGGGCGCGTTCGGCGTCGGGCGGCTGTACCTCAGGACCCACGACGCCTTCGACCTGTTTCGTCACGAGCTCGTCCTCGACCGGCGAATGCCACTTAAGGTCTATCCGCGCGAGGAGGCGGTGCGGACTCTCCTGCGCCCGGTGGAGACCCAGGTCTTCTCGGGAAACCATGTTGCACGTCGGAAGGCTGAGGGAATCGAGTTCGCGGATCTCCGCCCGTTCGTTCCGGGAGATCGCGTTCGACACGTCAACTGGCGCGCAAGCGCGCGCCGTGGCGAGCTGTGGGTCAACGAGCACCACCCTGAGCGGAATACGGACATCGTGATCTTCCTCGACTCCTTTGCGGAAGCCCGGCGGGGCGAGAGCAGCACGCTCGATCACGCGCTGCGGGCAGCGGCGACTCTTTCAGCGCACTATCTCGCGCAGAAGGACCGCGTCGGCTTCGTCAGCTTCGGCGGCCTGCTCAACTGGCTGCTGCCTTCGACGGGCGCACGGCAGCTGTACCGAATCGTCGAGGCGATGCTCGACACGCAGATCGCCCTGAGCTACGCGTGGAAGGACGTCGACGTCATCCCGCGGCGGACGTTGCCCCCGCACGCTCTCGTGATCGCGCTGACACCGCTCCTCGACGATCGCTCCGCCAAGGCTCTGCTCGACGTTCGAGGTCGCGGCTTCGATCTCGTCGTCATCGAGGTCTCGCCTCTGCCGTTCCTGCCCGCGCCGCGCGGGGAGCTCGAGGTGCTGGCCGCTCGGCTCTGGCGGCTACGCCGGGAAGCCGTTCGCGGCCGGTTCGAGCACGCCGGCGTCCCGGTCGCCGTGTGGGGTGACGACTCCTCGCTGGCGGCAGCGTTGGAGGAGGTGAGCTCATACAGGCGGCACGCAAGACTGGCGCGCGTCTAGTCACGGCGCTGGCGGCGCTGGCGTTGGCGGGTGGCGTCGTCGCGTACTCGGCCGCGGCGGGCAGCCGGCTGCCGGAGGTCGTCACGGGAGTCGGTGCGGCCGGCGTTGTGCTCGTGTCCGTGGCGCTTGCGGGGCGGTGGCCCTCGGTGCTGCCGCTGGGGCTGGCGGGAGTGGGGGCGGCCTACGCCACGTTCCTGAGCCTGCGCTCGGGCACGATCGACCCGCGGGCTCCGGTCGTCGCTGCCGCGCTGTTCGTTGCCGCCGAGCTTGCGTACTGGTCGATCGAGCGGCAGGAAGGACGCGCGGATCGAGCGGTGCTCGTCCGGCGCATCGCGCTGATCGGGGCCGGTGCACTCGGGACTGCGATTCTCGGCAGCGTGCTCTTGCTTGCGGCGGGCGGTGGCAGCGGCGGGCTTGCACTGGAGGCCGTAGGCGTCGTCGCTGCGATCGCGCTACTCGCGGTTATCGCCTATCTCGCAGCTCGGCCTCGCTCGGCGCAAAACGGTTTGCGCTAGTCCTCGGCATCCTCTCCGAGCGCATCGGCCAGCAGCGCGCAGGCATAGGCACGCCATGCGACGTCCGGGTCACGGAGCCGCTCGAGCACTTCGGGCTCGGCCTCGAGCGTCCCGACCGCCGACGTCAGGGCCTGTCTCCGCTCGGGCGTGTCGAGGTCGCGTGCAAGCTCGAGCACAGCCGGGTCGTCGAGCGTGGGCTCGCGGTGAAGGTCGCCGCCGGCCGCGAAGACGAAGAGGGCACGGCGCAGCGCAGCCCGACGATGGCGATCCTCCAGTGGTACCTCCTGCCCCGCGACGAACGCGAGGACGACGAGATCGACGTCGCTAGTCGTCCGGACACTCGCCTTCGCAGCAACCGAGCTTGAACCGACATCTGACGCACTGCCACGTTGCATGGCGCCACTCCATCTCGGCGCCGCAGCGGAGACACAACTCGACGACCTTCTCGACCACAGCTGAACTGTAGGGCGCGGCTAAGACGTCAGACGGTGTGCTCGTCCGCGACGGCGAGGGCTTCGTCGAGGATCCCGATTCCCTCGTCGATCTCGTCGCGCGTGATCGTCAGCGGCGGGCAGACCATGACGACGTTCCAGTGCGTCATCAGGTAGAGGCCGCGGTCGAGCGCCGCCTTGGACGTGCGCGCAACGGGAGCGAACGCCTCGCCGGTCGCATTGAAGGGAACGAGCGGCTCCCGCGTCTCGCGGTTCTTGACGAGCTCGAGCCCCCAGAAGCAGCCGAGCCCCCGCACGTCTCCGATCGAAGGGTGTTTGTCCTGAAGCGCGCGCAGCTGCTCGGCGAAGACGCCGCCCATCTCGGCCGCGTGCTCGACGATTCCCTCCTCCTGGAACGCCTCGATCGACGCGACTCCGGAAGCGCACGCGAGCGGATGCCCTGAGTACGTGAGCCCGCCGGCGAAGTACTTGTCGCGCACCCAGTCCGCGATGTGCTTCCGCACGATCATGGCGCCGAGCGGGACGTAGCCGGAGTTGATTCCCTTGGCGACGGTCAGGATGTCCGGGACGACGTCCCAGTTGTCGACCCCGAACCACTTGCCCGTCCGGCCGAAGCCGGCCATGACCTCGTCGGCGATCAGCAGGATGCCGTGCCGGTCGCAGACTTCCCGGATCGCCTGGAGGTAGCCGTCCGGCGGGACGATGATCCCGTTTGTTCCGACGACCGTCTCGAGGATCACGGCTGCGACGTTTTGCGCACCTTCGTACTGCAGGATCTCCTCGAGGTGCGGTGCGCCCGTGCAGACCGGGCACGGGTCGGGATGGCCCGCAGGGCAGCGATAGGTGTACGGGTCGAGCATGCGCACGACGCCGGGGATGCCGGGCTCGGCCGGCCAGCGGCGCGGGTCGCCCGTGAGCGTGATCGCGCCGGCCGTCGCGCCGTGGTAGGAGCGGTAGCGCGCGATGACTTTGTGACGGCCGGTGTACCAGCGCGCCAGCTTGATCGCGTTCTCGTTCGCCTCGGCGCCGCCGTTCGTGAAGAACGACATCTGCAGGTCGCCGGGTGTGACCTCGGCGAGCATCCGCGCGAGCATGGAGCGGGCTTCGGTCGCCATCGGCGGGCCGATCGTGCAGAGCTTTTCTGCCTGCTCCTTGATCGCGGCCACGATCTTCGGGTGCTGGTGACCGATGGAGACGTTCACTAGCTGGGAGGCGAAGTCGAGGTATCGCTTCCCGTCGTGGTCCCAGAAGTACCGGCCCTCGCTGCCGGCTACCGCGATCGGGTCGAGCGCGTCCTGCACCGACCACGAGTGGAGGACGTATTCCTTGGCGTCCGCGACAATCTGACGCCCGAGCTCGCTGTTGGTTTCGACCGTCGCCACGGGCGGAGCTTAGCCTCCGCCGAAGCTGGATGGAATGTCGGTCGGCGGCGTGCCGATCACGATCGCGATCTCCTCTTTGTCCTCGAGCGCGATCTGGCGCGGGTCGCCGTCGTACAGTCCACCGTCCACGTAGATCGCGATCGGTGCCATCGGCTTGCAATAGCCGCCGACGCACCGATTGTTCAGACGGACGTTCCACTCCACGAAGAACTCGCCCAGCGTGTTCGGCCGGTCTTCCTTCGCCTCTGTGTGCAAGACGCCGTCCGTGGCGTGCGTGTGGAGCGGTGAGATGCAGGGCTGCGCGCACGGCGGGCTGATGCCGCCGTAAGCCGTCGAGCCGTCCGGCTCCTTGAACTTCTTGACAGCCGGGTCGGCGATGTCGATCCCGATCGCAGCCGGCACGGTGACGGGCTCGCCGTTCACGAAGACATCAAGGTGGGCGTGCACGTGGAAGTTCACGAACTCGTGCGTCTCCGGGGTCAGCCCTGCTTTGCGCGTGAGTTCCATCGGGTTGGGCGGAGCGGGCCAGGGCGCTGCGCCTTCAGCCGGGCCGGGAGCCGGGCGGGTCGGCGTTCCCGCCGACTCCTTCGTGCCTCCACCGCAGCCTGCGAGCGCAAGGAGCAGCAACAGGGCCGGGACGCACCTCATCCGGCTGACCCTATCCGCGGTACAGCGATCCGCGTCCGTCCTGGACTGATCTACCGCCTAACGCGTCTCGCTCCCCCGGACGAGCCTTCAGCGGTTGTTACTACCCGTTCCGATCCCATAGGCGGCCGTCATGAAGGCGATCACGTATCCGCCGAAGGCGGTGGCCAGAGCTTTGATCCCCGTCGGCGTCTCGCCCTGGTTCACGAGATAGACAATCGCCACAGCGGACGCGACCGCTGCGTACATCCAGATGCCGAATGTCAGCGGCCAGCTCGCACGATTTGTTCCGCCTGGTTCCAGCGACAACAGTCTGCGGAGCCAAGTGCCCCTCGGCTTGTCGTTCGCGGACTTGTCTAAGGCATCTGCGAGTCCATCATTCGTGGCTCGACCAGGCACGCCGATCACTAGCGCGAAGGCCGATCCAAGGATCCCGGCCAACAAAGCCGCGGCAGTCACCATCGCTGTGCTCAGCCGGGGCGGTGTGTTGTTGGCGGCCGAGGCGATCTGCTCCATGAAATAGGCATAGAAACCGGCAAACGTCAGCGTCGCCCCGTAGAGGACGAGGCCTTTGAGAACCGAAAGTCCCGCGATTCGACCGGCGAGGCCGCTACCTCCAACCATTGTCACCGCTGTCATCCGCCCCAGCGCGAACGGAGGTCGTTGAGCCAGGTTGGCTCGCCAGTTGCTTCGTCGAACCATCGCCGACTTCACCCGCTGTGTGCTCTGTCTCCTTGGCCATGCGATTTTTCATGGCCTACCTCCCGAGACGATTGGCGAACAAACCATTAACGACCCTCGTGACTTCTGTGTCAAGGTGGCACTAATGGGGCGTTTTCAGGCCCATCGCCCGGAGACTGCTCACCGGAGGCCGGTGCGGCGCAGTGCGCCGTTGCGCCGTCTCCGCGGTACCCTGGGCGGGTCACGCAAGGAGGATGAGATGACCGAGCTAGCCACTCCGCCCATCGAGCGGGCACAGGACGTCAAGCGCATCAGCCATTGGATCGGTGGCCGGCTCGTCGAGGGCGAGTCCGGACGGAGCGGGCCGGTCTACAACCCGGCGCTCGGCCACCAGACGGGCGCTGTGGACTTCGCCTCGCCAGAGGAGATCGACCGCGCGGTGCAGGCCGCCAAGGAAGCGTTTCCGGCGTGGCGCTCGATGTCGCTGTCGAAGCGGACGGCCATCTTCTTCCAGATCCGCGAGCTCGTCCACGATCGCGCCGAGGACATCGCGCGCATTCTGACCGCGGAGCATGGAAAGGTTCTGTCAGACGCGATGGGGGAGGTCGCGCGCGGGCTCGAGGTGATCGAGTTCTGCTGCGGTATTCCTGAGCTGCTCAAGGGTGACTTTTCCGAGCAGGCCTCGACCGGGGTCGACGTTTACTCGATCCGGCAGCCGCTCGGCGTCGTGGCCGGGATCACGCCCTTCAACTTCCCGGCGATGGTTCCCATGTGGATGTGGGCTCCGGCGCTCGCGTGCGGCAACACGTTCGTCCTCAAGCCGTCCGAGAAGGATCCGTCGGCCTCGCTCTACACCGCCGAGCTACTGAAGGAAGCGGGCGTGCCCGACGGCGTCTTCAACGTCGTGCACGGGGACAAGGTCGCAGTGGATTCGGTGCTCGAGCATCCGGACATCCAGGCGGTCTCGTTCGTCGGCTCGACGCCGATCGCCCGTTACGTCTACGAGACCGGCACGAAGCACGGGAAGCGTGTGCAGGCGCTCGGCGGCGCAAAGAACCACATGATCGTGCTGCCGGATGCGGACATCGAGATGGCCGCCGACGCAGCGGTGAGCGCCGCCTATGGCTCTGCGGGCGAGCGCTGCATGGCGGTCTCGCAGGTGGTCGCAGTGGGAGACGCCGCCGACCGGCTGGTCAAGGCGATCCAGGAGCGGCTGCCCAAAATCAAGGTCGGCAACGGTCTGGAGCCCGACGTCGAGATGGGACCGCTGGTCACGCGGGAACATCGCGACAAGGTGGCGTCGTACATCGACGGTGCGCGTGATCAAGGTGCCGATGTCGTGGCGGATGGTCGCGAGTCCGCACCGGACGGCGACGGTTTCTTCCTCGGCGTGTCGCTGCTCGACAAGGTGACACCCGAGATGGACGCGTACAAGGACGAGATTTTCGGTCCGGTGCTCGGTGTGACGCGCGTGGGGACCTACAACGAGGCCGTGCGCCTCGTGAACGAGAACCCGTACGGGAACGGAACGGCGATCTTCACCCGCGACGGCGGCGTGGCGCGCCAGTTCCAGTTCGATGTGCAGGCGGGGATGGTCGGCATCAACGTGCCGATCCCCGTTCCTGTCGCGTACTACTCGTTCGGTGGGTGGAAGAACTCACTTTTCGGCGACACGCACATCTACGGTCCGGAGGGAATCAACTTCTACACCCGTGGGAAGGTCGTCACGTCACGCTGGCCGGATCCGGAGACGTCGAAGGTCGATCTCGGCTTCCCGCAGACCCGCTGACATCACGACCTGTCCGTTCCACAGTTTGGACCGCGGCGTGCCGCCCTCGAACCTACGCCACACAAGGCGAACAGACATGCCCGCCCGAGGCGGTTGTGGAAGAAAAGTCACACTCTCGGCACACCCATCCCGTCTGAAACAGTCATGCGCGCGACACGCCCGCTCGGGACGTGTCTGGGGACAGTCCCAGTCGTGTCGAGGCGAGACCAGGCTGCAACTGCCATGTGCGCGCGTTAGCGTACGCGGGTGACGGGACCGCCCTACAAGCCGCTTGATGCGCAGGTGATTCCTCGCTTTGCAGGGATCCGGACTTACATGCGCACGCCGCACGTCACCGATCTGGACGGCGTAGACGCTGCCGTCTATGGGATTCCCTTCGACACCGCGACGAGCTACCGCGCTGGTGCGCGGTTCGGGCCGGAGGCGATTCGGTCGGCGTCCGCGCTCATACGTCCCTACCACCCCGTGCACGAACTCAACGTCGTCGACGCGCTCTCGATCGTCGACTACGGCGACCTTCCCGTTTCGCCCGGCGACACCGAGCGCACGTACGCGCAGGTGGAGGAAGCGCTGGAACCGATCGTCGCCGCCAGTGTCTTTCCGGTCGCGCTCGGCGGAGACCACTCGATCACGCTTGCGGAGCTGCGTGTCCTCGCAAGGCGTCACGGCTCGCTCGCACTCGTGCAGCTCGACGCGCACGCCGACACGTGGGAGGCGTACTTCGGCCAGAAGTACTTCCACGGTACGACGTTCAAGCGAGCCGTAGAGGAAGGCCTGCTCGACGCGGCGGCGTCGGTCCAGGCCGGAATGCGTGGCTCCGTCTACGCCGCCTCCGATCTGGGAACGGCACGGGAGCTCGGCTTCACCGTGATCGAGAGCGAGGAGCTGCGGGCACTCGGGCCGGAAAGCTACGCGGAGCTCGTCAGAAGCAAAGTGGGGGAGCGACCCGTGTTCCTCTCATTCGACATCGACTTCCTCGACCCAGCGTTCGCGCCCGGAACGGGAACGCCCGAGGTCGCCGGCTTCTCGACCGCCGAGGCGCTTGCGTTCCTGCGCGCACTGCGCAGCGTCAACCTGGTCGGCTGCGACGTCGTCGAAGTAGCGCCGGCCTACGACGGCCCCGGCCAGCAGACCGCGCTTGCCGCAGCGAACGTCGTCTTCGAGCTTCTCGCGCTACGGGCGCTCGCGCCGTAGCCCGGCTTGGCCGTTCTAG
>Ga0184632_10000111_pt1 | contig 25539 bp, 27 predicted proteins | sample PLM31_50_b1_FD_133153 | JGI IMG/M metagenome (GOLD analysis project Ga0184632, IMG submission 133153) | Groundwater sediment microbial communities from an aquifer in East River, Colorado, USA - PLM3-1_50_b1 | ecosystem: Environmental > Terrestrial > Soil > Riparian zone | place: USA: East... | reverse complement strand
CAGGAAACAAGAGTCCTGCTTGGCGGCCGAAGTGATCTCGATGCGCCCCGATTACGATGGTTTCGTGCGTTAACTGCGGGTTTGTGCCTGGAAGTAGGGCGATTACGTTGATCAGTGGGCTCTGCTCTTGCTGCGATTCCCATTCGAGGGCCCCGAAATATTCCGTTAGAAATGATCGAGATTCGGAGGTTCGATTGAGCTGCTCCTGCAAGCTTCGGAGGCGCTCTTGGTTGGAATGGTCGGCGCCGGCAATGATTTGCACCGCTCGCGAGCCGCTGATCCATGCGCCGGGAAGGTTGTCGGGTGTCGGAGAAAGTCCGTAGAAGGCGCTGGGTTGTCCCGTCATGCCACGTCGTATCTCGTAGGAACTGAGGGCCGATCCAGTTGCGGTTAGATATCCCACTGCCCCTTTCTGGCGAGCGATCCTGACTTTGTCCGCGTGGGTGATTGTGCCTTTGAAGTGGTCCGGTTTTCCTCTTAGGAACAGCACGATACAATTGTTCACGTCGATTCCGGCATAGTCATTCATGTTCGAAGCAGCATCGACAATCCCATAGCCGACGAACACGATCGGAGCACTAGCATGCGCAGATGGTGAGTCGAGCACCGGGAGAAAATCCGTCCCGAGGCGCTGATTGTCCGGAATCCTGGCCGTAGAGATTTGTAGCGTCGGTTCTGGGGCAATGACGACTGCTTGGTGTGGCTTCGACATGAAGCCAGTCCGCACATCGCCCTTGCCGCCGGGAGGAATATTCAATCGATCAAGGGGAACAAAGGCGAGACTGATCCTAGAGGCGCGAAATTGGTCGGTGACCCATGCGGCGGATCGAAGATCATCCTCTGATCCAGCTTGCCGTCCGTTGAATGACGGGCCGCTTAACGTGCGCACGTCAGCAAGCATGCGTTCGCTTGACAGGCTGTCAAGCGAACGAAGCCATGCCCGCTGGTCTTCTTCCGATTGCGCGAAGCCCTCGGCCCCCAGGGGGAGCAGAACGAGGATGATTCCCAGGAGAGTGACCACACCAAAGGAGGTAGAGCAGCTGCGCGTCGAGCTGTTCATGAAGTGAGCCTTTCGAGATAGCGCAGAACTATAGCATAGTCTGACAGGTTCGTTGCAGAGCGGCTGCGGGCAAGGTACTATGACAAATTGCGAGGATGAAGAGTCGATGACAGATCCAACCACACAGGCAGACCGTTTTCCGAACCGGCTTGTCACAGAAGCCAGCCCCTATCTTCGGCAGCATGCGGAGAATCCGGTGGAGTGGTATCCCTGGGGCGAGGAAGCCTTGTCGCGGGCGAAAGCAGAGGACAAGCCGATTCTGTTATCGATCGGCTACTCGGCCTGCCACTGGTGCCATGTCATGGCACATGAATGTTTCGAAAATGTCGAGATTGCCGAGCTCATGAACCAGGACTTCATCAACGTGAAGGTCGATCGAGAAGAACGCCCGGACCTGGACGATATCTACCAAAAGTCCGCGCAGGTGTTTCTTGGACGGGGCGGCGGGTGGCCCCTGACGATGTTTCTGACGCCTGACCAAGAACCGTTCTACGGGGGGACGTATTTCCCGCCGGCGCCCCGCTACAACCTGCCGGGATTTCCCGATGTCTTGCGCGGTGTCGTCGAGGCCTATCGGAATCATCGAGATGATGTCCGCAAGAATGTGGAGAAGGTGAAAACCGGGTTGCTGCGAATAGGAACGCCGCAGCCGTCGGCCGATCCGTTGACGGAACGTTTGCTCGATGAGGCGGCCAAGAACTTAGCGCAGTTTTTCGACCCGGTTCACGGTGGATTCGGTGAGGGGCCGAAATTTCCAACGGTCCCTCCGCTCAGCCTGTTGCTGCGCCAGACGGCTCGGACGAAAGACGCCTCCCATCAAGAGCAGGTGCTCTTACAGCTCAAGACCATGGCAGCCGGAGGGATCTACGATCATCTCGGCGGCGGGTTCCACCGCTACTCGGTGGATGGCCAGTGGTTGATTCCCCATTTCGAGAAGATGCTCTACGACAACGCGCAGCTGGTGCGGATCTACCTCGATGGATGGCGGCTCACCAAAGAGTATCGGTTTCGTGAGGTCGTGGAAGAGACGTTGGAGTACGTTCGTCGTGAACTCACACATCCGGACGGTGCGTTCTTTGCTGCGCAGGATGCCGACAGTGAGGGCCACGAGGGAAGCTACTTCGTTTGGGAGCCAGGAGAGATTGCCGCGGTGCTGGGCGCCGAAATGGCTCAGGAGTTCTGCCGGCACTATGGGGTGACGGAGAACGGCAATTTTGAAGGCAAAAACGTGTTGAATCGGCTCGGTGGGATTCAGCTCGCGCCCGACGCGCAAGAGGAGGTGGAGTCCTTGTTGCGGCCCGCCAGGATGAAATTGCTTGCAGCACGCGAGCAACGGATGAAGCCGCAGCGGGATGACAACATTCTCACGAGCTGGAATGGGATGATGGTGTCCGCCTATCTCGACGCCTATCACGTGTTCGGGGTTCCCGCTTATCTGGCAGCGGCGGAACGGGCGCTCACATTCCTGGTGGACTATGCGGTTGAGAACGGGCGAGTCTATCGTACGGTCAGTGCGGGGAAGGGGCGCTTGAACGGCTATCTGGACGATGCAGCCTGTCTCGCCGCCGCGTTGCTGGATGCGTTTGAGGCAACGTCGCATCGGTGGTATCTGGATCAAGCCCGCGAGGTGACGGACCATCTGCTGGAGCGATATTGGGATGAAGCGGCGGGTGGGTGTTTCTATACGAGCCGCGACCACGAAGCCCTCCTCCATCGCATGAAGTCCGGTACCGATAGTGCGATTCCATCCGGTAATGCCATTGTCGCCTTGGTCTTGTTGAGGCTTTTCTCTTTCACAAAAGAGCAGAGGTATTATGACCGGGCCGAGCACCTGTTCCGGGTGTTCCGGAGCGTGATGGAGCACAATGCCTATGGCTCATCGGCTATGCTCTGTGCGCTGGATTGGTACCTGACCACGCCACAAGAGATTGTCGTGGTCGGGACTCGTGGCGATGCGATGACCGAGGCGTTGCTCTCAACAGTCCATCGACGCTATCTGCCGAATCGTGCGGTGCTGGTGATCGAAGCCTCTCGTCGTGACGGGGAATCCGACTTGGCGCTCGCCGCAGGGAAGACGAGTGTGAACGGGCAGCCAACGGCGTATGTCTGTCAACGTCAAACCTGTTCGCCTCCGGTGACGGAAAGCCACCAATTGAACCTGCTATTGTAGGGAGGGTGCTATGGGCGTAGGCGACTCAGGTAAAGGACTGTACGATCACCTCTACCGCCGATTCTTCGAGAATCGCGCGTCGCACCAGGGCTATGAGTTTCAGCACGCGCCCGGTGGGAGCGCTCCACCACCAATCGTCATGTTTCGGGATCGTCTTCGATGGTGGAGTTGGGGTCGGTGGCAACGGCGGAAGGCCATCTTGGCGGCGCGCGACCGGTTCCAGCAAGACATTCTCGATATCAAAAAACCGCCACCGAAGTAAGAAGAGATCGAGAGGATAGACGTGAGAGAACGTGTCATACGCATGAAGCCAAGGCGTATCGGCATGGTCTCCGTTGTACTCGGAGTAGCCGTGATCGCCGGTGAGTGGAGTTTCTGTGTCGAGCGGTCCCAAGCTATTCAGGCAGAGAGCCGGACGGAAAAAGAAGCCAACTTGAAAGGTCAGGCCCAAGGGGGGTTGTTTAATCGGTGGACCTTCGACCAGCAGAAGCCTGGCGAGGCTCCTGCCGGATTCTCGATGCTGGGGTTTGGCGAGGGGCCGTCTGCGGACTGGACGATCAAGGCGGACAGTGAAGCCCCCTCGGCATCCAACATTCTTGCCGTGAATTCATCATGCCAGGCCGTGACCTGTTACCGTTTGATCGTCGCAGATGGGTTTCAGTATGAATATCCAGATGTGTCGGTCAGGATGCGATTTCCCGTCGACGCTGCGACGGGAGTGGGTGGAGTGGTGTTTGGGGTGAATGATGCCACTCACTTCTATGCGGCGGTGGTTGATCTTGTGACGAAGACACTGGAAGTGAGCCTGGTGGTGGATGGAAAAGAGACGAGACTAGGGTGGTCGTCGATTACGCCCAAGGCGGTTTCCTGGCATACGCTGCGAATCCAGCGGAATACCATTTTCAGCAAGGACTTTATCGAAACCTTCTTTGACGGGCAGCTCGTCGTGACGGTTGAAGATCAGTCGTTAGCGATTGGTCAAGTTGGGCTCCTGGTTCGCGGACAAACAGCGCTAAATTTTGATAGTTTACACGCCATTCCGCTTTTTTCTCAGCGACCGCTTTCTGCCCCCGCTGCCTACTAGATTGACACATGGCATCGCGCGTGATTGCATCATCGCTTGCATTTGATGGGGCTGAGGAGTAGACTGCCGTTCGTGTATCATCGCGAAAGGCCTGGTGGTGATACCACAGAGAGTGACAAGGCCTAAGACAGATGTTGTTTTGGTTCTGCCCGGGAATTTGATCGGAAGCCAGCCTTGAGCCGCTATGGTTTTTGCGTCTTCGGCCCACTCCTTCCTCACTTTGTTCTCGAGTCCAAGACAACACATATTCTCAAAGGAGGAGCCCAATGGGTTCGAAGATCTATGTCGGGGGTTTGCCGTATTCCACAACTGAGCAGCAGCTGAGCGATCTGTTTGCTGTTCATGGGGCGGTGACATCATCCCGGATTATCACAGATAAGTTCACCGGCCAGTCCCGCGGGTTTGGATTCGTGGAGATGTCCTCGGATTCAGAAGCGCAGGCAGCGATCACCGCGTTGAACGGCACTGAGTTGGGTGGCCGCACGTTGACCGTCAACGAAGCGCGTCCCCAGGAGCCACGTTCTGGTGGTGGCGGTGGTGGTGGTCGTGGCGGCCGCGGCGGCGACCGGTATTAAGCCGTAACGAGTGTTTACACGTCGGGGCTGCCTATCCGGCAGCCCCGCTATTTCCTTCCTAGAATTGCCCATCAACGCGATGCGGTTCTCGGCCTTCTGATCAGGCCGGACCGTGCAGTCCCAGGAAGTGTGCCCCATAACAAGGAGTCTTATGTCTACGTTTGCTGATATGAATCTGCCCCAGTCCCTTGCCCAGCGCCTGTTACAGGCGGGCCTGACGACACCCACGCCGGTGCAACAGGCTGCCATTCCACTGGCGCTGAAAGGCTTGGACATTATGGCACAAGCCAAAACCGGGAGCGGAAAAACACTGGCGTTTTTGCTGCCGATTATCGAGCAGGTCATGCGACGGGAGGCCTCTGCGCCCGCACCTGGCCCCTATACCAAGTCCGGACCAAGCCACGCTTCCGGACCGAAGTTTTTGGTGTTGGCGCCCACGCGGGAATTGGCGCTCCAGATTGAGACGGAACTGCGCAAGTATGCCCCGATGTCCTTGACCTCCTTGTCGGTGTACGGCGGGACGCCGATCGAGCGCCATTACCGTGCACTGCAACGACCGCCGATGGTGGTGGTCGGTACGCCAGGGCGGTTGCTCGACTTGGCCGGCTCCGGCCACTTGAAGTTGGGTGGCGTGACGTTTCTCGTGATGGATGAGGCCGATCAGATGTTGGATCGTGGGTTCTTGCGGGACATTCAACGGATCATTCGTCTCCTCCCGGCTGAACGCCAGACGCTGCTGTTCTCCGCGACATTTTCAGGGGACATTCAAACGCTCGCGCAGAGCATGCAACGCGATCCCGCTCGCATCTCTGTCGACCCAGGGATCAGCACTCCGACCACGATCGTGCATGCCTACTATGTCGTGCCGGGGGATCACGCGCGTACGCAACTCGTACATACCTTGCTCCAGACCGTGACGGGTAAGGGACGTTCGATGGTGTTTTGTGATCAAAAGTATAAGGTGCGACGTTTGGCGGCTCATTTGGGTGGAGAACCGGCTTCGGTCGGTGCGTTGACCGGCAATCACAGCCAAGCGCAGCGGGAACGAACGCTCGGTGCCTTTCGGGCCGGCCGACTCCGTTCGCTCGTGGCGACCGATGTGGCAGCCAGGGGCCTCGATATTCAGGATGTGGCCCAAGTGATTCACTATGAGTTGCCGACCAATCCGAATTCGTATGTTCACCGAACAGGGCGAACGGGTCGAGCCGAAAAGGAGGGGGCGACATTCTTGATTCTGTCTCAGTCCGAAGAGCGAGAGTATCTTCGAATGGTGAGACAATTAAGAATTGAGACGAAGAAACTCGCGCTTCCCGTGTTTGTTGCTCTCCCGTCTCCGGTCCCTATGCCGGTCAGCGAGCAACAGGCTCCTCGCCACCGGCCACTCCGAAGCGCCGAACCATCCGGTAGACGATTCCGCGAGAGCGAGAACCGGGGATCAGTTCACAGACAGGGAGCCTCAGTCGGTGGACCCAGGCGCCCACGATATTAACGAAACTGTTATGCCATCGGATCCTGGAAGGGCTCGGTGATGTTTCGTAGGTCTGTCAGTGTCCGGCTTGCGTTCTCTCTGTTGCGCGCAGTGCTGTTTTCGATGGTAAGATAACGACCGAAAGGTCGTCCCATGCCGCCGTTTCAACTCGAAGCCCCATTCAAGCCCTGCGGAGATCAAGGCCAAGCTATCGACAAGTTGGTCGCCGGAATTGCGGCTGGCCGGAGGCACCAAGCGCTGCTCGGTGTCACTGGGTCCGGCAAGACCTTCACCATGGCCAATGTGGTCGCGCAGGTGCAGAAGCCCACGTTGGTTCTGGTCCATAACAAGACGCTGGCTGGTCAGCTCTATCAAGAATTCAAACAGTTCTTCCCCCACAACGCGGTGGAGTATTTCGTCAGCTACTACGATTACTACCAGCCGGAAGCCTATATTCCCCAAAGCAACACGTACATTGCCAAGGACGCGTCCGTCAACGATGCGATCGATCAGATGCGGCATGCAGCGACGGCCGCGTTGCTCCAACGGAACGACGTGTTGATCGTCTCGTCGGTCTCCTGTATTTACGGCCTGGGATCGCCTGAGGTCTATCACGAGATGGTGGTATTCCTCGAAGAGGGGTTGGAGATTCGGCGAGAGAAGATCCTGGCTAAACTGGTCGAGATTCAATATGCCCGCAACGATATGGATTTCCACCGTGGGACCTTTCGTGCCCGCGGCGACGTCATTGAGATTTTTCCGGCTTCGAATGACGCGGTGTCCGTGCGGATTGAGTTGTTCGGTGACGTGGTCGACGCGATTCACGAAATTGATCCGCTTACAGGGCAGTCGCTCAGGAAGCTTCCGAAAGTCGCCGTCTATCCAAACACACACTATCTCATTGCGCCGGATCGGTATGAGCGGGCAATTACAGGTATCGAAGAAGAACTGGACGAGCGCGTCGCCTATTTCAAGAAACAGAATCAGCTCGTGGAGGCCCAGCGGATCGCGCAGCGCACCAAGTTCGACCTTGAGATGATTCGGGCGATGGGGTACTGCCATGGTATCGAGAATTACTCGCGGCATCTCAGTGGCCGTTCGCCCGGTGAGCAGCCTCCGACGCTCATCGACTATTTTCCCAAAGACTTTCTGCTGATCGTCGACGAATCCCATGCGACGATTCCCCAAGTTGGCGGGATGTATGAGGGCGACTATTCGCGGAAGCGCACCTTGGTTGAGTACGGATTCCGGTTGCCCTCGGCGATCGATAACCGACCGCTCACGTTCGCCGAATTTGAGCGCTGTCTCACGCAGGCGGTGTACGTCTCCGCGACACCAGGCCCCTATGAGCTGGGGCATGCGGCTGGAGAGGTGGTCGAGCAGATCCTTCGCCCGACCGGTCTGATGGATCCAGTTATCGAAGTGCGGCCAGCCAAAGGGCAGGTGGATCATCTCCTCGGCGAAGTGCGGACTGAAGTGGCACAGGGAGGGCGTGTGCTGATCACCACCTTGACCAAGCGTATGGCGGAGGATTTGAGCGAGTACTACCACGATCTTGGTATCAAGGTGCGGTATCTGCACTCTGACATCAAGACATTGGAGCGGTCTGAGATTATACGCGATCTGCGGCGCGGGGTTTTCGACGTGCTGGTGGGGATCAACCTCCTGCGTGAAGGGCTGGATCTCCCCGAGGTCACCCTGGTGGCGATTCTCGATGCGGATAAGGAAGGGTATCTTCGGTCTTATCGATCGTTGATCCAGACGGCTGGGCGGGCAGCGAGGAACATACGGGGCCACGTGATTTTGTACGGTGATGCCGTCACCGATTCCATGCAAATGGCGCTCGCCGAAACCGGCCGCCGGCGTACGATTCAGGCCGACTATAATGCCAGACACGGTATCGTGCCCACGAGCATCAAGAAGGACGTCCTGTCACTCGAATATGCCACGGTGGATATGGATGCTGTGCAACTGGATTTGGCTGCGGAGTCGCCGGCCGTCTATGGAGCAGAGGAAGCAACTGAACAGACCATCAAACGGCTTGAAACGGAAATGAAAGCCGCCGCCAAGGAGTTGGAGTTTGAACGGGCCGCAGCCATCCGAAACCGGATTCGAGCGTTGAAGATGAAGGAGTTAGAATTGAAGCCAGAGGTCTAGCATCCTGCTAGACGTTCTTGTACAGATAGATGCCAAGAAACATCCCGAGGAGACTGAGGAGGTTGATTTTTAAGACGAAGCCCATGGTGAGTTTGAGGAGGACCAGATCGATGGTCAGCGGTGGGCTGATGCCGGGGGTAAAATTGGTGGCGAAAACCGCTTGAATAGTGCCCTGTGGGGCCATGACCCGGAGGATTTCTCCCAGAACTCCGCCCAATAGTCCACCGATGAGAACGAAAATGAGCAAAACCCAGGGTGATTTTTTCACGGCAACTGCCTTACAACTCTCTGCGTGGTCTTACGGAGATCTCGAGGGACCTTAGCGAAAGGCCTACAACATGTCAATGAAATGTACGCTATGGTAGTGGGTCAATTTGAATCCAGCAGTCCCGCTTCACCGAATGCAAGGAGGTCAATATGGACTCGATAAAATGTCCAAAATTCAATGAGGGTGTGATGAAGGTGCCGCTCGCAACCAAACCTCTAGGCTCAGGATACGCTGAAAAGGCGGAGCTAAATTAGTCTGCAGTAACGCAGTTATCAAGCGCGCACATGCGAGTTTCGTCAGTCCAAGAACTCAAACTGAACCACTACATACACTCCGGTTCCCTTGACTTAAGCCTGCCGCATCCTCTAAACTTCCCGGTGGTCATTTGCTAGAGTATTCGAGGCGATCGAAGATCTGGGGTTAAGGCTTCGATTGCCTTTTTCTTTGTGGCGCTATGCTGGACTCACTCAGCGAAAAATTCGAGAATATCTTCAAGAAGCTACGCGGTTCTGGGGTCCTCACCGAACAGAACATCGCGGAAGCTTTGAAAGAAGTTCGCCTCGCACTGCTCGAAGCCGACGTCAACTTCAAGATCGTCAAGGACTTCATCGAGCGAGTTCGCGAAAAGGCAGTTGGTCAGGAAGTCCTCCAGAGCTTGACCCCTGGCCATCAGGTCGTCAAGGTCGTGTGGGAGGAGCTGCGGGAGATGATGGGCCGCGAGCGAGCCGGTCTGGCTCTGGCCTCGAATCCCCCGACTGTCGTCATGATGGTAGGACTCCAAGGTGCTGGAAAGACGACGACTTGCGGCAAGCTCGGGCGGTACTTCAAGGCTCAAGGGAAACGGGTTCTCCTGGTTGCGGCAGATCCTCGTCGTCCGGCAGCCGGCGATCAGTTGGCAAGTCTGGGGCACGACCTTGAGATCGACGTGCATCGAGTCGATCAGGCACAGGCTTCCCAAGCGGATGTCGTTCGCATCTGCCAGGCGGGCGTGGAACGGGGACGAGACCAGGGGTACGATCTCGTCGTTCTGGACACCGGCGGGCGTCTACACATTGACGACGAGTTGATGGGGGAGTTGGTGGCGGTGAGAGCCGCTGTGCAGCCGCACGAAATCCTCTTAGTGGCAGATGCCATGACGGGCCAAGATGCGGTCACGATGGCGAGCCAGTTTGATCAACGTATCGGACTGACCGGCGTCATTCTAACCAAGGTTGAAGGCGATGCCAGGGGCGGAGCAGTGCTGTCTATCCGGGCGGTGACCGGCAAGCCGATCAAGTTCTTGGGCGTGGGCGAGAAGCTTGATGCGCTTGAGTTGTTTCATCCTGATCGAATGGCCTCGCGCATTCTCGGAATGGGCGACGTGCTCTCGCTGATCGAAAAGGCCCAAGAGACCTTTTCGCGCGACCAGGCGGAGGATGCGCAGAAGCGGCTGACCAGCAATACGTTCACGCTGGAGGATTTCCGTGCTCAGCTGGGCCAGGTCAATCGCTTGGGTTCGTTGGACCAGATTTTAGGGATGTTGCCAGGCGGTCAGAAGCTCAAGGGGGCGATGGAAGGGCAGATACCGGAGCGAGAGATGAAACGAGTCACGGCGATGATTGACTCGATGACCTTTCGAGAGCGGCGCGATCATACGCTCATCAATGGAAGCAGAAAAAAGCGGATTGCCCGGGGAAGCGGGACGAACGTGCAAGAGGTGAATCGGTTGATTAAACAGTTTCTCTCGGCGAGAAAAATCGCCAAGGTTATGGCAGGGTCAGGAGGGCGTCGGCAGCTTGCGCAACTTCTGCGCTCCAGATAAGGGTCGATAACAATCATCACGGGTGTTTCGTACAGGAGGAGGACTCTAGTGGCTGTTCATTTGAGATTGACGAGGACAGGACGACACAAGCGACCACTCTACCGCGTTGTGGCAGCGGATTCTCGGAAGCCGCGCGACGGGCGGTTCCTGGAAATTCTTGGGATTTTTGATCCCTTGAAGGAACCGGCGGTGCCGGAGCTGAAGCAGGAGCGGGTGTTGAGCTGGTTGCGCCAGGGAGCCCAGCCAACGGTCACGGTCCGGACGTTACTTCGCCGGTGTGGCGTATGGAAACAGTTTGAGGCGGAGAAAGCAGCGAAGAAGAAGGGTGCCTAGGACATGACATCGGCTCAGGCAGATCTTGTAACGATTGGCAAGATCGAGCGCCCCTTTGGCGTGCGGGGCGAGTTCAAGGTGCGCTCGTTGAGCGATGTGCCTGGCCGGTTGGACCAGCTGAAGCAGGTTCAGGTCTTGGAGCCGACGGGACAGATGGTCGACAGGACGGTGACTCATGTTCGGCGCGCCGGCTCGACCTACATCATGGGTCTTGCCGGTGTCACGACGCCGGAGGAAGCCGTCATGCTGCGCGGGGGATTGATTCAAGTGCCACGTCGTCCGGCGGCGACGTTGTCTGCAGATGTCTATTTTGAATGTGATCTCATTGGGATGACGGTCGAGAACGAGCGGGGCGATGAGGTCGGTGTGCTTGAGACGATTTTGGAGATACCGGATAATCACGTCTTTGTCGTTCGCAAGGGGACGGAGGAAGTCCTCATTCCGGCCGCGAAGAGCTTTGTGACCTCGGTGGATCTCGCGCGCCGCCGGATGATGGTTCGTGGGATCGCCGACTTGGTTGAGGATCGCCATGCGGTGTGACATCCTGACCCTGTTTCCCGACATGGTGGCGCCGGTGCTCGGCCAGAGTATTCTCAAACGAGCACAAGAAAAAGGTCTGCTGCATGTTCACGTGCGCAACTTGCGGGACTATACGCTCGATCGCCACAAGGTGGCGGACGACGTGCCTTATGGCGGAGGGGCCGGGATGGTGATGAAGGCTGAGCCCATCTTGCTCGCGGTGGAACAGATTCAGGCCGACTATGCACGGGCCGGTGAACAGATTCGGTTGCTGTTTCCCTCCCCGCACGGTCGTCCGTTCACGCAGGCCTATGCGAAAAATCTGGCGGGCGACCCACGTCGACTCGTCATTCTCTGTGGCCACTACGAGGGGGTCGATGAACGAGTGCGGCTCGCCTTGCACCCGGAAGAAATTTCCGTCGGGGATTATGTGTTGACCGGCGGCGAGTTGCCGGCGCTGGTGCTCATCGATGCCGCAGCCCGTTTGGTTCCCGGCGTGTTGGGTGATCCGGAGTCGATCGTGGAAGAGTCGTTCATGGATACGTTGCTCGAATATCCGCACTACACGAGACCGGCTGAGGTTCGGGGGATGCCCGTGCCAGAGGTGTTGCTTTCAGGACATCACGAGGCCATTCGTCTGTGGCGTCGGAAGGAAGCCCTGCGAATCACCTATCAGAGACGGCCGGATCTTTTACAGGATCGGGTCTTAAGTCTCGAAGATCAACAATTGCTAGGCGAACTTATTCGTGAAGGCGTGCCGGGTACGCCTGTTCGATGTGGGGAGGAGGGGTAGTCTCATGAATCGGTTGGAACGGTTACAACAGTCTTTCAGGAAGAAGTCGGTGCCTAGTTTTGAAATTGGAGACACCGTCCGAGTGCACGTGAAAGTGGTAGAAGGGGAAAAGGAGCGCATTCAGGTGTTCGAAGGTGCGGTGATCGCTCGTAAAGGGTTGCTGAACACGGAGACCTTCACGGTACGCAAAGTCTCCTACGGCGTCGGCGTAGAACGAATTTTCCCGCTCCATTCGCCGATCGTCACGCGCGTCGAGGTCATGCGTCAAGGCAAGGTGCGTCGGGCCAAGCTGTATTATCTCCGAGGGAAGAAGGGCAAGTTTGCCAAGGTCGAAGATCGGGAGTTCGTCGCGAGTGTGAAGGGGCAGCCCGGGGTTACCCGTAAGGCTGAAGAGCCGGCCGGAGCCGCCTCGGCTTCGAAGACCTAGTCTCATTCCCTGGTTCCGTCAACCACGACTGTCGGGTGCCCTTTCAACGGACGCATCGCGGGGCCACATCGTGGGACCTACCGACGAATTTGAATTGGAAGCCCGGCGGCGCGGCTATCGCTGTATCGCCGGTCTGGATGAAGCTGGACGGGGCCCTCTGGCGGGCCCTGTCGTCGCGGCGGCTGTAATCCTGCCCACTCGTTGCCGACTGGTCGGTGTCGATGATTCCAAACAAGTCTCCGAGTCCGAGCGCGCGCGTCTGTACGAGGTTATTGTCCGGCGGGCACGCGGTGTCGGTGTAGGGGTCGCCACAGCGCAGGAGATCGACTGCCTCAATATTTTAGAAGCGACTCGCCTGGCCATGCGTCGCGCTCTGACATCCTTGACTCCCCCGGCGGACTGCCTCTTGATCGATGCTGTAACATTGTCGCAGCGCGCCATCCCCTCACGCTCTATCATTAAGGGTGATACGTTGTCGATTTCGATTGCTGCCGCGTCGATTGTGGCCAAAGTCACGCGCGATCGCATGATGGTGGTGTACCATCGGACCTATCCCGATTATAATTTTCTCTCCCATAAAGGGTATGGGACGGCAGAGCATTTGCAGCGGCTCGCTCAACATGGCCCGTGCGCGATTCATCGGCGCACGTTTTCTCCAGTCGCACACCTCTTGAGTGGCAGTAACGGTAGGTGGCCTCTCTCGCATACTGGCCTGGGCGAATCTTCACGGATGAATCAGTGACCATCCTTGATCCCCGGAGGCTTTTTGGTGAAGAAGGGGAATCGGCGGCAGAGGAGTATCTGCGACACAAAGGGTATCGGATTGTGGCACGCAATCTGCGTTCGTCGGTAGGTGAACTGGACTTAGTGGCTGAAGACGGTCAGGTACTGGTCTTTGTAGAGGTGAAGGCGCGTCGGACCGACGTGTTCGGCGGAGCCATCCATGCTGTCCATCAACGGAAGCAGGAGAAGTTGATCCAGTTAGCGGCTCAGTATTTGGCCCGCCACCACATCAAAGATCGGCTATGCAGATTCGATGTCGTCCTGCTGCAAGGCACTGACGCCGTCGCCCCGCAACTCGAGCATATTCAGAACGCCTTCGAAGTCTCCGGAGACGATCTCCGTTGGTAGGCCGACGATGATTCAATTGATCCACGTTTCGAAACAGTACGAACAGCGACCGGCGCTCTCAGACGTCACTCTCGAGATCGGCAAGGGAGAATTTGTCCTCCTCATGGGGCCCAGTGGAGCGGGCAAGTCGACGTTGTTGCGGATGCTCATCGGGGCCGAACGGCCTGATGAGGGACAGATCTTCGTCCACCAGAAAAACGTGACGACGCTAAAGCCATCTGACGTTCCGTATCTGCGCCGCAAAGTGGGAACGGTGTTTCAAGACTTTCGGCTGTTGCCGAAGAAGTCTGTTTTCGACAATGTAGCGCTGCCCTTGCTGGTGCAAGGAATTTCTTCTGCTGACATTCGTCGGAAAGTCACGGAGGCGTTGCGGGCAGTCGGTGTCGAGCACAAGCGAGATCAGCTTCCTGCGGGTCTCTCGACAGGAGAGCAGCAGCGGGTCTGCATCGCGCGTGCGATTGTGAATGGTCCGGTCGTCTTGTTGGCGGATGAGCCGACAGGAAATTTAGACCCTGCTCTGACGTCCGAGATCATCGAATTATTTAAACTCATTAACGCGCGCGGCACAACCGTCGTGGTGGCGACGCATGATCCTCTGGTCATGGCGCAGGTGAATCGGCGGGTGCTCACATTGTCACAGGGCCGGTTGCTGCCGGAACAGCGGGTGATGGTGTGAGGACGCTCTCGTATCTTCTCAGAGAGTCCTGGGTCAATATGCGGACCAACCGGACGACGACGATGGTCGCCATCTTGACCACGGCCTTTACATTGGCCTGTGTCGGCATCTTCTTGCTGCTCTTTGTGAATCTGCGTGCGGCGGCCGAATGGCTCCAGGACGATATCAAGATCATGGTGTACCTTGATGAGCGGCTTGCCTCCGATTCGGTCGCTGAGGTAGAGCAGCTTTTGCGGGGCGATCGTGCCGTCGCCTCACTGCTGTTTATCTCGAAAGAGCAGGCGCTGGGAGAGTTCAAGGCGCAATTCCCTTCAGAGTCTCACTTGCTTGAGGGGCTGGGCCAGAATCCCTTACCGGCCTCCTTCGTAGTGGCACTCAGCCCGTCGTTCCGTTCCCCGGACGCGGTCAAGCGATGGGCGGAACGAGTCAGGCAGGTCGCCGGCGTCTCCAAGGTTGACTATAATCAAGATTGGATCGACGCCCTAGCAACGGTGATTCGATCAATTGAGTTGGTCGCCATCGGCATCGGAGTCATTCTTTCGGCAGCTGCCGTCACTATTATCGCCAATACCATTCGCCTCACACTGTTCGCCCGACGGGATGAGATTGCCATTTTGCGGCTCATCGGGGCCACGACCAGCTTTATTCGCATTCCCTATCTGTTAGAGGGCGCGGTGCTTGGTGCCTTGGGCAGCACACTCTCGCTGGTCATGCTTAAGTTCATGTACGAATTATTTCGGCAGCAAATGCGAACGACGGGACGGTTTACCGGGCTCGACAACCTCATGGCATTCTTTCCTCCGTCGATCTGTCTTGCCCTGGTTGCGGTGGGGATGGGGCTCGGATTTGCAGGCAGCTTCGTGTCGATACGGCGTTTCGGCGAGGCCAAGGCATGAGGTGTTGGACGGGGCTCAGAGTCGGAGTCATGATCTGGGGGCTGCTGGGTCTTTCCTGGTCAACGGTTGCGGTTGCCGATCCGATCACCGACAAGATTGAGAAAGAACGCAAAGCTCTCGACCAACTCAAAGATAAGATCGAAGAGACACGCAAGCAGGCCGATGAAGCAGGGAAAAAGCGAGAGTCCCTCTTGCAGGGGATTCAGACACTCGACGAACGCGTGGTGCACTACCGACAAGCGCATCAGGAGATTAGCCGAAAGTTGCGGAAGAAAGACCAAGAGATAGAGGTTATCAATACACAACTAGCCGGTTTGCGTGTTAGTGTACGAGAACGTCAGGACGCCATTCTGGCTCGGCTGCGGGTTCAGTACATGGAGGGCCGTTTTGGATATTGGAAAACCTTGCTCGCCTCGGACTCGTATGGTGATTTCCAGCGCCGGCTCCAGTATCTCTCGGCCGTATCCGAACGGGATTATGCCCTTATGGGAACGTTCCGAGCCGATATGATCCGTATGGAGCAGGCGGAGCGGCTGCGGGAGGAAGCGCGGGTCGGGATGCTGTCGTATAAGCAAAGTACCGAGAAGCAGCTGACTGAGATGAAATCGGTCAAGAAAGAAAAGAAGGTGTATCTCACCAAGATCACTCATCAAAAAGAGTCTTACGAACATGCCCTCCAAGAATTAGAACGATCCGCTTCGCGCATTGACAGTCTGTTGCGCGAATTGGAGCAGCGCCGTCGCGCGGCCGCGGTTCGACCTCCGACCGGGGGGATCGCCCCTCGTGGGGTGAAGGGTGCACTGCCGTGGCCGGCTGATGGGAGCATTATCTCCTTCTTCGGCCGTCAGAAACATCCGACCTTCAACACCTATGTGCAACGCAGAGGCATCGAAATCAAGACGGTCGAAGGGAGCGCCATCCACGCGGTGATGCCGGGGTCCGTCGTCTATGCAGACTGGTTGAAGGGATACGGACTCGTTATAATCCTTGACCACGCGAATGGGTTCTTTTCGCTGTATGCCCATGCCTCGAAGATAATTGTAACGGTGGGAGCGCAGGTGGGAGCCGGGCAAGCGATCGGCGAAACAGGCGATACAGGCATGACGGGTGAAAATACTCTATACTTTGAGTTACGCCAGGGGGCGGAGCCGCTTGATCCTCTCCAATGGTTGGCGAGGCGGTAGGGAACGGGAAGAGGAAAGGACGTTATATTATGGATCAGTATCCCCAACGACGATTCTGGGTGTTAGGCCCGATGGTGGTGGTGGCGTTGGTCTTGGGCGTGCTGCTCGGCAAGGGGTGGGAGCGGACTGGGCATGCCACGGAAACCTACGAAGAGTTGAAGACGTTCTCCGAGGTGTTGACCCAAGTTCAGAAGAGTTACGTCGACGAAACGAAAGTGAAGGACCTCGTCCAGGGGGCCATTCGTGGGATGCTCTCAACCCTCGATCCGCATTCGGCCTACATGACACCGGATATGTATAAGGAAATGCAGGTTGAAACGAAGGGTGAATTTGGGGGCGTGGGCATCCAGATCGGGGTGAAGGAGAACCGTTTGGCAGTGATCGCCCCCATCGAGGGTACGCCGGCCTATCGAGCCGGGATCAAGTCAGGTGATTTCATTATCAAAGTGAACGACGAGACGACCAAAGACCTCACGTTGATGGATGCGGTTCAGAAGATGCGTGGCCCCAAGGGCTCGAAGATCAATTTGACGATTCAGCGGGATGGGACTCCCGATCCGCTCCAATTTACGCTGGTCCGCGATACCATTAAGATTGAGAGCGTGAAGTCGAAGGTGTTGGACAATATCGGGTACGTTCGGCTGACGCAATTCCAAGAATCGACGGGACGAGATCTGAGCAAGGTGCTCAAACAGTTCAAAGACCAGAAGCTCCAATCGACGATCCTCGACCTCCGCAACAATCCTGGCGGACTGCTGACCTCGGCAGTTGAGGTCTCCGAGCAGTTTCTCCCTGGCGGCAAGTTGGTGGTCTATACGAAAGGACGTGAAAGCAAGAAGGATGAGTGGATCGCCAAGGGGAAAGATCAGATGGACGATTCTCCCATGATTATTCTGGTCAATGAAGGGTCGGCAAGTGCGTCTGAGATCGTGGCCGGCGCATTGCAAGATTACGGGCGGGCGGTGATTGTTGGCACGACCTCGTTCGGCAAGGGATCGGTGCAAACGATTCTTCCGCTGGGGGATGGGTCCGGGCTCCGCCTCACGACGGCGAAGTACTACACACCGAAAGGGCGTTCGATCCAATCAACCGGTATTACGCCTGATATTGTCGTGAAACTCCAACCACAGACCACTGTCGCCAAGGCAGGCGAGACGAAGGCCGGTGAAAGGGAAGGGGAACCGAAGCAGGCCAAACCTGCGGTCGTGCCGGGGAAAGATCAACCGGCTCAGAATGGCAAAGGACACGAAGAGGGCACTCCGAAGAACGGCACCATGCCTCAGCTTCCCCCCGTTGAGGTCTCGGGTGAACCCTCGCTTGAGCAGGATGTTCAACTCCAAAAGGCGGTCGAGATGCTGAAGACCTGGAAGATCTTTAAGGAGCTTCCTCGCGCTTCCTGATGGGGGGCTGCTGTTGTGAGGCGGCGATTGCCTCCAGCAGCCGTTCTTCCGATCCTGAGAACCCAGGTACCGTGCGCAGCAGGTGCGATCGCACTAGCTGTTCCAGATCGGTCAATGTGGTGATACACAGGCGGGTGTAGAGGTAGGCCACGAGCGATTCGGACAGTCCCGGGAACTGTGTCCAGGCCTTCACCACCTCCGGGAGTGGCGTTTTTAAGGCTTCATAAGCCTGGATGGTTCCAGTTCTGAGAAATTCTTCAATCTTGTCCGCCAGGTCCCGGCCGATTCCATCAATATCATCCAGCGCCTGCCGTGAAGCGACGTCTGCAATGTCTTCCTCCAAGGCCTCGATGGTATCCGCTGCCTTGCGATAGGCTCTGACCCGATAGGGGTTCGCCCGCTGGGCGGCTAAGCGCTCGGCGATCGACCGAAAGATGGTTGCGACTTGCCGGTTGTATTGAGGGGTAGACATCATAGGCCGTGGAGGCGTTATTCTGACGTGGTCATGGATGCGGAGGCAAGGGGATAGGCCACAGGGCTTATTGACAACAAGATTTCTGGTCCCCTAGGATGATGAACAATGGCGGAGGCGATTTGGATTCAGGTGAACGGCGAACAGCGGGGCTGTCGGGCTGATGCCACCGTTGGGGATTTGCTGCGTGAACTCGCCATCAAGACCGAGCGCGTGGCGGTTGAGCTGAATTTGGAAATCATGGATCGCAAGGACTTCGATCACCGTAGTCTGAAACAAGGGGATCGAGTGGAGATATTGAGTTTTATCGGCGGCGGTGCGTCAGCGGATGTTCAGGGCAAAGGGAGGGGTTTCGTCCATGCAGAATGATCGGTTGATCATTGCTGGTCGTGAGTTGACGTCTCGGTTGTGGGTTGGGACCGGGAAGTATAAGGACTTCACCGAAACCAAGAAAGCCATTGAGGCGTCGGGAGCCGACGTGGTGACAGTGGCGGTGCGGCGCGTCAATATTACCGATCGCTCCAAAGAGAACCTTCTCGATTATCTCGACCCGAAGAAGTACACCATTCTTCCCAACACCGCCGGCTGTTACAACGTGGAAGATGCCGTACGCTATGCCCGCTTGGCCAGGGCCGCCGGCGTGTCTGATCTGATCAAGCTGGAAGTGCTCGGTGACGAGAGGACCCTCTTCCCCGATACGGTCGGATTACTCGAAGCAGCGAAGATTCTCGTCAAAGAAGGCTTTATCGTGCTGCCCTATACGAACGACGATCCCATCGTGGCCCAGAAGCTCGTCGATATCGGGTGCCCCGCCGTCATGCCGTTGGCGGCGCCGATTGGGTCGGGACTCGGTATCCGCAATCCATATAACTTAAAAATCATCATGGAAATGGTCAGGGTGCCGATCATTGTCGATGCCGGCGTCGGGACCGCGTCCGATGCCGCCCTTGCGATGGAATTAGGGGCGGACGCTGTACTCATGAACACGGCCATCGCCGGGGCTCAAGATCCCATTGCCATGGCCGAGGCGATGAAATATGCGGTGTATGCCGGTCGGCTTGCGTACAAGGCTGGACGAATCCCGCGGAAATTGTATGCCACAGCCAGTAGTCCCATCGAGGGCATGCTCTGAGTGATGACTGCCCGCCGACCGTTTCCTTATGCCACACCTTGAGTCCCGGCTGTTCCTGGTGACGGATCGCCATCAGACCAACGGGCGTCCGTTGGTTCCCCTTCTGCAGCGGGTTCTCACAGCCGGGGTACCTGCGATTCAACTCCGTGAGCGTGATCTCTCAGCCAAGGAACTTGTGACGCTTGCGCGTGAGGTGCAGGCCGTGATGGCCTCGCGCACGTCCCAACTCCTCATCAATGATCGGATCGATGTCGCATTGGCGCTGGAAGGAGTCGGCGTCCATTTACGCAGCAATAGTCTGCCTGTCTCGGTCGCACGGCAGTTGCTGGGGGCACAGCGTCTCCTGGGTATTTCCGTGCATGCGGTAGAAGAGGCGGTGCAGATGGAGTCGCAGGGGGCAGACTACATCGTCCTTGGCCCTATCTACGAGACGCCAACTAAACAGATGTTCGGTCCGCCGCTCGGCATTCACACTCTTGAGAAGGCTTGTCGATTGGTCCGCATCCCGATTATTGGGATTGGCGGAGTGACGGCGGCGCGTGTGCGTGAGATGCGGCGTGCCGGGGCATTCGGTGTGGCGGTGATCACGGCGATTCTCGGCGCGGCCAATGTGGAGTCGGCGGCGCGCGAGTTACTAGATGCAGTGACGCTCCTACCGTAATGTGCTACACGCACGACCATCACGCTGCAGGATGCCGTCGTCCGGTTGACCACCCCAGGAACGGGTGATAGAATCCGCGCAGACAAGGACTTTTCGATTCAGCAAGGGGTTTCGCTTTCTTCGAGTGGCGCCATGGATGGCAAGAAAGAAAGTCCGAGTCGATTCCGGTCTCTTCGAGATTCCGTCACGCACCTCACGAAGCGGTTGACTGAAGGAGAAACAGGCGTGGCACAACGCAACGACGAACATGTTCGCGAGGTTGAAAAGCTTCGTGTGCAGATCCAGTCGATGGAAGAAGAAATCCGCCGACTGTATCAGTCCCGCTACCAGCTCGATCAAGCGACCAAACAGAATGAAAAGCTTGTCACCACCCTCCAGGAAGCGAAGGTGCAGATCGAAGCGTTGCGTGCCGAAGTTGAGAAACTGACCGCCCCTCCCTCAGCCTACGCCATCTTTTCTAGTCTCAATGCTGACGGAACTGGAAATGTCTATGTGTCCGGAAGGAAGATGAAAGTCAGTGTGCACCCGTCGATCAATGGGAAGGCGATGCGTAAGGGGCAGGAAGTAATCCTGAACGAAGCGTTGAACGTCATTGAGGTCAAGGGCTTCGATATCCAGGGCGAAGTCGTGCGGCTCAAGGATGTGCTGGAAGGTAACCGTGCCCTGGTGACGCTGCATTTCGACGAAGAAAAGGTTGCAGAACTCGGTGACCCGCTGCTGGCCGAACGATTGAGCGTCGGCGACCATCTGCTCTATGATCCTCGCTCCGGCTATGTCGTCGAAAAGTTGCCGAGGTCCGAGGCGGAAGAGTTGGTATTGGAAGAAGTGCCCGATGTCGACTATGAGCACATTGGCGGGTTGCAGCACGAGTTGGAGCAAGTCCGGGATGCGGTGGAGTTGCCGTTCCTTCAGCCAGCCCTGTTTTCAGAGTACAAGTTGAGCGCGCCCAAGGGGGTCTTGCTCTATGGGCCGCCGGGGTGCGGGAAAACCTTGATCGCCAAGGCTGTCGCGAATTCGATCGCGAAGAAGCTCGGACATCTTACCGGCAAAGAGGTACGGAGTTACTTCTTGCATGTGAAGGGTCCGGAGTTGCTCAATAAATATGTCGGTGAGTCCGAGCGTCAAGTCCGTGAAGTCTTCAAAAAAGCGAAAGAGCGGGCGGCAGACGGTAATCCCGTCATCGTGTTCTTTGACGAGATGGATGCCCTCTTCAGAACGCGTGGCACCGGGATCTCCTCCGATATCGAGTCGACGATCGTCCCGCAGTTTCTATCGGAAATCGACGGCATGGAACGACTCCGCAATGTGATTGTGATCGGAGCCAGCAATCGCCAGGATCTCATCGATCCGGCTGTCCTCCGCGCCGGACGGTTGGATGTGAAGGTCAAGGTGGGTCGTCCCGATGCGGTGGCGGCCAAGGATATTTTCTCGAAGTATCTGAGCATCGACCTGCCGTTTGCCGAGGATGATTTGAAACGCCATGGCGGAGACGCCAAGGCCTTAGTCGAGCAGATGGTAGATCTCACGGTCGGGGCGATGTATGCTTCCTCGGAAGAGAATAAATTCATCGAGGTCACCTACGCGAACGGTGAAAAAGAAGTGCTCTACTTCAAGGATTTCGCGAGCGGTGCGCTGATCGAAGGTATCGTGTCGCGCGCGAAGAAGTTTGCCGTTAAGCGGGCGATCGCGAAGGAAGGCCGTGGCCTTCGGTCCGAGGACTTGATCCGAGCAATTCGGGAGGAGTTTAAGGAACACGAAGACCTGCCCAATACGACCAATCCTGACGATTGGGCGAAGATCTCCGGGAAAAAAGGCGAAAAGATCGTGCATCTTCGGACGATAAGCGGGGCCCCGGGCGACTCGCGTCAGATCGAAACCGTTACGACAGGGCATTATCTCTAAGACGTCACACCCATGCAGGAACCTACCGCGCTGACGACTCCCCGCGTACTGGGAACAGAAACAGAATTCGGCATCGCGTCACGCGATCCTACCGCCGCAGACCCCGTCTCCAATTCCATCGCCGTCATCGGGCACTATCCAGGCCTGCCGGCTCCTCTGGCCGTCTGGGACTATGAAAATGAGAACCCGCTGCTCGATGCGCGTGGATTCGAGGTCGAGGGGGAGCGGGAGCGGCCCAATCCCGAGTACAATCGTCAGCTGAATAAGGTGCTGGCTAATGGGGGGCGCCTTTACGTCGACGGCGCCCATCCGGAATACTCCACGCCTGAGTGTACCAACCCGCGAGAAATCGTGGCCTTCGAACGAGCCGGCGAGCGAATTCTTGCGCAGTGCCTCGAACAGATGGCGCGCACCACCGGACGAGATCATTGTGTGCTGTACAAGAACAACTCGGACGGCAAGGGGAACAGCTACGGCTATCACGAAAACTATTTAATGTCTCGCGCAGTTCCCTTCGAGCGCATCGTGAAGGTCTTGGCGCCGTTTTTTGTGACGCGGCCCATTTTCGCAGGGGCAGGAAAGGTTGGCGCAGAGAATCAGACCAGCCCAGCAGATTATCAGATCTCACAGCGTGCGGATTTCTTCGAGTGCCTCGTCGATCTCAATACGATGGTCAGGCGTCCCATCGTCAATTCACGCGACGAGCCGCATGCGGAGTATGGCAAGTATCGGCGGTTGCACGTGATTGTCGGAGATGCCAACATGGCGGAACTTTCGACCTACCTCAAGGTCGGCACGTTAGCCATTGTCCTGGACCTGCTCGACGCCGGGGCAGATCTGCCGCAGTTCGAGTTGGACGATCCGGTCCGAAGCCTCAAGCAGGTTTCCCGCGATCTGGGCATGAAGGAGACGCTCAAACTTACGGGGGGTCGCTCGACGACGGCGGTGGCGATTCAACGAGCCTATTTGAAGGCCGCCATGGGATACTATGCCTGTCGCGATCTCTCCCAAGTCACAAAAGATATTCTTGTCCGCTGGGAAGACGTGCTGGATAAGTTGGAGCAAGATCCTCGGCTTTTGGTGCGTGAGTTGGATTGGGTGGCGAAGCGGCAGATGATGGAATCCTATATGGAGCGAAAGGGCTGTGGGTGGGATGACCCGCGGGTGCGTCTGATGGATCTTCAGTATCACGACATCCGTCCTGACAAAGGCCTCTACTTTACGCTCGAACGCAGCCACCTGATCGAGCGAATCGTGCAAGAGGTCGAGATCGCGCGAGCGGAGTTCACTCCGCCTTCGGGGACGCGCGCCTATTTCCGTGGACGATGTGTCAGCAAGTTTGCGAAGTCGCTCTATGGGGTCAGCTGGACCTCGGTCCTCTTCGATGTCGGCAACAACCAGGTAAAACGGGTTCCATTGATGGACCCGCTCCGAGGCACCGCCTCGCTGACGAGCGACCTCCTTGATCAGGTCGAAACCGTTGACGCATTGCTGGCGAAGCTCAAGGCCTGATGAACAAGGGCCCCTCGCGATTTACACTATGAAATTGCCATTTCTCCCCAACCACGATGACCCGAGTTTCTTCGACTTTTTGACTGAGCACCATCCCACGCTGACTCCCACCGGTCGTAGCGGATTCCTGCAAGCCCAGGCCGCGGTCGAGCCGATGCGCGGGGCTGGCTCGATGAGCGTTCCCCATGCCACCACAGTGCTGGCGATCAAGTATCAACAGGGTGTGGTGATTGCCGGAGATCGTCGGGCGACGGAAGGATTTCAAATCGCCGAGCGCCGGATCGAGAAAGTGTTCAAGATCGACGAGTATTCCGCGATGGCGATCGCCGGCGCGGCCGGCCCCTGCATCGAAATGGCCAAGCTGTTCCAAGTCGAGCTGGAGCATTACGAAAAGTTAGAGGGTGTGCAACTGTCTTGTGAGGGGAAGGCCAACAAGCTCGGACAGATGGTCAAGGCCAATCTGCCGATGGTTTTTCAGGGATTAGTCGTCATGCCGCTCTATGTCGGCTACGACCTGAAGCGCGCAGAAGGCCGCATCTTTAAGTACGATCTCGCTGGTGGCCGGTACGAGGAGTCGGATTACCATGCCATAGGGTCAGGCGGGAAAGATGCGCGCAATACGATGCGGGAGCATTTCCTCAAAGGCCTGGCTGAACCGGACGCTCTGAAGTTGGCCCTGCTGGCTCTGTACAATGCGGCAGACGATGATGTCGGCACCGGGGGGCCGGATCTCGTGCGGGGCATTTACCCCACCGCGAAGATCGTCAACGCGACCGGCATCACCGATGTCTCCGACCAGCAGATCCGTGGCATCTATGATGGGTTGATTGCGACCCGCCGTTCCAAGGAGAACTAAGCATGCCGATGCCCTATTACGTCTCGCCCGAGCAGATGATGCAGGACAAGGCGGAATATGCCAAGAAAGGCATCGCCAAAGGCCGCTCCATCATTGCCATCGAATATGTGAACGGGATACTTCTCGTAGCGGAAAACCCCAGCGCCTCGCTGTATAAAATTTCCGAGATCTACGACAGCATCGCATTCGCGGGGGCCGGCAAGTACAGCGAGTTTGAAAATCTCAGGAAGGCCGGCATCAGGCACGCGGATCTCAAAGGATTCATGTACAGCCGGGAAGATGTGACAGCCCGCTCTCTCGCGAACGGCTACTCTCAAAGCCTCGGCACCATTTTCAGCCAGGAGTTGAAGCCGCTGGAGGTGGAAATCCTGGTGGTGCAGGTCGGGCATAACGGCCAGGCCAACGAGATGTATCGTATTTCCTTCGACGGCAGCATCATCGACGAGCGTACCTTTGCGGTCATCGGAGGCAAGTCCGAGGCCGTGCAGGCCCTGTTAAAGGAGAAAGGGTTGACGCAGCTCCCGGAACCCCAGGCTGCTCTCACTCTCTGTATCACCGCACTCGAACAAATCGGGAATCAGAAGCTCTCGCTGGAGAGCCTAGAAGTGGCGGTCCTGGACCGTACCCGCGACGGCAGAAAGTTCCGTCGACTTTCGCCTGCCGATACCAAACAGCTCCTCTCCACCTAGCAGGATGCTGAAAAAGCCCGCCAGCTTCGTTCTCGCCTCGAAAGCATCCTCAACGTAGCCCAGAGGCTACGCCTCCGGTGCTTTCATCAGCTGCGGCCTTGCTGACGGCCTTTTTGAGCATCCTGCGGGAATGTTCTTCTGTTGTGCCACACGTGCTGACCCCAGAGGTTTCATCGTACCAACATAGTTTTTCTACAGGCTGATAGTCTCTCTCCATCGGCGGATCGTGCCCTTCTGTTGAAGAAGCCGGGCCTGGCTGGTATTCTGTTCGTACACGCATGTTGCAACCTAGTCCCCTGAGACGACGGATCTTCGGTTTGGAGAATGAGTACGGTCTCATTTTTTCTCCGAACGGACGCGTCTATCTGCCGAT
>Ga0184632_10000110_pt1 | contig 25626 bp, 22 predicted proteins | sample PLM31_50_b1_FD_133153 | JGI IMG/M metagenome (GOLD analysis project Ga0184632, IMG submission 133153) | Groundwater sediment microbial communities from an aquifer in East River, Colorado, USA - PLM3-1_50_b1 | ecosystem: Environmental > Terrestrial > Soil > Riparian zone | place: USA: East... | reverse complement strand
CGGCTGGGCGCCTCGGAGTTAGTTGAGAACCGGCGGCAGCAGCAGGCCTGGGAGCGCGAGGCCCTGGAGCTGGTCCGGGGCGGGCTGGTGGAGGAGGCGGTGGCCGCCTACCAGGCCCATGACCGGGTGGTGGCCACCGATTCCAAACCTGCCGCCACCCTGGCCCTGCTGCAGGACTGGTGGGCCGCCTGGCAGCAAGCCGACCAGGACCCGGCTCAAGAGGTTGTGGTGCTGGCTGCCCGGCGAGCCGAGGTCGACCGGCTCAACACCGCCTGCCAGGAGCTGCTGGCCGCCCGCGGCCGCCTCGGCCAAGACCGGCTGCAGGTCGAGGACCACCAGCTGGCGGTCGGGGACCGGGTCGTGTGTGGCCACAACGCCATCGCCGAGTTGGGGGTGGCCAATGGCAGCCGCGGCACCATCACCGCCCTCGACCCCCAGGCCCGAACCCTCAACCTGCGCTTGGACGGCAACGACGGCCGGGAGGTCGTCCTGCCTCGGTCGTATCTGGATGGTCGTGGCCGCGGCGAGCGCAACCGGCGGGTCGATCTGGCCTATGCCACCACCGGCCACCGCGCCCAAGGATTGACTCGGGGGCGAGCTCTGGTCCGACTGACAGGCAGTGAGGACGTGAACTGGCTGTATGTGCAGCTGTCCCGGGCCCGCCACGACACCCGGCTGTACGCGGTGGTCGGCCCCGAACCCCAAGGCGGCGGGGAGCTGGACCTGCCTGACCACGACCAGCCGGACGCCTACCTGCAGTTGGCTCAGGCCCTGTCCCGGGCGGGCGGCCAGACCCTGGCCATCGATACCCCCAGCAACCCCGATCTCGAGCGGCTGTCCACGGCCGAGCTGCGGGCCGAGCGGGACCGGCTCCGCCATGAGTTCGACCGGGCTCCCCGGGACCGCAGCCGCGAGCTGGGACGGGCCACAGCCCACCGTGAGCAGGCCGAGCAGGATCTGGCCGCCCACCAGCCGTCCACTGGTAGCCGGCCGGACGGCATGCTTCGCTGGTTGCGGCGCAGCGGCGACCAGCCTGCCGGGATACCGGGTGGGCTGGCGGTAGCCACCCAGCAGGCCAACCGCACTCATGATCGGGAGCGGGAGCTGCGCCAACACCAGCAGCGCCGCGACAGCTGGCTGGAGGCCAACGCGCATCTCGGCCCGCAGTATCGGCAGGTGGTGCGCACCCTGGCCTGGCAGCGCCGGGCCACCGGGCTGGCGGTCGAAGCTGACCGCCCCGGCTATGTCCTGGAGGCGCTCGGGTCGGTGCCGGTGTCGACCCGGGGTCGGCGGGCCTGGCGTCAAGCCGCTGCCGAGATCGAGCACTACCGGCACACCTACCACATCACCGATCCGGTGCGGGCCCTGGGCCCCGAGCCGGCCGACCGAGCACAGCAGGCCGACCGGCAGCGGGTCCATGCGGCCATCGACCGGGTCCACACCAAGCAGCGGCCCACCGACCGCACCCACCAGCGCCAGCCGACTAATGAGCGCACGAGCCCGCCGCGACCTCGCGCCCAACGTGGCCGGCCAGGGCCGGAGCGGGCCGCCGGCTAACACCACCAGGAAGGAGCACCCCCGATGGCCAATGCTCGAGCGTGGCCCTTCGATGACGAAAATCGGCCGAGTGGGTCGGTGCGGCCGCTCAGCCAGGCCGACCTCCGGGCCATCCTCGCCCACCTCAGCGACGACCCCGACGAGCTGCTAGCCGGCACCGGCGCCGATCGGCCGGTGGTGGCGGTGCGGGTGCGGGCCAGCGTGGGCCGACCAGGCGGCTCCGCCCATGCGCAGTGGCGGCGGATGCGGGCGGCGGAGTGGGCCGCCTGGATCCGCAGCCTGCCGTGGCGGGTGGCTGCCACCCTTGGGGTGGCTGCCGTCGGCGCAGTCCTGGGCAGCCTGCTGGCGGCCGGGCTAGCACTGGTCCTCGGCGCGCTGGCGGCTGTGGCGGCTGGCTGGGCGCTGCGGTTCCGGCCCAGTCCGGACGCTATCGCGTGGCGGCAGGGAGCGGCGGGGGAGCAGCGTACCGCCCGCCTCTTGGCTGCGTTGGAGCGGCAGGGGTGGGTGGTCTTGCACGACCTGGCCATTCCTGGCAGCCGGGCCAACATTGATCATCTGGTGATTGGCCCCGGTGGGGTGTTCGTGATCGATTCCAAGCACTATCGCGGTCGCCTCCGGCTGGACCCATTCGGGCGGCTGTGGCATGGCCGCTACCCCCTCGCCCCGACCCTGCGGGCAGTGTCGTTCGAGGCCGATCGGGCCGCCCTAGTCCTGACGGACCCCGACGTGGTGGTGGTGCCGGTTGTGGCGGTCCATGGCGCCCAGGTCCCCTGGGGCAAGGTGGTCGTGCAGGGTGTGCCGGTCGTGTCGACCAGGCGCCTGCCCAGCCTGCTTCGTGACCTCCCGGCGGTGCTGGGGCCCGAGCGGGTCGCCGGCCTGGCCGACCAGGCCCGGGTCCGCTTCCACGCTGCCGCCTGACCTCAACGCGTGCAGGGTCCTCGCTACGGGGAACACGGACAGCCATCCACCATCCGGTATGCGCATTCACGCGCCGCTGAAGCGGGGCACGCGTGGGCGGATACTGGCGAGCATCAAACAATCGGCGAGTTCGTTCATGACTCAGGTCGTCGGTGAACAGCTTCTCTCGGGCAGCAGTCACGAGTCTTCGGTGCTGCGGAACGCGTCGCGAAGGCTGAGCTCGCGTGCGGGTGCCGGGAGCGGCGGGTCCGCACCGGCGGCCAGTGTCCCAGACTCGCCGCCGCGGATGAGCGTGCCGACCCACCCGGTGTCCTCTGCCAAGACCGGTCCGGCACAGGCACCGATCAAGATGCAGATCGCGGCGCCGGAGAACCAGGTCACCAAGGCGAGGGCGACACCGAAGAAGCCGAACTGGGCTTCGTTGCTCGTCACCACCCCGGGCATCCAGACCGTGGCCGATGCCGCGTACCCGGCCGTCACGATGCTGGTGATCACCCCAGTAGGCACGAGCACCCGCGCGCGCACCTCACCTTGGAGGAGGAACCACGCGGTGAACCACCACAGCCCTGAGGTCGCCACCAGTGACACGATGGCGAAGAGGCCGAATCCGAGCCCTCCGTCGAGGGCGCCGCGAAGACTGCCCAGTAGCGCCATACCAACCAGGACCACCAGCAGCCAGGCCGCCCCACGCCAGTACGCGCCGACTCCGGCGGCGCGGGGCGGTCGCCGCCAGGTGCGGAGGTACACGCGCTGCAACGCGGTCGTGAACGAGGTCGCGAAGAAGATCGTGAGCAGCAGACCGAACAGGCCGGTCGCCTTTCGAACGTCATCTGACGATGCGAAGGCCTCTCTGGCAAGCACGAGCGCGTCTCCCCGAATGCCGAGTCGGGCCGTGACGCTGGTGATGATCGACGAACGGATGCGTTCGGGCACGAAGGCGGCGACGACGATCACGAGCGGGAAGAACGAGACGAATGCCTTCCCTGCGAGCGCGACGCTGCGATCGACGAACTCGATCTCGAGCATGCGTTCCCACACCCGCCAAAGGAGCAGCCGTTCCACCTGAGTCCGCAGTGCGGCGATGCGTTTGCGCATTCGGTGAGCCTTTGCGCGTGGTGACCTTCGGCTGGCCCTTCGATCCCGGCGATGGCGGCTGAGCCGGCGCGACACCTAGGCTCATCCACCTTGAACCCTCGGCCATCCTGGATGAGGACGCATCACCCAGATCAGGTGAGCTCCGATGAGACCTGCCGGCTTGGGCCGCAGGCGCCGTCGGTTACCTGGCCGCAGTCGGGCCCGAAGGCAGGACCCGCCGCGTACTCGTGCGCTGCCTCAACGGCATCCGTCCAACGGCATGTTCAAGGCGCTGCTCGCCGGACTCAAGGCCCACCACCAGGTGTGATGACTACACCGCTGACCTGGCCGTTTAACCATTGTAGAGGGTCGTATGTGCTAATTTTTCCTTGCGATGGCGGTGGCGGAGCTTCCTTTCGACCTCATGGAGGCGAAGCTTGCTGCACCGTCGATCCGAGCCGGCACCGTAGCGAAGACGGACGTGATCGCACGGTTGCGCTCGTCGCGCCTCCCTTTCGCGACCGTGATCGCGCCCGCCGGGTACGGCAAGACGACGCTGCTCGCGGGATGGGCCGAGACGGATCCGCGTCCCTTCGCCTGGGTTGCCCTGGACGGGCTGGACGACGACGAAATCCTGTTCCTCCGATACATCGCCGCCGCGATTCACCGCGTGCAGCCGGTCGCACCCGAGGTGTTCGCCGCACTTGCCGGCCCGCGTGCATCGATCTGGCCGATGGGTGTCCCACGCGTCGGAGGCGCGCTGGCTGCCCTCGAGCGCCCCCTGGTGCTGGTGCTCGACGACCTGCACGCGGTCAGGAATCCGTCCTGCTTGGATGTGCTGGCCGCGCTGTGCGAGTTCGTTCCGTCAGGATCGCAGCTCATGGTTGCGAGCAGGGAGGAGCCGGCCCTGCCCCTGGCCCGCTGGCGGGCGCGGGGGTGGCTGCACGAGATCGGCGTGGCCAACCTACGGCTCGACGACCAGGAGGCCGATGGGCTGTTGCGTGGCGCGGGGGTCGAGCTGGATGCGACCGAGGTGGCCGACCTGACCGAGCAGACCGAGGGCTGGCCGGCTGGCCTGTATCTCGCCGCGCTGTCGCTGCAGGCCGGGGCGCCAAGCCCGGCGCGCGCCGAAACCTTCACCGGCGACGACCGGTTGGTGGCCGAGTACTTCCGCTTCGAGCTCCTGTCTCGCCTGCCGGAGGCCGAGGCTCGGTTCCTCATGCACACCTCGGTGCTGGACAGGATGTGCGGCGGGCTCTGCGACGCCGTTGTGGAGACCAGGCAGAGCGCGCAAATGCTCCAGGCGCTGGAGCGTTCGAACCGCTTCGTGGTGCCGCTCGACCGGCGGGGCGAGTGGTACCGCTACCACCACCTGTTCGGCCAGCTGCTGCGAAACGAGCTGGAGCGGACCGACCCCGAAGCCGTGGCGGTGCTTAACCGCCGCGCGATGGCCTGGTGTGTAGCCAACGACCTGCCCGAGGCGGCGGTCCGCTACGGACATGCCGCGGGCGAGACCGCGATCGTCGCCGGCCTGGTTGACCAGCTGGCCTTGCCGGTCTACTACGACGGGCGCATGGCGACCCTAGAGGAGTGGCTCGGGTGGTTCGACCACGACGAGCTGGTGCGGTACCCCGCGCTGGCGGTCTTCGGGGCCTGGCTCCGAGCCTTGACCGGGCGGCCGGCCGAGGCCCAACAGTGGCTGTCGCTGGCCGATGGAGCCACCTCGGTGATCCCCCTGTCGGACGGCAGCGCCACGATCGTGCCCTGGGTCGCCAACCTGCGCGCGTGCATGATGTCGGACGGTATCGAGCGTGCGCTGGCGGACGCGCATCTGGCGCTCAAGGAGTTCGCCCCGGGGAGCGCCTGGCGACCGAGCGCGCTGGTCATTCGAGGCATCGTCCATGCTCTGCTGGGCGCCAGCGACCGGGCGAGGGCCGACCTAGCCGCGGCCGTCGACACGGGTCTGGCCAGCGGCGCCTTTGAGGACGCCTTCGTGGCCCATGGAGAGCTGGCGCTCCTCGCCATGCAGCAAGGTCTGTGGGGCGAGGCCGCACGACAGGCACGACAGGCCCAAGCAATCGTCGAGGAAGCCGGTCTCGGCAACTACGTGACGAGCGCGATCGCCCATGTTGTGGTGGCACGCGTCGCCCTCCACGAAGGAAGGCAGTCCGATGCCCGCGCGGCGCTGGCGGGCGCCCACCGCCAGCGCCCGCTGCTGGACCACGGCCTCCCCTGGCTCGCCGTCCAGGTTGGGCTGGAACTCACCCGCGCCCATCTCGTCCTGGGCGAGGCCCTCGCCGCTCGTACGGTCTTGACCGAAACTGAACGGGTGCTCGAGCGCCGCCCAGACCTCGGCTCCCTCTCCCAGGAGGTCCAGGAGCTGCGCGAGCGCGTGGCGGCGACGTCGGGCCTGGCCGGCGCCTCGGCGATGAGCCTGACGGATGCTGAGCTGCGGCTGCTTCCGTATCTCGCCACCCATCTCACGTTCGTGGAGATCGGTCAGCGACTGTACCTCTCCCAGAACACGGTCAAGACCGAGGCGAACTCGATCTACCGCAAGCTCAGTGCGTCTTCACGCAGCGCGGCGATCGAGCGCGCCGTCCAGGTCGGACTCCTGGAGAGCACCATCTACCCACCGCAGCCGCGTCACCACAAGGCATGAGGCACGGACAATAAGTCGCTCACCTCCTTACTGTTCCTCGACCTGGGGCAGTGTCGCTGGTCCTGTTCGTGCAGATCGCAACCATCCGGGAGGCACCAGAATCTCGCGTCAGATCGGTTCGATTTCGCTTGGCCGCCAGGTCTTGTCGAAGAACGAGGCCTCGGGGCTGTAGAGCCGCAGGATCGTGAAGTAGCCCTTCCCAGGGACGGTCTGGACCCAGTTGTGCGCCTTCCCTTCCGGGGCTGTGGGCCCGAAGTAGACGTCCGTCGAGCCGTCCGGGTTGGTCTGGACGGTGCCGGATTGGCTGCCCAGGCTGGGCATCGGCTGCTCGGTTTGGAGCATGGAGCGGGTCTGACGGTCGTAGAGCATCACCGACCAGAACCGGCTCTCGGGGATGTCGGGCGGAAGCGTCAGACGGTAGTTGCGGGACCCGTCGAGGTACTCCCCGTCGCTGCCGCGCGTGGCCATCAGGTACTGGGACCCGATGCCGGTGAGGCGCATGCACATCGCCGGGGTGATGCCGGTCGCCACGTAGAAAAACCATGTGCGCGGGTTGAGCTTGCGGGCGCCGTCGCTCGGGCTAGGGACCACGCCCTCGGCGGTGATCTGGGGGGGTGGGTCGAGGAATTGGTAGCCCCCGGCGAAGAGCCTGTTGAACCACTGCGAGCCGGGGTAGTAGGCGACGTCCTCCTCGGCACGGGGCGCGAACGAGACGGTGCGGGCGGTCGCGTTGCCGACCACGACGGCGTCTTCGAGGATCCTGCGCATCCGAGCGTCGGGCTTGAACGGCTTGCCCTTGACGATCCCGACGGCCGCGAGCAGTCCCAGCAACTCCGGATCGCCGGAACCCGGTGGTTCCTGCTGGACCAACTCATTCACGATCTCCCAGTACCCGAAGTCGCTGGGGAAGATGGTGTTGAACGCCGCCCCCGACAGTTCGATGAAGCGGCCCTCGGGCACCGGCGGTGCCGCGCCCAACGGCGCCCTCCCGGCCAGGAAGGTACCGACGGCGGTGCCCTGGGCACCCGGGACGTACCGCGAGAGCCGAACACCGTTGCGGATCGCCTCCACGGGCACACTGGGATCGTTGTCGACCATGAAGCCCCGGCCCAACGCGGTCACCCGGGTCGTGCGGGCGTGAAAGACATGAAAGCCGCCGTCGGGCAACGGACCGTCATAGCCCGGACCCACGATCAGATACCGGCCCCCCGCTCCACGGTCCGGGCCGGGAAGGCCGAGGTCGGTGACCCAGCGGAACCACATGTCATCGATCGTCCCCAGCAGTCCCGACGGCGGTCCGAGCGCCGGGACGTCAAGCACCATCGGCCCATCCGACAAGTCGATGAAGCCCCAGAAGTAGACGGTGTCGGAGTTGGCGGTGAGAAACACCGAAGCCGAATCCATCAGGTCCGGGAAGAAGGTGAACGAGTTGTCCTCAACTCCCGCCGACTGGAATCCACGACGCATCGCGGCCAGCGACGCCCCCGGCAACGCACCCAGAAACGCCTCCACCCCGTGCAGGAAATCAAGGTGGTCGTACAGCAACTCCGCCGTCGCTTCCGACGGTGCGCCGTCGTCGAACTCCAACGGTCCGAGGCGACTCTCAACCCGGTCGGGCGTCGAGATCGCCTTCAAGGCCTCGGGTGTGGCTTCGCTCATGACATCCCCTAATCAGTTGGTGCAGTCTGGAGAACGCTGGTTCATGACGGCACGATCTCCATCAACCTTGGGCGGGGCGCGACGACGCTGGCGGCTCTGGACATCGCGTCGACATGGGAGGCCTTCAGGCCGGTCCGCCTGTCCCCCGGCGTCGGCCACTGGCACCGCGATCAGGATCACCGTGATCGCGGTGCACATGGCCCAACCAAACCGCGGCCCGACTCCCCCTTTCGTGAGATGAGCACTCCCTTCCTCCTCTCGTGTCCGGTGGCTCAGTCGAGGGTATGGATGGTGAACGCGACCGCGAAGCCGAGCGTGGTCGCGACCCCGACCCACTTGCCGCCGTGCTCGAAGGCCTCGGGCATCATCGTGTCCGCGAGCATGGTCAGGATCGCCCCCGCAGCGAAGGCGAGGACGAAGGCGACGACGTCCGGTGAGGCGTTCTGGAACAGGCCATAGCCGGCCAGCGAGGCCACTCCCGAGACCAGCGCGATCGCGATCCACATCCACAGGATCCGCGGCTTCGGCCAGCCGCCGGTGGCCAGACCGGAGGTCGAGGAGATCGCCTCGGGCAGATTCGAGATGAACACCGCCGCCAGATACGCGGCGCCCACCGCCCCGCCTTGGAGGAGGGTCAGGCCGATCACCATCGACTCGGGGACCCCATCCAGCACGGTCCCAAGCACGATGGCCAGCGCCGAGCCGCTCTGCTGGTCGCCGGTGGCGTCCTTGCGGTCGCTGCCCCCGGCGCGGTCGATCAGCCAGTCGCCGCCGAAGAAGACCAGACAGCCGGCGAAGATACCCGCCGCCGCCCATCCGTGACCGGATCCCGTTTCGACGGCCTCCTGGACCAGGTCGAAGGCGAGCGCGCTGATCAGCACCCCGGCGCCGAAGCCCATGATCAGCCCAATCACGCGCAGGCTGATGCGGAACCAGAGCGCGATCAGGGCGCCGATCACCAGCGAGGAGGCTGCCAGGGTTCCCCAACCGAAGGCTGCTGCCATCTCTGCCTCCCTCAGCACTCCTAGTGGTCGCCGGTGGACTCTTGGCCGGGCTTGATGTTGGGGTCGCGGGCCACCTAGACGGGCTCGATCCTGCTCTACTCCCTCGCCACCGAGCCGTTCCTGATCAGGTTCCCCTTGGGTGCGGTGACCACGGTCATGGCTTCTTCCCGTACTGCTCGCGGCGGTGTCGATGGTCAACCGGAGCCGAAGTGGGGCCTATGGTGTTCGTCGCCGCCGGCGCGATCCTTGGTCCCGGCGGGCTGGATGTCCTGCCCCTCTCTTGCTGGCCAACGAGACGGTCCTCATCGGTACGTTGTCGATGAGCAGCCTCACATCCGTTCGGCGTCCTGCAGTGCCCAGGTGCCGTCAAACAACGGCGCAGTCGGGCTATAGAAGCGGAACATCGGGTAGAAGCCCCTGCCGGGAACCGTCTCGATCCAGTTGCTCTCCTGGCCTGGCGGTGCTGTGGGTCCGAAGTACAGGTCCAGCGAGCCGTCGGCGTTCGTCTTGAGTTCGTCGTAGGAGGAGTGGGCCGCGTCGTTGGTCGGGTTCTGGACCATCGAACGGGTTGCGGTGTCGTACAGCGTCAACGACCAGAACGCTGCAGCCGGCGGGTTCGCGGGCACGTGCAGGCGGTAGGACTTGTCGCCGTCGAAGTGGTTGCCGTCCTTGTCCCTGAAGGCCTGGACGTAGTTTGCGCCGGGACCGGGCCGCATCCTGCCGATGCCGGGAGACAGGTAAATGGCGCCGTAGGTGTACTGGAGCCGCTCGTCGAGTTGGCTGTAGTGCTCGGCTTCATGGGTGGGCGTGACGAGGATCACCCAGTCCCAGTGAGTACCAGGAAACGCCGTTGCGCCGCTGACGCGCTGGGAGCCCTCGTACATCATGTTGCGGGCCATCGCATCGCCGAGCACGGCGGCTTCCTCCAGGATGGCCGTCTGCCGCGCGTCAGGCTGGAACGGCTTGCCTTTCTCGATGCCAAGCGGCTCGAGCATGGCCATGAAGAAGCGATCGTGTTCTTGGACGGGGTTGTTGTTGATGACCGTGGCGAGTCGCGCCCAGTACTCCATGCCGCCCGGGGGCGTCGTGTCGATCGGCTTGCCCGAGATCGAGACGAACTTGTTCGGCTTGGGGTTTTCGCGCTCGCTCCACGGGTAGACCTTGACGTTCCGGATGCGCTGCACGGCGTCGGCCTTGTCGTTGTCGACGATGAGGCCGCGGACGAGCAGGTTGTGGTTGTTCATCGTTGCCCGAACCGGGTAGTAGCCGGACGGAGGAACCTCGCCGTCGTAGTCGGGGGGCAGCAGGAGGAACTTGCCGCCGTTGCCCCCGTCGGGCCCGGGCAGGCCGACGTCGACCACCGAGCGCTGCCACATGTCGTCCAGGAGGCCGACAATGGCTCCGGGTGGGATCTCGATCACGACCGGCCCCTGGGCCACGTCGATGTTGACGAAGGCGTAGATCGTGGTGTCGTTGGCCGTGAGCCAGGCCGACGTGGGGTCAACGAAGTTGTCGGCAATGCCCAGGTCGTTGTAGTCCATGTCCAGGTCCCGCTTGGCCGTGAGCCGGATGGACTCGAACGACACGGCGGGATATCCCCACAGATAGGCCTGCACCGCCCGCTGGAAGTCCATCTCGTCGTAGAGCTTCCGCGTCGTCTCGGGGGTTGGGCATCCCAACTCGTACTGCAGCGTGCCGAGGCGCGTCTCCACGCTGTTTGGGATGGTGGAGTCTGGGTGTTGTGAAACGGTCATGACAATGACACCTCTCTGGACCACGAGCTTCGGCGCCTCGTCGGCGGCCGGAGCAACTCGATCGGCGGATACGCGTCTCCGCGGGAAACGGTCATGTGCCACCTCCTGGTGCGCACGGCCCCGCCCGAGGGTCCGCTGCTTGCGACTCTGGCCCCGTGAGGGGTGGGTGGGCATCACCTATATCAGGTGAACTGCGCCAACCAGGCTTCCTGGTCGTCAGCGCCTCGGTGCCTTCACCATGCGCACCTTCGCCGGTATGGCTGGACAGAGGGAACCGGCAGCGAATCAATGCCGTGGCCACCCCGCTGCTGGCCGACAGGATTGCCGTCGCCCTTGGGCAGTGGGTTCATCTCGGCGCTTCCGTGAGTTGGACTGGCGGGTCGCCTTGGACGCGATGAGGAGCCTGACCGTGATCCGGATGGTCCTGGTGGCCCTGGCCATGCTCGTGCACCAAACCTGACCATGGGTCGACACCGACATGCTCGATCGGTCGGTGTGCCGTCCATCCCGGAACTCACCTGATATGGGTGATGCCTCCGCACCCGAGGATGGCCGAGGGTTCAGGTGGCAGGCAGTCCGAGGACCGCCCAGGAGGCCGATGTCGCATGCCCCGGACCACTGATCCCACCGGCGAGCCCAACAGAAGTGCTCAGCCCGACGGAACAGCCGAGGGCGACACGGGGCCGAGTGACGGCGCCGCTCTTCTGGGCTGGGTTCCGAAACTAGGGGTCGGGGCTTGGAGCTTCGTGGGGTTCGTGGTGGCCATGATCATCGTCGTCGTCGCGCTGGGCGCGGTCAGCGAGATCGTGCTGCCGCTGACCTTCGCGGCCGTGCTCGCCATTGTCTTCAAACCCCTGGTCGGAGTCCTGGTACGCCACCGGTTCAAGCCCACGTTGGCCGCCGGCCTGGTCGTCCTCGGTCTGCTCGCCTTGATGGCCGGTGTCGTGGTCGCTACCGTCCGGGGTGTGGTCGAGCAGACCGATCAGATCGGCGCCTCGGTCGACGCGGCACTGGACAAGGCGGCCGAGCAGACCGACGCTGTTGGTGTCGACCAGGCTGCGTTGGACCAGGCGCGGGCGGCGACCGAGGAGGCCCAGCCGACGGTCACCGGCGGCGTCCTCACCAAAGTGGTTTCCGGCTTCGGCACACTGGTTGGCCTGGCCAGCGGCTTGATCCTAGGCGCGCTCATCATGTACTACCTGCTCAAGGACGGCACCCGCCTGCGGCGCTCGGTCGTCGCCCAGGTCGATCCCAGGCTGCGAGACGAGGTCGACGACTTCATCGGTGATGCCTGCCGGATCCTCCGCGACTACGGGCGGGGCCGCACCGTCATGTCGACCATCGTGTCGGTAGTCATCGGCCTGGCCGCGCTCCTGCTCGGCCTGCCGCTCGTGTTCACCATCATGGTCGTGAACTTCGTCGGCGGCTACATCCCCTACATCGGTGCCTTTCTCGGTGGGGGGCTGGCCGTGATCATCGCCCTGGGTGACGGTGGGCTCGGGACGGCCGTGGTCATGCTGGTGGTTGTTCTGGCCGCCAACCTGTTGCTGGAGAACTTCGTGGAGCCCAAGGTCATGGGCCGAACCCTGGACATCCACCCGCTGGTGGTGCTGGTCGTCACCGCGTTGGGCGGCCTCCTGGGCGGCATCGTCGGCCTCATCCTGGCCGTCCCCGCCACCGTGATCGCCAGCAACGGCATCGGCCGCCTGCGATCCAGAGGCTCCCTGGCGCGGGTCGCCGAACGGGCCGAGCCAACCGTGCGACGCATCCTCGACTGACGCGGCCCACCCGATCACGCGCACAAACCCACCACTGTGACAAGGCCGCTTGGCTCGATGGTTGAGCGTGGAACCACGACCCGGCCTCGCCGATCGGGCCCCTTCATTGGGCCGAGATCGGGTTCCGACCTGCGGTCAGGACATGCGGCAGTCTCCGGTGGACATCAGGACCAACCAGGTGGCGCCTACCGCGGCGCTCCGCTGCTGCGGCGGTACGAGTCGTCCGAGCTCGCGGTCGAGAACACCGGGCACGTGGTCGAGGTACCGATCCCGGACGACGTCCACGACACCCTGCAGATCGGCGGTGAGCGCTATGCGCCGGTGCAGTACCACTTCCACGCCCCATCCGAGCACGCCGTCAACGGCCCGCGGGCGGCGGTGGAGGCCCACTTTGACCACATGAACGCCCAAGGCGCCACGGCCGTCGTGGGTGTCTTCTACCGCCGTGGCCCGGACCCGAACGCGGTGCTGGACAGGATCCTGCTGTCGGCGCTCGACACGGCGGGCGAGGAGGTCCACGCCGGGGAAGCCAGCGAGGGCGGCGCTGTTCTGGCACCTCAGGGGGGTCAGCGCGATGCGCGGGGGCCCGATCCGGAACGGACGGGTCATCAAGCTTCGCCGCGGCGGAACGCACGACAGTCGCTGATGCCGGCGGACGACCTGTTCGACTCGGCGGCTCAATTGCTGTCGGGGTCGGGCGGGCGCCCGCGGTCTTGGCGAGGTTGCCAGGCGCTGACCACCCGGGCCACCGCCGTCACCAGGAACAGCTGCCCGATCAGCATCTCCAGGACGGCCAGGGTCTGCCCTGGGTTGGCGTCCGGGACCAGGTTGCCGTACCCGGTCGTGGTCAGGGTGGTGAACGAGAAGAACAGATACTGGGGGAAGGGGCCTTCCCCTTGCGATCCGAAGAACGAGCCGCCCTGCAGCGCACCCAGTGCCTGGTAGGCGAACGCGAACGACATCCCCACCATCAGATAGGCCGCGATCGCGCCGAGCAGGGTCTGGGTATCCACGGTCTGCCGCAGCACCAGGCGGCGGACGATGATGACCGGCGCGACCAGGTATAGTAGCCCGCTTATCACGGCCATGACCCCGCCGGCGACATCGCGAGCGATAAAGAGGTTCAGGATCGCGACGACCGCCGAGACAACCAGGATCGCGCCGGTGACCTCCCGGAGGCGGCGGTGCGCCTGGGAGGCCTGCAGCGTCACCCAGATGGTTGCGATCTGCACGAACAGGACCAGCGACACTGCCCACGCCGCCGTGATCGTGGCTGACAGCGCGTAGGTGACCAGGATCAGCAGCACCACCAGACCGTAGCTGTCGGGCGAGGAGAAGGCCTCGATGAGCTGCCTGGGCCGGTGTAGGCGGCGCTGGTCCTGCACCTGGTGGTCGAGGTCGTCGTCCGCCATTGTGGTCCTCCCCCCGGTCGGGAATCCGCCGGAGCGCAGTGGGCGGTGGTCCAAGGTCATTCGACGCCTCGACTGCCGGCACCCGCATCACCCTGATCAGGTGAACGAAGGCCACACGAGGGAGGCAGAGAATGAGCTACGGGCCTGGGTGGAGCTGGCGAAAGGGCGCTCACCGCGAGCTGGGGAAGCACTGTTGGGCTGCCCATCAGCGGCGGTCGCGCAACTCAGCCTCCCAGCGGCTCGTCTGGGCTACCACCTAGCTCCCATAGTCCGCTGCGCGGCGCAGTCGCGTCCCCCGTCCCCCTCGGGTGGAGCAGATGCGCCGAGCGGTACGCATGACGATGGATTCATCTGCCCGTCCGTGTCGGACTGCGGCGACCTCACCCAAAAAAGGTGATGTTCACATGTCGGCCTGATGCGATGGTGCGATCGGATGTCGATTGCGGCCCGCCGACATGGCCAGCCGCGGACCAGGGGAGGGTTCAACACGATGACCGAAGACGCATACTCGTCGTCCGGGTCGCGCGCGGGCCGGGAGACGAGCGGGACGGCGGTCGGGTTCATCTTGTTCGCCGCGATCATGATGATCATGGTCGGGGTCTTCGAGGCGATCCAGGGGCTCGTTGGCATCTTCGAGAACGAGTTCTACGTCGCCACCCGCAACTATCTGTTTAAGTTCGACGCCACCACCTGGGGCTGGATCCACCTGCTGCTCGGCCTGCTGGTGGCCTTCGCCGGCTGGGGGCTGTTCTCGGGGCGGACCTGGGCGCGCACGGTGGCGATCATCCTGGCCGTGCTCAGCGCCCTGGCCAACTTCCTGTTCATCCCCTACTACCCGTTCTGGTCGCTGCTCCTCATCACCCTGAACATCTTCGTGATCTGGGCCGTGGCGGCCCACGGCGGCGAGCTGCGGGAACCAATCTGACCGCGGCTCCGCGCATCAGAGTCCGGAAGGAATGGGCAAGGCGATCAGCCTGACCGAGAGGACCGCCCCGTAGTCAGACGTGGGGCTGCTGCCCGTGCCGGTGAGGCGGTGAACCGCTGAAGCACCCGACGCGCCTGGACGAAAGGTGGAGGTGGTCTGCAGCACGAGGTCGACAGCGCAAGCGCAGAAAGGGTCAAGCCGCGGCCTCGAGCACAAAGAAAGCCCACTCGAACCAAGGAGGCTCACATGAGCACCGCAGCGGCCGAGAGTCCCGTACTGGATCTGCTTGCGACCATGACCGCGGCGTCGGTCGAGCGGTCGGAGCTCGACCCGAGGTCCTTGATGCTGGTGCGCCTGGCGGCCCTGGCGGCCGTGGACGCCCCGCCCGTGTCGTACCTCACGAACCTCGCCGTCGCCAGCGACGTCGGCGTCGTTGCGGAGGATGTCGAGCAGGTCCTGATCGGCATCGCCCCGGTCGTCGGCACCGCCCGGGTTGCGTCGGCGGGCGGCAAGATCGCGCGCGCCCTCGGCTTCGCGATCGCCGTGGCCGAGGCAGAACTCGAGGAAGAGGAGGCCGCGGCCGACGATTACTAGGTCTGGAACTGACTGGATCCGTCGGGAGCTGTCTGGAACGACGCGGCACCCAACATGAGCTGTCTAAGTCCGTGTGGAAAGACCAGTCCGACGGCCAGCATCCGGCTTGTAGTCGGAAGGTCGTCGATTCGGTCCCCACTTCGGGGACGCCGTATCGGCCTTCTTGGACATGCAGCCGCATCGCCAGTGGCAGGCTCCGAATCCAAGGCGCTGGCCCAGCTCTGCAGGGAGACGCGACGGAACGTCCGCATGGTCAGGCGCCCCCGGCTGGGGCCGGGGGCGCCGAGGTAGGGCTGCTCAGAATCCGCTCCACTGCCTTAAAGGCCGGCCCTGCGGGCGACCGCCTGCGGCGGTCGCCCTCGCGCCGGCAGCGACACGACGGGAGCCAGGGAACCGGTCGCACCCTCCACACCGGCAGATCGCAGCAGATCGACTCCTGGTGTCGTCACCTCAGCAATCACCTGATACAGGTGATGCCGCGCCCCTCCCGCGATGCGAGCATCGCGGCATGGTTATCGCGAGGCTGGCCGTGCTCGGTGTCGATCTGATCGTGATCGTCGCCTTCCTTGGTGTCGTGCTCTCGCGCCGGCGCCGGGTCAGCCGCCAGCCGGGCGCCTTCAAGGGCGCGGTCCGGGTGGTGGACGGCGAGGTGTCGGGGCTGGGAGCCAAGTGGCAGCGGGGCTATGGCCGCTGGGTCCGTGACGTGCTGGTCTGGACCAAGAAGCCGTTGTTGTTCCGCAACGAGCTGGTGGCCGTCGACGGGCTGGCCGGGAGGCCCGGGCGGCCGGGCCGGGGGAGGTAAAACGGGTCGGGAGCGACCCGGTGATCCTGCCGCTGGCGGCCGACGGCGGCGCCCGGGTCGAGGTCGCCACGGCAGCCGATGACCGTGGGCGGGCACTGGGGCCGTTGGCCGCCTCTGCGCCGCCACCGGCTGGATCGGGATAAGGGTGCAGGCCGGGCAGCCCAGGAAGCCTGGTTGCCGGGCTTCGCCCTTGGTGGGTGATGCCTGCTCACCGGTAACGGCGCGAGCGTGGTGAGCAGATTCCTCGGGTTGGCGGCGGGTCGGTGGACCGGACACATCCACCAGGTGAAAGGAGCACCGCTCATGGCTAGCTCGGACGACCAGGCGGGTTCGAATCGGCCCAACATCGTGTTCGTCCTGTGCGACAACGTCGGCTGGGGCGATTTCGGGGTCTACGGAGGGGGCACGCCGACGCCTCGGATCGACCAGCTCGCCGGCGAGGGCATCCGGTTCAACAACTACACCGTCGAGGCGCAATGCACGCCCACAAGGTCTGCGCTCATGACGGGTCGCCAGTCGGTGCGATCGGGAACGTTCAGGATCCCGTTCGCAGGGGAGGGGAAAGCGGGGCTGGCGCCGTGGGAGTACACCATCGCCGAGCTGCTTTCGGATGCTGGCTACGCGACGTCGTTGTTCGGCAAGTGGCATTGCGGTGACACCGAGGGTCGGCTCCCGACCGATCAGGGCTTCGACGAGTGGTGGGGCTACCGCAACAGCGTCGACGAGGCCGGCTGGACGTCGTACGCGACGTTCGAGGCGATCGCCAAGGCCAGAGGGATCCAGGCGCCCCAGATCTGGGAGGGGAAGAAGGGCGGCACCCAGACCGCGGTGCGTGAGCTGAACTTGGAGGTGCGCCCGTTCCTGGACGAGTTAATCGTCGAGAAGACGATCGACTTCATCACGCGACAGGAAGCCGCAGATACGCCGTTCTTCACCTACGTCGGGCTGTCGCACATGCACCCGCCGGAGGCGGTGCACCCGGACTTCGACCAGACGGATCCGGGGCGGCTGGGGCAGTATGCGGACCTGATCGCCGAGATGGATTACCGCATCGGGCAGATCCTGGACTGCATCGACCAGGCGGGGCTCGCCAACGACACCGTCGTCGTCTTCTCCAGCGACAACGCGGCCGGCGGGACCCACTCGTTCCAGGGCGGATCGAACGGACCCTTCCGCGGGGCGTTCGTGACCCCGCCGTGGGAGGGTTCGATGAGGGTCCCCGCGATGGTCCGCTGGCCGGGGAAGGTGCCGGCCGGCGTGGTCACCGAGGAGATGCTGTCGGCCCACGACTGGTACACGACCTTCGCTGCGCTGGCTGGGGCATCGGACAAGGTGCCCACCGACCGGCCGATCGACAGCATCGACGCTTCGAGGTTCCTGCTCGGGGAGAGCGCGACCAGCGGCCGGGAGAGCATCCTGTTCTTCGGTCCTGACGGTTCGCTGATGTCGGTCAAGTGGCACAACATGAAGGTGGTCCTCCGCTACTGCGAGGGCATTGATCAGCCGATCGTGACGCCGTCGTGGCCGATGGTGTTCGACCTCGCCAGTGACCCGGGCGAGCAGTACAACATCATGGACACCAAGTTGGATATGGGCTGGATGGTGGGTGTCGCCCTCAAGTTCGTTGCCGACTACCAGAAAAGCGTCGCCCAGTACCCGAACATCAAGACGGGCGAGGACTTCACTGGCTATGAATGAACCCTGAGGGAGAGATCACTCGATAGCAGCCGCGGTGGGCCAGGCCGGCAAGCCCAGTGTGAGAGCAACCGTCGCATCCATCGGCCATGCCAGCTCCGTGCCATGCGCATCGGCGAAGCACGAGTATTGGCGGTCATTCACGGTCAGTCACGTCCCTCTGACCTGCGCGCCCGCTCCTCTCTAGGTGGGCGACAGCACGAATGGTAGGGATGGGGTCGCTCCAACACGTTGCGTCGCCAAAGTTGCTCCCTATGTCCAGCGCCCCCAGCTGAGCCGGGGGTGCTGGAAGATCGGCTGGTCAGAATGGCGGAGCATCGTTGAAGTCGCCACCGCGCTCGGCCGGCCGTTCCCGGCCGCTTGAGCGTTCGCCGCTGCCGCGTTGGCTGGTCCGTTCGACCTTGGCGGTCGCCCACTTCAGGCTCGCCCCAACCTCATCGGCCTCGATCTCGGTGACCGACCGCTTGTCGCCCTCGGGGGTCTCCCAGGAGCGCTGGCGGAGCCGGCCGGTGACCATGACCCGGTCGCCCTTGGCCAGGGAGTCGGCCAGGTGCTCGGCCTGGCCGCGCCAGACGTTGACCTTGAGGAAGCTAGTGTCGCCGTCGCGCCACTCGCCGTCCTGCTGGATCCGCTGGGTGACCGCCACCCGCATGTTCGCCACCGCGATCCCGTTGTTCGTGAACCGCAGCTCGGGGTCGTCGACCAGGTTGCCGACGATGGTGGTGTGGTTGTCCGCTGGCATGTTGACTTGCTCCTTCCTGGTGCTGGTTAGCGTTCCGGGCCGACCCGCTCCGGGCCATACCGGATCCGTGTGGGTTGGTGGCGGGCGGCCTGGATGGCGTCGGCCATGCGGTAGTCCTGGCCGGCCTGCCAAATAACCGGGTGCCGGTCGTTTTGGCGGCTGTCATGGACGGCGACGCGGACGCCGAGGGCGAGGGCGGCCTCGCGCTGGGCGACGTCGCGGTGGCCGATGCGGTCGGTGCGGTCGGCGGGGACGCCGAAGCTGGGGTTCAGCCGGTCGAAGGCTTGCTCGCTGGTCCGCTCGGCTGGCCGGTGGTGGTGGTTGTGGATCCAGTCGTCGTGGTCCGACTTGAGGGCCTCGGCGGCCAGCTGCTGGTGGGCTAGGGTGGGGTGGCTGCCCATGCAGGCTCCTTTCCTGCGGGTGGTTGGGTGGGCGCGGGCTCTGCTTGGCGGCGGCACGCGCCCACCCCCTGGACATCTTCAGCCGGCCGGGTGGCCGGCGGCGGTCATGGCCATCACCTCCCGTCCTTGGTTCGCTCGCCAGCCGCCCGCAGCGGTGGCGAGGTGTGGGTGCGTTCGGGGTTGGTGGGTTGTCGGGGGCGGCGGGGGTGGGCTAGGCCGACCTGGCGGCCCGAGACCAGGGTGCGGTGGGTCTGGCGGGGCTCCTCCTTAAGCAGGCCGCAGCGCTCGGCCGCGGCCAGGAGCTTCAGGTCGACCTCGCGGTGGTCGAGGGCGCCGGTGGCGACCAGGTTGTAGAGGTTGCGGGTCGACTCCCACAGCTGCCGGTTCCGGTGGCCGACGGGAGCGGCGGCGACTCGGGCGAACTCCTCGGCCAGGGCCGCCCGCGCGTACCGGTCGCCCGGGGCGACGCCGGTGGCCGCAAGCTCCACCGGACCGGGGGATCGTTGCGGCCATCGGCGTTCCAACCGTGCTCGCAATGGTGCCGGGACCTCGGCCAGCGGGGTATCGAGATCGCGGCCCATGACCCACTGATAAGGGTGACCCGAGGCGTGGCGGCTGGGTGGGGCGACCACATAGCCACCCCGGGCCCGCCAGTCCACATGCGCCAGGCCGGCCGGCGGGACGTTGCCGAGGCCGGTGGGGGCCAGGTAGTAGTGCCAGCCACCACCACCGGTACGAACCAGCGGCCCGGAGCTGTGCAGGCCATGGGTGGCGGCCAGGGTGTGGATGGCCTGGGCGCCGGCAGGGCCGTCGACGTCCAGGACATCAAACACATGGCCGGTGGCCAGGCCGATGTTGGCCTGGGGGTGGCGGGTCCACCAGGCCAAGATCCGGGCCCGGTTACAAGTGGCGTCCTTGACCCCGTGGGGGACGAGGGTGCCGAGGGGGTGCTTGGCGGGCTGGCCGCAGCCCGGATCCCGACACGAGCAGCCGGACCCCAGCGCATGCTGCTGGTCGCCAGTGACTGGCTGGAGGTCGCCGCGGGCCGGGAGGGGATAGTGCAGAGGCAGCACCGGGATGCCGCGGGAGGCATAGCCAAGCGCCGCGTCCCGCAGCTTCCATCTGGGGCGGCTCACTGAACGTCCTCCGCCGTCGAGGGGCGTTGGCGTTGCAGGAAACTGGCGGCGCTGCTGCGGCCACAGCCAGCGGCCTCGGCCAGGGTCCGGACCGTCCAGGCCTGGCCGTCGGGCCGCGGCTGGGCATAGGCCGCCTGCAGCCGTGCCCCAACCGTGGTGGTGTCGGCCGAGCGAGGTCCGGCGGGCAGCGCGCGCCGCTGGGCGCCGATCGGCTGGGCGGCTGGGTTGTCGGGGTTGGCGGTGAGGTCGGGGCGGCGGACGGTGGTGGTTTGCAGCGCCTGGCCGGGCTGCTCAAATGCGCTCCCGCGTTCCAGGTCGGCGACCTGCGCGGCGAGGCGGGTAACCTCGCCGGCGTCGCCTTTGAGGCCTTCCAGCATGGCCAGGACGGCCAGGGGGATGGCAGCGGCGATGGCTTGGGCGACCAGGTTGGGTCGGGCGTGAGCGACGTTGCCACCGATCGACGCCGCCGTCCCGCAGATGACGAGCAGCCAGCCGTAGCCGGCCCCGCGGGCGCCGCGGCGCGAGCGGCTGATGATGCGGAACATGCCGTAGATGGCCGGCCCATCCGCGACCACGGGGACCGCGGCGGCTTGCCACCAGCTGTAGCCGGCCTGGATCCCCAGGGCGTACAGGGAGGTCGCCGACACCGCATAGGAGCAGGTGGCGATCACCACCGCGACCACCACGCCCAGCTGCAGAGTTAGGCGGTCCAGGATGGACACTCGGGCAGCCACCGTCGTGTGCGCCGTGGCGGCGGTAGTCCGGTCCGCGGCCGGCGGCGGGACCGCCGCGGACAGGCCAGGGCTGGACCCCGTCCGATGTCCGTTGGACCGCTCACCCGGGTCGGGCGGAGGGTCGGTCAGGTGGCGGTCGGTCATTGTCGGTCCGCCTGGTCCTGGTCGTCGTCGACTCGGGGCACCCAGGTCCCGTGGTGCCAGTCGGGGGTGCCGGGCTCGCCGGTGCCTGGCGTGAAGGTGGCCAGCTGGCGGAGCTGCTGCCAGTAGTGGTCGCGGCCCTGGTGGCGCCACAGCTCGGGTGGGGTTGCCTGGAGCCAGCGGCGGATGATCTCCCGGCCGATCCGCTCGACCAGCTCGCCGGCGGCCCGGTCCCCGCGCGGGGCCGGGTTGGCCTGGGCCAGGTGCCAGCACATCGCCAGCTGCGCGTCCTCATAGCTGCCCAGGCGGCCGTCGTCGACCTCAATGCTGATCTCGTGCTTCCCCACGGCGGTCAGCCTCCTTCGCTGTCGGATCGGTGGCCGGCCGCCGACACCAGCTGTGGCGGGGGTGGACGGCCAGGCGGTCACCGCTCGGCCTCCAGCCCGCTGGCCTGACGCTGCTGGTCGGCGCGGTCGGCCTCGTTCGGTGCGGCCAGCTCGGCCCAGCGGGGGTCGTAGCCCAGCAGGTGACGCAGGTCTGGGCGGGTCTCATGGACCAGGCGTTGCCGCTCCACGCGCTCCAGGTAGACCCGACTGGCCTGGGCGGCGTCCAGGCCCAGGGCGGCGCCGATCGCGGCCCAGCCATGGCTCTGCTCGCGGGCCTGGCGCATCGCTCCCCAGCGCCAGCCGACCAGCTGGTCGACCACCTCCCGGTTGGCCGCCAATGCCTCCAGCGGCCCCGGCCCCTGGGTCCACTCCGGATGCTGGTCAAAGACCGCCGGCGACTCACCCCGCGCAGCGGTCCGCTGGCGGGCGGTCCGCATCACGTCGGCGTCCGACCAGGCCTGCCAGGTCTCCCAGGCGATGGTGAACGGGTGCCGGGGCTGGCTCGCGCTCACGCGGCCACCTCCCCATCCTCGCCCACCCCATAGAGCGGCTGGACCGGGGCCAGGTCATCGACCTGCATGGCCGGATGCGGCACCGCCGCATCCACCGCCATGGCCAGCGAGGCCAGCCGGCGGGAGCGGAACCAGGGCCGCAGCCGGATCCGCACCGGCGGCAGATGCCCGTACACCAGCAGGGCCCGGCGGGGCTTGAGCTGCCGCAACGCCTCCGGCGGCAACAGGCGCCGATAGGCCGTCGACTCGGTCCGCGACGCCCGGCCGTCCCCACCGGTCGTCTCCGAGGTCTGCTGCAGGGCCTCGTCCCCGACCAGCTTGGAGGCGAGTTCGAGGGAGGCCGGATCAGCCTGCCCCGACAGCAGGAGCTTGGCCCGATGACCGTTGAGCACGGTGGAGGCGCGGTGGCCATAGCGGTGGGCCAGCTGGGCCTCGTCGTGCCAGATGGTCAATAACTGGATGCCCTGCCCACGGCCGGTGGTGGCCAGCTGGGGGAGCTTCTTGATGGCGGCGCAGTTGCCGGCCTCGTCCAAACAGACGAACAGCCGGGGGTCGAGCATGCCGTCGGGTTGGGCGGCGGCCAGCTGCTCGGCCTTGTAGATGACGACGCTCACGAGGAGCTCGAACAGGGGCCGCAGTCGTTCTTGCTCGCTGGCGGGGGCGTAGAGGTACAGGGTGTTGTTGGCCCCGACCAGCAGCTCATCCAGGTCCAAGTCACAACCCTCAGCCGAGGCGGCGATGACCGGGTCGCCGTAGACGTCCAGGAGGGTTTCGGCGGTGCCGTAGACCGAGCCCATGGTGTTGTCGGGGCGGTTGGTGCAGGCCGCCCAGACATCCAGGGCCTGCTGGTTGCCGATCTCCATTAGCGCGGTGGCGACGTCGTCGACGTCTTGGACGTCGACCCAGCGGGCCACATCGGCCATGGAACGACCGGTGCCGGCGGCGGCGAACAGCAGGACTGACAGGAGCTTGGCCCCCAGCAGTTGCCAGTAGTTGGCGTCATCAGCCTTGTGGCCCTGCACATCGGCGGCATCGGCCAGCATCCTGCCGATCCGGCGGGCGTCAGCGTAGGTAGAGCAGTAGGCGAGCGGGGTCCACCGAGCCCCGGGCACGCCGGACAGCCCGAGGGGGTCGTAGACCCAGACGGCACCCAGGCTGGCCCGATGCGCGCAGGTGGCCCGCAGGACATCGGGTTTGATGGAGGTGGTGACCAGGTTGCCCTCCCACTCCAAGATCGCGGGGATCACGAGGCCGTGGGTCTTGAACGACCCTGGTGGGCCGAAGGCGAGCACCGAGTGACACTGCTCCACAGCCAGGTAGAGGCGGCCCAGGAGGCGGTCGCGGAGGCGGTCGCGGCGACCCAGGATGATCCGCCCCCGCCTCGGCCCCAAGACCAGCAGCCGACGCAGCTGCCACCAGCTCGCCCACCGCGCTCCCCGCTGCCGCCGCCGGCGGCGGGCGCGTGGGGAGACCAGCCGGACCAGCAGCCCATAGGCCAGGGCGGGAAGCCAGAAGGTGAGGACGGCAGCGGCGTACATGCCGACCGGGCCCGGCAGTAGCGGCTGGGCGGAGGGTGGCCAGGCTTGGGCGGGGTCCTCCCAGGTGCCGGGCAGCCGCAGGAGGACCCCGAGCATGTCGACCAGCCGCACGGGCAGGTGCTGGTGGGCGCCGAAGACGATGGCGGCGACCTGGCCGATTAGCCACACCAGCCCGCAGGCGGCGAACAGCATCACCGCGATCACAAGCCAGAAGGTGTCAGGGACCAGGTTGTGCTCGGGATAGCGGTCGCGGTCACGCCACATCCAGGTCACCTCCTGGCGGTGGCTGGCCACGTATAGGGCGAATCGACGCAGCGTCGGAGGCGGGCCTGGCATCGAGCGAGACGCCGAGTTTGTCCTCGATGACGGCAGCCGGAATGAGCCAGCGTCCGTCCAACTGGACCGCGCGGAGCGTCCTGCGCTTGATCAGGTTGCGGACACCGGACTCCGACATGCCGAACATCTCGGCCACCTCACGGGGCCGATACGCCACACGCTTGAGTGGCCTCCTGTTTAGCTGCTCGTCCAAGCGGTCAACTCCTTCCTGGGCCCGCGTGCTGCTGACACCGCAAGGGCCCCGAACCTGCCGTCTTTGCTGGTTATGGCGAGGACGGTAAGCCGGACGAAGAAGACCAACCCGTACGAAAGTACGGCCATCACAGAAGTACGGGTGGAGGGGTGCGCGGAGCCGAGCTGGCTAGTGGTCCGTCGCTGAGATGCTTTGACACTTGAACAGCCTGGTCGACACGGGCCTGGAGGTGCGGATTGGCGTGATCAGTAGGCCCAGGGGGGAAGGCCGTGCCCACTGCTGGGAGTGTCCGCGCCGCCGGGTGCGGAGGGTCGAAGCCAGAGCGAGACCCGCGTCGGTTCCATGGTCTGATCAACGACCGCCTGCAGCTCGGCGCTGAGGATGTCGAGGTCGATCTGGTCGCGTAGGCGGGTGGAGAACGCCTCGATGGTCTTGGCGGTGTTGTACTTGCGCCGGTTGAAGCGCCGGTCGACCGCCTGTTGGATGCGGCGGCGGGCCGGCTGGAACAGGGCCGCAACGGCGAGGGTGGCGCCGGCGACTGCCCAGCTCGGCGGCCTATCGCCGATGCCGCCGAACAGCTGGCCGAGGATCAGGACGACGCCGGCGTAGACGGCGCCGAGGAGGGCTGTGAGCAGCCCGTAGACCAGGGTACGGTTGATGATCCGGTCGATGTCATAGAGCCGGTAGCGCAGCACGGCGACGCCGAGGGCGACCGGAACCGCCAGTAGCAGCACGCTCTGGAGCAGGTCGACGACGAGCGGGCTGGGGCCATGGCCAAAGACGAGAAGGCTGAATGATGCAAGGAGCAGCACGTAGGCTGGGAAGCTGAGGATGGCGTAGGCGAGCCATTTCAGCTGCTGGCGCTCGTCGCCTCGGGCGCGGCGGAACCGCACCACCAGTGATGCCTGGGCGGCCAGGGCGAGCGGGATGAACAGCAAGAAGATCGCCAGTGCGAGCAGCGAAAGCACGTCTTCGGCGGCGGGGATCCCCAGCGGGTTTTCCCCCACCGGGACCTCGCTGGCCTGCATTTGGCCGGGGAGGAGGGCATCGACGATGGGGGCGAGCAGCAGCACTAGCGCGCCGAGCCAGGCGACCGGCCGCCACCGCGGCGATGGCAGCCGGCCGGTGGGGTATAGCAACGGCACAAACAGCAACACCAAGGCGAGCGGGATCGGCCCGATCGACGACGAACCCTGGGCCGCGGCGACGGCCCCGGGCAGGTCGGTGCCGGGCGGGGCGGCCAGGGTGTACAGCGCTAGGCGTCCAAGGCGCCACGGAGCGCGCCCAGAATGCCGATCGCGACGAACAGCCAGCCGATGCGGTTGCCGGGGCGGCGGGCCACGATCAGGGCGCCCATGACTGCAAACGGGATGCTGATGGCTGCCTGGCCACGGGTGTCGACCGCGCCCGGGACCGACGCCAAGGTCCACAGCACCAGGTGCAGCCCGGTGAACGCCACCGTGAGCGCCGCGGCGCCCCATGCCAGCCAGGCAGCAGCGCGCGGACCAACGCCATCGCGCGGCGGCGTCACCGCGCCGGTCATGCAGGCACCCTTACCGTCAGGTGACCCACGCGGCTGCTCCTGTCTGATAGTCGCGGCCCTGAGCGAGAGCATCGACCATGACCGTCCCGAGAACGTTACGAACCGGGCCACAGGGGCAAGCATTGTTTGT
>Ga0184632_10000109_pt1 | contig 25626 bp, 15 predicted proteins | sample PLM31_50_b1_FD_133153 | JGI IMG/M metagenome (GOLD analysis project Ga0184632, IMG submission 133153) | Groundwater sediment microbial communities from an aquifer in East River, Colorado, USA - PLM3-1_50_b1 | ecosystem: Environmental > Terrestrial > Soil > Riparian zone | place: USA: East... | reverse complement strand
TCCGTGCCGATGCACAGCGACTCGTCACAATGGCCGATGCATTGCTGGCGCACGCCAGCCGACTGGTCCCCGATGCGATCGCTGCGAACAAGACGCGCTATCACGGCGACTTCCATCTCGGCCAGGTGCTGCTCAGTCAGCATGATTTCGTCATCATTGACTTCGAAGGCGAGCCGTCGCGTCCTCTCGATGAGCGGCGCGCGAGGCATTCGCCGCTGCGCGACGTCGCAGGGATGCTGCGTTCGTTCGGCTATGCGGCGGCAGTCGCCCTGCAGCAGGGTATCGCGCCGAGCCCGGCCGACCGCGCGCGGTTGACCGCGCCGCTGGAAGAGTGGCGCGCGCAGACCGCCGAGGCGTTCCTCGCGGGCTATCAGGCCGCGATTGCCGGAACGTCGTCGTATCCGTCGGATGCCGGTGTGGCGGCCCGCCTAATCGATGCCTTCACGCTGGAGAAGGCCCTCTACGAATTGCGCTACGAGCTCGCCAATCGGCCGGACTGGGTCGCGATACCGCTGAGCGCAGTGCTCGCGCACCTCGCGGGTGGCGCCGCATGAAGGACGACCTCGAGCATCGGCCGCCGGCGCGCGCGGCGGCTGCCGCATCGACCGTCTGGCGCGGGCAGCCTGCGCCGCTGGGAGCTACATGGGACGGCGCAGGGGTCAACTTTGCGCTGTACTCGGAGCACGCACAGCGCGTGGAGCTGTGCCTGTTCGATCCAAAGGGCCGACGGGAGGTGGAGCGAGTCGACGTCCCTCATCGAACCGATTTCGTATGGCACTGCTATCTGCCCGATGCGCGTCCCGGAACGCTGTACGGCTATCGCGTGCACGGGCCGTACGATCCTGAACGGGGACATCGTTTCAACCCGAACAAAGTGTTGCTCGATCCCTATGCCCGCATGATCGTAGGTCAGGTGCGCTGGGCGGATGCCCACTACGGCTACCGCATCGGCAGTCGTCGCGAGGACCTCTCCTTCGACACACGTGACAATGCGTCGGGCATCCCGAAAAGCCAGGTTGTGGACCCTGCTTTCACCTGGGGCGACGACCGGGCGCCGAGGATAGCCTGGAAGGACACTGTCATCTATGAGGCACATGTCAAGGGATTGACGCAGCTCCATCCCGACGTGCCGCCGCAGTTGCGCGGCACCTACGCCGGCCTCGCGAGTGCCCCGGTGCTAGGCCATTTGCGGCGACTCGGCGTGACCGCCGTCAATCTGCTGCCCGTCCATACCTTCGTCGACGACAAGCGCCTCGTCGAACTCGGACTTCGCAACTACTGGGGCTATAACACCATCGGCTTCTTCGCGCCCGAAATGCGCTATTCGGCGACTGGAACGCTCGGCGAATTCAAGACGATGGTCAAGACGCTGCATGGCGCCGGCATCGAAGTGATCCTCGACGTCGTCTACAACCACACAGCCGAAGGCAACCACCTCGGTCCCACGTTGTCTTTTCGCGGCATCGACAACGTCGTGTATTACCGGCTGCAGGACGATCGCCGCCTCTACCTCGACTACACCGGTACCGGAAACACGCTGTCTCCGCTTCACCCCATCGTCTTGCGGCTGATGTTCGACAGCCTGCGGTACTGGGTGACCGAGATGCACGTCGACGGCTTCCGGTTCGATCTTGCCACGACACTCGCGCGCGAACAGCACGCGTTCGACCAGTTCGGCGCCTTCTTCGACATCGCCCGGCAGGACCCGGTACTGGCGCAGGTGAAGCTGATTGCGGAGCCGTGGGACCTGGGCGAAGGCGGATACCAGGTGGGTGGATTTCCGCCCGGCTGGTCCGACTGGAACGGCCGTTACCGCGACGCCGTGCGCTCCTACTGGAAAGGAGACGGTGATTTGGTCGGCGAGCTCGCGAGTCGCCTGTCCGGATCGAGTGACATCTTCGAGCCTGGCGGCCGCGGGCCGACCGCCTCGATCAATTTCATCACCGCGCACGACGGCTTCACGCTGCGCGACCTCGTCAGCTACAACGACAAGCACAACGAAGCCAATGGCGAGCAGAACGAAGACGGCGAACCGCACAACCGGAGCTGGAACTGGGGCGTCGAAGGCCCGTCCGACGATCCCGCCATTCAGGCGCTGCGCACGCGGCAGATGCGCAATTTCCTGGCGACGCTGTTCTTCTCGCAGGGCGTGCCGATGCTGCTGCACGGCGACGAGCTCGGTCGCACACAACGGGGGAACAACAATGCCTATTGCCAGGACAACGAACTGTCGTGGGTGCACTGGGATCTGGACGAGGAAGGGCGATCGCTGCTTCGCTTCACCGAGCGGGTGATTGCGCTGCGCAATCGGCATCCGCTGTTCCGTCGCCGGACCTTCTTCCGCGGACGCGCGGTGCGCGACTCCGACGCGAAAGACATCGTCTGGCTGCATCCGCATGGACGCGAGATGACCGACGAGGAATGGAATCAGGGCTTCGCCCGTTGCCTCGGCGCGCATTTGTCCGGTCGGGGCTTGACTGAGCGCGACGAGTTCGGCAAGCCGGTCGAGGACGACGATCTGCTGCTGTTGCTCAACGCGCACGACGAGGAGATCCAGTTTCGGCTCCCGAACGGCGGCAACTCCGAGCCTTGGCACGCACGCGTGGACACCGACCGAGAGACGGGCGTGCCCGCGCAGGAAGTTTACGCATCCGATGCCGAGTATCCGCTGCGCGGCCGCTCGCTCGCCCTCTTGTGCCGGCCCCGACATCCGTGAAGCGCGCCCACGCAATGCCGTTCGGCGCAACGCTGACGCCGGACAGCGTTTGCTTCCGGCTTTGGGCGCCGGGCGTGGCGCGCGTGGAGCTGGCGCTCGGCGGCGTATCCGACGAGCCATGGCTGCCGATGCCTTCACGCGACGATGGCTGGTTCGAGCTTGTGACGCAACAAGCCCAAGCCGGCACGCCTTATCGTTATCGCATCGACGGTGAGCTCGCAGTGCCGGACCCTGCGTCGCGATGCAATCCGGGCGACGTCCATGGTGCGAGTGTCGTTGTCGATCCGTACGCGTTTGACTGGCCCGACGGCGACTGGACCGGGAAGCCGTGGCACGAAGCCGCGATTTACGAGTTGCATGTCGGCACGTTCTCGCCGGCCGGCACGTTTGCTGGCGTGCAGGAGCGGCTTGATTACCTCGTCGCTCTTGGTGTCACGGCGATCGAGCTGATGCCGCTCGCCGACTTTCCCGGGGCGCGCAACTGGGGTTACGACGGCGTGCTGCCGTTCGCACCGGATGCAACCTATGGCACTCCTGACGAGCTGAAGTCATTGGTGGCCGCGGCGCACGCACGCGGACTGATGACCCTGTTCGACGTTGTCTACAACCACTTCGGACCGGAAGGCAATTACCTGCCTCGCATGGCGCCGCAGTTCTTCACCGACCGCCATCGAACGCCATGGGGCGCGGGCCTCAACTTCGACGGTGAGCGCAGCCGTACCGTGCGCGACTTCTTCGTTCACAACGCGCTCTACTGGCTCGAGGAGTTCCACGCCGATGGCCTGCGCCTCGACGCCGTTCACGCGATCCTCGACGATTCCACGCCCGACTTCCTGAGTGAGCTCGCGCACGCGGTACGTTGTGGTCCCGGACGCCATAGGCATGTACATCTCGTGCTCGAGAACGACCGCAACGAGGCGCACCGACTGACGCGCGACGCAAAGCGACAGCCGCTGGCCTTCACTGCACAGTGGAACGACGACTTCCACCATGTCGTCCATCATCTGTTGACGGGCGAGACGAACGGCTACTACAGCGATTACTCACGCGCTCCGCTTGCTCTCCTTGGCCGCTGTCTTGCTGAAGGATTCGGCTATCAGGGCGACACGTCGGCGTTCCGCGACGGGAAGCGGCGCGGCGAGCCGAGTGCCGCGCTGCCCCCGGAAGCGTTCGTCAACTTCCTGCAGAACCACGACCAGGTCGGCAACCGTGCGTTCGGCGATCGCCTGCATGCGCTTGCACCCGCAGCTGCCCTGCGCGGCGCACTCGCTATCCTGCTGCTCGCGCCATCGCCGCCCCTGTTGTTCATGGGCGAGGAGTTCGGCGCTGCCTCGCCTTTTCTGTTTTTCTGCGACTTCGGTCCGGAGCTCGCGGCCGCCGTTCGCGCAGGTCGCCGCGCAGAGTTCGCGGGTTTTCCACCGTTCGACGACGAGTCCGCAGCGCAGTCGCTCCCCGATCCGGGTGCAGCGGGGACGGCGGTGCGGAGCACGCTCGATTGGAGCAGCGTCACGCAGGATCGGCACGCGACGTGGCTTGCCTTCTATCGCGCGTTGCTCAAGCTGCGCAGCGAGCGAATCGTGCCGCTGGTCCCGCATATCGTTGCAGGCTCCGCCCGTCATCGCGTGCAAGGCGAGCGTGCGCTCGATGTACGGTGGCGACTCGACGACCATCGCCTGCTCGCACTGCAGATGCGGCTGCCGGTGAAGAACGCGATCGCGCTGCCTGCGCTGTCGGCTGGAGCGGAGGTTCTCTGGCAGATGGCTCCCTCCGCACCGGATGCGTGGACAATCCGCTGGAGCCTCGAACAGGGCACGCACGATGCATGAGGTGTCCGACGCGGATCTCGACCGGTTGTGCGAGACGTATTGCATCGCCACCAGGTACGAGGACTTCTGGCAGCACGAGCACTTTGCGCCGGATACAACCAAGCGCGCCTTGCTGACAGCGATGGGTGTTTGCGGCGTTGCTGGAGAAGCTGCGCCGCTGCGTACGACCGAGGCATTGCTGCCACCCTTGATCTTTCGGCTAGGCGGATTGCCGCCCGCATTTGATCTTGCGCTCGCTGCGCCGGCGCGGCACGATCAGCTCCGCTGGCAGCTGGCGCTGGAGTCCGGCGGGCGGTGTTCCGGGACCTGCACGACCGCACCGCCTGCCAGTGCGCCATCCACCGCGAATCCTGCCCGTGTGCGACTCATCTGCAGCGGTTTGCCGGACGCCTTGCCCATCGGCTATCACCGCCTGACGATCACCGATGCCGACCAGAGCGCAACGGTGATCGCCGACCTTCCAATGATCGTCTGCCCGCCGCGGTGCGCGGACTTCGGCGCTGCCGTGGAAGCTTCACGGCTGTTCGGGCCTGCCATCCAGCTATACGCGCTGCGATCGCGGCGCAATTGGGGGATCGGCGACTTCACCGACCTCGCCGCCCTCATGCGGATGGCGGCACGGCAGGGCGCGAGCTTCGTCGGCGTCAACCCGCTGCACGAATTGTTTCTCGACCGACCTGCGCAGGCGAGTCCGTACAGCCCATCGAGCCGGCTCGCGGTCAATCCGCTGTATCTCGACGTCGAAGCCGTCGAGGATTTCGGGGAGAGCGACGCCGCTCGCGCCCGCGTGGCTTCTCCTGCGTTCCAGGCACGCCTCGCCGCGCTGCGCGAGCTGCAGCTGGTCGACTACGCCGGCGTCGCAGCGGCGAAGCACGAGACGCTCACGCTGCTGTTCGAACACTTCCGCCGCGAGCACCTCGAGCCCATGAGCGATCGCGGGCGCGCCTTTCGCGCGTTCGCAGAGGCAGAGCATCCACGTGTCTACGACGCGGCTCTATTCGACGCAATGCAGGCTCACTTGACGCGGGCCGGCACCGCCGCATGGGGATGGCCCGCATGGCCCGAGCCTTGTCGCGACCGGGAGTCCGACGCCGTGCGCGAGTTTGCGCGCGCTCACGGGAACGACGTAGACTTTCATCTCTATCTGCAATGGCAGGCAGATCTGCAGCTTGCGCACGTTGCGCACGCCGCGCGCGAAGCGCGCATGCCCATTGGACTGTACCGCGACCTGGCCGTGGGCGCGAATCCAGGTGGTGCGGAGACGTGGCATGAGCCGCGCCGATTCGCAATGGCGGCGCACATCGGCGCACCCCCGGACGAGTTCAACCAGAAAGGGCAGGATTGGGGGCTGCCGCCCTGGATCCCGCGCCTGCTTCCCGAGGGGAGCTACGGACCGTGGGTTGCGCTGCTGCGCGCGAACATGCGGCACGCGGGTGGATTGCGCATCGACCACGTGATGGGGTTGTTGCGGTTGTTCTGGATTCCCGAAGGCATGGCGCCCGCCGAAGGTACCTATGTCCACTATCCGATCGACGAATTGCTTGCGATCCTCGCCCTTGAAAGCGTGCGCAACGCATGCATCGTGGTAGGAGAGGACCTGGGAACGGTGCCGAAAACGGTCCGCGAAGATTTGAAGAGCGCGGGCGTACACTCCTATCGCGTGCTGTATTTCGAGCGCGGGTCCGATGAAGAATTCCTGCCGCCGGCAGCGTACCCGGCACGGGCGCTCGTCACCGTCAGCACCCACGACCTGCCGACGCTGCACGGGTTTTGGCGAGCCACCGATCTTGCGGCTCGCGACGCGCTGAACCAGTTCCCTTCGGCCGAGCTGCGCGCTCGCCAATATGCCGATCGCGCTACCGATCGGCTGCGTCTGATGCGAGCGCTGGCGCGCGAAGGCTTGCTGCCATCGCCGGCCGTAACGGATCCGCTGTCGTTCGAGCATGTGCTTGCCGTGCACACCTACGTCGCCCGGACACCGTGCGCATTGATGACCGTACAGCTCGAGGATGTGTTCGGCGAGCCGGAACAAGTCAATTTGCCGGCTACGGTCGGCGACGACTACCCTAACTGGCGGCGCAAGATCCTTCTGGACCTCGAGGAATGGGAGCGCGACGGACGCTTCGCAGCGATGTGCAAGTCAATTCGTGCCCAGGGCCGCGGCCACGCGCCGGGCGACCCCGGCGCTGCGCCGCCGTGAGCGGAGACCGGCCCGGCGCTTCCGCCAAGGTAGCGATTCCGCGTGCCACCTATCGGGTGCAGCTGCACCGTGAGTTCACGTTCCAGGACGCCCGCGCTATCGTCCCTTATCTGGCCGCGCTTGGTGTCAGCCACCTCTACACGTCGCCGTTCCTGAAGGCGCGTGCGGGCAGCAAGCATGGCTACGACGTCGTCGATCACGACGCGCTCAATCCCGAGATAGGCACGGAGGCCGACCTCGACGCGTTGATCGCGTCGCTGCGGGAGCACGGCATGGGGCTGATGCTGGATCTCGTGCCCAACCACATGGGGGTGCTCAAGGCCGACAACGGCTGGTGGCTCGACGTGCTGGAGCACGGTCAGGCATCGCGCTACGCGGGTTACTTCGACATCGATTGGGAGCCCGCGAGCGAGGAGTTTGCCGGAAAAATTCTCGTCCCCATTCTGGGTGATCAGTACGGCAACGTGCTCGAGCGCGGCGAGCTGGCACTCCGCCTCGACCCAGCCGCCGGCGAACTTTCGCTGTGGTACCACGAGCATCGGCTACCGATCAGGCCGGTCGAGTATCCGCGCGTGCTGTTGATGGGCGTCGACCGCCTGCTCCGCGACGTGGCTGACGGCGTCGCAGATGCGCTCCGGCGCGTCGCGGACGAGTTCGCCTCCGTGCCGATCGTTTCCATGGACGCGGGCGCAGCACGCGACGCGGCCCTGGCAGGCGCCGAGGCGAAGGCGGCGCTGGCCGCGCTGTGCGCGAGCGAGAGCGGGGTGACGCGCTTCATTGAAGCGAATGCGGAGACTATCAATGGCATCCCTGGCCAATCAGCAAGCTTCGACGCGTTGCATGCATTGATCAGTGGCCAGGCCTATCGTCTCGCGTTCTGGCGCGTGGCGGCCGACGATATCAACTATCGGCGCTTCTTCGACATCAACGACCTCGCCGCGTTGCGTGCCGAGCGCCAGGACGTATTCACGGCGACGCATCGGCGCGTGCTCGATCTCGTTGGCCGCCGCAAGGCCGACTGCCTTCGCATCGACCATCCGGACGGGCTCCTCGATCCCGCCGCATATTTCGAGCGCCTGCAGATGGCCGCGAGCGCCGCGCTCGGGGAAGGCGCGCCGATCGACGCCCACCGGCGTGCGGTATACGTAGTTATCGAGAAAATCCTCGCCGGGCACGAGCGCCTGCCGCAAACGTGGCCTGTGCACGGCGGTACCGGATACCGGTTCATGAACGTGGTGAATGGATTGTTCGTCGATTCCCGGGCGCACGCTCGCTTTGATCGCCTCTACGCGGCGTTTATCGGCGAGCACCTCGATTTCGACGACGTGCTGCGGCGCTGCAAGACGCAGATCATTGTCTACGCGCTGGCGAGCGATCTCAATCGGCTGGCGACGGCGCTCACGCGCATTGCCAAGCGCAATCGGCGCACCTGCGACTTTACGAGCAACGCGATCCGACGTGCGCTGGTGGACGTCGTCGCGTGTTTTCCGGTTTACCGAACCTACGTGACCGCGTCCTCGATTACCGAAGAGGATCGGCGACATATCGACTGGGCCGTTGCCGTCGCCAAACGCGCCAGCACTGCCGACGATACCAGCGTCTTCGATCTGATCGGCTCCATATTGCGCGACGATGTGCGCTCTTCCGATCCCGCCTTGGCATCGGCGGTGAGCGAGTTCATCCAGCGTTTCCAGCAGTTCACCGCGCCCGCCATGGCCAAAGGCCTGGAGGATACGTCGTTCTACATTTTCAACCGGCTCGTCTCCTTGAACGAGGTGGGTGGCAATCCGCGGTCATTCGGTCTGACTGTCCACGCGTTTCACCGCGCATCAGTCCTCCGCGCGAAGACCTGGCCCAACGCGATGCTGGCCACCGCGACGCACGACAACAAGCGGGGCGAGGACGTTCGCAGCCGCATCGACGTCCTGTCCGAAATGCCCGCGGCCTGGCGCCTGGCGCTGCGGCGATGGCGCCAGTTCAATCGTCGGCATCGCACCAGCGTCGACGGGGTGTCGGCGCCGTCGCGCAATGATGAGTATTTGCTCTACCAAACGCTGCTCGGCGCGTGGCCGCTCGAGCCTCTAACCCAGAGCGTGCTCGATGCATTTCGCGGGCGCATCCACGCCTACATGCAAAAGGCGGTGCGCGAGGCGAAGGTGCACACCAGCTGGATCAATTCGCAATCCGAATACGAAGATGCGCTTGCCCGGTTCATCGATGGCTTGCTCGGCACGTTGGAACCGAACCAGTTCATTCAGGACGTACTGCCCCTGCAGCAGCGGCTCGCAGCGGTGGGCTGCGTGAACAGTCTCGCCCAGACGGCAATCAAGCTGACGTCACCGGGTGTGCCCGACACGTATCAGGGCACCGAGCTCTGGGACCTCAGCCTGGTCGACCCCGACAACCGCCGGCCCGTCGACTACACATTGCGCGAGCGCATGGTGCGCGATTTCGCCGTTCCCGGAACCGGTGACGGGCTTGGTGCCGAATTGCTCGCGAACTGGTCCGACGGCCGCGTGAAACTCTGGCTGACCTGGCGACTGATGCAGCTGCGCAAACGCCGTGCCGCGTGGCTCGAAAACGCGGGTTATGCACCCGTCCGCGTGCAAGGCACGTGCAGCCGGCGCGTGTGCGCCTACGTACGCAGCGGCGACGGCGCGCACCTTCTGTGTGTGGTGCCGCGGCTGTGGCTCGACCTAGTCCCCGAGCCGGGACGATGGCCCGTCGGCGCTGCCGCGTGGGGGGACACTTGTCTCACCTTCCCGAAAGCGGGACCGCAGTGGCGCAACGTGTTGACGGGTGAGATTGCGCACGCGGAATTGAACGGAGCGGGCTCGCGCCTCGCGATGGGCACGGTGTTGTCGTCGTTCCCCGTCGGTGTTTTCGAATCGTCAGGATCTTAGGAGCCTGTCGGACTAGATTTCACGCATGCGTTGCAGGGCCAAAAAGGCTGTCCGCAAGGCGCGAGGTGCGGCCGATATCGCGTATATCGGCAAGCCGAGCAACGCGGCGGACAGCCTTTTTGGCAGCAACCCGAAGGGACGGGAGCGCTTTGGACGCGTTTCCGCGTTGCTCGCCCTTGCAATAGTCGCGCTATTGCTGCGGGCTCCCGCCTTGAACCACGTCCAAATCGCCCCCCGTCGCATACGCGAAATCTAGTCCGACAGGCTCCTAGCCTAGCGGCTTGCCACCAGCTCGCGATAGAGATTCGCGTAGCGCTTCGCCGGCTGCCGCCAACCGACGTCGGTGGCCATCGCTCGTGCTTGCAGGCGCCGCCAGCGTACGGGATCCTTCCACAGCGTGAGGGCGCGATCGATCGCGAACCCCAGTTGCTCGCCGTTCGCCGGTGCGAACTGGAAGCCGGTTGCGACCCCGGCCGCGACCGCGACGTCATTGGCATCGACGACGGTGTCGGCCAGTCCTCCGACGTGCGAGACCACCGGCAGCGCGCCATAGCGCAGCGCGCACAGTTGGGTCAAGCCGCAGGGCTCGAAACGGGACGGGACGAGAATGGCATCGGCGCCGGCCTGGATGAGATGCGCCAGATCTTCCGCGTAGCCGAAATGCGCGGCGACGCGGCCCGGATTGCGCCAGGCCGCGTCGGCGAATGCACCTTCGAGAACGGGGTCGCCGCTGCCGAGCATCGCGAGCTGCGCACCACCCGCCAGCAGTGTCGGCAGCGCATACAGGACGAGGTCCATGCCTTTTTGCCAACTCAGCCGGCTGACCACGCCGAACAAGAGCGCGTCGGGTGTGTCCGTGAGGCCCATGCGGGCGGCGAGCGCCTTGCGATTCTCGGCGCGCGCAGCGCGATGACGCGCGTCGAAATGCGCCGCCAGATGTACATCGGTAGCAGGATCCCACACGGTGTCGTCGATGCCGTTGAGAATGCCGGTGAGATCGCGCGCTCGATGGCGCAACAACCCGTCCATCGCCATGCCGCCTTCCGGCGTGCGGATCTCCGCCGCATACGTCGGCGACACCGTCGTGATGCGATCTGCCAGCTGGAGCCCGGCTTTCAGATAGCCGATCGATCCGTGGTATTCGACGCCATCGATCGTGTACGCATGCCACGGCAGACCAAGTGCATCGAGCAGGTCGCCGCCGAACTCGCCCTGGAACGACAGGTTGTGCACGGTCATCACCGTGCCCGGGCGCGGACCCCCCGCATAGTGCAGATACGCGGGCGCCAGGCCGGCCTGCCAGTCGTGCGCGTGCACGACATCGGGAACGAATTCCGCCACGGCGCCGTGGCCGATGGCCGCGGCGGCGCGCGCAAGCGCGGCGAAGCGAAAAGCGTTGTCGCCCCACATATGGCCGTCGGCGTCAGCGTAGGGACCGCCGTCGCGCGCATAAAGATGCGGCGCATCGAGCACGAACCAGTCGCCATTGCTCACGTGCGCCGAGAGCACGCGGGCCGACCCGCCGTGCAGCTCGGCGAACGTATGCACGGCCGGCGCATCGCGCACGGCGGCCATCACTGCCGGATAGCCGGGGAGCAGCGAGCGCACCGTCACATTCTCGGGCGCGAGCGCCGCGGGCAGCGCGCCGACGACGTCGGCCAAGCCACCGGTCTTGATCAGCGGAAACGCTTCCGCCGCAACGGAGAGAACGCGCAAACCTCGCAAGTCAGACGTTCCCCAGACGGTCGACCATCGCCTGCGTAATGAGGCAGATGCCGCGCTCCGTGCGGCGAAAGCGCTTCCCATCCAGCTCCGGATCCTCGCCGACGACGAGACCCGCGGGAATGCGCACGCCGGAATCGACGACGACGTTGGTGAGCTTCACGCGCTGGCCGATGTCGACGTAAGGCAGGATCACGCCGTGGTCGACCTCGCCGAACGAGTGCACGTGCACGTTGTCGCACAGCAGTGAATGACGCAGCTCCGATCCGGAAACGATGCAGCCGCCGGACACGAGGGACGAGATGGCGAGGCCTCGTCTGCCTTGGACGTCATGGACGAACTTCGCGGGCGGCGTGATTTTCGCGTACGTCCATATCGGCCAGTCATCGTCGTAGACGTCGAGCTCCGGCACGACGTCGGTGAGGTCGATGTTCGCGGCGAAGTAGGCGTCGAGCGTCCCCACGTCGCGCCAATAGGTCTGGCGCTCGTCGGGCGAGCGCACGCATGAGCGTTCGAAGCGATGCGCGACGGCTTTGCCATGCGTAACGAGGTATGGAATGATGTCGCGCCCGAAATCGCGCGACGAGTGCGGATCGGCGGCGTCCCGCCGCAACTGGTCCGCCAGGAACGGCCGCCGGAAAACGTAGATGCCCATGCTGGCGAGCACCCGGCCCGGCCGGTCCGGCATTTCTGGCGGCTTCACGGGCTTCTCGATGAAGCCGACGATGCGATCCTCGCCATCGACATCCATCACGCCAAGGCTCGTCGCCTCCTGCACCGACACTTCGATGCAACCAACGGTGACGTCGGCATTGTCGTTGACGTGCTGGACGAGCATCCGTTCGTAGTCCATCTTGTAGACGTGATCGCCGGCCAGCACGACGATGTACTCGGGAGCGTAGCCATCGACGATGTCGATGTTCTGGAATACCGCGTCGGCGGTCCCCATGTACCACTGGTTTTCGACGACGCGCTGGCTCGCGGGCAGGATGTCGAAGCTCTCGTTCCGCATCGGCTGCAGGAAGTTCCAGCCGCGCTGCAGATGCCGGATCAGGCTGTGCGCCTTGTACTGGGTGGCGACCGCAATGCGGCGGATGCCGGAATTGAGTGCGTTCGACAACGCGAAATCGATGATGCGCGTCTTGCCGGCAAAGTAGACGGCGGGCTTGGCACGATTTTCCGTGAGCTCCATGAGCCGGCTGCCGCGCCCGCCGGCGAGCACGTAGGCCATGGCCGAACGTGCCAGCGGCGTCGAGTACGTGATCTGGTCCATGGTCACGCCCGCATCATGCCGTCAATCGGCCTTCGGGCGCGAGCCAGATCGCGGTGAGCGGCGGTAACGTGAGCGCCGCGGACCAGCGCTGTCCGTTGCTCGGCGTGTCCCGGGCGATGACAATCCCGGCATTGCCGCGTCCAGCGCCCCCGTAAACGGCGGCGTCGGTATTGAGGATTTCGCGCCAGCGTCCCGGCCGCGGCAGTCCGAGCCGATAACCGCGGCGTGCGGTTCCCCCGAAATTCACGACGGCGACCACGGGTTGCGCGTCCGCGCCGCCCTGCCGCAACCAGGCAAAGGTCGAGTGCTGCGCGTCGTCGACGACCAGCCACGCGAAGCCGGCGGGCTCACAATCGCACTCGTGCAACGCGCGTTCCCCGCGATAAAGGCGATTGCAGTCGCGCACGACCGCCTGCACGCCCCGATGTGCAGGATCCACGAGCAGCGGCCAGTCGATCTCGGTTTTGAAATCCCATTCGCGGTCCTGCGCGAACTCCTGGCCCATGAACAGCAGCTTCTTCCCCGGATACGCCCACATGAAGGCGTAGTAGGCGCGCAGCGTCGCAAGCTTCTGCCCCGGATCGCCAGGAATTTTACGGAGCAACGATCCCTTGCCGTGGACGACTTCGTCATGCGACAGCGACAGCACGAAATTCTCGGCAAACGCGTACGTGAGGCCGAAAGTGATCTCGCCATGGTGAAAGCGCCGGTCCGCTGGAGCGTGGCGCAGATAGGCAAGCGTATCGTGCATCCACCCCATGTTCCACTTGAATCCGAAACCGAGCCCGCCTGCGTACGTCGGTTGCGACACGAGCGGCCACGAGGTCGACTCCTCGGCGATTGGGATGGTGCCGGGGTGCCGCGCATACACGGCCTCGTTGAGACGGCGCAGGAACGCGACGGCGTCCAGATTCTGATTGCCGCCCTCCCGATTGGGCCGCCACTGTCCCTCCTTGCGAGAATAGTCGAGGTACAGCATCGACGCCACGGCGTCCACGCGCAAGCCGTCGACATGGTAGCGGTCGAGCCAGAAGAGCGCGTTGGCGACCAGGTAATTGACGACCTCGGGCCGCCCGAAATCGAACACCGCGGTCTGCCAGTCCGGGTGCTTGCCCAGCATCGGGTCCGGGTGCTCGTACAACGCGGTGCCGTCGAACCATGCGAGGCCGTGCGCATCCTCCGGAAAATGTGCGGGAACCCAGTCCAGCAACACGCCCAGCCCAGCGGCGTGACAGCGATCGACGAAACGGGCGAAACCCTCCGGCGTGCCGAATCGCGCCGTCGGCGCGAAAAGCCCTAGTGGCTGATAGCCCCACGAGTCGTCAAGCGGGTGTTCGTTGACTGGCATCAATTCAACGTGCGTGAATCCGAGGTCCACGACATAGGGGATGAGCGTGTCCGCGATTTCGTCGTAAGTGAGCCAGCCGCCACCACTGCCGCGCCGCCACGAACCCAGGTGCACTTCGTAGATCGCCATGGGTACGCGCCGCGGATCGCGCTGCGAACGCTCGGCGACAAAATGCTGATCGCTCCACGTGTAGCGGTTCGTCGCGCGGATCACCGAGGCCGTGCCCGGCCGCAGCTCGGCCCCGAATCCGACCGGGTCCGCCTTCAGCGGCAGCAGCGTGCCGTCCTTGCCGATGATCTCGTATTTGTACAGCGCACCCTCGGACAGGCCGGGAACGAAAATCTCCCATACGCCGCCGGCGCCGCATTTGCGCATCACATGCCGGCGGCCGTCCCAGCTGTTGAAATCGCCGACGACCGATGCGCGCCGCGCGTTGGGCGCCCATACCGCGAAGTGCGCACCGGCCACACCCTCGTGTTCGATGAGGTGCGCGCCCAGGCGATCGTACAGACGCGCGTGCGTGCCCTCGCCCAGCAGCCAGACATCGAGCGGGCCGAGCACCGGTCCGTACGCGTAAGCATCGTCGACCGTCCACTGACCTTGGGCATTCGATGCGCGCAACAAATAGCCGGTGCGTCGCGGCAACACGCCCTCGAAAAAGCCGGCCGCGTGCCGGCGCTGCAAGGTTCCCAGCGGATTGCCGTCGCGGGTGAGTGCGTCGACCGTATCCGCGCCGGGCACGAACGCACGCAGCACCACTTCGCCATACGCTTCATGCACACCAAGCACCGCAAATGGATTGCGGTGCCGGCCCTTGACGACGGCATCGATTGTTCCGCGGGAGACCGCGCCGGTCGTTGCCATCGGCCCTCAGCCCGGTTTCGGGCTCAAGCCCCAGACATCGCGTGCGTATTCGCGGATCGTGCGGTCCGAGGAAAAAAACCCGACCTGGGCCGTATTCGCGATCGCAGCACGCCACCACGACTCTGGGTTTCGCCATCGTTCGTCGACGGCCCGCTGCGCAGCGTAGTAGCTGTCGAAATCCGCGGTCAGCATGAAGTAGTCGTCACGCCGGAGTCCGTCGACCAGCTCGCGAAAGCGGTGGTGATCGTCGGGTGAGAACGCGCCGTGCGCGATGGCGTCGATGACGCTTGCGAGGGCGGGCGACGCCGCGATTGCGGCTTCCGCGTGCCGGCCGGCGCTACGCCGTTGCGCCACCTCAGCCGCAGTGAGTCCGAACAGGAAGAACGCGTCGGCGCCGACGCGCTCGCGGATCTCGATGTTGGCGCCGTCGAGTGTGCCGATCGTCAGCGCACCGTTCAACGCCAGTTTCATGTTGCCGGTGCCGGACGCCTCCATGCCGGCCGTCGAGATCTGTTCCGACAGGTCGGCCGCGGGAATGATCGCCTCCGCCAGGCTTACGTTGTAGTTGGGCAGGAACACGACCGTAAGCAGCCCCTGTGCGACCGGGTCGCTGTTGATCGTCCGCGCGACGTCGTGGATCAGCTTGATGATGAGCTTCGCCCGGTGGTAGCCCGCGGCCGCCTTGCCCGCGAAGATCTTGACCCGCGGCACCCAGCCGCGGTTGGGGTCGGCGCGCATCGCCTGGTAGAGCGCGATCGTCTCCATGATGTTGAGCAGCTGCCGCTTGTACTCGTGGATACGCTTGATCTGCACGTCGAAGAGCGCGTCCGCATCGAGATCGACGTGGAGGCGCGCGCCGGCGAGCCGCGCCAGCGCCACCTTGTTCGCGCGGCGGATCTCGGCGAAGCGCTCGCAAAACGCGGCGTCACCGGCGAACGGCGCCAAATCCGACAGCGCCTCCGCGTCGTCCAGCACGCGCGGCCCGATCGCGTCGACGATGAGCGACGTCAATTTGGGGTTGGCCTGGAACAGCCAGCGACGGAAGGTGATCCCGTTGGTCTTGTTGACGATCCGCTCGGGATGCAGCGCGTGCAGATCGCGGAATACCGTCTGCCGCATGAGCTCGGTATGCAGCGCCGACACGCCGTTGACCCGATGCGCGCCGAGGAACGCAAGATGACCCATCTTGACGCGGCGCTCGGGACCCTCGTCGATCAGCGATACGGAGGCGAGGAGGTTTCCGTCGTCGTGTCCCGCGGCGCGCAGCGAATCCAGATGCTCTGCATTGATGCGCTCGACGATCTCCAGGTGCCGCGGCAGCATGCGCTCGAGCTGCGTGACGGGCCACGTCTCCAGCGCTTCGGGCAGCAGTGTGTGGTTCGTGTAGTTGAAGACTTTGGTCACGACGCTCCAGGCCAGCTCCCATGGCATACCGTGCTCATCGACCAGCAGGCGCATGAGCTCCGGAACGGCGATCGCCGGATGCGTGTCGTTCAATTGAATCGCCGTGTAGTCGGGCAACGTGCTCAATTCGCCATGCTGCGACCTGTGCCGGCGCACGAGGTCCTGCAACGATGCCGACGCGAAGAAGTATTCCTGGCGCAGGCGCAGATCCGCCCCCGCGGCCGTTTCGTCGCTCGGGTACAGCACGCGCGAAATCGCCTCGAGCCGAACGCGTTCGGCCAGAGCGCCGACGTGATCGCCGCGATTGAAATCGTCGAGCGATAGCGGGTCGGCCGCGCGCGCCGACCACAGCCGCAGCGTGTTGACGTGCGCGCCGCGCCAGCCCGGGATCGGCGTGTCGAAGGCCACCGCATCGACGGTCTCGGCGGGACGCCACACGACCCGCGCCGCGCCGTTCGTCGCAACGCTTCCGCCGAAGCCGACCGTGTACAGGACCTCCGGCCGCTCGAACTCCCAGGGATTGCCGAACGCCAGCCACTCTTCGGGCAGCTCGTTCTGCCAGCCATCCATCAGGACCTGTCGGAAGATGCCGTGATCGTAGCGAATGCCGTAGCCGTGCGCCGGTATGCCGAGCGTTGCCATGCTCTCCATGAAACATGCGGCAAGCCGCCCCAGCCCGCCGTTGCCGAGCGCGGCATCGGGCTCGAGCACGCGCAGCCGATCGAAATCGACGCCCAGCTCGGCGAGCGCCGCGCGCGCCGTCGCGGCGAGACCCAGATTCGACAGCGCGTCGAGCAGCATCCGACCGATCAGGAATTCGAGCGAGAAGTAGTAGACGCGCTTGCGGCCATCGCGATACGTCCTGCGCGTCGTCTCGCTCCACCGGTCGATGATGCGATCGCGCGCGGCAAGCGACGTCGCGATCAGCCAATCGTGATCGCGCGCGTGCGCCGGGTCCTTGGCGACCATGTACGTGAGCTTGCCGAGAATCGCCGCGCGAAAATCGTCGACGTCGCGTTGTCCGGGCGCCGTGTCGTGCTCGGGCGATAAGGCAACGCCGGTGTCGGGCATCATCATCAAAGAGTCCGCTTTTCGCGCGCAGCGGGCGCGCCAGACATGAAGTGTAGTTGAGCCCGGCCGGCTCGTGAGTTTCCCGCCGCCGCGCGCCGTGCCCGCGACGCGAGTATCCTTGCAACGACGCCTTGATCCCACCCGCGCGATCGACCATGAACGCCAACCGCACCCGCCCGAACCGTGCCCTCCTTTCGTGTCTCGTGCTGGCCATCTCCCTGGGCGGCGCGGGCGCCACCGGCGCGCAACAGACGACGATCGAGCGCGGCGAATACCTGGCGCGTGCCGGCGACTGCGTTTCCTGCCATACCGCCACCGGCGGCGCGCCCTACGCCGGCGGCCTGCGCCTCGACACGCCGTTCGGCTACATGTTGACCCCCAACATCACGCCGGATCCGGACACCGGCATTGGTCGCTGGTCGAGCGCGGACTTCTATCGCGCGCTGCACGATGGCGTCAACAAGCGCAACCAGGACATGTACCCGACGATGCCGTACGATTTCTACACGAAGGTCACGCGGGCGGACGTCGACGCCATCTACGCGTACCTGCGCACGGTCAAGCCGGTGCGCAACGCCGTCGACGTCAATCACCTCGCCTTTCCGTTCGACCAGCGCTGGTCGATGGGCGCGTGGCGCGAGCTCTACTTCAGCGAAGGCGCCTTCAAGCCCGATGCGACTAGGACCGCCGCGTGGAATCGCGGCGCCTATCTGGTCGAAGGCCTGGGTCACTGCAGCGACTGCCATTCGCCGCGCAATCTCCTGGGCGGCATCGAGAAGAGCAAGGATTTCACCGGCGCCGTCATCGACGGATGGTTCGCGCTCGATCTCACGTCGGACATCGCGACCGGTCTCGGTGGCTGGACGGTCGAGCAGATCGCGACATATCTCAAGACCGGCGTCGCCCAGCAGAAGACCGCGACGCTGGGCCCGATGGCCGAAGTGATCCGCAACAGCTTGCGTTACCTGACCGACGCCGACCTGCAGGCGATGGCCGAATACCTGAAATCGATCCCGCCCGACTCGCGGCTGCGCACCGGGCGTGTCGCGCCGGATCCGACGAAGCAGCGCGGCGCGACGCTCTATCTCGACAACTGCAGCGGCTGCCACCAGGCAACCGGCCGCGGCATCCCCGGCGTATTTCCACCGCTTGCCGGCAACGGCGTGGTCGTCGCCGCCGATCCCAACGACATCATCAAGGTCGTCGACCGCGGCATTCCAGCGCGCGCCGGATTCGTCGCGATGCCCTCATTTGCCACGCAACTCACCGATCAGCAGGTCGCCGAGATCGCCAACTACGTGCGCACCAGCTGGGGCAACAAGGCGCCGCCCAATGCGACCTCGACGATGGTCGCGAAAATGCGCGCGCCGCAGAAGTAAGCGCGGCAGCTCGCAGTACGGAACGAAAGGCAATGCGGCGACGGGGAACGGCGATGGATGGCGCGCCCGACAGGATTCGAACCTGTGACCCTTGGCTTCGGAAACCAATACTCTATCCAACTGAGCTACGGGCGCGAACCGCATATTGTAGCGTTCGCGCCGCAACCCCGTCCATCGCGGTTCCGCGAGACGAGGCCGGGACGGTATAATCGCGCGCTTAAAGCCGGCGGCCGCGCCGGCGTTCGCCTAAGCTCCGCATTGCGCGGACGCTTTGGATTCCACGCCCAACCGCCGCGACCATGACCGACGAGCCTTCCTCCCTGATCAAGACCCCGAAACAGCTCGTCATCGTCGTTGTCCTTGCATTCATCGTTCCGATTGCGCTCGCGGTGTTGCTCTCGCAGCTCGTGACCAGCGGCGAGAAAGGCGGGAGCGAAAACGAAGGCATCGTTCTGGCGCGCATTCGGCCCGTCGGCACCGTCGTGATTGCGGAGGCCAGCGGGCCGAAGGGCATGCTCACCGGCGAGCAGGTTTACGGAACCGTGTGCAAGACCTGCCACGACGCGGGACTCGCGGGTGCACCCAAATTGGCCGACAAGGCCGCATGGGCGAAGATCGTCGCGCAAGGCGACAAGCTCACGTCTCAGCACGCAATCGGCGGCTTCAAGGCCATGCCGGCCAAGGGCGGCAACAGCGATCTGACCGACGACGAAGTCAAGCGCGCCGTCGTGTTCATGGCGAACAAGGCGGGCGCCAACTGGACCGCTCCCGCAGTGACGGCAACCGCTGCCGCACCGGCGCCTGCAACAACGCCGACCGCCGCCGCGACGCCCGCCGCTGCAGCTCCCGCGACGGCTCCTGCCGCCAGCGCTTCCACGAAAGCAGCGTCCACCGCGCCCGCCGCCGCTCCAGCGGACGGCAAGAAAACGTATGAAGCCACTTGCATCGTTTGTCATGGCGCCGGCATCGCCGGTGCGCCGAAGCTTGGCGACAAGGCCGCATGGGCGCCGCGCATCAAACTGGGGATGGACGCACTGAACGCCGCGGCACTCCACGGCAAGGGCGCCATGCCGCCAAAGGGCGGCAATACCACGCTGTCGGATGTCGACGTCGAGGCGGCCGTCAGTTACATGGTATCGGCCGCGAAGTGACGTGGCCAAATTGTCGGTTGGGCTTCGCCCGTCCAACAATTCGTGCCGATTAGTTGGCGCGAAGAGCTTCGGCTGTGCTCCACCAGCACGTTGGCGCGTGATGAGGTGTTTCCGGCCATGGGCCTATGGCGACGGCGGCGGCGTACCGGAGGTGTCGGGCGAGCCGTCCGCGCCCCGGTAATCGCGCTCCTGCTTTTCGCCGAGGAGCTCCGCCATTCCAGCGGCCCCGAAGAAATAGGCAAACGATCGCGCCTCGCTCTGAGGGACTCCCGTCTCGACATAGTCAGCCAACCGCGCAGCGTTGGTACGGTGCACGAAATTCCACGTAATCGAGATGCTTGGATTCGTGGACTGGAACGTGTGCGCCCATCCGGCCGGAATGAAAATGATTTCCCCGGGATGCAGACAATCATCGGCATAGGGCCGCACCGGCAGCTCGACCCAATCATCGGTGCCGGCATCGTAGCGGATATCGACTAGCGCGCCGTCGTGCGTCAGCATGGGGACGGCGTTTGGCGGAAAAAGGAGAAAACGCTTGACTCCGTTGACTTGGCATAGCAGTGCGTCACTCGCCCACGGGTCGACATGCAGCCGCGTGCGTGCTCCCTGCGCGGAAATGAAAATGCCGCGCGCCGGGAATTGCGCCGATACGGGGTCGCGAACCTCCTCGCCTTTTGCGAACGGAAGATACATTCCGCGTTCAGGCATGAAATACGGCCGTGACCACTCGTCCTGGAGGCGCGCGAACACGGAGTCCGACCAGGGAAAGTCCTCGCGTGCATCCTGGCGTGAATACCAGCGCACATATGGCGCCTTCGCTCCGGCCTTGCCGGCAGTCCGGGGCCCCGTGATGAAACGGTCGATATAATCCTTGAGCGGACGCGTGCTGACCATGAAAAAAAGGTCGTCGTAGATCTGCACGATCTCGTCGCCGAATCGACGACGAAAATAAGCGGGCGTCCAGTTCCGCAATGCCGACCATTGCGACATCGCATCGGTGACGATCACCGGCCGGTTGCACCCAAGGTAGGCATCGATGAACCGGTCAGGCAGTAATGCCTGCACACGTTCGACCTGGATGTATTCACTCACGGATTGGTATCGGGATGCGAGGCTGCACGTCCCACACGGCTGGGTGGGATTCAGGCCGTAATGTTAACTGAAGGTGAATTCTTGCGCCCGACGCTGGAAAGATACCCCACCACGCGGGCGGACATTTCCCGACCGAGTCGCCCCGCGCGCGGCGCGGTTCCGGCCTTTCCATCTCGGTCGCCCACGTGCATCAGTGCGTCCCGAGCCATTCGATGATCAGGCGCTCTACTGCGACGCGCGCCGTGTGCTCCGAGAACGTGTGATCAGCATTCTCCACGTCGCGGCGCGTCACCGAGGGCCGTGCGAGGAGCCCGTGCCACTCCCGGGCTTCTTCGGTATGCAGCTCGAACGTCCGTGCGGTGAGGTCGTTGCCACTCAACACGACGAGCACCGGGCGATCGAACGTCGCCAGTGCGTGAGCCATTCTCACATGGTACGCAGCGTCCGCGCTGTGCCGACCGCCCTGCGGCGAGGACAGGCGCGTGAATCCCCGGAGCACTGCTCGTGCCGCCTCCCACCCCGAGTGAATCGGGTCGGTCTTGCCAGCAATGAGGTTCGACCAGAGCTGCCGGCTGAACAACCGCCGCGCGTAATAATGCTTTACTTGAGCCCGCGCGAACGACTGGTCGCTGCGCACCTCGGGGTTGAGCAACACCAGCCCCGCGACGCGCTCGTCCAGACGCGAAATATAGAGGGAGGCTGCACTTGCCGCATCACACAGGCCAAGTAGCACGACATGTCTCAGCGCGCCACAGGACGCCATCAGAGCGACGATCGCGGCTTCGATATCGGCTTCGATGAATTCGAATGAAGCCGGCTCCCCGCCGCTATCACCCATTCCACGGCGATCGAACCGCAGGGCCGCGAATCCCGCGTTTGCCAAGCCGCGCGCAAGCCGAACGAACTGCCGGTGGCTGCCTGCTCGGTATTGCGGCCCGCCCACGATGATGACCACACCCCGGTCGCTCGGACGTTCTGGAATGGACGCAATTCCGACCAGCGGATGCATCTCGCAGGAAAACACGACTGGTCGCTCGTGAAAATTCATGCGTTCAGCCGCTCGAAACAGTCCATCGTGGCGGTCAGCAGGTCTGGACACTCCGCAATCTCGACGGTCTGCCAGAATGGCTGGCCCGAAACGACAGCGGATTCCACCCGGCAGCCCGCGCCGCGCCAACGCTCGATCACTTCGCGCGATGCCGGAAGTACGCCCGCATCGCTGTGATGCGAAACCTCCAGCCATCCCACGCGTCCGTCTCCCGCGGGGAGTAACAAGTCCGCCTGCTCGAGGCCGGTCGCCAACGTCGGCGAGATCACGTAGCCAGCAATCTCCTCCGCGTTTCCGGCGGCGATCCGCTTCCGCAATTCGCGAACCCCGCTGGCAGCTTTCTCGCCGCCGATCGCGGCACCGGCGACCCTCAGTCTCAGAATTTGCTGCAGTTGCCGTGCGCCTGACGTTAGCGGTTGCCATAAAAGCAACCGTACGGGCGGCGGTGCTCGCCGGGCTGCGTGGGAGGCGATCAGCGCGCCGGCACGAAGGCCCCACAGCCAGATCGGGCCATCTACGCGCCCGCGAAGCCAGTCGAGGGCGGCAACCGCTTCAGTGAGCCAACGATCCCAGCCCGTGTCGCCGAATTCGCCCTGGCTATCGCCACATCCGGAAAGATCGAGCTGCAATACCTCCCACCCTGCTTGGGCGAACCGGCGCGATTGCAACGCGGCCATCCGCCGGCTCTTGTTCATCTCTTCGGCGAAGGGATGAAGGTACAACACCGCGCCGCGCGGCGTGCCACGACCAGTCGTGTAATGAAGACAGAATATCTCGATCCCGTCCACCGGCAAGAAGAACGGGTGCGGTACTGGAGCCTGCAAGCGTCAACTCTGGCGCTTGCGCTGCACGAATTCCATGAGGCTACCAACTGTTGCAAAGGTCGATCCGTCGATCTCATCATCCTCGATGACGAATCCGAACCGGTCTTCGAGGCGTTGGATCACACTGACGACGGCCATTGAGTCAAGCTCCGGGACGTTGCCCAGCAGGGGAGTAGATTTCTGGAACTTCGCCGTTCGTCCACGGAGATTGAGAATCTCGTCAAGCACAGCCAGTACCACGTTCTCGTCGTTCAATAGCCGGTCTCCTGGAAGAGGCGGGCGAATCCAGCCTCACGAACCATCGCCTGCGAGTCGCCGTTACGTTCTTTCGCCGTGGCGCATCGCGCAAGCCGCCCCGAATTTGCTTGTCGATAGTGCGCAGCACATGTTGCGATGAATGTTCCAGAGAGCTCAGGTTCAATCTGGCGGGACTCTCGTCGGATTCGGCGCTGCCATGGTCATCATACTGCCCGCTATTGACCGCGCTTGCAGGCGGCAGAATAGCACGAAGCTGCGCAGTTCGAATGTTCTACTCCAGAGCGCCGCCGAGGACCATACAAGCCTTTCGTGCTGACTCATCGGGACCAACTCGTGGGTCCAGCGAAGCAGGCCCGCACGATTTGGTCACGCGATTTGGTCACGTTCGCAATAGTGCTTTCAGAGATTTAAGCCGCTCGCTGCCGGCGGCTTTCTCCTTCGCCGCCTCCTCGGCGGGCAACGGCGTGTCGGCATAGCGCAGATCTTCCTGCGCGAGCTCGGCGATAAACCGCGACGGGACGCAAGTCACCCGCTCGCCCGCGCGCTTGCGTGTCCGGCACCATGACAGATGCAGGCTCTGCTGCGCGCGCGTGACGCCGACGTACATGAGTCTTCGCTCTTCGTCGACGTCGCCGGCATCGATCGCCTCGCGATGCGGCAGCACGCCCTCTTCCAGCCCGACTAAGAATACGTGCGGAAATTCGAGGCCCTTCGCCGCGTGCAACGTCGACAGCCGCACTGCGTCGATGCCTTCGCCTTCGCGGCCTTCGAGCATCGTGATGAGCGCAATGGTCTGCGTCAGCTCGAGCAGATTCCGCTCGTCGGTATCGCCTTTGCGCGCGAGCCAGTCGACGAAATCGCGCACGCTCTTTCCACGCGTCTCGGCGTCGCGCTTGTCGAGCGTGTCGGTCAGCCAGGCTTCATAGCCGGTCGCTGCCAGCAGCTCATTGAGCAGGCGGCCCACCGGCTCGCGCTCCGCGCGAAAGCGCAGATTGTTGATGAGCATGCAAAATGCATGCAACGTCTCGCGTTGCTTTACGGGGATGATTGCGGCGAGCTCGGGCGCAAACGCGGCGGCGAAGAGGCTCTCCTTGCGCGCGGCACTCACGTCGGAGAGCCGCGCCAACGTGGTCTGCCCCACGCCGCGCTTCGGCGTCGTCACGGCGCGCAGGAACGCCGGATCGTCGTCATCATTGGCGATGAGCCGCAGGTAGGCAACGATGTCCTTGATTTCGGTGCGATCGAACAGCGACTGCCCGCCCGAGATATCGTAGGGAATGCCTTGCGCGCGCAGCGCGGTCTCGAACACCCTCGCCTGGTGATTGCCACGATAGAGAATCGCAAAGTCGGCAAATTTCGCGCGTCGCTCGAATTTGAGCGCCGAAATGCGATGCAGCACCGACTCGGCTTCGGCCTCGTCGTCGGCAGCCGGCGTCACACGGATCGTGTCGCCGGTGCCGAGATCGCTCCACAACCGCTTGTCGAACAGCTTGGGGTTGTTGCCGATGAGCGCATTGGCCGAACGCAGGATGCGCACGCTCGACCGGTAGTTCTGTTCGAGCTTGACGACCTTGAGCTCCGGATAGTCGCTCGGCAGCGCCGCGAGATTGTCGAGCGTCGCGCCACGCCAACCATAGATCGCCTGGTCATCGTCGCCCACGCACGTGAACGGTGTCGTCGCACCCACCAGCGTCCGCAACAGCCGATATTGCGCCGGATTGGTGTCCTGATATTCGTCGACCAGCACATGCGCGCAGCGTGCCTGCCAGCGGGACGCCGCCGCAGCGTCGCTCTCCAGCAAGGCCAGCGGTCGCACGATGAGATCGTCGAAGTCGACCGCCTGGTAGGCGGCGAGCGCTTCGCCGTAGTTCGCGTACGCGCGTGCGGCGGCGTGCTCATCATCGTTGCCCGCACCCGCGAGCGCGGCCGCCGGCGCGATGAGCGCGTTCTTCCACGCACTGATCCGCCATTGCGCGGCCCGCGCACGTCCACGATCGGCGGTGGCGACGAGCTCGGCGACAACGCCCTCCAGATCGGCGGGATCGAAGATCGAGAAGCGGGGCGTGAGGCCACAAGCCTTCGCTTCGCTGCGCAGGATCTTGAGTCCCATTGCATGAAACGTGGCGATCGTGACCTTGCCGACAAGATCGCCCTTGCCTTGGGCCCCGAGAAGCGCCTGCGCGCGCTCGCGCATCTCGCGCGCCGCCTTGTTGGTGAACGTGATCGCGACGATCCGCGCGGCATCGATGCCGCGCTCAATCAGATGCGCGATCTTGGCAGTGATGACCCGGGTTTTGCCGCTGCCGGCGCCGGCGAGCACGAGCAACGGGCCTTCGCAATAGCGGACGGCCTCGCGTTGCGGTGCATTGAGGGGAAAGGACACGCAGTGGATACGCAAGGAGCCTGTCGGGCTTACTTTCACGCATGCGTTGCTGGGCCAGAAAGCGTGTCCGCAAGGCGCGAGGTGCGGCCGATATCGAGTATATCGGCAAGCCGAGCAACGCGGCGGACACGCTTTGTGGCTGCAACCCGAAGGGACGGTAGCGC
>Ga0184632_10000108_pt1 | contig 25729 bp, 27 predicted proteins | sample PLM31_50_b1_FD_133153 | JGI IMG/M metagenome (GOLD analysis project Ga0184632, IMG submission 133153) | Groundwater sediment microbial communities from an aquifer in East River, Colorado, USA - PLM3-1_50_b1 | ecosystem: Environmental > Terrestrial > Soil > Riparian zone | place: USA: East... | reverse complement strand
CTTGCGCGTCCTAAGACGTCGTACTTCCCGACTCGCGGTCCTAGGTTGAGGAGTACGCCGAGGGTGAACGCACCCGCCACCCCGTGCACGACCAGCGAGGCGATCGAGTCGTGGAAGCCATAGCGAGTCGTCAACCAGCCGCCGCCGCTCCAGCCCCAGGCGGCGTCCATGATCCAGACGACCGAGCCGAGCACGGTTCCGAGCAAGAGGAAGGCAGACAGCCGCACGCGCTCGATGAGGGCGCCGGACATGATCGAGGCCGTCGTCCAGGAGAAGAGGAGGAAGGCGAGGAAGAAGACGAGACTCAGGTGTCCCGTGAGGTTGCTTTCCATGTTGGGGCCCATTCCCGAACCCCACGGCGCAGTCAATCCGCAGAAGCCGGGGACCGCGTCGGGGCTGTCGTGGCCACTCTTCGGCCACCCTTCCTCCATGCACCCGTAGATGTACCAGCCGAAGTAGTAGAAGGTCGGCGTGACGACGGCGATCGTGAGGATGTTCTTCATCGCCGTCGACATGAAGTTCTTGCGCCTCGACACACCCGCCTCGTAGGCCATGAAGCCGACGTGGATCAGCCACATGATCACGACCGTGAAGTAGTAGAAGACCTCGAGCAGGACGAGCGAGTCGAGATCGATCTGCTTCTTGAGCTCCTCGATCGTTGGCGCTTCTTGCGCGAGCAACGAAAACAGCGACGAAAGCATCCGCGCCCCTCCTCAGGCCGCACGTGCTGGACCGGTCAAACCTACGAAACGGCCCTCTGTCGTTCCATGTCCACGGGGGCCTGCCTTGAGCGTGCTCTTATGGAGGTTTGCTACACCGCGCCTACTTCTCCTGAACGGCTCCCGTGGTCGCGTTGACGAGCACGACCTGTACGCGATCGGGTCGCCCGTTCTTCACGGTATAGAGCGACACGGCCCAGAAGAAGACGGGAGGGATGCCCTGGGGCAGGTAGCGGATCTGGTGCTTGTCCGGAGTGAAGTCGACGTGCTCCCGCGCGATCGCGACGGCTTCGTCCTGGCTGATCTTGTTGTCCTGCCTCGCGCAGCTCTTCGTCGCCAGGAAGGCTGCAAGGAGCACGAGGACAAGAGCGGCGATGCGGAAGAGCGGCCGATCCCGGAGATCACGGACCTGCGCGCCCGCCGACTTACGACCGTTTGAGCTGGTATCGCTGGTAGACACGGAAGGCCCGCAGAAAGAGATAGCCAACGAAGTTGGTCATGAAGACGAGCAGCAGCCACCAGACCCACCACGCGTAGTGCGGGCGCCACTCGAGCAGTTCGACGACGGTCAGCCACAGCACAACGGCGAGTGCGAGCAGCAGCGGCCACGGCACCCAGCCGAGCAGGATGAAGATCAGCACGCGGTCATCGTAAGGCTCTTACTTCGCGGGTGTCACTAAGGGCGTTCGAGAGCACGTCGACCACTCCGTTCAGCAGAATCGCCGCGTGGACGTCAAGGACGTCATCCTGACCCTCGGGCTCATGCTCGGCGCCGGCCTCGTGTGCCAGTTGGTCGCCGATGCCCTGCGCGCGCCGAGAATGCTGCTCCTGCTCGCCGGCGGCGTGGTGCTGGGCCCGTCAGTAACGGACGCGATCGACGTCCCGCTCGACTCGATGGGCGCCGAGATCCTGCTAACCCTCGGCGTCTCGTTCATCCTCTTTCACGGAGGACTGCAGCTCTCGACGCGCATTCTCAGCCGTGTCGCCGTAGGCCTTGGGCTGCTGGCGGTTCCGGGAGTGGTCATCACCGCGCTCGTTGCCGGCTCGGTTGCGGCTCTCGCCTTCGACGTGCCGTTCTCGACCGGGCTCCTGATCGGCGCGGTGTTGGCGCCGACGGATCCCGCGATTCTCATCCCGCTCTTCGACCGCATAGGCATCCGGCAGAAGATCGAGCAGACCGCCATCGCCGAGTCAGCGTTGAACGATGCGACGGGAGCGGTGCTCGCGCTCGTCTTCTCCGGCGTCGTTCTCACCGGCGACGCATCGGTCACCGGACCGCCTCTCGACTTCATCCAGGACGTCGTCATCGCAACCGCGCTCGGGATCGGGTTCGGAATCCTCCTGTCGCTCGTGGTCTCAGACCGCCGTGCGGGCGTGTGGCGTGAGTCCGCCGCCATCGCTGTCGTTGCTGTCGTCGCGGTCGCGTACGTCTCGATCGATTCGGCCGGGGGCGGCGCCTACCTCGGCGCCTTTCTTGCCGGCCTGATCGTCGGCAACATGGACCGCCTCCGACTGGGAATGCACTCGACGCACGAGCGCGACATGCGCGTCTTCGTGGGGACCACCACGGACGTGGTCGTGATCCTCGTGTTCATCACCCTTGGCGCGAACCTGCCGTGGGGCGACATCTGGAGCAACCTTGCGCCCGCGCTCGCGGTCGTCGCAGGTCTCATCCTCCTCGCGCGCCCGGTGACCGTTCTCCTCTGCCTGGTGCCCGATCGGCGCGGCCGCTGGACTCGCGAGGAGATCGTCTTCCTCGCCTGGACGCGCGAGACCGGTGTCGTCGCAGCTGCGCTCGCGGGAGTCATGGTCGGTCTGGGCGTGCCGGACTCGGAGCTGATCGTCACCACGGTCGCGCTCGCCATCGTCGTGACGCTGGGACTGCAGACGACGACGAAGGCCTGGCTCGGCCGGCGCCTAGGGCTCGACGAGCGCGGACCTGCGCTCGGCGACGTTGCCGACCTGTCGGCGCCTTAGGACCAGGGGTACGGCGAGCTCGAGACGGGGTGGAGGTCGCCCGTCGCGAAGCGCTCGAAGCGAAAGGGGAAGAGCAGGCGTGAGTGCTCCCCGAGGAGCGCGCTCGCCACCTCCTTGCCGACGCCGATCATCTTGTACCCGTGGTTCGAGTCGAAGATCCCGTACAGATTCGGCCGGAAGTAGTCGAACACCGGGAAGTTGTCGACCGTGAACGCGCCGACGCCGCCCGATCGTGCGATCTTGTAGAGCGGCCGGCAGCCCTCGAAGCGCGTCATCGAGTGCGAGAGCGCAGCGCAGAAGAGATCGGGGAAGCTCGGGTCGATGTCCGTCGTGGAGGGATAGGGATCGAGGTCTACGTCTCCGTCCACGACGAGCGGTGATGCGCCGCCCTGCACCGAGCGGCGATCGCGCTTGAAGTAGATCCCCCAGAGCTCGTCGGTCACGAGTTCCCCGTCGTCGGTGTAGAGAGGTGCGTCGGTGTCGAGGTGGATCACCGGGGGTGCTCCGCCGTCGGCCTTGGCGAAGAGCATCGGGTCGATCCCGACTTCACCCTCCTGCAAGTTCCAGTACGTCCACATCGGCTGATCGCGTGCGACGTCTCCGGACGGTGTGTGGAGGTCGATCGTGTCCGGGAGTCCGAGCATGCGCCAGAAGCGCTTCGCCCACGGCCCCGGAGCGACCACGACCTGCTCGCCGACGTCGATGCGTCCCTCCGACGTCTCGACTGCGGTGATCGATCCGTCCGGGCCGTCCTCGAATCCGGTGACCTCGACGCCGGTCACGACCGCGACGCCCGCCGCCTGGCACTTGCGGTGAAGGCCCTCGACCGAGTCCATGTTGAACGCGAAGCCGCCCTGGTACTCGTGCAGACACGCGGTGACACCTTTCGCGCGCCAGTCGGGGAAGAGGGACTTCATGTGCGCGTCGACGTCCGCCGCCCCGAGGATCAGCTCCGAGCGGTAGCCGATCCGCTCCTGTCGCTCGAAGGTCGCCGTGAGGTCGGACTCCTGAACCGCCGCCCCGAGGGCGATGTAGCCGACCGGGTTGTACGCGTACGCCACCGGATCGGACTCCCAGACCTCGACGCACGCCTGCATGAGCTCACTCATTGCGGGCTGGAAGTAGTTGTTGCGGACGACGCCGCACGCGATCCCCGAGGCGCCGGCTCCGGGATGGGACTTGTCGAGGACGACGATGTCGGGGCCCGAGCCCTGTCCGCGCGCGGCGAGCTCCTGGGCGAGGTGATAGGCGGTCGAGAGACCGTGGATGCCGGCCCCGACGACGACGTAGGGAGCGCGCTTCGGAATCGTCATCTATTGCCTCCTCGACAACCCCGTTGCGGACAGGACTACAGGACGGTAGCACGGCCCGTCCTTGACGACCAGGCTCACTCCGGCGTCAGCTGCCAGCTCGGGAGCTCGCGCGTCCGTCGCCGCAGTCTTCGTCGCCACCACGGCATGAACCAGATCAACCAGAAGGCGAGCACGATCGGCAAGAGCAGGATGAGGTTCTCGGCGACAGTCAGTGCGAGGGCCCCGAAGACGACCGCCAGCCCGAGCGCGATGCCGACGACCACGACCCGGTAGTTCCGCATCTCGCGCATGATCCCCCAGTACTCCGCCTCCGGGATCTGCGCGGTGTTCCAGCGTCGGCCGCAGGTCTCGCACGTCCACGTCTCTCCGTACGGGACGTGCCGGACCTCGCCGCACTTGCAGGACACCGTGATCGGCGGCCCCTTCACCCGCGCGATCGTACCGCTGCCCACGGTGGGTTGAGTCCGAGGCGAAACGGTGTTACGGTCGCGACCGATTCGGGGGGTGTCCCCCGGGACCATGCCACCGTGGGAGGTGCTCAGTGACTGAGGCTGTGTACGCAGGTGCGGTCATCGAGGAGCGTCAACTCTTGAAGGCGCTTCGCTGGTACGACGGCTTCGTCATCGCGCTTGCCAACCCGGGCTTCCTCCTCGGGTCGCTCGGCTACTCGATCGGAGCGCTCGGCGGGTGGGGCGCCGTGTTCCTCTGGACCGTGTCGATGTCGATCGGCGTCCTCTCGAACTGGATCTACTCCGAGACCGCCGCCATGTTCCCGGAGAAGCCCGGGGGGATCGCGCTCTACGCACACGAGGGGTGGCGACGGTACTTCACGCCGATCGGGCCGATCGCGACTTTCGGCTACTGGTTCGCCTGGTCGTCGGTCCTCGCGCTTTTCGGAATCGTCATCGGCGGCTTGATCCAGGCCGAGTGGTTCCCGGGCGAGCCGGCAGGTGGGATCGGTGAAGGCGCCACGGGCTACTTCAGCTCCGGGCCGGTCGAGATCGGGCTCCCGCACCTCATCGCCGCGGGGGCGATCATCGCCGTCTGGCTGGTGAACATCTTCGGCATCCGGCCGACCGTGTGGCTCGCGTACGCCACCGGCGCGCTGCTGATGATCCCGCTTGCGGTCTTCATCGTCCTCCCGTACCTCACGGGCGAGTGGGACAGCTCGAACCTCACCTGGACGTTGAACGACGAGGGGCAGCCCTGGGGAGGTCTCAAAACGGCCTTGGTCTGGTTGTTCGTCATGGGGTGGTCGGCGTACGGGGTCGAAACGTGCGCGACGTTCGCCCCCGAGTACAAGGACACGGTTCGCGACACGACTCTGGCGCTGCGGAGCTCCGCGCTCTTCTCCCTCTTCGTGTACGCCTTCCTGCCACTCGGTATCAGCGGCGTCTTGACGCAGCAGGAGATCGCCGACAATCCGGTCGCGTTCTACGTGCCCGCGTTCCATGCGATCCTCGGCGGCGGCTCAGACATCATGGTGGTCCTCCTGATCGCGAGCCTGTTGCTGTCGATGAACACGGCCACGGCGGACGGCTCACGTGCGCTCTACGGCATTGCCCGCGACGACATGACGATCAAGCAGCTCTTCCACCTGAATCGACACCACGTCCCTGCACGGGCGATGACCGTGGACATGATCGTCAACCTCTTCCTCGTGTTCTTCGTCGGGAACACGCTCGCGATCCTGTACACGGGGAACGTGGGGTATATCCTCGCCCACTTCTTTGCCTTGACGGCGTTCATCCTTCTCCGGCGCGATCGCCCGAACTGGCCGAGGCCGATCAAGGTGAGCTCGATCTGGGTCCCGATCGCCGCTGTCCTGGCAGCGGCGAACGCGCTCTTCATCTACGTCGGTGTCACTGATCCGGGCCTGACCTACGCGGCGGAGACGAAGCACGTCCTCATCGGTTTGGCAGTGCTGCTGCTCTCCGTGCTGCTCTGGCTGTTCCGGAAGATCGTCCAGGACGGCGAGTCTCCGAAATTGCGCGAGGAGACTCCGGCCACGCCGGAGGCGGCTGCCGGCTAGCCGCCTTCCGCCGGCGTCGTTTCGAGCGGCGGGGCGAGAGCCTCGCCGCTCGCGTCTGAGTCTGAGAGGAGCTCGAGGGGAGCGTTATCCTCCCGACCACGATGGGCCCGCCGACGGGAACGTACGACTTCGCGATCGTCGGCGCCGGGGCCGCCGGTTGCGTCCTCGCTGACCGCCTGAGCGTCGACCCGTCAGTCCGAGTGCTCGTCCTCGAGGCGGGTCGCCCCGACTACCGGTTCGACGTCTACGTGCACATGCCGGCGGCGCTCTCCATGCCGATCGGCAACAAGCGCTACGACTGGATGTACGAGTCCGAGCCAGAGCCGCACATGAACGGTCGCCGCGTGTATCACGCGCGCGGGAAGCTGTACGGCGGCTCGAGCGCGATCAACGGGATGATCTTCCAGCGCGGCAACCCGCTCGACTTCGAGAAATGGGCGGCGCAGCCGGGTCTCGAGCACTGGAGCTACGCCGATTGCCTCCCGTACTTCAAGCGCATGGAGACCTGCCTTACGGGAGCCGACGACTTTCGTGGCGGGAGCGGGCCGCTGATCCTCGAGCGTGGGCCCGCAGCGACTCCCCTCTTCCAGGCGTGGTTCGAGGCCGCACAGGAGGCCGGCTACCCGCTGACGGATGACGTCAACGGCTACCGGCAAGAAGGCTTTGCGATGTTCGACCGCAACATCCATCGCAGCCGCAGGCTGACCGCCGCCCGCGCGTACCTTCGGCCGGCGATGAGAAGGCCGAATGTCGACGTCGTCTCGCGCGCGCTCGCGACGAGGGTGCTGCTCGAAGGATCGCGCGCCGTCGGAGTCGAGTATCGCAAGGGCAAGAACGTCCATACGTTCCGCGCTGGTGACGTGATCCTCTGCGGCGGCTCGATCAACACGCCCCAGTTGCTGCAGCTGTCGGGGGTCGGCGCTCCGGGACATCTCGGCGAGCTCGGGATCGAGACCGCCCACGAGCTGCCCGGCGTCGGCGAGAACCTCCAGGACCATCTCGAGGTGTACGTCCAGCACGCGTGTACGCAACCCGTCTCCGTGCAGCCGGCGCTGAAGAAGTGGCGCCGCCCGGAAATCGGGTTCCGCTGGTTGTTCCTGCGCAGCGGCCCCGGTGCCTCCAACCACTTCGAGGCAGGCGGGTTCTGCAGGTCGAACGAGGAGGTCGACTACCCGAACCTGATGCTCCATTTCCTGCCAGTCGCGATCCGCTACGACGGCTCGCAGCCGGAGGGAGACCACGGCTACCAGGTGCACATCGGTCCGATGAACTCGAACGCCCTCGGGTCGGTGAAGATCACATCGCGGGATCCGGGCGTCAAGCCGGCGCTGCGCTTCAACTATCTCTCCACCGACCAGGACCGCACCGAGTGGGTGCAGGCGATCGCCGTGGCGCGGAAGATCCTCGGACAACCCGCGTTCGCCGAGTTCGACGGCGGCGAGATCTCACCGGGATCATCCGTGCAGACCGACGAAGAGATCCTCGACTGGGTCCGCAAGGACGCCGAGACGGCGCTTCACCCGTCGTGCAGCTGCAAGATGGGAACGGACGAGCTCGCCGTCGTCGACCCCGCCACGATGGGTGTCCGCGGGCTCGTCGGGCTTCGCGTCGTTGACGCGTCAGTCTTCCCCTCCCTCACGAACGCCAACCTCTACGCGCCGGTGACCATGGTGGCCGAGAAGGCTGCCGACCTGATCCTCGGCAACACACCACTGCCTCCGAAACCCGTGCCGTTCTACCGGCACCGGAAGACCGCCGCCCCCGCCGCGTAACCCGGCGCGCCGACGAGTTCCGCGTCGTCGTCAGAATCCGTTGTGATGGAGCGCTCGGAACCGCAGGAGTTCGAGGTCGCGATCACGAGCGCGATCTCAGCGCCGGAGGCGTTCGGCGAGTCGTTCGACGCGGCACCAGCTGCCGAGACGCTCGAGCTCGGAAGCGGGCTCGAGGGCGATCCCGCGATCGCGTTCCGGCGGACGCTCGGCATGTTCGCGACGGGCGTGACGGTGCTGACGACACGCTCCGGAGAGAACGTGCACGGGATGACAGCGAACGCGTTCATGTCGGTTTCGCTGCGTCCGCCGCTCGTGCTCGTCTCGATCGACCGCCGCGCTCGGATGTCGAACCTGCTCCACGAGGGGACGCGGATTGGCGTGAACGTGCTGGAGGCGAGTCAGACCGGGCTCTCCGACCACTTCGCAGGACGTTCGGCCGAGGGCACGCGCGAGCCGCGCTTCGAGCTCGTGCGCGAGACCCCGCTCGTCGAGGGAGCGCTCGCGAACCTCGTGGCTCGCATCGTCCGCTCGTACTGGGGCGGCGACCACTCGCTCTTCCTCGGACAGGTCGAGTACGCGCGCTACGGGGACGGCGAGCCGCTGCTCTTCCTTGGCGGGCGCTACGAGCGGCTCGTCCGCGACCCGCGCGTGTTCTCGATGCTCCCGCGCGAGCTCCTCGATCCGATCCTCGCGTTGGGCGAGGCGCGCGAGTTCGAGGACGGCGACGCCATCATGAGGATCGGCGAGCCAGGAGCGGAGCTCCTGCTCGTGCTCGAGGGCACGGTGCGCGTCGAGCGCCCGGGCCGCTCGATCATTCTCGGCGTGGGCGAGCTGATCGGCGAGATCGAGGTGCTCGACCCGGGGGGTGGTCGTATTGCGGACATCCACGCCGAGGGGCCGGTCCGCTGCGTCGCGGTCTCGCGCGAACAGCTCCTCGGCGCCCTCACCGCCGATCCTCGGGCTGCGATCGCCCTGATCGAGGTGCTCGCGTCCCGGTTCCGCGAGTCGGCTTGACAGGGGCGGAACCCACGGGTCTGACCCGTTTGCCCGCGGTGCTCCTCGGGATCGCCATCGGGCTGGCGCTCGCCGACTCGTCGATCGTCACGCTCGCGCTACCTGACGTGCTCCGGGACTTCGACGTCGCCATCACCACGGTCGCCTGGGTGCTCACGTCCTTCAATCTCGTGCTCGCCGGTCTCGCCGTGCCGGCCGCGTACGTCGCACGGAGGAGGCCTCGCGAGGCGTTCGCAGCGGGCACGCTCGTGTTCGCCGGTGCGTCGCTCGCGTGCGGGCTTGCACCGACCTTCGAGGTGCTCGTCGGCGCCCGCTGCTTTCAGGCCGTGGGTGCGGCCCTGATCGTCACCGCCGCGCTCGACTTGTTGTCGGGGACGCTCGGAAACGCCGAGCGGGCCTTCCGCGTCTGGATCACGGCGGGCATCCTGGGGGCTGCTCTGGGACCGGCGGTGGGCGGAGTCCTGACACAAGCGCTCGGGTGGGAGTCGATCTTCCTCGCGCAGGTGCCGGTCGCGCTCGTACTCCTCCTCGCCCTCCGAGGCATCGAGGCGCAGCCGCTCTCGGCACCGGCCGGACGACCGCATGTGACGGCCAACCTGGCGCTCCTGCTCGTCTCGGGAGGTCTCGTGGCCGCGCTCTTCCTCATCGTGCTCCTGCTCGTCGACGGCTGGGGCATGTCGCCTGCGGCGGCGGGACTCGTCGTCACGGTGATGCCGCTCGCCGCGATCGCAGTCTCCCACTATCGGCCGCGTTCGATCGGCGTCGTGCCGGGGATCGCGAGCGGGGTGATCCTTCTGTCGGGCGGCCTCGCGGCGCTCGCCTTCATGCCTCGTGCGGGCTGGGCATGGACGATTCCGCCGCAGGTCCTCGTCGGCGCGGGGCTCGGCCTCGCGCTCGCCGGCCTCACCGAGGTCGCGCTTCGCGGACGTGCCGACCAGATCGTGCACGGCGGCTGGACGATCGCGGCCCGCCACGCGGGTGTCGTGCTCGGTCTCCTTCTGCTCGCGCCCGTGCTCACAACCGCTCTCGAGGAGAGCCGCGAGGAAGCGATCCGTGCCGGCGCAGCGGTCGTCCTGGACAGCGCGATCCCGCCGCTCGACAAGCTCGGACTCGCGCAGGACGTCCTCGACGAGGTCGAGAGAGCAAAGGACGTGGGAGAGCTGCCCGACGTCGAGCGAGCGTTTGAGGGCCGGCCCGACGACGACGCCTGGCGCTCACTCGCCGGCGGTCTCCGGGATCAGCTGGACCGCGCGGTGACGAATGCCTTCTCCCGCCCGTTCCTGCTCGCGGCCGTGCTCGCGTTCGCCGCGCTCGTACCGGTCGCGTTCATGGGCTGGAGGACGGCATGAGGAAGGTGCTTCCACTGTTCGTGGCACTCGGGCTGGTGGCGGCCGTCCTCCTTCCGTACCTCGCTCTCGGGGGCGCGTCCTTCGAGCCGACCCCGGTCGCGGATCCATGCCAGGTACGCGACTGGCGCGACCCGGGAGACGTCGACGAGGTGCTCGAGCAGATCGTCCTGTCGGCCCTCGACGGCGCCGCGTGCGCGCTCGGAGTCTCGCGCGAGGATCTGGTCCTCGCCGTGCGCAACGAGGAGTCGCTCGACGCGCTCGCCGACGAGAACGGGATCTCGCGCGCCGACGCCGAGCAGGCGGTCCGCGACGGCCTGCTGCGGGCGGTGGAGGACGCGGAGGAGGCCGGCGCGATCGGCGGGATCGTCGCGACGCTCGCACGCCGAACAGTCGAGTCGGTACCTCCGTGGCTCGTCATCGAAACGCTCGAAAGCCTGAGCAGGTTCCTGCCCTAAGAACCCCTTTCACAATGAGCGACCATGTCGCGATGCGGCCCTGGACGCCACGAGGCCGCGTCCTCGGTCGCGTCCATATCGGCTTGATATGGACGCTCCCTGCGTCCTTGCCTCGCGACGTCCAGCATCCGCCTCGCGACGGGCGATCATTATGAAAGAGGTTCTAGGCCCGCTATTCGAGGTCCGGCAGCTCCGCTAGCCAGGGCGTGCGGTAGCCCGATTCGGTCCAGACGACCGGGAAGAACGACTCGTCCATCGAGAGATCGCCTCGGCGGCGGTAGCGGGAGTAGTTGAGGTCGACGTTCGTCTCGTGGAATCGGGTTTCGGCGGGGAGAAAGTGCGACACGATCGCCATCCGCGCGACCGTGCCGCTCCGGTTGGGCGCCGAGCCGTGCCAGGTGAGGCCGTGGTGGAAGGAGCCGCCTCCCGGCTTCACGACGACCGGTACGAGGTCGAGCTCGATCGCTTCGGGGGCGGCTGCGCGCGGCCCGGCGAGCCAGTCGTCCGGCGCATGGAACTCCGAGCGCGCGGGCGCGGCCTTCGGCCAGGTGTGCGATCGGCGCACGAACTCGATCGGGCCTGCATCCGCCCGCGTCTCGTGCAGCGAGATCCAGCAGGTGATCATCTCCGGCGGGACGAGGTAGTCCGCGTAGGAGGAGTCCTGGTGGAAGCCGATCGCCTTCGTGCCGGGCGGCTTCCAGAGGACGTTGTCCTGGAGGATCCGCACGCCGCGGTAGTCCGCGAGCTCGGCGGCGAGCCTGCCGGTGCGCTCGGAGAGCACCTGCGCCGCGACGACGGTGTCCGATTTCCACGCGTTACAAAGCTGGCGGGTGCGGTCCTCGGGGTCGCGGCCCCGCACCCAGTTCACCTCGTCGGGGCGGATCCCCGTCTCGTACTGGCCGTCGAATAGCGGCTCGTACCGCTCGCGAAGCAGCTGGAGTCCGCGGTCGGATACGAGACCTTCCTCGACGATGAGAAAGCCGTCTCGCCGGAACGCCTCGATCTGCTCGGATGTGAGCGACTCGATCAGGACCGCGGGCGGGTCTTCTCTGGGTCGTAGAACGGGAAGCGGGCGACCGCCGCGGGGATCCGCTTCTGGAGACCGTCGAGCTTGCCGACCTCGAGGGCGGCCTCCAGGCCCGCGTACTGAATCGCGACCCGCGCGAGCGCGACGTTCTTCTTCAGGACCGGGCTCCGCGTTCCGCTCGTGACGACGCCGACCTTGCGCCGGCCCACGTACACCGGGTCCCCGTGGCCTGCGGTCTCGTTCCCTTCGAGCTCGAGTCCGACGAGCGTGCGCTGCGGGTGCTCTTTGCGCTCCTCGAGCGCCGCACGGCCGACGAAGTCGTCTTCCGTGCGCAGGTCGACCGCGAACCCGATCCCCGCCTCGAACGGGTCGACCTCACCGTCGAACTCGTACCCGGCGAAGATCAGCCCCGACTCGATGCGAAGGATGTCGAGCGCCTCGAGGCCCAGCGGCGTCAGGCCGTGATCGCGGCCGGCCTCCCAAATCGCGTCCCACACCGCCGGCCCGTCCGAGGGGTGGCACCAGACCTCGTAGCCGAGTTCCCCCGTGTAACCCGTGCGCGAGACGACGACCGGGATCCCGTCGTACGTGGAGATGCGGCCGACCGTGAAGCGGAACCACCTGAGGTCGTCGAGGGACGTTTGCGTAGGCGGCGTCCAGACGATCTTCCTCAGCAGCTCGCGGCTCTCGGGCCCCTGGACGGCGACGTTGTGGAGCTGGTCGGTCGACGGCTTGACCCAGACCTTGAGCTCGTGCCGGTCGGCGAGCTCCTTCAGCCAGATTCCGTCGTACTCGTCTCCCCCGACGAAGCGGAAGTTGTCCTGCGCGAGCCGGTAGACGGTCGCGTCGTCGATCATCCCGCCCGTCTCGTTGCAGACCGCCGTGTACGTGACCTGCCCGACCGAGAGACGCCGTGCGTCGCGGGTGATCGCGAGCTGGATCAGCGACTCCGCGTCGGGTCCCAGCACCTCCCACTTGCGGAGTGGGGACAAGTCCATGACGGCGACTTTCTCGCGGCAGGCCCAGTACTCGGCGATGGCGCCCTCGTTGTCGAAGCAATGCGGAAGCCAGTAGCCGCGGTACTCGACGAAGCTCTTCGTGCGGTCGCTCGTTCGCGGGTGAAAAGTGGTCTCGCGCGTGAGCACGGGCTCGGCGTCCGCGGTCACGCGGCGCGCGATCGCCACGGAGAACGTGTTGTCGGGCGCGTACACCCGCACATGGACGGGCGTGATCTGCCAGCCGTTCGCGGGGTCGATGTCGTCCGGGCACGCCGAGGACGCGCACACGAGGTCGCTCATCGCCCGCAGGAGCACGTAGTCGCCGGGCCTCGACCACGGCTCGTCCATGACGAACACCATGTTCGAGTCGAAGCCAGTGTTGTAGAAGAAGTTGAGCGCTTCCCAACCCATCCGGGGTGCGATCCCGTACGGCGTCACCTGGCCGTTGAAGTTGTCCGAGCAGTTGACGTGGCCGGGATAGCCCTTGTCCTCGTAGTACTTGGCGGTACAGGCAAGCCCGAAGGTGTCGTGGCGGCCGACCGTGTCGCGGACGACCTCGATCAGCGGATCCTGGTCGGTGTCGTAGAACTTCCCCTGGAGGCCCGGCTGCGGATACGCCTGCCCCATGAGCGAGCGCGTCGTCGTCGCGTCGAGGCCGCGCTCGAGCCCCGACTCGAGCTTTCGCCGGTGGAACGCGAGGAAGTCGGAGCACTGCTTCCCTTCGACGTCGATCACCTGGATGAACTCGCCGGCGCGCACTTCGTAGGCGAGCGCCGTGGCCGCGTCGACGCGGACGTCGAGCCGCGGCTCGGCCAGCGGCGGCGGGAGCTCCAGCTGGTCGTACGTGCGGGCTGCGGTACGCCGAACCTCGACGAGGAGCTCGGAGGGAGGAGGCGCGCCGTCGACGATGCGGCCAGCCGGCGCAGCGACGACGACGGTAACGGCGCGATCCGTACGGAACGCCTGCGACGTGCCGGGCGGAGACGATTCGCCGAAGAGACGTACCGCTCTCGCCTCGGTCGGGTCGAGCCCCCGCGCGGCGAGCTCGCTCCAGAGCAAGCTGCCGTCGCGCTGGCGGGACGCGTCCCTCACCACCGTCGCCGGCCCGTCCGCGGTCGCACCGAGTGCGTTCGCGTCGTCACGTCCGTCCGCCGTGAGGACCGTGAGCTCGGCCACCTGGCCGCCGTCGCGGTCGATGACCGTGACGCGCTCGTCGGGCACGAGTCCGAACACGGTCGCCCCACCCGGCCGGACGAGGTACGTCTCGAGGAACGGGTCCTCGGGCACGAGCCCGCGGAGCAGGGACGGTGTTCCGGAGATGGTCACTCCACCGTTAGGCGCTGGCCGGCGCTTTCGCCTCCTCCTCGGCCGCTTGTGCCATGAGCGTCTCGGCGAGCTCGCGCTTGCCGTCCGCATCGAGCTTCTTGATCTCGTTCTCGACGGCACGCCGGTTGTACGACTGGTTCCAGTAGTCGAGCGCCTCGAAACCGAGGAGCACCGCCTTGCCGACGAACTGGCGCAGCACCTCGTTCGTGGGGCCCATGACCCACCCCGCCTTGCCGTCGCGGAGGTAGCGCTCGAGCTCCATGTCGCGCTTGTAGCCGGAGCCGCCGCAGGCGTGGAGCATCTTGTCGACGACGTTCGCGACGTTCTTCGCCGCCTCGAACTTGATCTGCCATGCCCAGTGGAGGTAGTTCGCCCGCGCGACGTCGCCGACGGCGAGCGTCTTCGTGTTGTCGTCGGTCTCCTTGTCCATCGCCTGCGCGACCGAGTAGACGAAGATGCGGCAGGCGTTCGTGTCCATGAGGCACTCACCGACGTAGTCCTGGATCGTGGGATAGTCCGCGACACGCATGCCGACATCGACGTGTCGCTTGCGGGTCGTGTGGCGCTTCGCGATGTCGATCGTCCCCAGGGCGATCCCGTTCCAGACAGACGAGGATCCGATCAGGAAGAACGGATCGACGATCTCGTCGTTCGACGCCGCGCCGTCCCCGATCGGGCCGATGAGCTGCTCGGACGGAATCTCGACGTCCGGAACCTCGAGCGGGCCCGACTGGTTCCCACGCAGGCCGAGAGCGTCCCAGAGCGAAGGCTGTGCTTGCGCGTCCTCGCCGTCGATCACCCACACGGAAAGGTCGTCGTACCCCTTGAAGTCCGGGCTCGTCGTCTGCACGACGTAGAAGTCGGCGAATCCCGCAGAGGTGGTCCACGAGGCCTTCTTGCGCACCTTGTAGCCACCGTTCGCGCGCTCCGCGCCCGAGGAGATCGGGTACCAGAAGTGCGATCCGGTCTCCGGATCGGAGTACGAGAGCGTGCCGATCTTCCCGGACCGCAACGGGCGGATGTACTTCTCGACGAGCTCCTCGGTCGGGCGGTACATGACGGCCATCACGGCGCCGATGTGCATGACGTAGCACATCGCTGTGGACGCGCAGCCGTAGCGCGCGATCGTCTCGCACGCCATCCCGAAAGCGACGTGGTTCTCACCGAGCCCGCCGTACTCCTCGGGGACGGTCAGCCCGAGGAAGCCATGCTCGCCGAGCAGCTCGAGATTTCGGCGCGGGAAGAGCAGCTCGTCGTCCGAGCGCTTGGCGTTCGCGCGCATCTCCTTTTCGCAGAGCTCGATGAGGAGCGCGCGGAGCTCCTTCTGACGCTCAGTCAGGACCCAGTCGGGATCCCACTCGTAGCCGAGCCCCCAGAACGGCTCGTCTCCCCACATCTTCTCCGACATGCTCACCTCCACCGGTTGGCGTTCTCGCCCGCAATCGTAGGCCGCGCCCCTCCCCCGGGGCAAGGAGGGGTCGAGCCGGTCAGCTCCAGCGGATCTCGATCGAGCCCGCCTCCGGGCCGCGAGGTAGCCCGTCCTCGGGCAGCTCGTCGTAGTCCTCCGCCTGGTGCGTATAGATGTGCGCGGCGATCCGGAGGCCGGTCGGACGGTCGAGCGTTCCGACCGCGATGCTCGTCCGCTCTGCTTCCGCCGCCTGCCAGAAGAGGCTCGAGCCGCACTCGACGCAGAAGGCCCTCCGCGCGCTGCGGTCGCTCTGCGGGCTGTCGATCCACCGAAGTGAGTCGTCGGCGAGAACGACGAGATCGTCGGCGAGCGTCGACGTGTACGCGCCGATGTAGCCGTTCGCCCGGCGGCACTCCTCGCAGTGGCAGAGCACGATGTCCCGTATCGGGCCGCGTACTTCGTACCTGACGGCGCCGCAAAGGCAACGTCCCGTCGCGCGGGTCCCGGCCATGTCGCAACGCTAGCCGGTACCTGCCAGGCCACGAGTGGTCTCTCCGGGAACTACGCGCCGTCTTCACGCGGCTGCAAAGCGGGGCCCGGCGTCGTCCTCAGTCGGCCACATACCTCTCCGGTATGCGGCCTCCCTGCGTCCTAGCCGGGCTTGCTTTTCGCCGGTGAATCCAGCCCGTACCTTCCCGGAGAGACCACTAGAATCGGCGGATGCCGCTGGTCGCCGACCACATGACGCGGAGCCTGCTCACCGTCTCGGCGGAAGCGACGCTGGGCGAGGCCGCGTCGCAGATGGCCGCGCGAGGCGTGGGAGCGGTCGTCGTGCTGGAGGGAGAGTCCATCGCCGCCATCCTCACCGAGCGGGACGTCATGAAGGCGGTCGCTGCAGGCAATGATGGAAGCGCATCGGTCTCCGACTGGATGACGAGTCACCCCGACACGATCGAGCCAACCGATACCACGGATCACGCGGCGTCCCTGATGATCCTCGGCGGCTTTCGTCACCTTCCGGTCGTCGAGGGAGGCAAGGTGATCGGAATCGTCTCCATCCGCGACCTCATGAGGGTCGCCCTCGACGACCGCTCGCCGCGCGGCGTCTAGGAGCTCTAGGCTGCGACTCGGTCGAGCCAGCGCTCGAAGAGCGCCCGCCCGGACCCTCGCATCTCGTCGGCCCGGCGTTCGATCTCGGCGAGAAACGTAGAGGCGTTCTCGCTGCCCAGCGTCCGTTCGAGCGAGGTGACGTACTCGGGCACGTCTGCCCACTCGCGGGCCATCTCGACGGACACCTCCAGGTGGAACTGGACGCCGTACGCCCTCCGGACGCGGAACGCCTGGTTCGGGTAGGCGGGAGAGCCGGCCAGGCGCACGGCTCCGTGCGGCAGGTCGAAGGTGTCGCCGTGCCACTGAAGGGTCAGCACCTCGTGCGGCAGCCCTGCGAAGACCGGGTCGGTGAGCCCGTCGAGCGTGAGCGCGACCGGCAGGACCCCGACCTCCGGCACGGCGCCCGGGTAGACGCGTGCGCCGAGGCTCGCGGCGAGAAGCTGGACGCCGAGGCAGACGCCCCAGAACGGCTTGTCGGCTTGCACCGCCTCGGCGATCAGATGCTTCTCGGCAGTCAGCCAGGGGAGAGCCTCGTCGTCGTTCGCGGACATCGGCCCGCCCATCGCCACGACCGCGTCGAACGCGCGCCAGTCCGGAAGCGGCTCGCCCTCGTCGAGCTCCACTCGATGCAGGTCCGCGCCGCGGTCGCGCAGCACGTCCTCGAACACACCCGGCGGCTCGCAGGCGATGTGCTGGAGGACGAGCACATTCACGCAGGCCCTACTTGCCCCTGAGGCGGCGTATCGTCTTGACCGAGGTGCCGGCGGCGAGCCCGGCGGCGATTAGCGTGCCAGCAACGACGGCGAGCCTTCGCTTCTTCTCGATGCCCTCGCGGAGGTCTGCGAGCGCGTCGACGAGCTCCTCCCGCTCGGTCGTGATCTCGCTACGGATGTCCTCGTCGGTGCGCGGTTCATGTGCCACGAACGCCCCTGAGGATTTCCTTCGTGAGGCGGGCCTCCTCCATGGCCTGCTCCGGCTTGAGCGGTGTGCCCGCGCGGAGGAGGCTCCGCGATGCCAGCAGGAGGCCTGCGACGAGCACGACGAGGACGAGGAACACGATCAACAGGGCGAGCCACCAGTCGAGGATGAGCGCGAGCAGCGCCGCGACCGCAGCGAGGCCGAACCCCACGGCGTACAGCATCAGGATTCCGGCGGCGATGGCGAGGGCCGCGCCGGCCCCCAGGGTCGCACCCTTGCGCTCGAGCTCGGCTCGCGCGAGCTCCCTCTGGAGACGCATGAGCGTGCCCGCGTGTATCACGACGCGTCGCGCCGACTCGAGGATCCCGCCGCGGCGGGGAACGGCGCCGTGGTCGGACGCAGTCACGGGCTGTCGGTTGAAGCCGGCAAGGGCCGCCAGCGTACATCGCTTCCGGGCTCAGTGACCAGCCGGCTTCTCCCAGCCCTCGAGGGCGGGGGCCTTCCAGTCCGTCCCGACGGTCTTCGAGCCCTCGACCCACGGCCCGAGCTCGGGCTGCGGGAACTTCGTGTGGATCTCCTTGAGCTGGATCCCGTAGGAGTTTCCGCTCGTCAGGTGCTTCATCAGCACCTTGCGCGCGATCTCGTCCTCGCGGCCTTCCGGGATCGGGAAGTAGATCTTCAGGAAGGAGTTGCTGTAGCGGTCGAAGACGGCCGGCACGCCGTCCTCCTCGAGCAACGCGATGTCCTCGAGCCAGTTGATGTCATCGCCCGGCGTGAGAGCGTCGAGATCGATGTCCTCGACGAGGGAGATGTCCTCCTGGTACGGGAAGCGGTGCCCGGCGAGGAACTCGGCGTCGAGCGACCTGATCTTCTCGGGCTCGGCGTAGGCGAGCTCGTGCGAGTGCGACTGGGACTCGGCTGTCACGACTCGACCGTCCGCAGGTCTGCGATCTGTGCTGTCTGATTCGCCGTCAGCTCCTCCTCGGCCTTGATCGCGAGGAGCCGCTTCACCTCCGCGAGGATCTCGTGCTCGGTCTGGCCGACGGTGTAGCTCGTGCCGGCGAGCGGCACGCGGGCCATCGCCGACGCCTCGATCGTGAGAGCCGCGAGATCTTCGGGCTCGAGCGAGTGCACGTTCGTCTTGCCGCACGCGCGCGCGAGCATCTGCAGCTCCATGGTCAGTGTCGTCAGGAAGTTGTAGACGCGGACTGCCGCGTCCTCGACCACGAGGCGCTTGCGCAGCTCTGGATCCTGAGTCGTGATCCCGACCGGGCAGCGCCCCGTATGGCAGTGGTAGCACTGCCCCGCAGGGACGCCCACCGTCCCCTCGTAGTCGGTGACGCCGGGGATCTCCTTGTTGCAGTTGAGCGCCATGAGCGAGGCGTGACCCAGCGCGACGGCCTTCGCGCCAAGCGCAAGGCACTTCGCGACATCGGCGCCGTTCCGAATCCCGCCGGCGACGACGAGGTCGATCTCGTCCGCGAGCCCGACGTCCTCGAGCGCGCGGCGCGCCTCCGGGATCGCGGCCATGAGCGGGATGCCCGTCTCCTCGGTCGCGATGTGCGGGCCGGCTCCCGTCCCGCCCTCGGCGCCGTCCAGGTAGATGATGTCCGGACCGCACTTCGCAGCCATGCGGACGTCGTCGTAGACGCGCGCCGCGCCGAGCTTGAGCTGGATCGGCACCTGGTAGTCGGTCGCCTCGCGGATCTCCTGCACCTTCAGCGAAAGATCGTCCGGGCCGAGCCAGTCCGGATGGCGCGCAGGCGAGCGCTGGTCGATCCCGGCAGGCAGCGAGCGCATCTCGGCCACCTGCTCGGTCACCTTCTGGCCCATCAGGTGTCCACCGAGGCCCACCTTGCAGCCCTGGCCGATGAAGAACTCGATCCCGTCCGCGAGCATCAGGTGGTGCGGGTTGAACCCGTACCGCGACTGGATCACCTGGTAGTACCACTTCGTCGAGTAGTCGCGCTCCGGTGGGATCATTCCGCCCTCGCCCGAGCAGGTCGCGGTGCCTGCCATCGAGGCGCCCTTCGCGAGCGCCATCTTCGCCTCGAGCGAGAGCGCGCCGAACGACATTCCGGTGATGTAGATCGGGATGTCGAGCTCGAGCGGCTTCTTCGCGAAGCGCGCGCCGAGCACCGTCTTCGTCTCGCACTTCTCGCGGTAGCCCTCGATCACGAAGCGGGTGAGCGTGCCGGGGAGGAAGACGAGCTCGTCCCAGTGCGGCATCGGCTTGAAGATCGAGAAGCCGCGCATCCGGTAGCGGCCGAGCTCGGCCTTGATGTGGATGTCGTTGATGACCTCCGGGGTGAAGATCCGGCTGCGCCCGAGGACGTTCTTCTGAGTCGGCGCGGTCTCGTCGGCCATCACAGAACCAGCTTCCTCTCCGCAGGTTCGAGCGAGTCGTAGTTGTAGAGCACCTTCCCGCACACGAACTTCTGGAACGCAGGCGGTGAACCCAGCCCGTAGATCCGAAACTTCCGCTCGATCAGCTCGGTGTCCTCGTCCGTCCACTCGCCTGGCACGCAGTCGATCCCGAGCGACTTGACCTTGCCCGCAACGTAGATCGTCCCGTCGTACATCGAGTCGCCGAGCCCTGGTCCGACGTCGCCGCCGATGATGATGCGGCCTCGCTGCATCATGAAGCCGGTCATCGAGCCGGCCGAGCCGAGCGTGATGATCGTGCCGCCTTTCTGGTCGACCCCGCTGCGCGCGCCGACGCGGCCCTTCACGACGAGGTCGCCGCCGCGCAGCGCAGCGCCCGTGAGCGAGCCCGCGTTCCCGTCGACGACGACGACGCCAGACATCATGTTCTCGCAGGCGGACCAGCCGACTCTCCCGGTGATGTGGATCTCCGGTCCGTCGATCAGGCCGCACCCGAAGTACCCGAGGCTGCCGTTGAAGGTGATCTTGCAGCGGGTGAGGAATCCGACCCCGAGCGAGTGCTTCGAGCCCGGGTTGTCCACCTCGACCTCCTTCACGCCCAGCTCGTAGAGGAGCCAGCGGAGCTCGAGGTTGATCGTGCGCGTCGTCAGCTCCTGTGCATCGAACCGTGCGCGCGTGCCGTCGATCTCGGAGATCTTCGGGACGTCAGCGAACGGCTCCGCGAGTCCGCGCGCGTCATACGTGATCTTGCGCTCGCCTACCGCTGCCACACGAGCACCTCGCGCTCGTAGGGGTCGTAGGTGTCGATCTCGCGCTCGAGGATGGCGCGGATGGCGATCTCCTCGGACGCGATGGCCACGAGGTCGTCCGACTCGTAGAGGACGAGCGGTTTCGCGGCCAGTTCGTCCTTCGCGACTCCGAGCTCGTCCTTCGTCACCGCGATGTACGTGAAGACTCCGTCGAGCTCGTCGAGCGACTTGTGCATCGCCTCCTCGAGCGTCGCTCCCTCGCTCATCTCCTGCGCAAGGTAGACCGCGATGATCTCCGAGTCGCACTCGGACATGAACCGGCGGCCGGCGCGCTCGAGCCTTCGGCGCCACATGAAGTAGTTCGTCAGCTGTCCGTTGTGGACCACCGCGACATCCGAGTACGGATAAGCCCAGTACGGATGGGCGCCGGCGATGTCCACCTCCGACTCCGTCGCCATGCGGACATGGCCGATGGCGTGTGTCCCCGTGAACGACGACAGGCCGTACTGGTCGTGCACCGTCTCCGCATCGCCGAGGTCCTTGATGATCTCCAGGGTGCGACCGAGCGAGAGGACCTCCGCCTCCGGGATGTCCTCCACGAAGTCGGCGAGCAGCTTGAGGTCTCCGTCGTACTCGAAGGAGACGCGGAAGGCGTACGGCGTCTCCTCATCGACCTCGTGGATGCGAGCGCCGAGCGAGGCAAGGCGGGACTCGACTTCGACGCGATGACGGCGAAGTCGGTCCGCGAACTCGAAGTCGCGAGGCGTGTTCGCGTCGGCGAGCTTGTAGCGCATGACGAGGTTGCCGTTCTCGGGGCTGCCGTAGAGCGCGTACCCCGTCGAGTCGGGCCCGCGGTGCTTCATCGACTGGAGCATCCGCGTCATCTCGTCCCCGATCGGGTGCTGCGTCCCGTCCCGGTAGATGATCCCCGCTATACCGCACATGAACGCCAGATCCCGTTCGTGCTATGGCAGCACGTCGAGGTACTCCTCTCGGTCGAAATCGGTGACGGTCGCGCAGTAGCGCTCCCACTCGTCCCGCTTGTAGTGCATGAAGACACGGTACATCTCGCCCGGTAGCGCACTTCTCACGACCTCGTCGGCCTCGAGCGCCTCGAGCGCCTCGCCGAGCGTCATCGGGACCCGCCGCACGGTTTTGCCCGCCTCGATCGCTTCGTAGATGTTCTTCTCCTCTGGCTCGCCCGGATCGAGCTTCCGCTGGATCCCGTCGTCCATGACCTTGATCAACCCGGCCAGGGCGAGGTACGGATTCACGGCGGAGTCGACCGAGCGGTACTCGAACCGGTCGGGTGAAGAGATTCTGAGGGCGGTGGTCCGGTTCTCGTAGCCCCAGTCGGCGAACACCGGAGCCCAGAACCCCGTGTCCCAGAAGCGGCGGTAGGAGTTCACCGTGGGCGCGGTGACGCACGTGAGGCCGCGTAGATGCTCGAGGATGCCCCCGATCGCGTGTAACCCGGTCTCGCTGGGCTTGTGCACGTCGTCCATGTCGGGCAGGAAGGCGTTCTCCTCGCCTTTCCAGAGCGAGATGTTCGTGTGGCAGCCGTTCGCCGAGACGCCCATGAACGGCTTCGGCATGAAGCACGGGAAGACTCCGAGCTCGCGACCGACCTGTTTCGCGATCTGGCGGAACGTCGACAGGTTGTCAGCTGTCTGCTCCGCCCGGTCGAACCCGAAGTTGAGCTCGATCTGGCCGGGTGCGTCCTCGTGATCGCCCTGGATCATGTCGAGCCCGAGCTTCTGCCCGTACTCGACCATCTTGTGGATGATCGGCTGCAGCTCCGAGAACTGGTCGATGTGGTAGCAGTAGGGCTTGGTGACGCCCTCGACCGACGGCGTGCCGTCCGGGCCCATCTTGAGCCACATCATCTCCGGCTCCATTCCGGCCCGCAGATGCATGCCGGTCCGTCCTTCGAACTCCTCCTGGATCCGGCGCAGGTTGCCGCGGCAGTCGGAGGTGAGAATCTCGCTCGGCCCTTCGCGGTCTTCGCGGTTTCGGAAGCACGTGCACCAGACACGGGCGACTCGCGAGTCCCAGGGGAGCACCTGAAACGTCTCCGGCTCGGGGATTCCGACGAGCTCCCAGGCTTCGGGGCCGTAGCCGATGTAGTTCCCGTGGCGGTCGGCGAAGAGGTTCGCCGTCGAGCCGTACACGAGCTGGAAGCCTTTCTGCGCGATCGTCTCCCAGTGCGGCGCCGGAACGCCCTTGCCCATGATGCGGCCTGTCACGGAGACGAACTGGTAGTAGACGTACGTGACGCCTTCGGCGTCGATCAACTTCCGGACTTCCTTCACCTGCGCTGCGCGCCCATCGGCCTCGACGAAGCGCTCCAGGTCGGTCGCCACCCTCTCCTCCTTTTCGCAGTCTCGAGTCGGTCGTGCGGGAGCGTAGTCAGTGCCTCGGGTTTCGTGCAGGGGAATCTGATCTCGAGGCTCGATACGAACTTCGCATCGAGCCTCTAGCCTGTGCTGCCGTGAGCGAGCCGAAGACCGAGTACCTGACTGCTGGACAGCGCTCCGAGCTCGAGGCCGAGCTGGCGGAGCTGGAAGGCCCGCGGCGCAAAGCGGCGTCCGAGGCGATCAAGCATGCGCGCGAGTTCGGCGACCTCGCCGAGAACTTCGAGTACCACGCGGCGAAGAACGAGCAGGGCCTCCTCGAGCGCAGGATCCACGTGCTCCGCGAGCGATTGCGGCACGCCGTCACGGTCGAGCACGACACGGATGACCACGTCGGCGTCGGCTCGGTCGTCGAGATCGCTGACGAGGACGGCGAGAAGATGGAGGTCGAGATCTCGGCGCTCGGGGGAGTCGCGCCGGACTCCCCGCTCGGGGCAGCGTTGATGGGGGCTGCGGTCGGCGACGTCGTGGACGTCGAGGCGCCGCGCGGCTCTTGGAAGGCGCGCGTGCTCGCGATCCGCCGGACGTAGTGGCTACGGTCGCAGCTGCAGGCGCGCGAGGAGGCGCGTTTCGTGGCTTCCCCGCGACGACCGAAGCCACGTCGACCCCCACACCGAGGTCTTTCGCGAGGCCGTTCTCGAGCTCAGGTCGTTCGCGAGAACGTGACGAACGAGTAGCGGATGCCCGTGTCCGTCACGTGCTCCTCGCGCGACGTCTCATGGAACGCGTCACGATCCCATGACGGGAAGAACGTGTCGCCCTCGACCTCGAGGTCGATCTCGGTCAGCAGCAGCTCGTCCGCCAGGGGAAGTGCTTCGGCGAAGATCTGCGCTCCGCCGATCACGAACCCGTGTGTCGTGTCTTCGAGCAGCTCGAGCGCGTCGTCGAGCGAGCCCGCGCGCTCCGCGTCATCGGCCGCCCACATCTCGTTGCGCGTCACCACGACGTTGCGCCGGCCGGGAAGCGGGCGAAAGCGAACCGGGAGCGAATCCCAGGTCCGTCGCCCCATCACGACGGGATGCCCCATCGTGAGCTCCCGGAAGCGCGCCATGTCCTCGGGGAGGTGCCACGGGAGCGTGCCTCCACGACCGATCACGCCGCCGCGCGCGACCGCGGCCACGAGCGAGAGCTTCAAACCGCCCAGTGCCTAAACAGCAATGGGGGCCCGAATTGCCGGGTGGTGCTGGTAACCCGCGACCTCGAAGTCCTCGAACGAGTACTCGAAGATCGAGGCGGGCCGGCGGCGCAAGTGGAGCGATGGATACGAAAACGGCGTCCGCGAGAGCTGCGTCTCGACCTGTTCTCGATGATTGTCGTAGATGTGGCAGTCGCCGCCCGTCCAGATGAAATCCCCGACCTCGAGGTCGCACTGCTGCGCGAGCATGTGCGTGAGAAGCGCGTAGCTCGCGATGTTGAACGGCACGCCGAGGAATGCGTCAGCGCTTCGCTGGTAGAGCTGGCAGCTCAGGCGGCCGTCGGCGACGTAGAACTGGAAGAACGCGTGGCACGGCATGAGCGCCATCTCCCGGAGATCGGCGACGTTCCACGCGCTGACGACGATTCGCCGCGAGTCGGGCTCCTCGCGGATGAGGCGCACGGCCTCGGCGATCTGATCGATGCTGCGGCCGTCGGGGGTCGGCCAGCTGCGCCATTGGACGCCGTAGACCGGGCCGAGATCGCCGTCCTCGTCGGCCCACTCGTCCCAGATCGTTACACCCTGCTCCTGCAGCCAACGGACGGTCCCCTCCCCGCGGAGGAACCAGAGGAGCTCCTTGGCCACGGACGGGAAGTGCACCTTCTTCGTGGTCACGAGCGGGAAGCCGTCACTCAGGTCGAACCGCATCTGGTAGCCGAAGACGCTCACGGTTCCGGTGCCCGTGCGGTCCGACTTCGGCATGCCCGTCGTGAAGACGTGGCGCATGAAGTCCTCGTACTGCGAGCTCGGGGGGCGACTGGACATGCCGAGATCGAAGATAGCCGCTGGCCCGGAGGCTCTCCGTAGCGCACGCGGCGCTCGATGTAGAGCTTGAGCAGCGTTAGCGCTTTCGCCCACCCGCTCGAACAGTCCGAGAAACCGGCCCTCGGTGTGCCCGGGCTCGCGTCCACTCCAGCGGCGCCGGCTCGAGCGTCGCCATTCGGGCCGGGGTCACGTCGTCAGGAGCGGCGATTTCGAGCCCTCGGCGACGACGACCCAGCCGTCGAAGTCGCTGAACCGGTACGGCGCGTTCAACGGGACGACGGTGGTGCCGTCGGGTTCGGCAAGGAAGCTCCCGCAGAGGGCCGCGAGCTCGCCCTTCTGCGTCAGCCACAGCTCGTACGGCCGTCGGTCCGCTGAAGGCTCGAGCCCCTCGACCTCGAGCTCCATGGGCCAGTTCCCGGCGTCGTCCGCATCGAAGATCGTGATCGAGGCGCGCAGGCCCGTGGTGTAGGCGGTCCCTGTCATGGTCACGACCTCGGACGTGCCAGGGCCGTCGCCTCCTCCCACCAGCCATCCCGCCGCGAACAGCCCGAGACCGAGGGCCGCTGCGAGCGCGACGAGCACCGCTCGGCGCCGCCGTGGCCGGAGCGGGACGACGGCAGACTCGGTTTCGAGGTCGGGTGGAGGCCCCGCATCGATCAGCAGCTCGTGGACGCGCCGAAGGCGCTCGCGCTCGACGGCGTCTAGATCCGTGCCGACGAGCTCGTCGAAGTCCGGCGGACGGCTCACCGCAGCTCGTCCTCCAGTGCGTCCGCGAGACGCGCGAGCGCGCTCCGAGTGCGCGT
>Ga0184632_10000107_pt1 | contig 25752 bp, 24 predicted proteins | sample PLM31_50_b1_FD_133153 | JGI IMG/M metagenome (GOLD analysis project Ga0184632, IMG submission 133153) | Groundwater sediment microbial communities from an aquifer in East River, Colorado, USA - PLM3-1_50_b1 | ecosystem: Environmental > Terrestrial > Soil > Riparian zone | place: USA: East... | reverse complement strand
GACTTGTCCGGCTCCCCGAGCGGTGCAGGGTCGCGCGAGAGCGCGCCGAAGCGCGTGTAGTTGTCCGGGTACGTCTGAATCCGTTCCGCAAGCACTTCGAGCCCGTACAGCTCGGCCGCGCGTCGCGATGCGATCGCTGCGGAGCGCTCGAGCCGGTCCTCCGCGATGCGCTTCGCCGCGCCTGCGGTGTTGTACTCGGCGCGCACGGTCACGTCGAGGGCGCTCAGGAACTCCTCGCACTGCGCGATCGCCTGCGGATGCGAGACCACCTCGCGCAAGTCATCGATCGCCGAGCCGGGCAGCGCGAGCAGACAGTGGTCGACGCGCACGACCGTCTCGCCGACGAGGTGCAGGCCGTGTCGCAGAAACAGATCGTAGGTCTCGTTGATGCTCCCTGCCTGCGAGTTGTCCATCGGAACGAGCCCCCAGCCTGTGCGGCCGACCTCGACCGACTCGAACACCGTGCGGATCGAGGGCAGCGGACGATGCTCTGCATCGGGGAAGAGCGCGACCGCACCCTGCTCCGAGTACGCGCCGGCTTCGCCCTGGTACGCGACGACGTCCACCGTCAGAGCTTACGGCCGGGCGTCAGCTCGGCAACTGCGAAAGCCCCGCTCAGTCGCGGGGCTTTCGCGCTAGCTGAGGCAGGTTCCCTTCGTCAGCTCGAGAGAGCGAACAGCAGGAACTGGGTGAACTGGGCGGCCGCGAAGTTGTTGTCGCTGACGAGGACGAGCGACCTGCGACCGTCCGGGAGAGTCGGGCCGATCGTCATTCCCTCGACGTTGTCCAGCGGGATCCCAAGCGTGTCGAGGTCGAGGAGCAAGGTCTTCTGCACAGGCCGGATACCGCTGAAGGCGCCCGCGAGGCTGTCGGCTCCGTTGACGTCGTCGGCGCCCGGAAACCCGACGTTGTACACCTTGATCGTGTTTCCGGTGTCGGGTGCGCCGACGGAAAACGAGCGCTCCATCGAGAGCATGAACTCGTTGTTGAACGGAAGCAGTTCGACGAGGCCGTTGACGGCGAAGTTCGTGACGGGCACGGGCGGCTCTGCGATCGGGTCGGTCCAGTAGACGTACTGGCTGTCGAGCCGTTCGGTCGACAGGTTGTAGCGCAGGATGCGCGCGGGGCTTCCGCCGCCCAGCGTCGCCGGCGGCCCGTCCTGGACGAGGGCGGCCTCCATGCCGACGAAGAGGTGGCGGCCGTTCGGGGCCACCGCAGCCGCCTCGAAAGCGAGATTCTGGCGCACGCCATGCGTTCCGCCGACAGTCGGCACGAACGCCGCAGGCACTGCGAGCTCCCCCGTCATGGTTCCATCGAGAGCGTACGTCCGCACCCACGGCGAGATCTGCCGCGTCGCGATTCCTTCCGACGTGATCACGAGCTCGCGGTCCTTCGTGAGCGTGAGGCCCTCGGGGTCGAGGCTGAATGGCGCGTAGGGCAGACCGTCCGGACCCTTGAGCGTGGTGACTGCATCGAAGTGCACGTCGCCGGCGCCGAGTTGCCCGTCGGCGATGTCGAGGTGGAGTGTGTAGAACCGCGCCGGCTGAAACTGGCTCTGGTCGTCCGACAGCACATAGAACGCGCCGCGGTCCTCGTCGTAGCTGATGCTCGACAACCCACCGACGGTGGTGCCCGCGAACATCGTTCCTGTCGGGACGATCGCCTGACCGAGGAAGGCCAGCGTCGGCGGCTTTGCGCCGTCGCTTGCGGTTGCCTGGGCGCCCGCGGCGCCGATGGAAACGACGACGATCACGACGGCGACCAACAGCTGCGGTGCCCTTGGGTTTCTGCGTTTCAGCATCTCGCTCTCCTCTCCCGGAGACTGACAGTCGCAATGCCTTACAACCCTAACCTTCCAAAGGAGAGGGTCTAGAATCGGCGGCCGTGGCGAAGGTCGTCTGTGTTCTGTACGAGGATCCTGTCGATGGGTATCCGAGCTCGTACGCCCGGGAAGCGATTCCGAGGATCGGGAGCTACCACGACGGTCAGACCACGCCGAGCCCCGAGGAGATCGACTTCGAGCCGGGTGAGCTTTTGGGCAGTGTTTCCGGGGAGCTCGGGCTACGTCGGTTCCTAGAGGAGCGCGGCCACGAGTTCGTTGTCACGTCGGACAAGGATGGGCCGGAGTCGGTCTTCGAGCGAGAGCTTGTGGACGCTGAGATCGTCATCTCCCAGCCGTTTTGGCCCGCTTATCTAACGGCTGCGCGGATCGCGGAAGCGCCAAAGCTGAAGCTCGCCGTCACTGCTGGGATCGGCTCGGACCACGTCGATCTGCAAGCTGCGATCGAGAGTGGGATCACCGTCTGCGAGATCACGTACTCGAACAGCATCAGCGTCTCGGAGCACGTAGTGATGATGATCCTGTCGCTGGTGCGCAACTACATCCCCTCGTATCAGTGGGTGGTCAACGGCGGCTGGAACATCGCCGACTCCGTTGCCAGGTCCTACGACCTCGAGGGAATGCAAGTCGGGACGGTCGCCGCCGGGCGGATCGGTTCCGCCGTGCTCCGGCGGCTGAAGCCGTTCGAGGTGGGACTGCACTACACCGACCGGCACCGGCTCCCCGAAGAGGTGGAGCGCGAGCTCGGCGTGACCTACCACCCCGACGCCGAGTCGATGGTGCCTGTCTGCGACGTGGTCACGATCAATGCGCCGCTCCATCCTGAGACCGAGCATCTCTTCGACGACGCCCTCATCGCCAAGATGAAGCGGGGCGCGTACATCGTCAACACCGCCCGCGGGAAGATCTGCGACCGCGATGCGATCGTGCGGGCGCTGGAAAGCGGCCAGCTCGCCGGCTATGCCGGAGACGTCTGGTTTCCGCAACCCGCTCCCAGGGATCATCCCTGGAGAACGATGCCTCACCACGGGATGACGCCACACGTGTCGGGGTCATCTCTTTCCGCGCAAGCCCGCTATGCGGCCGGCGTGCGCGAGATCCTGGAGTGCTGGTTCGATGGTCGCCCGATTCGCGAGGAGTACCTGATCGTCGACAGCGGCACGCTCGCGGGCGCCGGCGCGCACTCGTACAGCGCCGGCGACGCCACAGGCGGCTCCGACGAGGCAGCACGCTTCCGTCACGAGCCGCGCAGATAGGCGTCAGAGCCAGCGAGCCAGTCCTGTCGAGGTGGACAGAAGATGTCCACGTCGACAGTCCGCTCTAGCGCCTCTGCTTTGTGCGGCAGGTGTGAAGGTAGGTGCAAGACTTCGCCTGCGGCCACGTCGACGACCTCCGACTCATCGTCCCCCAGCCAGAAGCGGAGGAGCCCTTCGAGGATGTAGGTCAGCTGCTCGTTCTCGTGCTCGTGCTTGGGGACGAGACAACCCTTCTCGAGGTACACATGCGCCAGCATCATCCGTTCGGTGGAGATGAGGCGCCGTTCCAGGCCCGGCTTGAGCACGTCCTTCGGGAGGTCCTCCCAGCGGTAGCGGGTCGCTCTGAGACCACTCACGTTCTCGCTCCTCTCGTCGGGTGATCGGCATCAACCGGGTCTATAGTCGGTGAGATGGCGGTCACGCCGGAGACGAGCTGGAATTCGCTCTTCGCGGCGCGCACGCGCGGCGACGTGGGCGACGGGATCGCCGAGATCCTCTCGTTGCTCGCCGTACCGGACCTGATCTCGTTCGCAGGCGGATTTCCCGACCCGCTGACGTTCCCCCGCGCGCGGGCTTCAGCGCTGCTCGAGGAGTTCGCCGCCGCGGGCGAGTCGACCGCCTTCCAGTACGCGCCCACGCGAGGGCTGGCCGGCCCGCTCGACGCGCTCGCAGGCAGGCTCGAGGTTTTGCAGGGCCGACGCCCGGCCGACGACGAGCTGCTGATCACGAGCGGCGCGATCGAGGGGCTGGAGCTCGTCTGCAAGTCATTCCTCGACCGCGGTGACCTGGTGGTCGTCGAAGGCCCGACCTACCTGGGCGCGATCATGGCGTTTCGCAGCTTCGAGGCTGAGGTCGTCGCCGTCCCGCTGGACGATCAGGGACTCGAGGTCGACGAGCTGGAACGCCGTCTCGACGACGGGTTGCGGCCGAAGCTCCTCTACACCATTCCAGACCACCAGAATCCGGCAGGCGTCAGTCTCGCCCGTGAGCGGCGTGGGCTCCTGGTCGAGCTTGCGCGCCGTCACGGCTTCCTGATCGTCGAGGACGTCGCCTACCGCGAGCTCGGCTTCGAGGACGACGCGGCCCCGAGCCTCTGGAGCCTTGCTCCAGACGTGGTCGTGCAGGCGGGCACGACGTCGAAGACGTTCTTTCCCGGCGTCCGGCTCGGCTGGGCGGTCGGTCCGGCCGAGGTCTCCGCCCAGCTCGTCTCGGCGAAGCAGAACACCGACCAGTGCGCAGGTGCGCTCGGACAACGGCTCTTCGAGGAGTATGCGCGCCGCGGGTGGATCGACGAACAGCTGGCGCAATCGCGATCGCTCTACCGGCGCAAGAGCGAGCGCATGCTCGCTGCGCTCGAACGCTGGATGCCGACAGGCACGCGCTGGACCTCCCCGAGAGGTGGATTCTTCTCCTGGCTGACCTTGCCGGGCGGCGGCGATGCTGCCGACCTTGCCAGGCGGGCCGTCGAGCGCGGCGTCGGCATCGTCCCGGGCTCCCTGTTCTTCCCGGATGGGCGTGGCGTGGACAACGTGCGGCTGTCGTTCAGCCTCGTCGACGAGGCAGTGATTGACGAAGGCATCGAGCGGCTCGCGTCACTCGTGCCGAGCTGAGTCACCGGTCGCAGCTCTAGTCGGCGATGCGGGCCGGGGCGGCCGGGTCCCACACGCGAAAACCGCCGACGAAGGCGTTGTCGTTGCTGCCGAGGCGGGCGTTCGGTGGGAGCTCTTGCAGCAACTTCGCGTTGCCACCCCCGAGGACGACATACTCGGGTTCCATCGCCGCGGACAGTTTTGCGACGACGTCCGCGACGTCGCGCCGCCACCGTTTCTTGCCGCGGCGCTGGAGCCCGGCCTCGCCGAGGTAGTCCTCGAAAGTCGCCTTCCGGTAGGGGAGGTGGCCAAGCTCCATCGGCTGGACGAAACCGTTGGCGACGAGCGACGAGCCAAGACCCGTTCCGAGACCGAGGAAGAGCATTCTGCCTCCTTCGTAACTGCCGAGCGCCTGCATGGCTGCGTCGTTGACGACCCTGGTCGGCTTCCCGAAGCCCGCCTCGTAGTCGACTCCGACCCAGCCGTCGCCGAGGTTGACCGGATCCGACACAACCCGCCCGCCGTGTACCGGGCTGGGGATGCCGAGCGAGACGACGTCCCACGTCCACCCGTCTGCGAGCTCGAGCGCCGCGGAGATCATCTGGGCGGCGGTCAGGTCTGGGCCGGCGTCGGCGGCACGTCGCTTGCTCTCGCCCGTCGCGAGCACCTTGACGTGGGATCCTCCGACGTCCACGACGAGCACTCTCGGAATGGTTCGATCCTTTCCTCGGTCCGTTACCGAAGTGCTGGAAATCAGGCTAATGAGCGGAATGCGGGCTCCCCTCAGAGCGTTGTAAATGACAAGTGCGTAACGCGATCTAGGAGGGCAGCATGACGGGATTTGAAGTGACCGCTGTGCGTCAGGACTGGAACCGGCCGACCTCGCGCGACTGGGCAGACGTCCTGGCTCAGTTCGCGCTCTTCTCGCAGGTGGGCAAGCGCCGTCTTCGCGAGATCGCGCGAGCAGGCGAATTCGCCCTGTACGCCCCCGGGGACACCGTCATCGCGGTCGGCGAGCCTGCCGACTGGTTCTTCGTCATCCTGAGCGGGGAGGCTACGGTGCGCGGGAGGCTGACCGCCCGCACTCTCTCGACAGGCGACTTCTTCGGGGAGATGGCGCTACTCGACGGGACGTGCAGGTCCGCGTCGGTGGTTGCAACGGATGAGCTGCACGTGCTGAAGCTGTCGCGACGGACGTTCTTCCAGCTGCTCGAACGGGATCCTGGTGTCGCGCAAACGATTTTGTCCGAGCTTGGTGCGCGCGTTCGACGCTTGGAGCAACCGGTTCCGCTCGCTCTTTAGCCGCCTTCCATACGGCGCGTCGTGAAAAGGTAGGCGGCATGCCGATCGACCTAAAGGAGCTCTTTGCGGTCGACAAGCCGGTCGTCGCCATGGCCCACCTGCCCCCGATGCCGGGCACGCCGTTGTACGACGAGGTCGGCGGAGCCAACGCGATTGTCGAAACTGTGCGTCGAGACGTCGAGATCCTCACCAGGTCCGGGTTCGACGCGATTCTCTTCTGCAACGAGGGCGACCGTCCGTACCAGCTGCAGGCGACGTTCGAAGGTGTCGCCATGATGGCGCGGGTCGTCGCGGAGGTTGCGCCGCGCGACCTGCCGTTCGGCGTCGACTATCTCTGGGACGCCCAGGCAGCGTTGGCCGTCGCGGCCGTCTCGGGCGCTTCGTTCATCCGAGAGGTGGCCACCGGCGTCTACGAGTCGGACATGGGGCTATGGGCGCCCGACGCAGGAAGACTCCTCCGCTATCGCCGACAGCTGAATGCCGGGAATGTGGCCGTCTTCATGAACATCACGCCCGAGTTCGCGTCGAGCCTCGGGACGCGCGACATTGCGAGCACCGCTCGTTCCGTGCGCGTTTCGAGTCTTGCCGACGCCATCCTCGTCTCCGGTCCCATGGCCGGCGCAGAGCCGTCGGTGGAGTCGGTCCGCGAGGCCAAGCGAGGATGTGGGGACGAGACGCCCGTCTTCGCGAACACGGGCGTCAAGTCGAGCAACGTCGGAGACTTCCTCGCCGTCGCCGACGGGGCGATCGTGGGATCGGATCTGAAAGTCGACGGCGGCACCTGGAATCCCGTCGACCCCGACCGGGCGAGCCGGTTCATGCTCGAGGTGCGCGCAGCGAGAGAGACTTGATCACGTAGGGCGACCGAGCACTCTCGATTAGCGACTGACTGATCAGTCAAGTTTGCATTCCGTGACGCCCGGCAATTGAAGCTCGTTCGTTCCATTCACCACCCCGTCCACCACCCCTGGGGGGAAGCCTGATGAAGATGCGACGCCTGTTGCTGGGGCTCGTCGCGTTGCTTGCAACGCTCAGTCCGAGTGCAACCGCGCTCGGTAGCCTGCCTGCGGGCGAGCCGACGGTCGGTCTCGACCGCCTCGTCGACGCCTCCGGCCCGCTGACCGTCGTGCGCGGCATCGCCACGTTCGACGCGATTCCGACCACCGCGAACGTCGCCGCGCTGCAAGGCGCGGGCCTCGTGGTGCAGCCGCTGAAGCATCTGCCGCTCGCGCTCGTGCGCGGCACAGTGGCGTCAATTGAGACTGCAGTTCGCAGCGGTGCCGCGAACGACGTCTATCCCGACGATCCGATCGAGCTGTTCGACCGTGCCTCGGCGGATGCGATGGGAACGGCCGCTCCGCGAGCCGCGGGATTCACAGGCAAGGGAGTGACCGTCGCGGTCGTCGACTCGGGTTGCGACGCCAGCCATCCCGATCTCGCCGACCACGTCGTCCACAACGTCAAGCTGTACAGCCCTGAGTACGTGAATGTCCCGCCCGACTCGAGCAACACGATTGCGGTGCCGATCGAGGCTGGCCCGTACCAGAACACGGACATCGGATCCGGCCACGGCACGCACGTTGCCGGGATCATCGCCGCGGACGGGCACACGTCTCCGGATCACATCGGCGTTGCGCCTGACGCGAACCTCGTCTGCTATTCGATCGGCGAGGTGCTCTTCACGACCGCGGTGGTCACGGCCTACGACCATCTGCTCGACCAGCAGAACCTCTGGGGCGTGAAGGTGATCAACAACTCGTGGGGCAACTCCTACCAGCAGTTCGACCCGCGCGCACCCGTCGCGGTCGCGACCAAGGCGGTTGCGGATCTCGGCGTGAACGTCATGTTCGCCGCCGGCAACAGCGGCCGGAGCAACGCGGAGATGAGCCTCAATCCGTTCTCGGAGGCACCGTGGGTGACCTCGGTGGCATCGGAGACGCTCGCGCACGTGCGGTCGGACTTCTCGTCGAACGGGCTCCGCTACGACAACTCTCAAGGCGTCACCATCGGCGCAGGCGGTCACACGGTGTTCACCGGCAATCGCATCGGGATCTATCACCCCGACGTCACGACGCCGGGTTCGAACATCTCCTCGACCTGCGACACGGCCGGAACGGCGGTCGGGCCTTGCCCGCCCGGGAGCAACACGACCGCGTCGGGCACGAGCATGGCGTCGCCGCACGCAGCGGGTGCCGCCGCCGTCCTCCTGCAGGCAAATCCCTCACTGACGCCCGCTCAGGTGCGATCCGCCCTGCAGTCGACCGCTGCGGCTGTGACGGACGCGAGCGGAGCAGCGCTCGAGTTCTGGCAGGTTGGCTACGGGCACGTCGACCTGGCGGGAGCAGTCGATCTCGTTCGCAGAGCGAACGCCGGCAACAAGATCACGCAGGCGCAGAGTGCCGCCGATCAGCGTGTTCTCTCGTCGTTCGGGTTCGCGGTTCCGAGGTCCGACTTCTGGACGTGGGATGCGCCGCGCGTGGCTGTTGCGGGATCGGACTCGCGCACGTTCACGGCCGAGGTTCCGTCCACCACGACTCATCTGAAGATCACGCTCTCGCACCCGTCGCTCGCCGTCGTCGGATCGAACGCGATGATCTACACGGTGACCGTCACGGACGCGACCGGCCAGGTGCTCGGCACGACGACAGAGTCCACCTCCGGCGCCGGAACGTCGAGTCTCCTGCTCGACCTCCGCGCCAAGGCGGCGCACTACGGCACGTTCACGTTCGCGGTGAGCGGACAGCGCGCCGTCTCCGACCCGGACACGCTCGACAGCGAGTCGCTGCTCGGCCGCGTCGTGGTGCTCCAGGTCGCGCAGGCCCGGGCGTAGGGCCGCACGAGAGTGACGAGCCCCGCCTCGAATGAGAGGCGGGGCTCGTCGTGTTCCTTAACCCTTCGACCAGGCCTCAGCGTTGAAGCTGGGTCCTTGGCTGCTCGGGTTGTCGACCATGCCTTTCACCGACGTCTTGTAGACGAGGTACGTCGGCCGCTGGAACAAGGGGATCATCGGCACGTCGTTGCCCATGATGGCTCCCGCGCGGTTGACCAGTGTGAGGCGCGTCTTCTCGTTCAGCTCATGGTCCGACTTCGCAAGGAGGTTCGTGACCGTGCGGTTGCAGTACTCGGTGTAGTTCCCCGGAGTACCGCACGAGAAGATGCCGACGTTGTAGGTCGGATCGACCGTGACCAGATAAGTGAACATCGCAAGGTCGAAGTCGTGCCCCGGAAGCTTGCTCCCGAAGAGCGTTCCTGCGGGGACGAACCCGTTCCGGAGCTCGACGCCGGCCTTCGCGGCCTGATCCTGGAAGATCGTGAACGCGAGGGCACGCAGAGCGTTGCCCGACGTCGAGGCGAAATCGAACGACACCTTCGTGCCAGCACAGCGGAAGATGCCGTCGCTGCCCTTGCTGCAGTTGTGGGCGTTCATCATCTGGTTGACCTTGGCGATGTTGTAGTTCCACTTGTTGAAGTGCTTCGCCGTATAGCCGGGGTGAGTCGTGACTCGGACGAGGCTGTTCAGGACTCCAACCCGTGGGTTGAGCGTCCCGTACAGCGCTCGTGCCGCCGCTTGGCGGTTGAGCGAGGTCACCAATGCCTGCCGGAGCCACTTCTGCTTCGCCAGCGGGTTGCCCTTCGCACCCTGCTGGACCTCGATGTGCTCCCACTGCAGACCAAGGTGGGTGACCACCCTGATCCCGGCCTGACCACGGAGGTCAGCCAGCGCGAGCTGAGGCTGCGGATAGATCGCGTCGACCTCGCCGGCGCGGATCGCCTGGATCTCGGAGTTCGTGTTCGTGATGAAGCGGAACACGATCGAGTCCAGCTTCGCCCGCTTGCCGTACCAGCCACGCGGGTTCCGCGTCAGCGTGATGCCGGAACCGCGATCGAAGCGGGTCAGGAGGAACGGACCGTTGCCGATCGGGGCGTTGCCCTTCTTCGGGTTGCAGATGCAGTCGTTCCACACCGTCAGCATGTCCGTCCCCTGAAGAGCATGGGCGGGGAGGACATAACCGAAGAGGGTTTTCCAGGGGGCGTAATTCCTCTTGTAGGTGAGGGTGATGACCTTGCCGTTACCACGGATGCTTCTGATGTCCTCGTAGCCCAGCGGAGTGATGTGCTCGCTGTACTTCTTGTTGAGAATGGTCTGCCAGGTGAACCGGAAGTCTTTGCCGGTCACCGGCGTGCCGTCGCTCCACTTCGCGTTCTGGCGGATGTAGTACGTCACCCGCTGCGGTCTGAGCTTGAGGACCGCCTTGCTGATGAGGTCGGGCTTGTACTTGAAGTCCGGAGTAAAGAGATAGGCGCCACGGATGACCGGCGTCTGGAACATCACGTTCCAAAACGCTCCGCAGTCCACGTCCAGAATCAGGTTGAGACACCAATCCGGACCGCCGCCCTGCTCCGCTCCGAAGACCAGCGTGCCGGCTTTGCTCGCCGAGGCAGCATCCGGTCCGTTCACTCTCGCCGAGCCGGTGGCCGCGAGCGCAAGCGCTGCGAGTACCACCCCGGCCAAGAGCCAGAGCTTCCGTCGATGCATCGATCCCTCCCTTTAGTTAGGCCTCGATCTGCGAGCCTGAGCGGCGTGTGTTCGCGCTGACGCTCGGGCTCACAGTCGTCCGCATTACTCCAACCGAGACTTGCGATCGGCTTTCGAGTTAGGCCGCGATTAAGAGAACGAATCAGGCGATCAACGAATGCTCGAGCGTGCGCGATCGTGCGCGCGGTCAAAGGCGCACCACCTGACTAGTGCGCCCTTGGCCGCTGAGTAGATGCGTCGACGTCCGAGGAAGACGCAGTGCTTCGAACATAGCTCAGTCGAACCCGAGCTCGTTGCGTGTTCGTAATTGCGAGTTTCTGAATTGCGATGACGCGGCTTATGCCGTGCGGCGCTGCTGGAGGCGCTCGCCCGTGATCACCCGGTCGCTCCAGAGACGTGCGATTACCTTGCGCGTCGTCGCAAGGAACAACGCCGCCGAAGGACAGGCGGCGAGCTCACGAATCCAGGCGAGCCCGATGACACGCGGAGGCAACGGGGGTTCGAAGCGCAGCACAGTGAACTGGCCGCCGAGGAGGTCGGCCGCGAGACACGGGATGACCGCCGCGCCGAAGCCCGCGGCGAGGAAGCCCTGCACGACCGTGTTGTCATCCGAACGCAGCGCGAACTGGGGCTCGACTCCCTGGCTGCGCAGGTGGGTGATGACACGCTGGGTGCTGCCGGAGTGGTTGAAGCCGATCAGCTTGAGCTCGGCCAGATCGCCGAGGCGCACCGGCTCGCCTCGCAGGGCCAGCGGCGAGTTGTGCGGTACCACCAGCACGTATTCGTCGATCGCGAGCGACTCGGTCTCGAGGTCGCGGTGGAGGCGAAGCGGCAGATCGACGAACGCCAGATCGAGCTCGCCGTCGTCCAGCAGATTGACCAGTCGCTCGTCGCCGGGGGTATCGGTCAAGACGACTTCGACGTGCGGCGTCTCGCGGGCGAACTCCCTGAGCACGTGGGGGAGGAGATGCGCTGCGATCGTCTGGTACGCGCCGACCCGGAGTTGAGCCGCCTCGCCGACGCCGACGAGCTCCGCTTCGGCGATCGCGAGATTCGCCTGGATCGCTCTTGCGTGCACGAGCAGCCGTGTCCCGGCCTCCGTGAGCGTAAGCGGCTGCGAGACGCGCGGGCGGTTCACGAGCTGTGCGCCGACGATGCGCTCGAGTGTCGCCAGCTGTTGGCTGACCGCGGGCTGCGAGTAGCCGAGCCGGCGAGCGGCGCGCTGAAAGGAAGCCTCTTCGGCGAGGGCCTGAAGAGCTGCGAGGTGGCGGACCTCGATTCCCTGCCAAGCGCTACGCGCACGATCGGTCATTTCGCCTCCGGCAGTGGGGTACCGGTCCGGCCACGTGTCCCTCGTACGGAATGTGACGCCGAACACGAGTGTCTAGTTAGGGAATGGATATTCGCGGACAATTGACACCTCGCGCCGCTCGACCTACAAGGTGGTTGCGCTCGCTACTCCACGACTGAGGGGGTCGACGATGCACGAGCCGGGGAATGAACCCGCGTCTGCCAGGCTTGGCGATTACGAGGATGATTACGTTGAGTTCTGGCCCGCCGGAGCGGCCGCCAGCGGCCGCTTCTCCTGCGCCGCTTGCGGCAATGTCGTGACCGTTCGGACGGTCGTGCCCCGGTGCATGCTCTGCGGTGAGCGTCTGTGGGAGCGGGTCGCGTCGAGCCCGGTCAGCGAGCTGGAGACGCGCACGAGTTACTGAGCGGCCGGAACCGCGAGCTGCGTCCAGACGGTGCCGTTCTCGACCGACGCTGGGCACGCCGGTGTGCGCGACGAAATGCTCGCCACGACGCACACGTCGCTGAACGCTCGCCCGACGACGACCGACAGACGACGATCGAACACCCCGTCTGCGTCGGGCGCAAGAGACCATTCGGCGAGGTTGCGCGCCGGCTGCCCGGGCGCGAGCCCGTAAACCCGCAGCGTCATCGAACGGGCGGGACGCTGTGGGAGGTTGCGCGCCTTGAGGCGGATGAGGAGCCGTGGCGCGCGGACGAACGTCTCCCAGTCCACCGCGAGCTGGGGTCGCTCCTGCGGTCGCGGGAGATGCACGCGAACGCAGCCTGTCGTGTTCCCTCGCCCGTAACAGGGCTTCGGCTCGTCGCCGACCCAGGCACGAGCACCCAGGTCGTCGAAGTCGCCCGGGGGCACGGAGAGATCCACCGTCTGTTCGATCTCGCCCGCGTTGTTCGGGCCGAGGGAGGCTCCGTACAACGGCTGTCCCGGTTTCCACGAATGTCGGCCCCTGGCGTCCGTGACACGTAGCAGCTGCTCCACCTCCACGACGATGTGTTCGGTCGAGCGCAGTCCGATCCCGCGGATCGACACGGCGACGGCCGAACTTCGCTTCGGTGTCACGGTGATGCTGGGCTGCGGCCGGTCCCCCCAGGTCTCGACGCCCGCATAGACCGTGAAGACGAGTCCGGCGCCAAGCACCGCAAGCCCGGCGTACAGGACACCGCGCTCCTCGGGCGAACCCTGCCGCAAGGCGAACGCGGCAACCGCTCCGAGGAAGACCGCGAGTGCAGCGCACCCGAACGCACCGAAGCTCGCCCACGGGTGGTTTCTCGCCATGCGCCCGACGAGATCGCCGGTGATCGCGAGTGCGGTGAGTAGTGCGCCCAGCGCGGGCAGCGCGGCGAGCAGAAAGCGTGCGGCGCCTTGGCGTCCTTCCCGACGGGGAGGAACCTGGGCATCAGCGCCTCGGAATCCCCACCGCCTCGAAGCTACTCCGCAATCGTTACGAAACGATCAGCCAAAACGAAAGAAAGGCGCACTGCTGCCGCGCCTAGCCGCGTCGGAGGCGGAGGGCGCCGAGCTCGAGGAGCTCACGGCTCACGCTGAGCACGTCCCGGCGCAACCTTGTTGCCTCCGCGTCGGAGAGGCCGAGCTCGCCCGCCGTGACGTCGATGATCTCGCCGAGAGGCAGACGGCTGTCGAGGGATGCGATCACTTCGATCGCCTCCGAGGTCGTCTCGACCTCGTGCTTCGTCCCTTCGGAGATGTCGATGCGCCCGGTGACGACGATCGCGCGACCGTCGTCCGGCTCGAGGTCCTCTTCGATGCGAATCGGCATCGCGATCGCGAGTCGGGTGTCGAGCAGCTGCTCCCTGCCGTTGAAAGCGGCGAGCTGCGCTCGTGACTCGAATGCTCGCTTGATCTGCTCGCCCGCATCGTCGAGATCGTCGTCGTCGATCGGATCGATTCGAAGCGTCGGCGTCGTGCCCGCCTGCCGATGCAGGATCACCACGCCTTCGCTCACCCAGCCGACGCCGAGGCGCTCGAAATACGTCGTCCACTCGTCCAGTGCGTCCGTGAGAGCAGCGCCCGCGAGGTGCGAATTCCACTCCGCGGCATTAGCGAGGGCGTCCAGGCTCAGGGTCGGAAGGATCCAGCTGTCGAGGCCGGTCGCCTCGACCCACTCGCGGATCCGCTCGTCGGCACGGTCCTCGTCCGGAGCTAGCCAGGCGACCTGGACTGTCGCGAACCCGCCCTCGGCGAGGTGCGCGCTGGCCTCTCGCACGACTTCCTTGGACAGCTCGTCGGCTTCGAAGCCGCTGTCGCGATACGCCCAGCGGCGCTCGGGCGAGACGACGTAGGGAGCGTTGCACGTGATCAAGTCGAAGGTCTCGCCCGCGACCGGCTCGAAGAGGCTTCCTTGGCGGGTCTCGATGTTCTCGAGTCCGTTCAGCGCCGCGTTCAGCTGTGTGTACGCGAGCGCGCGTGTGGTGACGTCGGTGGCCACGACGTGCCGCGCGTGCCGCGCCGCCAGCAGTGCGTGGACGCCGCCTCCGGTGCCGACGTCGAGTGCGCGCTCGACCTCCGCCCGCGGAGTCAACGAGTCGAGGACCTGGGCGGTCGGCGTGTACGTCGCCACGTAGTCCGCCGGGTCGGCGGCGTCGCGCGAGTAGCCGTCCGAAGCGAGGAGCAGCTTCCCGATCGGCAGGATGCGCGACCGCGGGACGACCTCGTCGCCGACGTCCGCGAGCCCGGTCGCCTTGAGGGCCTCGACGCCGCGAGGCCCGATGGCCCGTACGGCCTCACTCCTCGAGACCGGGAGCTGGAGGAAGAACGCACGGACGACCGTGGCGAGCGGCGTATCCGGCAGGCGTCTCGCTTCCACGGGTGCGGTCTCGCGGTCGCCGGCGTAAGCGTCCTCGCCGAGCAGCCGGTAGACGGCGTCCTCCGAGTAGCCGGAGTTGCGGAGGGACCGGCCGAGCGTTCGCGCGGCCGCTTCGTTCGGAACGGGATACTCGGTCACGCGCTAATCATGTCCGACGCTCCAGCGTCGCGAGCGCGTGGTCGAGCTCGAGGAGCGTCGGGATGACCCAGTCCGCCTCGCCAAGATCGTCAGCCCCGTAACGGCCCGTCGTGACCGCGACGCAGAGGCAGCCGCCGTCGTGGGCGCTCGACACGTCGAGAGGAGTGTCGCCCACCGCCACCGTTCGCTGCGCCGGCCAATTGCCTGCGCGCTCACGCGCCAGCGCGAAGAGCTCGACCCGGTCCTCACGCTCGCAGCCGAATGCGCCTGTGCCCTTCGCGAAGAGCTCCGCGAGCCCGAGACGGTCCATGCGTGCGCGCGCGACGGCCGGCGGGTTCCCGGTCAAGAGCGCCCGGTGCTCGACCGCACCGACCGCTTCCTTCGCGTGGGGTCCCAGCTCCCAGTGACTCGTGTCGGCGCGTCCGAGCAGCTCGACGTAACGCGCCGAGAAGACGTTGCACCAGCGCGGAAGTCCCGCATCGATCTCCGCCTCCTCGAGCCCCGCGGCGCGCAACGCGCGGCGAACGTGAGCCGGTGCGGTGTCGCCCGGTACTTCCGGTCCCTCGGCGTCGGTGCCGAACACCTCCTCGAGCGCGTACCTGCTCGCCTCGACGTACACCTCGTCATGCGTCAGGAGCAACGTCCCGTCGACGTCGAAGAGCACGAGCCAGGTCAGGCGGGCACCACCGCGTCGACAGCCTCGCGCAGCGAGCGGACGTAGTCTCGCACGGCACCCGCACCTCCGGCCGCGACTTCGATCGCGCGCGAGCCGACGACGATGCCGTCCGCGAGCTCTGCCGCGGCGCGGGCGTGCTCCGGCGTGGAGATGCCGAAACCGGCGTAGAGAGGCACGTCGGTCACGGCGCGCGCCCGCTCGACGAGACCAGCGAGGGCGGGGGAGACGTCGCTGCGCGCGCCCGTCGTCCCGGTGACCGTCACCAGGTAGAGCCAGCCGTCCGTCTGCTCCGCGGCGAGGCCCAGGCGCTCGTCGGTCGATGTCGGCGCTACGAGCTGGATCCGAGTCAGCTCCGGACGTTCGCCCACGGGAAGGTCGGCGACGATCAGCGAGGTCGCACCTGCCGAGCGGGCGTCGGCGTCGAAGCGTTCCCACCCGTATGCCTCCAGGAGCGCGGCGTACGTCATCGGCACGAGCGGCGTGTCTCCCACGAGCTCACGTGTGCGTGCAAGGCAGTCGAGGCAGGCTCGAGTGCGCATCCCGTGCGCGAGCGCCTCCTCCGCGGCGCGGCGGATGACGGGGCCATCCGCCAGCGGGTCCGAGAACGGGAAGCCGAGCTCGACGATGTCCGCACCGCCTGCAACCGCCGCCGCGGCAAGTTCAGGTGTGTCGGCTCCCGACATCAGATAGACGACGAGCTTCTTGCTCAGTGCGACAACACTTCCGCGAGGTCTTTGTCGCCGCGCCCCGACAGGCAGACGAGGACGAGCTCCGCATCGAGCTCCCGCGCACGGGCCAGGGCGTGCGCAGGCTCGAGCGCGGGAATGATTCCCTCGAGGCGGGTCAGCTCGCGGAAGGCGGCCAGCGCCTCGTCGTCCGACGCGCGGACGTACTCCGCACGCCCGGAATCGCGCAGCCAGGCGTGCTCCGGCCCGACGCCCGGGTAGTCGAGGCCGGCGGAAATCGAATGGGCATCTTCGATCTGGCCGTCCTCGTCCGTGAGCACCGACGAGCGGGCGCCGTGGAGCACGGCGGCGTTGCCTTCGCCGAGCGACGCGGCCTCTGCGGCTTCGACGCCGATCAACTTGACCTCGGCGTCGGCCAGGAAGCCGGAGAACATCCCGATCGCATTCGAGCCCCCGCCGACACATGCGACGACCACCTCGGGGAGGCGTCCCTCGGCTGCTTCGAACTGCGCGCGTGCTTCGCGACCGATGACGGCCTGCAGCTCGCGAACGATCTCGGGGTACGGCGCGGGCCCGACGCACGAGCCGATCAGGTAGTGCGTGGTCTCGACGTTCGTGATCCAGTCGCGGATCGCCTCGCTCGTCGCCTCCTTGAGCGTGCGCGTCCCGAAGTCGACCGGGCGCACCTCCGCACCGAGGAGATTCATGCGTTCGACGTTCGGACGCTGGCGACGCATGTCTTCCTCGCCCATGTAGACCACGCACTCGAGTCCGAACCTCGCGCACACAGTCGCCGTCGCCACGCCGTGCTGACCGGCGCCCGTCTCGGCGACGATGCGCTGCTTGCCGAGTCTCTGTGCGAGCACCGCCTGACCGAGCGCGTTGTTCAGCTTGTGGGCGCCGGTGTGGAGCAAGTCCTCGCGTTTGAGGTAGAGCCGCTTGCCGGGCGCGAACCGCTCGGCCCTCGTGAGCGGCGTCGGCCGTCCGGCGAACGACCGTCCGAGCTCGTCGAGCTCCGCCTGGAACGTCTCGTCCGCCCGCGCCGCGCGCCAGCCGGCGTCGAGCTCGTCGAGCGCCGGAATGAGCGTCTCCGGGACGTAGCGCCCGCCGTACGTTCCGTAGAGGCCGGCCGCCTGCGTCATCTCGCGGCGGCGACGAACGCCCGCACCCGGTCGTGGTCCTTGACGCCGGGCTTCGCCTCGAGCTTCGATGCGGCGTCGACCGCCCACGGCCGCACCGCGCGGACCGCTTCCTGGACGTTGTCCGGGCCGAGACGGCCGGCGAGCATGACCCGCCCTTCGATCGCGGCCGCACGCTGGAAGTGGAGCGGGTCCTTCTCCTCCCATGGGAGATCGATGACGTGCGCCACCGTCTCGCCGCCGCGGAGCAGCACGGCGTCGCGGCCACGGACCCGCCCTTCCTCACGGCTGTAGAGCTGGACGAGATCGGAGCCCGCCTCGTCTGCGTCCCCGACGAACACCGCCACGCTCAGGCGGTCGTCCGGGACGGGCAGCACCTCGGGCGCCCGTCGTGGGCTTTGCTCGGCGAGGATGAAGCCGAGCATGTCGGCGCCCGCTTCGACCGCTGCGTCGACGTCGTCGCGACGTGTCAGTCCGCAGACCTTCACGAGCGGGCGCGACAGGATCTCCGTGAGCTTCGCGGCCGGGTTCTCGGCCCGCATGAGCGCCGAGCCGACGAGGATCGCGTCCGCACCGGCGAGCTCCGCGGCGGCACCCTGAGCGCGCGAGTGAACGCCGCTTTCGGCGACGACAACGCGACCCTGTGCGTTCACGCTCGCGATGAGCTCGAGTTGAGCCGTGCGGTCGATCGCGAACGTCGACAGGTCACGCGCGTTGACGCCGATCACGCCCGCCTCGAGGTGGAGAGCGCGTTGCAGCTCGGCGGCGTCGTGAGCCTCGACGAGCAGCTCGAGCCCGAGCTCGCGGGCATACGACATGAGTGCGGACGCACGAGCGTCGTCGACGTCGCGCAACAGGAGCAACACCGCGTCTGCACCCGCGACTTTCGCCTTGAGCAGGTCGAGCTCTTCGGTGAAGAACCCCTTGGCGAGCAGCGGCGCCCTTGTCGCAGCCCGAGCGGCCGCCAGGTCCACGAACGATCCTCCGAAGCGCTCGTCGACGAGGATCGAGATCGCGGCTGCGCCCGCATTCGCGAACTGCGCTGCCAGCCGGGCTGGGTCCGCTTCGGGGCGCAGGTCGCCCGCGGAGGGTGAGCACCGCTTGACCTCGGCGATCGCGCCGAGCCCCGGTGCGGCCAGAGCGTCTCTGAAGCGTCCCATCAGGCGGGCACAGTCTCCCTGGAGAAGACGATCAGCCGCTCGAGGCGCTCGGCTGCCGCGCCGGAGTCGATCGCCCGGCGGGCGAGCTCCAGCCCTTCGCGCAAGTCGGCCGCATGACTGGCGGCGGCAATCGCGGCGGCCGCATTCAGGAGCACTGCGCTGCGGCGTCCGCCGGGGGCCCCCGCGAAGACCTCTCGGATCGCGGTGGCGTTCTCCTCCGGCGTGCCGCCGCGCAGCTCCTCGACGCGGCAGCGCGGCACGCCGAGCTCGGCTTCCGGGTCGAGCTCGCCCTCGTGCACCGCTCCGCCGGCCACCTCGCAGACGAGGTTTGCACCGACCGGCGAGAGCTCGTCGAGCCCGCCCGCACCGTGGACGACGAAGGCGCGCCGCGCTCCGAGCTGAGCGAGCACGTCGGCAATCGTACGGACGAGGGTCGGCGAGTACACGCCGACCACCTGAGCCCGCGCGCCTGCCGGGTTGGTCAACGGCCCGAGCAGGTTGAACACCGTTCGCGTAGCTAGCTCCTTCCGCACCGACGCGGCGTGCCGCATGGCGGGGTGGTGTGACGGCGCAAAGAGAAAGCCGAAGCCGAGCTCGTCGATCGACCGTTCGATCCGGTCGGGCGGCTGCTCGAGCTCGAAGCCGAGCGCCTCGAGCACATCCGCGGAGCCGCACGCGGACGACACCGCACGGTTCCCGTGCTTGGCGACACCGGCGCCTGCGGCAGCTGCGACAAGCGCCGCGGCGGTCGAGATGTTGATCGTCTGCGCACCGTCCCCGCCCGTTCCCGCCGTGTCCACAAGATCGTCGCGCTGGGGTCGCACGGGCAGCACGTGCTCCCGCATCGCCTCCGCGCAGCCGGCAATCTCGTCCGGCGTCTCGCCCTTTGCGCGCAGCGCGACGAGAAAGCCGCCGATCTGTGCCGGCGTCGCTTCGCCCTGCATGATCTGATCCATGACCTCGCGGGTCTCCGCGCGGCCGAGGTCGTGCCCGTCGAGCATCCGCTGTAGTGCGTTCTGGATCACTGTGTCAGAAAGTTTTGCGCGATCTCGCGCCCGAGCGGCGTGAGCACCGATTCCGGGTGGAACTGGACCCCGTCCACCGGTAGGTCACGGTGCCGGACGGCCATGATCTCGCCGTCGGCCGCAACGGCCGAGACTTCGAGGTCCTGGGGAACGGACGTCGCAGCCAGCGAGTGGTAGCGGCCCGCCTCGAGCTCCTCGGGCAAACCGGCAAACAGCCCGCGCCCGTCGTGCTGCACGGTGCACGACTTGCCGTGGACGAGTTGCCGCGCGGGTCCGATCTCGCCGCCGAAGACCTCCACGATCGCCTGGTGCCCGAGACAGACCCCGAGCGTCGGCGTTGTCCGGGCGAGCCTGCTCACGATCTCCCGGGTCGCCCCGGCGTCCGCCGGCCTGCCGGGCCCTGGAGACACGACGAGGTGGGAGGGCCGGAGGCGCTCGGCGCCGGCGGCGTCGATCGCGTCGTTCCGGCGGACGACGACCTCGCCGCCCAGATCGGCGAAGAGGTGCGCGAGGTTGTAAGTGAAGGAGTCGTAGTTGTCGACGAGGAGGATCATCGCTGCTCCGCCTCCGCCAGATCGATCGCGGCCTCCATGGCCGCAAGCTTGCGCAGGCACTCCTCGTGCTCGGAGGCAGGATCGGAGTCGGCCACGACGCCCGCACCGGCCTGCAGATGCGCGACGCCCTCGCGGAGAATGATCGTGCGGATGGCAATGCAGGTGTCGAGTGCCCCGTCATCCGGCAGGGCGTAGCCCACGGCACCTGCGTAGGGACCGCGTCTGCGGCCTTCCAGTTCCGAGATGAGTTGCATCGCCCGCACCTTCGGTGCGCCCGAGACGGTGCCGGCAGGAAAGCAGGCACGGAGCAGATCGAAGGGCGACACCCCGTCGCGAAGATCACCCGCGACCTGCGATACGAGGTGGGTCACATGCGAATAGCGCTCGACCTCGAGGAAGCGTTCGACCTCCACGGTGCCCGGCAGGCAGACGCGCGAGAGGTCGTTGCGGCCGAGGTCGACGAGCATCACGTGCTCCGCGCGGTCCTTCTCGGACGCGAGCAGTCGTTCGGCGTCGCCCGGACCGCGTTTCGTCGTGCCTGCGATCGGATTGACGCTCGCGCGATTCCCTTCCGTCTTGACGAGCGTCTCCGGCGACGAGCCGATCAGCGCCACTCCGTCCAGCTCCAGCAGGAACAGGTACGGCGACGGGTTCACTCGGCGCAGCGCGCGATAGAGGTCGAGTGCAGACGCGGACGTCGGCCGCTCGGCGCGTTGCGAGAGCACGATCTGAAAGGCATCGCCGGCCCGGATGTACTCCTGCGCCTTTCGGACCGACGCCTCGTAGTCCGCGCGGCCAGGCGTGCGCCGGGCGAAGCCTCGTCGTCCGTTGCCTTGCGGAAGGCGAGGGACGGGGCGTGCGAGCAGCGACGAAACCTCGTCAGCGTCCCCGCGAATCACCTCGGCCGTGCCGAGGGCGTGGTCGAAGCGGATCAGCACGTCGGCGACGAGGAAACGGCTCTCGGGTAGTCCGGTGCTGTCCTCGGGGAGCGGCACCGTCGGCTCGAGCCTCGACGCGTAGTCGTACGACAGATAGCCGACGACGGGCTCGCCGCAGGCCTCTGCTTCCGCCAGGTAGCAGAGGTGCGAGCCGCAACCGACGAGCGAGTTCCGGCCGAGCCGGCCGCGCTCCACGGACTCGAGCAGAAACGCCGCACGCCCTTCCCGGCGCAGCCGCAGGTAGGCACCGAGCGGTGTGACGAGATCGGTAGCGATTTCAGTGGCACTGGTCATGACGACTCCTTCGTCTCAGAGACGGGCACGCAAAAAAGACCTCCCAGCGGAAGGTCTCGATCGAGCGGAACGGGCTGTTCTGGCCTAGCTCAACGTAGGCGCAGGCTCCCGCCCCGCTCGCAGCGCCAGGCCCAGATGCGAGTGACAGGAGTCATCGTCGTCCCAGGGTAGGCGCGAGGCTTCGGCTCGTCAAGCTCGGCGCGTGTAGTCCACTGCGTAGCCGGGCGGCGAATCGGTGACGCCGTCGTCCGGGATCGGCCGGGACGCCTCCAGCGTCAGCGGGATCACGCCCGCCCAGACCGGAAGTTCCAGGTCCGCCTCGTCGTCCGTCGGGGGGCCGGTGCGGATCTTTGCGGAGGCCTCGTCGAGCGACATTGCCAGGATCGTCGTTCCCTTCATCTCGCCGTCGCTCGGCTGCCGCGCGTCCTCCCAGCGACCCGGAACGACGTGGTCGACCACGCGGTGCATCGCGCGCAGCTTTTCCTCGCGGTCCGTCACCTCGCGCGCACGTCCGAGCACCACCGCCGATCGGTAGTTCATCGAGTGGTTGTAGACGGAGCGCGCGAGTACGAGCCCGTCGAGGAGCGTCACCGTGACGCAGATGTCGACACCCTCCTTCGCGTTTCGAAGCATGCGGCTGCCGGGCGACCCGTGGATGTAGAGAACGTCGCCGTCGCGGGCATGAATGGTCGGGATCACGAATGGCTGGCCGCGGACGACGAAGCCGAGGTGACAGATCAGCGCCTCGTCGAGAATCGCGTCGATCGTGGCGCGATCGTAGGCGCCTCGCTCGGGGTGACGCTTCACGTTCGTTCGCGCGCTCGGCACAGTTGAAGGGTATTGGTACGCTCGGACCATGGCTCGTTCAGTGATCGTCAGCGCGGTTCGCACGCCGTTCGGCAAGCTCGGCGGCGCCCTCGCGGACAAGGAGGCGACGGAGCTCGGCTCGATCGTGATTCGCGCCGCGCTCGACCGCGCGGGTATCGAGAACGACGAGGTCGAGTACGTGATCATGGGCCAGGTCCTGCAGGGCGGCGCCGGGCAGGCGCCGGCCCGCCAGGCATCGATCGGTGCCGGACTGCCGATCGAGGTCGGGTCGGACTCGATCAACAAGGTCTGCGCTTCGTCGATCCGTGCGGTCGAGATCGCGGACCTGATGATCCGTGCCGGCGGCCACGACGTCGTCGTCGCCGGCGGGATGGAGTCGATGTCGAATGCGCCCTACGCGCTGAAGAAGGCGCGCTTCGGCTACAGGCTCGGCGACGGGACGCTCATCGACCTGATGACGCACGACGGATTGACGTCCACGTTCGACAATCGCCACATGGTCGAGCAGGCGTCGTTCGTCTCCCGCGAGCTCGGGATCTCGCGCGAGGACCAGGACCGGTGGGCGCTGCGCTCGCACGAGCGGGCGGTGGAGGCAATCGACGAGGGCAAGTTTCGCGACGAGATCGTTCCCGTCGGCGACTTCGCGGTCGACCAGGGACCGAGGCGCGACACCACGTACGAAAGGCTCGCGAAGCTGAAGCCCGCGTTCGACCCGGAGGGGACGACGACTGCCGGGAACGCGCCGGGCGTGAACGACGGCGCCGGGGCGCTCGTCATCACGAGCGAGGAGTTCGCGCGCAAGCGCGGGCTCGAGGTGCTCGCGACGATCGTCTCGCAGGCCTACGTCGCGGATGACTTCGCGTACCTCGCGCGCACACCCGCCAAGGCCGGCGAGGCGGCGCTGGCGAAGGCCGGCAAGAAGATCGGCGACGTCGAGCGCGTCGAGCTGAACGAAGCGTTCTCCTCGGTGGTGCTGAACTCCGCCAAGATGCTCGGCGTCGATCCCGAGAAGGTGAACGTAAACGGTGGCGCCGTCGCCCTCGGGCACCCGATCGGCGCGTCGGGCGCGCGCATTCTCGGAACGATGATCTACGAGCTCCGCCGCAACGGCGGCGGGCTCGGCCTCGCCGCCATCTGCTCCGGCGGTGGCCAGGGAGACGCGCTGCTCATCGAGGTGTAAGGAAGCGTAGTCTCGCCGCGTGACTTTCGAGCACGTCCTCGTCGTCGGCGCCGGCCAGATGGGCGGCGGCATCGCACAGGTCGTCGCGAGGTCCGGCCGGCGTGTGTCGCTGCACGACGCGCAACCCGGCGCGACGGATCGCGCGCTCGCGACGATGGAGAAGAGCCTGTCGAAGCTGGCGGAGAAGGGCGGCCCAGCGCCGGCTGAGGTGCTCGGGCGAGTGGAGGCGGTCGAGGATCTCGTTCCCGCCGACCTAATGATCGAGGCCGTAGTCGAGGACGCCGAGGTCAAGGAGGACATCTTTCGTCGCGCCGACACGACGTTGCCGCCTGCGGCCGTGCTCGCGTCCAACACGTCCTCCATCCCGATCGGCTCGCTTGCCGCCGTGACGTCGCGGCCCGAGCAGGTGATCGGGATGCACTTCTTCAATCCGGTGCCGGTGCTGAAGCTCGTCGAGATCATCCGCGGGCGCGACACCTCGGACGAGACGGCCGCCGCGATCACAGAGCTGGCGCAGGAGCTCGGAAAGACGCCCGCCGTCGCGAACGACTTTCCCGGCTTCGTCTCCAATCGGATCCTCATGCCGTTCATCAACGAGGCGGTGTGGGCACTGCACGACGGCGTCGCGGAGTCGGAGGCGATCGACACGATCGCCAGGCTCGGGTTCGCTCACCCGCTGGGACCGCTCGCCCTGGCCGACCTGATCGGCCTCGACACGTGCGTGGCGATCATGGAAGTCCTGCAGGAAGGGCTCGGCGACGACCGCTACGCGCCGTGTCCGCTCCTCCGGGAGCACGTGGCGGCCGGCCGTCTGGGCCGGAAATCGGGCCACGGCTTCTACGAATACCGCTAGTAAGTCGTAAAGATCCGTCGTTGCAGGGTTTTGAGCTGCCTTGGGTCTCTATCCATGGAGGCTCAAGTGTCCGCAGCACTCTGCCGACAAATCGACTCAGGTACGGAAGGAGGTCTCGCGTCTTGCGCATCCTGTTGGTCGACGACGATCCAGCGCTACGCACGTTGCTGAGGACGACGTTCGAGATTGCAGACGTCGACGTGGTGGAGGCGGAAGGCGCCGACTCGGCGCACAAGAAGATTCGCGCCGGCCATCCGGACGTGATCGTCCTCGACGTGAACATGCCCGGCACCACAGGTCTCGAGCTCTGTGCGCAACTGAAGGGAGCCGACGCGACGAAGGACATCCCGGTCATCCTGCTGACGGGGTCCGACGGCGGGACGACCGCCGCCGCGAAGAAGGCGGGCGCCGACGCGTTCGTGCGCAAGCCGTTCAGCCCGCTGGAGCTCCTGGCGGTGGCCGAACGGCTCGCGGGCGGACTGTACGGCGTTCCTTTCCGTGCCACGAAGAAGCGCGCTGCTGGACCCGAGGAGGAGCTGCTGCTCTACGCGCGCGACCTTCGTCACCTGCTCGAGGTCGAGCGCGGCCAGCGTGAACTGCTGCAAAGCGCGTACCTGCAGACCGTGTCCGCGCTCGCCAGCGCCCTCGAGTCGAAAGACACCGGCACGCGCGCACACTCGCAGCGGGTGCAGAGCTACGCAACCGCATTGTCGAGGGCCATCGGCGAAGGCGACCCGACGCATGATCAGAGCACGCCATATGGGTTCCTGCTGCACGACGTGGGCAAGATCGGGATCCCCGACGGGATCCTCCAGAAGCCCGGCCCGCTGAGCCTCGCCGAACGGCGCCGCATGCAGACGCACACCGTCCTCGGCGAGGCGATGCTTTCGGGCGTCGCCTTCCTGAAGGGCGAAGGGCTGAAGATCGTGCGCTCGCATCACGAGCGCTGGGACGGCCGAGGCTATCCGGACGAGTTCAGGAAGGACGAGATTCCGCTCGGTGCACGCATCTTCGCGGTCGCGGACGCGCTCGACGCGATGACGAGCCACCGTCCGTACCGGCGCGCGCTGAGCTGGGATGCAGCCCGGTCAGAGATTCTGGACCAGCGCAAAAAGCAATTCGATCCCAACGTGGTCGACGCGTTCATCGCCGTCGAGGACGACCTGCGCAACATTCGCCGCGAGCTGGCGGCCGCCTGACGGCGCCGAGCGAAAGCTGCGCTTTCGCTCGGATCTGGGAGGCTTCGCTCGCCTAACCTCCGGCCCTTCATGCCTGGGATGGCCGAGTCGTCGAAGTCGGGGCGTATCCTGGTTTCGATGGACTTCGAGCTGACGCAGGATCAGCGGGAGATTCAGGCGCTGACACGCGACTTCGCGCGGGCCGAGATCGATCCGCACGCTGCAGAGTGGGATCGCGAGCACCATTTTCCTCGAGAGCTCTTCACGAAGCTCGCCGAGCTTGGGCTCATGGGTGCCTGCGTGCCGGAGGAGTACGGAGGCGCCGGCGCGGATTTCCTGTCATACATCCTCGTCCTCGAGGAGCTCTCGCGCGCGGACGCGGGTGTCGGCGTCACCGTGGCCGTGCACACGAGCGCCGCGACCCTGCCGATCCTCTCGTTCGG